>Ga0209369_1000038_pt1 | contig 326208 bp, 318 predicted proteins | sample EBPBio142010_DNA_FD_185865 | JGI IMG/M metagenome (GOLD analysis project Ga0209369, IMG submission 185865) | Wastewater treatment Type I Accumulibacter community from EBPR Bioreactor in Madison, WI, USA - Reactor 1_10/4/2010_ DNA (SPAdes)... | ecosystem: Engineered > Bioreactor > EBPR >...
CGTTCCAGACGATCAACGGCTGCGACTCCACGGTAACACTCAACCTTACGGTAAACCCCGTTTACACGGGCTGCGTACAGAATGAGGTAATCTGCCAGGGCGATTCATTTACCTTCGGCGGCACGGCGTATACCACGAGCGGTAATTATCCATTTACGTTCCAGACGATCAACGGCTGCGACTCCACGGTAACACTCAACCTTACGGTAAACCCCGTTTACACGGGCTGCGTACAGAATGAGGTAATCTGCCAGGGCGATTCATTTACCTTCGGCGGCACGGCCTATACCACAACGGGTAACTATCCGTACACATTCCAGACCATTAACGGCTGTGATTCCACGGTAACACTGAACCTTACGGTTAATCCGGTTTACACGGGCGGTGTTCAGAATGAAGTGATTTGTCAGGGCGATTCATTTACCTTCGGCGGCACGGCATACACGGCAACGGGCAACTATCCGTATACGTTCCAGACGATCAACGGCTGCGACTCCACGGTAACGCTGAACCTTACGGTGAACCCGGTTTACACGGGCGGCGTTCAGAACGAGGTAATCTGCCAGGGCGATTCATTCACGTTCGGCGGCACGGCGTATACGACATCGGGCAATTATCCGTATACGTTCCAGACGATTAACGGCTGTGATTCTACGGTAACACTCAACCTTACGGTTAATCCGGTTTACACGGGCGGCGTTCAGAATGAAGTGATTTGCCAGGGCCAAAGCTTTACCTTCGGCGGCACGGCATACACGGCAACGGGCAATTATCCGTTCACGTTCCAGACGATCAACGGCTGTGATTCCACGGTGACACTCAACCTGACGGTTAATCCGGTTTACACGGGCGGCGTTCAGAATGAGGTAATCTGTCAGGGTGATTCATTCACGTTCGGCGGCACGGCATACACGGCAACGGGTAATTATCCGTTCACGTTCCAGACGATTAACGGCTGCGACTCCACGGTAACGCTGAACCTTACGGTGAACCCGGTTTACACGGGCGGCGTTCAGAACGAAGTGATTTGTCAGGGCGATTCATTCACCTTCGGCGGCACGGCCTATACCACAACGGGTAACTATCCGTATACATTCCAAAGCATCAACGGTTGTGATTCCACGGTAACGCTCAACCTGACGGTGAACCCGGTTTACACGGGCGGCGTTCAGAACGAGGTTATCTGCCAGGGTGATTCATTTACTTTCGGCGGAACGGCGTATACCACGACTGGTAATTATCCGTATACATTCCAGACAGTTAACGGCTGTGATTCAACGGTAACATTGAACCTCACGGTTAATCCGGTTTACACGGGCGGCGTTCAGAATGAGGTAATCTGCCAGGGCGATTCATTCACCTTTGGCGGAACGGCCTACACGACATCAGGCAATTATCCATTTACTTTCCAAACGGTCAACGGCTGCGATTCCACGGTAACGCTGAACCTGACGGTAAATCCGGTTTATACAGGCGGTGTGCAGAATGAAGTGATTTGCCAGGGCCAAAGCTTCACCTTCGGCGGCACGGCGTATACCACGAGCGGTAATTATCCATTTACGTTCCAGACGATCAACGGCTGCGACTCCACGGTAACACTCAACCTGACGGTAAACCCCGTTTACACGGGCGGCGTGCAGAACGAGGTCATCTGTCAGGGCGATTCATTCACCTTCGGCGGCACGGCCTATACCACAACGGGTAACTATCCGTATACATTCCAAAGCATCAACGGTTGTGATTCCACGGTAACGCTGAACCTTACGGTGAACCCGGTTTACACGGGCGGCGTTCAGAACGAGGTAATCTGCCAGGGCGATTCATTCACTTTCGGCGGAACGGCTTATACCACGTCGGGTAACTATCCGTATACGTTCCAGACGATTAACGGCTGCGACTCCACGGTAACGCTGAACCTTACGGTGAACCCGGTTTACACGGGCGGCGTTCAGAATGAAGTGATTTGCCAGGGCCAAAGCTTTACGTTTGGCGGAATAGCTTACACGACATCAGGCAATTATCCATTTACATTCCAGACGATTAACGGCTGTGATTCCACGGTAACACTGAACCTGACGGTTAATCCGGTTTATACGGGCGGTGTGCAGAATGAAGTGATTTGTCAGGGCGATTCATTTACCTTCGGTGGAACGGCGTATACGGCAACGGGTAATTATCCGTATACATTCCAAAGCATCAACGGTTGTGATTCCACGGTAACGCTCAACCTGACGGTGAACCCGGTTTATAACCAAAATATCCAGGCCGATATTTGTCAGGGTGATTCCTACAATTTTATGGGCCAAACGTTTAATCAAACCGGGGTGTATCCCATTGTGCTCAATACGGTTGCCGGTTGCGATTCCATCATTACGATTAATTTAACAGTACATAACCCGCAGGCATTGTTTAATGCGGCACCGCCGGTTGGTTGCGCTCCATTATCCGTCAACTTTACTAATATTTCGGTTCCTTCCGGGATGACAGCCACATGGGATTTAGGAAATGGAACTACGGCCTCAGGGGATTTTGTGAGTACGGTATATACGCTAGCCGGTTCATATTCGATTACCATGACGGTTACTGATGTATTTGGTTGCGTTGGTCAATCTACCGCTACCAATCTGATAATTGTTGGTGAGGCTCCGGTAGCAGGGTTTACCGGATGGACACCTGAAATTTGGCTGGATGAACCTCAGATCAATATCGCTGATGCCTCCACGGGCGCCACAAATTGGTATTACACTGTCTCAGACGGTAATCAATACACAGTGCCTGATTTCAACCATACCTACACGGAAGCCGGACAATATACCATAACCCAAGTGGTTTCCAATTCATTGGGTTGTTATGATACGGCATCTGCCCTAATGGATGTAAAACCGGTGAGTACTTTCTTTGTACCCAATACGTTTACACCGAATGATGACGACCGTAATCCAATTTTTAGGGCTTTCGGACAAAATGTTACTGAATTTGAACTGATGATTTTCAACCGTTGGGGTGAGTTGATTTACAGCACAAAGGATATAGAAACAGGCTGGGATGGAACCTATAACGGAAAAGAATGCCAGCAAGACCAATACGTTTATAAAATCCAATATAAGAACCATAGAAAACGAAGTTTGGAATTATTAGGCTCGTTTATTTTGTTGAGGTAATTTATTGTTATTGAGTAGTTTGTAAATTTTTACAGATTAATTTCTTTACAAATGATTGTTAATACTTGTTAATTTTGTTTAGCTTTTATATCTTCATCGTATCAAAACGCTACCATGAAGCATCTAACAGTAATTATTTTTTTATTTTTATCTTATTCCGTAGTTTCAGCACAACAGGACTGGACACTGCTTCAGCAGGTTAACGGAATTACTTTTTATACAAAGTCAGAAGCTTGTCAACAGGCTGGTTTGCCACAGCCCTTACTTTACCGTTTTATTAAAGTAGAAAATGCCGGAAGTCAGACCGCCAGAGTATTTTTTAACCTCCATACATTTTATAGTTCACATTGTGACGGCTGCAATAATAGCCCTGAGTCTGAGCGGAGTTTCGATATCCTTCCCGGGCAGGTGATTTACGGCGACTGTAATTTCTCCAATTCTGTTAAGCTTGATTTGCTCGAACAGAGTCCATTTTTGTCCGAACTTATTTTTTCTCATATCGAATTGGCCAATCTATCGGTAACCTGGATTAACTAATCCTTTTGAACGCATGAAGAAACTAATACTACCTATCCTTTTACTTTTTACTTCAACCGGTGCTGTTTTGGCTCAAACCAACTGTCAGGTTACTGTATCGGCTACGTCTACCTCAGTTTGTGTAGGCCAGCAGGTTACGATTTCGGCTTTGGCATCAGCGGGTTTTCCATCCAATCAGTTTTTTGATTTTGACCAAAATGCGCTTCCCCAGGGCTGGAGTACCACCGGCGGAACAAATTACAATGCTAACACCTGTGGGCAAAGCCCTTCGGGAACGCCTTATTTTTGGGCTTCAACGGCAGGTAGTGGTGTACCGCAAATAGTAACCGCTGATTTTGATGTTTGCTCGGGTGGGTATATTGAATTTAGTATGCGCTACGCAGTGCAAGGGGGAAGTTCCCCCTGCGAGGGACCAGACTTAGCCCATGAGGGAGTATCGCTTCAATACAGTCTCGATGGGGGTGCCACCTGGATTAATATTATCTATTACTCTCCCGGCGGCTATACTTTACCGGCCAATCCGGGCACTACCGGTTCAGTGGCCACAGGAAATACGCCATATACGGTTTGGAATACCTTTAATGTTCCTATTCCGCCTGCCGCCATCAGCACAAGTACGCGTTTCCGTTGGGTACAAACCAACTCATCCGGTACCTGTTGCGATAACTGGGGCTTAGATGATATCAGTGTTTTTGCCGGTCCATGCCTGGGTGCAAACCTGGAGTGGAGCAATGGCCTTTCGGGAGTGGATAATTTCTCGTTTACCGCTACTGCCGATACGTTCGTAACAGCAAGTTTGTATGATGATTTCGGAAATTTCCTCTGCTCTGATGATATTTTGGTGTCCGTTTATCCGGTTTTTACCGGGGTGAACAATGTTACCATTTGCCAGGGACAATCCTATGATTTTGGTTCAGGTACTGCCATTCTTACATATACCAATGCCGGCTCGTATCCGGTTACTTTTCAAACCATTCACGGTTGCGACAGTGTGGTTACCCTGAACCTTACAGTAACGCCTCCAATCCTGGATACTTTAGATGTTACCATCTGCGACGGTGATTTTTACCAGTTCGTAAACAATCAGCTCACTGCGGCAGGTACTTATCTTGACACGGCTCAAACTGCCGCCGGTTGTGATTCTATCGTAACACTAAATCTATCTGTAAATCCTATTCATGTATCGGATATTTATCAAACCATCTGTCCGGGCGATACCTTTACTTTTTCTGGACAGGATTTTCCGGATGTCGGTGTTTTTCCTGTAGTTTTCACGAATATCTATGGATGTGATTCTACAATTAATGTCAACATTGACCATTATCCCGTATATGCGGGAGTAAAAGATACTTCTATTTGTGAAGGTTTTGTGTACAATTTCGGTGGCCAGGATTTCAGCGTTCAAGGTTCATATCCCGTCAATTTTCAAACCATACATGGATGTGATTCCATTGTTACGCTTAATCTGACCGTGTTTCCTGTGCCCGAGCCTTTTGCCGGAAATGACCTTGTTTTATGTTCGGATGAAATCGGTAATCTGGGACAGGTGCCCGATCCGGCCGCTGTTTATCAGTGGATTAATTTGAACGGTCTATCCGACGGTTCCATCTCCAATCCCACGGTTAGTTTGAGTACACTCGTTCCAATAACGGAAACATATATTATTACTGCTGATTACAGCGGATGTGTGCGCACTGATTCGGTTGATGTGTTATTTCTGCCTTATCCTATTCCGGCTATTGCTCCTGTTTCCGGACAGTGTTTTAACAATAATGAGTTTAGTTTTAATCCCGGTAACGGATTCCTTCCCGGCGCTACGTTTAATTGGAATTTCCCCAATGCCACGCCAAGCAGTTCTTCCGTTCAAAATCCTTCGGGAATTCAATTTAACATTCCGGGAACTCATGATGTAAGTGTTACCATCGGAAACCAACATTGTGAAGCAAGCCATACCATCCCGGTTACGGTGTATGCCCATCCGGTTGCGGCCTTATCGGCTAGTCCGCCTTCGGGATGTGAACCGCTTACCGTGGTATTTACCAATACATCAAACCCCGCAGGAACAACGGCCCAATGGACGTTCGGAAACGGTCAGTCATCCAACGGGGTATCACCATCTACGGTTTACCAAACGGATGGTTCATATTCGGTATCCATTATTGCCACCTCTCCCGAAGGTTGTGCCGATACTACTTACTATCCAAACCTGATTACGGTTCATCCGCTACCTGTTGCCGGATTTGGGGTAAACCCTTGGACGGCCTACCAGGATGATCCCTTTGTTGAAATTACCGACGGATCCATGGGCGCCAGTTCTTGGGCCTATGATATTTCATCGGGTGGTGTGTATACTACACCCAATTTCGTAACCAGTTTTTATGATACCGGGTTCCATTACATTCATCAGGTGGTAACTACCGCTTTTGGATGCACAGATGAAATTACGCATGAAATTTCAGTGAAACCGGCTACCACCATGTATGTTCCCAATGCCTTCACGCCCAATGCCGATGGCTTTAACTCTGAGTTTATGCCTGTTGGAAACACCGTGAGGGATTATAACATGGTTATATTTGACCGTTGGGGGCAAAAAGTGTTTGAATCGAATGATATTTTTGTGGGATGGACAGGGAAAATGAAAAACGGGGAACTCTATAAACAAGATACCTACGTATACAAAATTACCTATACCGATCACCGCGGAATATTCCATACTTTACATGGACATGTTACGTTGCTCCGGTAAATAAACAAGTGCTGAGGCTTGGGCTCGTCTCAAGAATAGTTCATTTGTCAAATTACCCCGCACGATTTGGGTAAAACTGTTTTATACGGCAATTGCCCTTGTGGGAATGTATATTTCTTTCCGGTTTAAAGGCGTTTTTCATCGTATACTGGCATCATTCCCGCTTTCATAGTTTTTCTCCTTTGGTTTGAAAACCCGATTGCAGAAAAGAGCAGTTATTAACTTATCAATTTAGAGGCTTTTGCCGTTTTGATTTATGGCTTATGTGTTTCTATTCCAAACAGGATTCAAAGAGCAAGTATTCTAAGTTCCGGAACGGTTTTGTTATTATTTTCTGTTTTTAAAGTATTGCATTTACCCGGTACCTATTATTACTAATGGTTATTCCTGTTTTATTATTCCTTACCGGCTATTTAAGTGAACGCAAACTTAGGCGAGAGTTGAGTTTTATGCTTTTTATAGTTATGGTTGATTAGTTATTTTTTTCTAGTTATTATGGAACTGATGCATGCCGTTTTAAATCGGTAATCAGCGAAATAATTGGCCAATAAAAAAAGCTCCGGAATACATTTCCGGAGCTTTTTTATTTTGTTATGAATACGAAACTTATCGTTTCAGGATTTTTCTGATTACGGTTCCTTGTTTGTTCTCTAATGAAAGAATGTAAACACCTTGTGCAAAACCGGAGATGTCTAATGTAAATTGGGCATCGCTTACTTCTTTTTGGGCAATTACGGTTTTACCGGTAATGTCAGTCATTTTTACGTTTACCGGCTCTTGTGTGCCTTTGTGAATTTGAATCAGTCCTTCGGTAGGATTCGGGAACACGGCTACTTCAAAAGCTTCAGCCTCCGTAATTGAAACATAACCCGAAACGACTACCTGCGTGCAGCTGGTTTGTGATGTACACGAATTGGCTACCGTGTAAACACAATACTGACCCGCATCCGGATTGGAAACACTCGGGTTTTGTGAACTGGACGTAAATCCGTTCGGGCCGGTCCAGAAATACGTTCCGCTGGAGCCGCTTGCCGTAAGGTTCAATGTGCCGTTAATTTGGGTAGGCGAATTCGATCCTACGCTTGGTGTAGCCGGAGCAGCCGTTACCGTTACGTTTTGTGTGCTGGTTTGCGAACCGTTTGTATTGGTTGCCGTCAACGTAATGGTGTACGTTCCTGCAGTGTTGAATACAACCTGCGGACTGGTTGCGGTGCTTGTTGAAGGTGTTCCGCCCGGAATATCCCAACTGTAGGTTGTGGCATTGGTTGAGGTATTATTGAGCGTAACCGACTGTCCCACGCAGGGGGTATTGTCAGTTACCGAGAACGAAGGCGCAGGCTGTTGCCCACCGTTTGAACCGGTAATCTGTATGTCATCAATATACAGCATATTGCCATAACCACTTTTGTTTTGGAATTTTAACTGGACATTGCTTTGGCCGGCAAATGGCGTAAGGTTAACCGTTTCTAAGCGCCATTGGTTTGCTGTAGGCACAAATGCCGTGGTTAAATTTGCACCGCCATTGGTAGCCAAGGTCGTGTTTCCTTTGTTATATACGCGTGTCCAGTTTTGGCCGCAGTCGCTGCTGGCAAAAACTATCAGTGAGTCGAAATACGTGGCACTGTAACGGGCATACGCTACCCGGAAAGTCAGGGTAGACGAAGTAACACCGCTCAGGTTGAAATACGGACTCAATAAATCATCAACTGCGCCGGCATCATTCGAGTTCAAATTGTCTTTACGGGCCGAGGCTACCCCGTTTGCAAAGGCAGCCGTGGTGCGCACCCATGTGGCTCCTCCGCTGGCATTATCCAGGGTCCAGTTGGCGGGAGCAAAGGTTGTACTTTCAAAACCTTCGGAAATGGGAAGTGCCTGACCGCTTGGGCTCAGCACCGTGAAGCTAACGGTAGCCGTATCGTTTCCGTTGTTTTGGTCGCCGCTTAATGCGGTGTATACTTTAAACGTATTGGCACCTACCACTGCGGTAAAGCCCGTAAGGTTCACATTGGCAGTTGCGCCGGTGGCCAAACTGCCGGTCCAGTTAAAATTCACTTCGGCACCGTTGTTTAAGCGGTAACGGATGGGGAAACTGGTAAGCGTGGTTGTTCCGTTGTTTTTGATGGTAACCTGAGGCGTGTATGTAGCAACACAGCTTTGGCCGGCAGTAGGCGAAGCTACGGTTTGTAATTGCGCATCCAGGGCATAGGAAATGGCAAACGGATCATAACCATCTAAAGTAGTTACGCCGCTGTTTCCCGGATCTAACCAATGTTTGAGTTGGCCTGAGTTAGCACTTCCTGCGGGATTCCAAGAGTTCGAAACTCTACCGTAATAATCCGGAGCAGAAAGATTGGAACAGGAGGCACTTCCGCCCCAAAGTTGCCCGATGATTCTACCGTTTTGGTCAAACAAAGGAGAGCCGGACGAACCACCTTCGGTAGTCGTATTTCGATCCCATTCCACCTGCCAGCTTGAAGCTGCTTCAGAAGAACCCATGGCCTGCACGGCCGTAGCCGGTGCATCGTCAAACGATATTTTTTTGATATCTCCGCTGGGGTGGTGAATTGAAACCGTGCTGGTAGGAGCCGTAGTGCTGTTATTCCAACCGCTGAAGTATGGGTTGTAGGCCGCAGGAACAGTTCCGCCGGATAAGCCGCCAGTGATTTCAATTAGACAAAAATCTGATGGAGTTCTTTTGGCTCTTATGACACCTCCTGAAAGCGATTGATATGAAGGTGAACTTCCAGGGTTTGTACATGCTACTGCTTCCCAATTGAATCGGAAAAACGTTGTAACATTTTGTCCGGCTGAATTGCTGCTAAAGCAGTGGTTAGCAGTTAGAACATAAGGTTTGCCATCATTTGCAGTATTGTTTATCAAAGAACCTGAACAAAAACCGCTCTGTTCGAGGCTACTTGAAGCCAGCATAACGGCCCCTCTTTTTTGTAATGCCCAGGGAGCTCCATCAGGACAGTTTACGTTCATGTTACAGTTTCCGGAGCCACCAAATGCTTTTTCTTCATATTCTTCGGCCGTACGATAACCGTGGGATAGGTGTTTGATGTTCAGGCTTCCTTTAGCATCCAGGTTGGCTTTGGACACATAGTATTCCACAATGGCCGTGTTACCGGGTACCAATTCAGATCCCAGTTGTTTTTCTACAACATGGTTATCCACAAATTTACCCAGCACAAAGGTTTTGGCCGGATTGTATATGTATAATTCGTTTCCTTCGGGAATAACCAAATTGTCGAAAATAAGGTTAATGGTCAAGGCTCCTTCCGATTTCAGCATAATTTGCCAAATCCGGTCTCCATTGGGTAAATTAGTCCAAGTACCACTGTTTTCAAGCGTGAAATTGGTTTGGTGGTGATACCCGAAACGCCAGAAACTGGTTCCCGTTTTATCGGTCAGTGCATCTTCGGCCCTCAGCGCATCTACATCAGGCGATGGGTAGGTGTACGTATCCACATCCCTTAAATCGGGTCCAAACTTAAAACCCTTGGGTATGCCTCCATCGCCCTGCTGAGCCCAGGATGAACCCAGAAATAGCAGTCCGCTAGCAATTAGTACAAATTTTTTCATCAGGTAAATTCTTTTTAACAATTCAAACCTACTTATTTTACACAAAAATTTCAGCACATCAGTTAGGTATTTTTTATGATTTTAAGAGAATTTAAGGTATTGGATTTTACCCGGTTACTGCCCGGACCGCTGGCTACGTATTGGATGGCACAGGCGGGGGCAGAGGTAATCAAAATTGAAGACTCCGAAAAGCCGGATGGCATTCACGCTTACTCCAGCGGGCCTTTGGCGGCAGCTTATTTATTTGAAGCCCTCAATTATGGTAAAAAAGTGTTTAATGCTTACCCGCTTTCGGGATTGGCATCTTCAACAGAATTTACTTCCATGCTGGCCGCCGCCGATGTGTTGGTTGAACAATTTAAACCTGGTCTCATGGATAAGCTTGGCTTGGGTTACCGGGATTTATCAGTCTTAAATCCGCGCTTGATTTATGTTTCGCTTTCGGGTTTCGGCAGCGCGCGTCCGGAGCCGGGCCACGATTTAAACTTCATTGCCGAATCAGGGTTGTTGCATCTGCTTCGCGACAGCAGCGGGAAACCGGTTATCCCACGTTTTCAGCTGGGCGATGTAACTGGGTCGCATGCCTGTTATACAGCCGTATTAGAAGCCATTATTGAGCGTTCCAGAACAGGTAAAGGTTCTTTCCGCGAAGTAAACATGACGGCTGCCCTGCTTCCGTTTGCCAGTATTCCTTTTCGTTTTGCCGAGGCGGGTTTGCATGGCATGGCCGATTTTTTAGCCGGAACTATTCCCAATTACAATGTTTACCGCTGCGTCGATGGGGAATACCTGGCCTTGGGAGCCTTGGAATATCATCTCTGGAAAAATGCTGCCGGGGCCCTAAATATGCCCGAAACGCTTTTGAACGCCTACAATAATCCATCGATGCTGCCTGAAATGACCGATTTTTTTGCTACCAAACCCCTGGCCAAATGGCTCGAACTGGCTCAGGGAAAAAATACCTGCATATCGCCTGTTTGTAAGCCAGGTGATGCCCATTTTAACCGCATCAACCAAAACGGCATTCAGGAAATTGAAACGGAAGATGGAAAGCGCATCCGAATTTTCAGCTCGCCGCATTAAACAGAAAAGGCGCCCCGTTCGGAGCGCCTTTCTTATAAACTACTAAAAAGTCAAGATTAGTGTGCAGCCAAATAATCGGCTACTCCGCTGTGTGTGGCAGCCATGCCTTCTTTACCGGCCGACCAGTTTGCCGGACATACTTCACCTTTTTCTTCGAAGAACTGCAGGGCATCAACCATGCGGATTGCTTCGGCTACATTACGGCCTAAAGGCAGGTTGTTGATGAGTTCGTGTTGAACCACTCCGTTTTTGTCGATCAGGAATAATCCGCGGTAAGCAATTAGCTCCGAAGTGGCGGTTAACTGGCCGTTTTCGTCGTACTCATATTCACCGTTCAATACGCCAAAATTGCTGGAGATGGTTTTGTTGGTATCGGCCACGATAGGGTAGGTGATACCTTGGATACCGCCTTTGTTTTTCTCTAACTGTAACCAGCCCCAGTGTGACTGCTCCGTATCGGTGCTACAGGCAACCACGGCCACGTTGCGGGCTTCAAATTCTTTCAGATTTTCTTGGAAAGCCCATAATTCGGTAGGACAAACGAAGGTGAAATCTTTTGGATAAAAGAAGAACACCACGTGTTTTTTACCCAGATACTGATCTAATGAGAAATTTTCTACAATTTCTTCGCCGTTGATTACGGCTGCCGCGTTAAAAACCGGGGCTTTTTTTCCTACTAATGCCATGTTATATGTATTTTAAGTTAAAATCTGCCTCAAAATTACCATTCCCGGCGTTCACCACCAAATGGGGCATAGTTTCTAAACATAGGGGTATAGATTTGAGTGATAGTTCGGGAAAGGCTTATGTTAAAACATTGATTCGTCTACAGGTTATACAGAACGAGTAATAACCTCATGCAAGAGGCATCATGAATCTATCCAAGTGAAGCCACCAATTGGAGAAAGAGCAGTAATTAGGATTTCTGGCTTATGTTTTGTGTAAAGCGAACTCTGGCGAAACAACCGAACAATCGAACAACCGAACCGGAGCGCAGCGGAGCATGGAGCGCTAGCGTAATAAGTGAACAACCGAACAATCGAACAACAGAACAGTCAAACAAGTGAACAATGGTACAACCAATTAATCGTATCTTCGCAGCCTACCAATCACCAATACGGTTCAATTGATTCCTCTCATCAACACACACACGCACCGCCGTCCCGAAGCGGGAGAATGGTGCATCCGCAACGCATGGCTTCCAACCGGTTTACATTTCCCCGAAACGCATGGATATTGGTTTTCGGCGGGTGTTCATCCCTGGCGGGCACACCGGTATCCCGAAAGCCAGATTAAAAAAAGGCTTCCCGAAATACTGGCCCTGCCCAATTGTATGGCTGCCGGCGAAATGGGTTTAGACCGTGCCAACGGACCCGATTTTGGGTTACAAACCCGCATTTGGGAATTGCAGCTCAATGTAGTGTCCGATTTCAAAAAACCAATCATCGTGCACTGTGTACGGGCTTATTCGGATTTTTTGCCTTATGCGCAAAAATTCAAAACCCAAATTTTCATTCTGCATGATTATTCGGGAAATCCCACACAAACTGATTCATTGCTGAAATGTGCCAATGTCTTTTTCTCCTTCGGGAAATCGCTGCTCCGTAATCCTGAAATTGGTAAAAGGCAGCTCATCCAAATTCCCGAAGACCGCATACTGCTCGAAACAGATACCATGAATATCAGCCTGGAAGCCGTTTATGACATTGCCGCCGGTTTGAAAGGTGTAAACAGGCATGATTTCAGTCAGACTTTGTTTGCCAATGCCTGCCGCTTGTTTTCGTTTGCGCAATCTTCGGCGGAGTAACTGATTCAGGAGGGAAAATTATATTTTTGCCCCCGAAATTTTTTCGTATGAGTCTTATTCAACCATGGATGGGCCGCACCCGATTGCTGCTCGGCGACCAAAAGCTGGAAAAACTGATTGATGCCCATGTATTGGTAACCGGTCTTGGAGGCGTAGGCGGAATTTGTGCCGAAATGATAGCCCGGGCCGGCGTAAAACGCATGACCATCGTGGACGGAGACGTGGTTGAGGCAACCAACCGCAACAGGCAGAATCCGGCCCTGATCAGCACCGACGGACAATTAAAAACCGAAGTGATGGCCGCCCGGCTCCGCGATATAAATCCGGATATTGAGCTTACCGTGGTTTCGGATTTTTTGAAAAATGATAAAATCCCGGCCTTGCTCGACTCTGCCCAATTTGATTATGCCGTTGACTGTATCGATACCCTGTCATCAAAGGTTTGGTATATTAAAGAGTGTAAGGAACGCAACATTCCGCTGGTAAGCAGTATGGGTGCGGGCGACAAAGTAGATCCTACCCGCGTGCAGGTAGCCGATATATCGAAAAGCTATAATTGCAAACTGGCCTATTATGTGCGGAAAAGATTACATAAAATGCATATTTACAAGGGTGTTAAAGTTGTGTTCTCGCCCGAAATAGAAGCCCGTGGCGAATTGGTGGTTTTACCCGAAGGCGGGCCCAAACGCTCAATAATAGGTACCATGAGTTACATGCCGGCCATTTTTGGCTGTACCTGCGCCAGTGTTGTCATCCGAGACTTGTACAATAGGAAATAACAAATTGGTTTATAGTTGTTTAACTATAGTTTAAGCCTATTCAGTCTTAAATCTGTCCTAATTTTTTCTTAAAGTGAAACTTTTTTGGATAGTAATCGTTTCATTTGCGATAGTAATACTATCACTACTGATTGCTATACTAACAAAATGGAACAAATTACACCCCAAGAGTACCCTCAGGTAGCCATTCAGGTTGAAGAACCGGTGTATCTGAAAGATCCGTTGGCATCTGAGCTGGGGAAAAAAATTGTAAGTGAAGGTGCCGTGCTGATGTATGAGCTTGGTTATGAGCATTTCACGTTTAAAAAATTAGGCATTCGCATCAACAGTACTGAAGCTTCCATTTACCGGTATTTTGAGAACAAGCATAAGTTGCTTGTTTTTTACTTTTTATACTATTGGCATGATACCGAGAATCGAATTGCCTTTGCCACTGCGAATATCAAAAACCCGGAAACGCGACTCAGGGCGGCCATAAATGTTATGGTAAGCGAGCCCAGCGAAGATCCTTCGGCATTGATTTCGAATCCGGTATTAAAAAATTTGATTACTTCAGAGTACGTAAAAGTGTATCTTAGTAAAACGGTTGATGAAGCAAACAACCGTGGAATCTTTAAGGTATACAAGCGTGTTTGCCATAAACTGGTTAAAATTTCGCAGGAAATCAGTCCGGACTACCCCTGGGCTGTTCCTTTATTATCTACTATAATTGAGTCTATTTATTTTCAACGCTATTATTCAGAGCATCTGCCTTCGCTTACCCATCCTTGGAAAAACGAGAAAGAACTATCCAACTTTTTTATGGAAATGATATTAAACAACATTAAAGCCCCCCGAAAATGAGACCGATAGAGCGTTTAATTAAATTACTAAACGGTTACCGCCGTGAAATCGGTGTCATTTTGTTATTCGCCATTGTGGGCGGATTGATAGAACTTTCGCTTCCCTTGGGAATTCAGTCTGTGATCAACCTTATCATGGGTGGCCAGGTTTCTGTTTCTTGGATTGTATTGGTTTTTCTGATTTTATTGGGAATCATTGGCTCCGGTTATTTACAGATTTTACAGATGATGGTGGGTGAATATATGCAGCAAAGTATATTCTCAAAAGTAGCGTTTGAGTTTACCTACCGCCTGCCGCGAATCAAACCCAATGCATCAAACAAACATTTTTTACCCGAATTGGTGAACCGTTTTTTTGATACCATTTCGCTTCAAAAAGGTATTTTTAAACTGCTTTTTGAAACATCCAAAGCTGCCCTTCAAATTTTCTTCGGACTTGTGCTTTTGGTATTTTATAATCCCTATTTTGCGGTTTATTCAATTGGAATACTCCTGTTGATTTGGCTGGTGGTTCGCCTTACGGGTAAACCCGGTTTAGAATCCGGATTGAAGGAATCAAAATATAAATACAGACTGGTTCACTGGCTCGAAGAAGTAGCCCGTACCTCGGATACCTTTAAACTTGCCGGGATTAGTAACTTACCGCTTGCCCGCACAGATAAGGATTTGAATTTGTACCTCCAGGCCAGGAACAAACATTTCAAAGTGCTCATCACACAATATGGCTATCTTATCATAGTAAAGGCTTTTGCAGCCGGTATCATGCTTTTTGCCGGCGGTATGATGGTGATGAACGGAGAACTGAACCTTGGGCAGTTTGTGGCGGCTGAAATCGTAATTGTATTGATGATCGGCGCACTTGAAAAGCTGATACTCTCTGCCGATACCATTTTTGATGTTTTAATTTCGGTAGAAAAATTGGGTAATGTAACCGATTTTCCTCTTGAAAATACCGAGGATTTTGCCGACCAGAAATATGCTACAAACAAACCGTTTTCGGTTGAATTGTGCGGGCTGTCGCTTGATTTTGAAGATAACAGTAAAAGCCTCATCCAGGAAATCGACTTAAAAGTAGAGGCCGGTCAAAAAGTAGCGCTTGTAGGATATAGCGGCTGCGGAAGGACTACCCTGCTTAAATCGGTAGCCGGATTTTACCCGATTAAAAATGGACATTTGCTCATAAACGGTGTTCCCGTGCCCGAAAAAGACCTCAGCCGTTTACGCCTGCACATGGGTGACGGCTTACAGGCACTGGATATTTTTGAGGGTACCATTCACGATAACATTTCGTTGGGAAGGCCTCATATAAGCGAAAAGGAAGTGGAAGATGTTCTTATCCAAACTGGTATCCGCGATTATATGATAGAGCGGAACATGGATTTCGATACCTTGCTGAACCCCGCCGGAAAAGGGATTTCTGCCGGACTACAAAACCGCATTATATTGGCCCGTACATTTTGCGGCAACCCCGGCTTGGTATTGTTTGAAGATGAAGTGGTTCCGCTTCGCGCACAAGTGCGGGAGGAAATTCTTAATTTCATTTTCCGCACCGAAAAGGATATCACCATGCTTGCATCCACCAACCGTCTTGATTTTGCCAAACGTTGCGACTTGGTTGTATGGATTGATAAAGGCCGCATTGAACGCTCGGGTAAACCGGATGAAGTAATTCCATTTATTCCAACTGAACTTTTATTCTAATCGGATATGCTCAATATTTCAAAAGAAAGTATTTCAAATAGGTCGAAGCCGGAGGCCAGCCATTTCACGGCTTTCTCAAAGTTGGCTTATGCCGGCGTGGGGCGAAAACCGGCCCGTGTGTTTTTGGTTCTCCTGATTATTTTGGTGGGTGTTGCTTTTTTGCCTTGGACCCAGCAAATCAAGGCCGGTGGAAAAGTAACCGCACTGAATCCGGAACAACGCCCGCAAACCGTGAATACCATAATTCCGGGCCGTATTGAAAAATGGTATGTGCAAGAGGGAGACGCCGTGAAAGCAGGCGATACCTTGGTCCGTTTTTCCGAGGTAAAGGATGAATATTTTGACCCCGAACTGCTGGAAAGAACCGAAAAACAAATTGAGGCCAAGGAAGGTTCGGCCGGTTCATACATGGAAAAAATAAAGGCGCTCGACGGACAAATCGATGCCATGAACCGAACCAAACTCATTAAAATTCAACAAGCCAATAACTATGTGCGCCAAGCTAGATTAAAAGTGGAGGCCGACAGCAGTGCCTGGGTTGCCGCCCAAAAGCAGCAGGAAATTGCCGCCGAACAGCTTAAACGGAATGAAGAACTGTACAAAAAGGGAATCAAATCGTTAACCGAACTCGAATCATTCAGGCTTAAAGCCCAGGAAGCAAAAGCTTACGAAGTGATAGCCGAAAATAAATTCATAACAGCTGAAAACGAATACCTGAATGCCATCGTGGAACTGGAGTCTATTGAATTTCAATTCCGGGATAAAATTCGAAAAGCCGAATCGGATAAATTCACGGCCATGAGTGACCTTTTCAATACCGAAAATGATGTCACCAAATTGCAGAACCAATATGCCAATTATGCCGTCCGCTCGGGATATTATTTTCTTTTAGCTCCGCAGGATGGTTATATAACACAGGCATTACGTGCCGGTATTGGCGAAACCGTGAAAGAAGGCGAGGCGCTGCTTACTATTTTTCCGGCTAAGTTTGATTTAGCCGTTGAACTTTTCATACGGCCCATTGATTTACCCTTGATTAAAAAAGGAGACAAGGTGCGTTTTATATTTGACGGTTGGCCGGCATTCGTATTCAGCGGATGGCCCGGACTTTCATTGGGAACCTACGGTGGTGAAGTTTTTGCCATTGATAATTTTGCCGGTCCCGATGGAATGTACCGTGTTCTGGTAAAAGAAGATCCGAATGATTCTCCTTGGCCCGAAGCCATTAGGCCGGGTGGCGGTGCCGTGGGTTATGCATTGCTTGGAAATGTATCGGTAGGATATGAAATTTGGCGTCAGATAAACGGCTTCCCACCCGACTTTTACCGGAAGGGCAGTAAAGAGGCTGAAAAATCAAGTGAAAAGAAATAAATGAAACAAATTATAACACTGTTATCGGTATGCTTGTGTCTGGGTATAACACAGGCACAAACGCCGGATACATTGAGCCTTGAAGTGTATCTGCAGCAAATTAAATGCTGTCATCCGGTATCCAGAATTGCAGATTACAATGTGCTCGAAAAACAGTTTTATACGCTGGCATCCAGAGGCGCATTTGATCCGCAGTTAAACGGTGATTTCGACCGTAAATCGTTTGATGACAAAACCTATTACCAGCATGTGAATGCCGGTGTTTCGGGTTTCATTTTGCCGGGTGGTATCGGTTATTCGGCCGGTTACGAATTGAACGCCGGAACCTACCTAAACCCCGAAGCCCGCACGCCGAACAACGGGTTATACTATGCCGGAATTGAAGTTCCGCTGCTTCAGGGAATGATAACCGACTCCCGTCGTACGGCACTCAGACAGGCTCAAACCCTGCAACTTTCCTCCGAAGAGGAACGCAAGCTTGCCCTGAACGAACTTATTTTTAGGGCTTATACCAACTTTGTGTATTGGTATGCTTATCATGAACTGGAACAGTTATATGTCAATCAGGTACGTTTTACGGAAGAACGCTTAGAAAATATTCGTTCCGGTGTGATTTTGGGAGACCGTGCAGCCATGGATACCGCAGATGCCCGTGCCATGCTGGCCAACTGGCAAATGGGATTGGCTGAAACACGCAGTCTGAAAATAAAATACAGTTATATGATTGCTGCCGATTTATGGAACGAAGACGGCAGCCCGCGAAATACGGATATTATGCCGGTTCCTAAAACAGATGCACTGCTTCAGCAGTTAAATGATGCCGCCTCTGTTTCATTAAGCGAAGCGCCAAAATTGCGTCTGGCCGATTATAAAACTGAATTTTACCGACTCGAAAGACGTTTAAAAGCCGAGTATCTAAAGCCAAAGTTGAATTTAAAATATAACTTTCTCTATGGAACTCCGCAGCAAGCAACCGGTGGACCGTTTTTATTCGAAAATTATAAAGCCGGACTAAAATTCAGCATGCCTTTATTGCTACGAACCGAACGGGGCGAATGGAGAGCCGCAGAAATAAAATGGAAAGCAGCCCAATTGAGCCGTGATTTTTTGGCCAGAGAAATGGAAACCAAACTGCAAAGTGCATATCTGGAAATTGTACAAAGCCGGGAATTTTATGAAAATGCGCGTCAATTAAGTGTTTTATCAAGAACCCTTGCCGACGCTGAACAATCTCGTTTTGATGCCGGTGATAGTAATTTCTTTACGCTTTTTTTACGAGAAACAAACTACATCAACGCTGTTCAGAAAAGAATTAAAGCCGAAGCTGAACTTAAGTTGATTTTGCTAAAACCCCGTTATATTGCGGGCACATTGGCCGAATAAGAAACTGGTTTGTGATTAAACAACAACAGTATATAAACTCGTTGTTACGGCCCGTAAATTCATGGTGCTTTCTTTAGCTGTTTACCTATTCCTTTACGGAAATAATTAAACTATCATGAAAAAAATCTTATTTACGGCACTTTTAGGAGTTTTATTTACGGCTTCCTATGCACAGGTCAGTATTAAATGTGGTTCGGTAACATACAGCATTCCGGGAGAATTGGTGGCAACCCTCAAACATGGTACCATGGAACTGAAGTCTTATGCCGCCATCAAAAATGATTCGGTTATGTTTGCCCACGTGGTTCATATGGATGGAAAACTGAGTTCCATTAAAACATACCGCATGGCAATTGTAACTATTGATGCCGTGGCCAGCAACATAAAAGAATCTGATACAGGGTACAGCGGGAATCCCAAAGCTTTTTGGTTAACATTTAATAAACCCATGTTTGGCGGTACCATGGGAAGCATTTATACTGAAGCAGACGGCTGTGGGTTTGAGACGAGCAAGCCAAGGGTAACTAAACTTGGCTTTGCCATGACTTATTTTGAATCCGAAGCCAAAGCCAAAGAGTTTATGCAAAAAGTGTTCGCCAAAGGAGCTGAATTATTAAAACCAAAGGAATAATTTAGATACTATAACAATGTATAAAAAAGCCACAAGCAAATTACTTGTGGCTTTTTTGTGTTTAAAAATTTACGTTTTCAAATGGAAATAAAGAAGATTGTTTCTCTGTTTACTAACACTTAATTTTATCAATAATCTTCAACCAAATCTTTTTCAACCTTCAGGTTTCCGATGATAAAATCCTGACGCTCGGGCGTATTTTTACCCATATAAAAAGAAAGTAATTGTTTAATTGATAAATCTTTAGAAGTTAATACCGGTTCCAGGCGAATGTCTTTCCCGATAAAGCCGGAAAACTCATTCGGTGAAATCTCGCCCAATCCTTTGAATCGGGTAATTTCCGGATTTGGTCCTAAATCTTTAATTGCTTTTTGGCGTTCTTCATCGGAATAACAATAACGGGTTTCTTTTTTGTTCCGCACCCGGAAAAGCGGTGTCTGTAAGATATACAGGTGGCCGGCCTTTACAATTTCAGGGTAAAACTGTAAGAAAAAGGATATCAGTAGTAAGCGGATGTGCATACCGTCTACGTCGGCATCGGTTGCCAGTACAATGTTGTTATAGCGCAAGCCTTCAATGCCATCCTCAATGTTGAGTGCATTTTGCAGCAGGTTAAATTCTTCGTTTTCGTATACAATTTTTTTGGTGAGCCCGAACACGTTCAGGGGCTTACCTTTCAGGCTGAAAACGGCCTGCGTATTTACATTTCTGGCCTTGGTGATGGAACCGCTAGCCGAATCACCCTCGGTTATGAAAAGGGTAGTTTCCAAACGGTCATCTTTGGTAGTATTGTAATGGCTTCTGCAATCGCGCAGCTTACGGTTATGGATGGCTGCTTTCTTTGCACGGTCACGGGCCAATTTTTTGATACCGGCCATTTCTTTCCGTTCTTTTTCGCTGCTGATGATTTTTTCGAGCAGGGAATCTCCGTGGGCTTTATTCCGGTGTAAAAAATTATCCAGTTCGTTTTTGATGAAATCATTAACGAAAGAACGAACGGTTTCGCCGTTTGGCTCCATGTATGTAGAACCGAGCTTAGTTTTGGTTTGGGATTCAAAAACCGGTTCGGTAATTTTCACGCTTACCGCCGCTATCAGTCCGTTTCTGATATCTTCTGGGGCATAATCTTTTTTGAAATAGCCGTTTATGGTTTTGGCAAATGCTTCGCGAAAAGCCGATTGGTGCGTACCGCCCTGAGGCGTAAACTGACCGTTTACAAAACTGTAGTATTCCTCGTTGTACTGGTGGCTGTGTGTGATGGCCACTTCAATATCTTTCCCTTTCAAATGGATGATGGGATAGAGCACATCTCCGTTTATATTGGCATTCAGCAAATCCAACAAACCATTATCTGAACGGAAACTTTCGCCATTGAACAGAATAGTTAAACCCGGATTCAGGTAACAATAGTTCCAAATCATTTTCTCGATGTACTCTTTCCGGTAACGGAAATTGTGGAAAATGGTATCATCCGGCACAAACACGATACGCGTTCCCTGCTTGGTGTCGGTATCGGCAACCACGGGTGCATCTTTAGTAATAACCCCGGCTTCAAATTCGGCAATTTTCGATTTTCCTTCGCGGGTACTCTGCACCATGAATTGGGCCGAAAGTGCGTTTACGGCCTTGGTACCCACCCCGTTCAAACCAACCGATTTTTTAAAGGCTTCGCTGTCGTATTTGGCGCCGGTATTGATCTTACTTACACAATCAACTACCTTGCCGAGTGGAATACCCCGTCCATAATCTCTGATGGAAACCGTTTTCTCGTTGATTTCAATTTCAATTTTCCGCCCGTTTCCCATCACGAACTCGTCAATGGAATTGTCGATAATTTCTTTCAGAAGGATGTAAATACCATCGTCCGGCGAGGAGCCGTCGCCCAATTTACCGATATACATGCCCGGGCGGAGGCGGATATGCTCGTGCCATTCGAGGGTGCGTATATTGTCGTCTGTATATTTTACCTGTTCTGCCATAGCCGATGTTACTTCGTTCGTACAAAAATACAATGCAGGGCTATCAAATGAAAGCCTTGTTCATACTTTGTAAAAAGAAAGCCCGCTCCGCAGCGCGGAACGGGCTTCAATATTGAAAAAATGATTAGAAAAAGTCGAAAAAGAAGATAACGGCCGCATATTCTTTCCGAACTCCCTGGGCCGAACCGATTAAGCTGCCGCTTTTGCGCACATCGCCGTTCGATTCAATTTTGCCTACCAGCGATCCACTCATGCGCACATCTCCGTTCGATTCAACTTTACCAACCAGTGAACCGTTTTTGCGGATATCTCCGTTCGATTCAATTTTACCTTTCAGGCTGCCGTTCACCCGAATATCGCCGTTCGACTCAAATTTGCCTTTCAGGCTACCACCGATTCTGACATCCCCGTTTGATTCAACTTTAGCATAAAGTGAACCGCCTTTGCGGATATCCTGGGCAGATACGCCGAAATAAAATAAGCCCAATAAGGCCGTTAGTACAACTATTTTGAAATTCATGGTGTATTAAATTTAGTTCACTAAGGTAGTTTAATTTATTGTTTCTTCAACATCTAAATATTTTGCGGCATATTTTTTCCACTCGGGGTCATAATGCACAAAAAAGTTAAACCAAATTGAGCGACTCAGGCGCACAATGGGCGGCATGAGAATAAGTAAAAGCAAGATAAACAGTGGAAGCATCCACATAAAATCCAATTTAAAACCAAAATAAAGCACAGCCAACAAGGGCAACGTAACAATTAAACTGAGGGCATAACTTACATAGGTTGCGCCAAGGAAAAAGCCGTCTTCTACCTTGTAATCCTGTCCGCAAACCCCACAGCGGTCGGGCATCGCCGCAATATTTTTGATTGTAAACCAGCTTTTTTCCACAAATAAATCGCCCTCGTTGCAACGCGGACACTTATCTTTCACGACACTGTAAAAAAATGTTCCTTTTTCCATAATTCCGCTTTGTTAAAAACGAGTACAAAGATACGTGAAAATCAGCTCAAATAAAGGTATCAAAAGTTACAATAGCGTTTATTTACCATAGCCCGCTTTAAAATCATCCCAGGTTTTGGTGGTAAAAGCGTTGCTGCCAAAGTAAGCTAGAATGGGCTGAATGTCTACTGCCGTTTGATATCCGGGCACCGCCTGTATAATTTCAAACTTTTCGTTCAGGTAAACAATGGTCGGATAACTCATTTTTCCGCCCATGAGCTCAGCCGGAAGTTCATGATACCCTCGTGTACCCTGAGCCACAAATTTAAACGTTCGTCCTTTGAACAAAATATCTTTTTTGCCTTCCCCGTCCAATTTCACTGCATAGAAATATTGGTTTACCAGTTTAATTACTTCAGGATCTACCATGGTTGTGGCATCCATGCGTTTGCACCAGCCGCACCAGTCGGTATACACATCCACCAATAATTTTTTGGGCGCTTTTTCCATTTTCAGGGCTGCTTCATCCCAACTCAACCAGGTTATTTTGTCGGCCGTCTGAGCATTGGCGGCCAATCCCGTAAACAGGAAAAAAACGAATATGGCAAGATACTTTTTCATACACTCTTATTTTTTACTTTTTGCCGGTTTGTTTTTCGACATCAGGGCTAAATTACATAAATGAAACAACATACGGGCACCCACGTTGGCATCCCATTCATCTTGGCCCGGAGCTACTTCGTTCAGGTCGAAACCGATAATTTCACGTCCCGATTTTACCACCGCCCGAATCAGGTAAACTGCTTCATCAAATTCTAATCCGCCCGGTACCGGTGTTCCCGTGTTGGGGCAATAGCGCGGGTCTAAGCCGTCAATATCAAAACTGATATACACTTTCTGTCCCAATTTCGAAACGGATTCTTCTATCAATTTAGCAAAAGGCGTGCCTTCCGCTTTTCCAAAACCAATTTCACTGTAAAATACGGTGTGGATGCGGCCTTTTGATTTTTTGATCAGCTCAGCTTCGGCCTCACAAAAATCGCGGATCCCCACTTGTACCAAGCGTTCAATTCCCTTAATTTTAAGGGCATTGAACATGATGGAAGCATGTGAATACTGAAATCCTTCATAGGCATCACGCAAATCGGCATGTGCGTCAATCTGTAAAACCGAAAATTTTCCATGAAGGCTTTCCAAGGTCTGCATATAACCCAGGGGCGTGCTGTGGTCGCCGCCGACCAAACCAACCAGTTTACCTTCTTTTACCCGTTGGGCGGTTTCGTTGCGCACATAAGTAATCATTTCTTCGCATCCCGCATTTACGGCTTCGCGAAGCTTTTCGCTGTGTTTACCCGTTTTTCCGGCAAAGAGCAAATCCAGATATTCTTCTGTTTTGGCCCGCAGTTTCGTGGAGAGTTTGAGCAGTTTTTTTGGCGATTCGGGCATAAACACGCCCTTTTTCCAGGCATCCGGAAATTCAGGATAGTATAAATCAACCTGCTTGGAGGCTTCATAAATGGCATCAGGTCCTTGGGCCGTTCCTGCTCCGTAAGATACGGTTACTTCCCAAGGCACAGGCAATAAAACCACCTCAGCTTCAGCTTCGTTAAATGGCAGGCCAAATACGTTGGTATCATCGGCCGCGTAGGAGTTGGGATCAAAAGCGGCTATTTTTTTTTCTTTGGATTGCATACCCATAAATTTTAGGCAAAGATAAGGCTTGCTTTCATGCACGGTGAATTCAAATTCCCAATAAAACGTTAAGTTTTCAAAGCCCCCGGCAGCCCCTTGTGCTTAGCCGTTTTTATACGACATTTGTTAAACGAATGAAGCAGGCTATTTTTTACATGCTGTTTGTTTTTTTGGGGATAAACACGGTTTATGCCCAAAAGCCCTATGAACTGCAACTGCTTATTGATTCTGTGCCTGTAAATAAATCAACAAACAGAAAAAAACTCAACATTCAGAACCGTTTCAATTCACCCAAAGAGCGCCACCGTGCCCTCCGGGATGCCCTTTATTTTTATTATGAAAAAGGCTTTCTGCTTGCTGAGGCAGATTCCGTAGGTGGTGATTCGCTTCTGCTGATTGCCGATATTTCGTTAGGTACCCGCTTTACCAAAACCCGAATCCATCCCGGAAATCTGGATCGGGATATTTTGGGCAATTCGGTTTGGAAAGACAAGCTGATGTATGGCGAAACCTTCAGTCCAAAACGGTATACAGATTTACTTCGAAGTATACTTACCCGCTATGAAAATAACGGTTACCCCTTTGCAGCGGTATTTACAGACAGTTTAAACCTGAACCCCGGCGAAACCAGCATGCGCCTGCGGGTAGAGAAAGGGCCGATAGTGAAGATTGACAGCCTGGTACTTCGCGGAAATGCCAATATTAAAAAGTCATTTTTGTATGGTTATCTGGGTATTAAACCGGGCGATTTATATAATGAAAAACAAATCCGGAGTTTAAACAGCCGGCTGAAGGAACTTCCGTTTTTAACCGTTGAAAGGCCCCAGCGCATTGAGTTTACTGATACCGGAAAAGCCAATATCATTCTTTTTGCCAAAAAGGTAAATGCCAGCCGTTTCAACGGATTAATTGGATTTATGCCCGGAAGTGCAAATAATGGGCGATTGCTGATTACCGGTGAGGCCGATCTTGGCCTCTGGAATGCCCTGGGGTATGGGGAGCAACTCACCCTAAAATGGCGGCGGATACAGGCCGGTACACAAAGTTTAAATGCATTTGTTAAATACCCGTATTTGTTTGGTACTCCGCTGGCCGTAAACGGTCATTTTGATTTTTTTCGGCGCGACAGTACTTTTCAGAATATTGGTTTTGGTTTTGGTGTACAGTATTTGTTTATCGGTACAAACTATACTGAGCTGTTTTACCGGCGGCAGATTGCCCAGGTAATTGATGCCAAAAAATTTGCGAATGCCCAAACATTGCCCGAATCTATCGACTTTACGGCGAATAACATTGGTGTAAAATTCAATTTTGAACAATACGATTACCGTTGGAATCCTACCCGGGGCTATTTGATACGGGGCTCGGTTTGGGGTGGAAACAAGGTGATGCAGCGCCGATCCGATATTCCGGAGGCTGCTTATGCAGGGCTTCAGTTGCGTTCGTATCAGTTTGGTGCCGAATTACAGACCGATGTGTTTATTCGTTTGCACAAGCGGTTTACTTTAAAGCCGGGTGTAATGTTGGCCCATTCCATAAACCCTTACCGCTTTTTAAATGAGTTGTACCGAATTGGTGGCATCAACAGCCTACGCGGATTTGATGAAGAATCCATCTATGTATCTTCCTATGCCTTGGGAAATCTGGAATTACGGTATTTAATCGAACAAAATTCAAATGTATATGTGTTTTTAAACGGTGGATGGCTTGAACGCTCCATCGTAGGCGGATATTACAGAGATACGCCTTATGGCTTTGGCGCCGGAATGAACTTTTTTACCCGTGCGGGTTTTATCAATTTGGCTTATGCCTTAGGCAGCTCGCAGGGAAACCCGATTCAGTTCCGGAGCGGTAAAATTCATTTGGGATTTACGGGGGTGTTTTAGTTTTAATTTTGAGGATAGGATATAATTTTGAATTGAATCAGAGTTTGATGCAGAATATATAAGTATGTTTATCTTTTATGACTACTTAATTGAAAAGACTTTATTCTTTAAAAGCAAATGAGTATGTACAAAACAAATTTCTATTTTCGCTTTTGAAGGTTATTCAAAAAAAAGAAAATGAACATGGCAAAATTAATGTACCCAATCGGAAAATTTGAAAGGCCGATCGATATAACAAAGGACATTATAAATAATTGGATTACTGATATTTCATCTTTCCCAATCAGACTTGAGAATGAAGTAAGACATTTGACCGACGAACAGTTAGATACTCAATATAGACCTGAAGGTTGGACAATTAGGCAGGTGATTCATCATTGTGCTGACAGTCATATGAATAGTTTAATTCGTTTGAAGCTGTCTCTAACTGAGGATAAGCCTACAATAAAACCCTATAATGAGGCTTTGTGGGCAGAACTTGAAGACTCTAAAAATATGCCAATTGCATCTTCGCTGAAAATCATATTTGGAATTCATGAGCGGTGGGTAAATATTTTAAATAAACTAAGTGAAGAACAGTTTGGTCGTTTATTTTTTCATCCTGAAAATAATAAAATATATCGGATTGATGAAAATATTGGAATATATGCATGGCATAGTAATCATCATCTTGCCCACATTACAGAAACAAAGAGAAGAATGAACTGGATATAATTTTAACTACTAATTTGAACTCTTTCTTTAAATAATTAAATTTAAGTAATAATGAAATATTTATATTGTTTTTTTCTCTCGCTTTTGTTATTAAATACTGCATCAGGTCAAGATGACTTAAATGTAATTTACAAACGAGCAATTCAAAGTCAGATTGATAAAAACTTCAATCAGGCGATTCAACAATTTGATAGCGTAATAACCGGTAGCAAAGATGTTAATTTACTGAAAATGTCACTCATTTTTAAAAGTCAGTGTTTGAGATATACAGGAAAATATGAAGCAAGTATTGAATCAATTGATAAAGCTATTGAAATTGATCCAAATGATATAGCTAGTTATTTTGACAAAATTCATACGTTAGAGGATCAACTTAAATACTCTGAAATAATTGACTTGTGTGAAAAAATATTGAAATGGAAAATAAATCAAACGGATAAATGCTACGCTTATTATTATTTAGGGAAGGCTTATACAGCTCAAGCAAAATATAAAATGGCTATTTATTATTATGATAAAGCAATCGACATCGATAAATCTGACTATCTCATTTATTTCTATCGCGGATTTGTTTATGAAAAGATACAGCTAAATGCAAATGCCATCCGGGATTATTCAAAATCAATTGAACTAAATAACAAATTTGCTCAAGGATTTGAAAGGCGAGGGATAGTTAGAGTACAGAAAATTTTAATGGAGAATGACGATACCTATATTAGTTTATATGGAAAAGATGCCTGCGCTGATTTTAATAAATCGCTGGAATTGGGATCCCAAAGTGTTGGGAAATGGATAGATATGTATTGTAAATAATGGGTTTTACATGTTTTTTTCTCCATTAGCCAATTTCTACCTCGGCAACCATTCCAATTTTTCTTTTATCCGTTTCGGATTAAGTTCCTGCATATTCAGGCGGAAGCGGATATGCTGCCAAAATTTGGTTCCCGAAAGGGAAATATAATCCCGTATATCTTTCGAATGGTAAAGCGGTACATAAATTTCCAGCACATCATTAATTACGGAAAGCATAATTCCTCCGCTATAACTCAATTGAACCGATTTCTGTAATTCACCCGTACCAGCCATCGTGAGCACCTGTCTGTGCACCGCCACATCAAAATACGGTTTTATGGGAATGGGACCGGGGATCGAAGCCTTCAGGTTCAAAGCCAACATCCAGCGGCTGGTTTGGCCCAATGGGGTAAGTATTTTAAATCCGCCGTCGTATTCGTAAAATTGTCTCGACAATAAACCCCGTGTTTCTGCTCTTCCCAAATAATAATTATCAAATTTATAATCCCAAAAGCCCGGGTGTCCCGAAAGCCGGTAACGGTAATCGAGCACGGTTTTGGGATTGTTTAAAAACATACCGCCAAAAAAACGGATATCCAATCCTTTAACAGCCGATATATAATTGATTTTTTGGCGGTATTCGATTGATAGTTTACCTGCCATGCCAGCTTCTACCCCGGGTTTACTAAACTTGTCGAGCTCTGCAATGTATTCTGCCCAAATTAATAATTGGTAAGGATGAAGCAATCGGTTATCGCGCATGGAAAATCCGATTTCATTTACGTTAAAGGCCAGGTTATTTCTGCCGAAAGCGGCTCGGTAATCATCTGTTGATTCTAAGTAATTGAATATGCTTCGGATGTAAACTTGTGTTTTTCGTTCACTCTGCGGAAACGGCGGACGGAAATTGAGCATCAGTTTGGGCATGATGCGGTTCCAATCGCGTGCTTCCGTATCGAAAAAATATCCAAAACGGGTGTAAGCCAATTTATATGAAAAACTTTCAATTAATCTGGAGCGTGGGGTGGCAAATGACCCGCTTATAATTCCAACTCCCGCAAAACCGATCGGATTGAGTGATACCATCGGTGCAAAAAGATATTCGAATTTTTTACGGATGGGCGTTTTGTTATGAATGGCAACACCAGCCATACTTTTGTTATAATTATTCCAAAGGGTTACCGGAAGGTAAAATACCTGATTTCTACCGTTCATTTCAGGTGGACCCATAATAAAATTAAAACGCACTTTTTCGAGTTTGGGAATAATTTCGCCTGTTCGGTAAGTATTGTTTTTCCTGTTTATTTCCGGCATTACTTCCCTGTGGTCAATCTGCACTGTATTGTTTTTATTTACCGGAATGTAAATGGTTTCAACACCCTTAAAGTCTTCAATCCAACGGGGTTCTCCAGGTTTTTTTTCGTCGGCATATACATAGATTGGAAACGGTGCAGTGGAAGTTCCCCGGTTTTCAATTTGTATGGCGGTTGACATTTCGCCGGTTTCGGGATTCATTTCTGATTTAACCGATTTAACGGCATAATCGATATAGGCTTTTTCGAGCAGCAGTTCTTCAAAAAACCAGCTTAGGTCTTTGCCGGATTCTTTTTCAAAAAGGACTCTGAATTCCTTGGGGCCGGGTGAAGAAAACCGGTATGTTTCGACGTATTTTTTTAAGATCCGGTCAAAAACTTCACTGCCTAAGTACTGTTCCAAGTGATAGAAAAACAGGCTGTTTTGTCCGCGTACGGCAATGCCGTAATTCCCATCCCCGTAAGCATCAGCAGCTAATCCGGATGCTTGGTCATTGCCTCTTCTTACTTTGTATTGGTATGGAATATAATCCAAATCATTTCGCTTTAAAAAGCGCAGTCCCAAAACCGGAAGTACGGGAATGGGCAAACCGTTATAGCTTGGCTTAAAATCCCTGAGATAACGGCGGGTATAATAGGCATTCAATCCTTCGCCCATCCAGGGATGTTGGGTTTCGTCGGGGCCCATGGCGCAGGATAACCACTGTTGTCCGATCAGGCGGATGCTGATGTCTTCCAAATCCAGGCGGGAACGTTTATATCCCAAAACGGCCAAACCCGGGTACGAACGGTCAAATCCGGCATAACCGGGGCCATCCGTCATGGTAAACGTATCATACGGATAATCGCCCAAACGGTTTGAAAAGTAGCTTAGGATTTTTTTCATGTATTCCATTTCGGGTTTCCAAAGCTTATGGAAACCGGGATGGTAAAAACAGTATAATGTTATTTTTTTGCCCGATGCTAAAAAAAGTGTATCCGTTTGAACGGCAAACTGTTTGGATGCAAAAAAGGCAAAGTCATTTACCCGGCTTGCTTTAAAGCGTAAGGTTTTTTTTCCTTCCGTTTCGGGAAAAGGCAAAATCTTTCCTTTTTCCGGGAGATTAAGTGACAGTTTTGCCCTTTCGGTTAAGAAGGACGCTTCTTCTGCCGAAATCAGATTACCCGTGGAGCCTACCACATAGGATTTGGGTAGGGTAATTTCAACTTCGTAGTCGGCAAATGAAGTATACGGATTCCCTTGGTCGGTAAGTGAATTTAAATGCCAGCCACCGGCATCATAAACAGCTGGTTTGGGGTACCAGTGTGTAAAATAGTAATCATTCTTTTTGTGTCCCAAAGTAGCTACTGAGGCATGCGGAAGGCTTAATTTAAACGGTGTAAAAACGCGCACTGAACCTCCGGGTTGGAGCGGTGTTTTCAAAAGAATATAAACGAAATCGGCATACTTTTCATGCTGAAAAAATTGGACGACTTCACCGTTTATGGTGAATGCCAGGGAATCTGTCCCGCCCCCATAGTAATTGGGTCTTAATCTCAATTTTTCGTTCCGTTTATCGGTAAGCTGCTTGGCCAATTCTGATTTAGACGTGGAGTAGGCATTTGCTCCAATTTGAAGCCACAAAGTGTCTAACCCAACGGCTGCATTATTTTGAAGCGTAAATTCAACCGTTCCGCGCAGGATATGACGCTGTTCATCCAGTTCTGCACGTATGCGGTATTGGATGTCCTGGCGGAATCTTTCCTGCGCCCGCAGAAAAGGAATCGAAAGGAATAAAAAAGCCGCAGAGAGTAGTCCGCGGCTTATGTAAAACTTGTTAGCCATGCCGGTATAACAATCATTTAAGGCATTAGTTCAGCCAATTTTTGATCCAGTGCCGGGCCTCTTAAATCGGAGGCTATGATTCGGCCTTCTTTGTCCAATAAAAATGATTTGGGAATAGAACTCACATTGTATGCTTTTGCGGCTATGGAATTCCAAAATTGTAAGTCGCTCACATTTATCCAAGTCAGGTTATCGTCGGCAATGGCTTTTTCCCAGGCCGCTTTATCCTTATCCAATGAAACGCCGTAAATTTCCAGTCCTTTACTTTTGTATTTTTGGTAGGCGGCCACCACGTTTGGATTCTCCATGCGGCAAGGACGGCACCAGGAAGCCCAGAAATCGATAAGAACATATTTTCCGCGCAGCGAGGATAATTTAACGTTTTTACCTTGCGGGGTTGGAAGATCAATTTCAGGAGCTTCGCCGCCGATGCTGGTTGAACCGGCAGAATTTATCATGGCCACGTAGTTTTTCACAAAGCCATTTTCCGGGTGCGATTTAGAGAGATTGGCTGCCACTTTTTTGTGGTAATCCATATACATGTTTTTATCCAACTGACCCACAGCTTCTAGTGAAACCAATGAATTTGGGTTGGCATCTATCGTTTTTTTGATGAAATCGGTTTGGGCCATCATTCGGTCATTGGCAATTTTTTGAAATTCAATGGCCTTAATGGCACGTGTAGCCTGATCGGTAATTTTTTGAAATTCGGTATTGAGGGAATCATTCAGTTTTTGGGTAGCCATGATACGGGAAGTAACCTCGTTAAGGGTTTGTGATTCCGGGCTGCCTTCAACCGTGTAATCTTCACCCAACATTTTACCGCGCGAAGTGAATGTAATTTTTTCACCCGGTCCGGTAATGAAAAACACAAATGCGCCCGGAACACCGCCTTGGGGCGAAGAGGCTTTGCTCCGTAAACGGTAATAATTTTTCTCTACGGGTTTGTTTAGCATGTAAAATGTGCCGTTCTTCTCCACCTTGGCACTGTCGAAAAATTCCATTTTGCCTACCAGTACTTTTTCAAGTATCAAAGTCTGTCCGGCTCCATCCGGATAGGAGCCCTTGATAAAATAATCTTTCGGAACAGATGTTCCGCATGAACTGATAATGGCGCAAAGCGCTATGACAACAGAAGATACCATTCGCATATTGAATAAAAATTACAGCCCGAAAATAAACTAAATTATTGAAACTACAGGCGGTTTATGCTTTGAGCATTTGAAAAAGCTAAACTTAAGGTATTATGCACCGGCTCCCGTTCAGGAATTTAAATCGTCGCTCTTGTTCAATTTTTCACTTTTGGGAAATTTATCCAAACGGCTAACTTGTAGCGCCTGTCTGAAATGGCGTTCATGATGTAACACCATCACTTCTTCTAAATCGCGGAGCGAATAGGTTATATATGGTGAAACCGGTGATTTGAGGTAGAAATTTGAATTTTTCACTCCGTCCAGCTTGCGCAGGTAGTCAGAAACCCGTTGCTCGTGCGATTCGAAGTCGGAAAGGATTTCATCCGTCAACTTAATGGACGAAGGTTCAAAAATAGCCGGGGTTTGTAGTTTTTTCCCGGAATCAGATTTCATCAATGATAAAAGCAGTTTCCCCCAAAACGCCGATTTACCCGGAACCAAACTCCAGAGCGGACGAGTATATTTCCCGTTTAAAATTTTATCCAGATCAGATAAATAGGCTTCATCGGCAACAATGATATGGTGTAAACATTGTGCAATACTCCATTGCTCGGGCGAGGGTTTCCAGTTTAACTGAAAGGTACTCAGATTGCCGAATTCATCCCGCACATCCTGTCTTACCATATCGGCTCTGTAAATGAGCTCTTCAAGATGTTTGTTGTTCATGCCAATTTTTGAACTTAGGATTCCAACTTATTTTTCAGCAGCTGAGTCGTAATTTTCGGATCGGCTTTTCCGCCCGAAATTTTCATTACTTCGCCCATAAATAAACCCAATAAACCCTGCTTTCCGGCTTTATATTCGGCTACTTTTTCTGGAAATTTGGCCAGTGCCGTATCTACCCATTCATTCAGGGCATTTTCATCCCGCTGTTGGATTAGGTTCTGCGATTCAGCAATTGAAAGTGCGGTTTGTGCCGGATTTTCGAGCAGGGCCGGAAAAATATTTTCAGCAGCTACCGTATTACTTACTTTCCCTTCTTTCACCAAGGAAATCAGTTCGCCGATTTTGGCTGGCGGTAAAGGAAATTTATCAATACTGAGGCCTTTTTCGTTCAAATACGATTTAATCTTGCCCATCATCCAGTTGGCAGCAGCTTTAAAATCGCTGGTGTGTTGAATAATTTCGTTAAAGTAAAAAACGGTTGCTTTATCGTCGGTAATCCAGTACGCATCATATTCCGAAAGGCCGTATTGATTTACGAATTTGGCAAAAAGGGCATCCGGAAGTTCCGGCAAACCGGCTTTTACTTTTGCTATATAGGCTTCAGAAATAATGAGCGGCGGAAGATCCGGCTCCGGAAAATACCGGTAATCGTGGGCCATTTCTTTACTCCGCATGGAACGGGTTTCGCCAGAAACAGCATCAAAATTTCTGGTTTCCTGGTAAATGGTTTCACCGTTTTCTAAACAGTTGCACTGGCGTTTAAACTCAAATTCAATGGCGCGCTGCACGTTCCGGATGGAGTTCATGTTTTTCACCTCCACTTTGGTTCCCAATTCTTTGGCTCCTTTTAAACGAACCGAAATGTTGGCATCACAGCGCATGGAACCTTCTTCCATGTTGCCGTCGCAAACATCCAGGTAGCGCACCAGCTTCCGTACTTCGGTTAAAAAGTTATAGGCTTCGCCGGATGAGGCGATATCGGGACGGGTAACCATCTCAACAAGGGCCACACCGGCACGGTTCAAATCAATGAGTGTATCAAACGGATCCTGGTCGTGCATGCTTTTTCCGGCATCTTCTTCCATGTGGATACGTTCCAGCCGGATATCCTTCGGATTACCCGAATCATCTTTTATGGTAACCAATCCGTCAAAACAGATCGGGGTATCAAACTGCGATATTTGGTAACCTTTCGGAAGGTCGGCATAAAAATAATTTTTACGGGCAAAACGATTGGTTTCCCGAATGGTGCAGCGGGTAGCCAAACCAAGTTTTACGGCCAGTTCAACCGCTTTTTCGTTCAATTTGGGAAGTGTTCCCGGATGCCCGAGCGTAACCACGCTTACACAGGTGTTTGGGGATGCACCGAATTCGGTACTGTCAGCACTGAAGGCCTTGCTGAGGGTTTGGAGTTGCGCATGCACCTCAAGCCCAATCACAATTTCGTACTTATCTTCTATTTTCATTAATCACAAAGGTAAGGGTTCGGAAATAACTATTGCTTTTTCGCCTCAGAAACGTTAAAAATCTGTTACAACCAATTAATTAACCTACTGACAATGAGAAGTAATAAATTAGTATGCGCGCATACTAATTTGTATTTTTATGCATAAATTCGTTACTTCGTAGAAAGCAAATTTCCAATGGAAAAAAATTTCATCCTTTTGGCTATTCCCTTCTTTTTCATATCGATGGGTATCGAGTTGTGGTATGGTTTTCGAAAAGGTTTAAAATGGTATAATTTTGAAGATACCATCACCAACCTTAATTTGGGTATTGGTAGCCAGGCCGTTGGCGTAATTAGTAAACTGTTGGTTTTGGGTACGTATATGTATTTATACAACAACTGGCGCCTGATCAGTTTGCCCGAAAATGCCTGGTGGGTAGTATTGCTGGCCCTTGTGCTATTTGATTACATCTATTATTGGGCCCACCGCTTGGGGCATGAATGGAATTACATGTGGGGAGCGCATATCGTACATCACCAGAGCCGGGAATATAATTTATCCGTGGCCCTTCGGCAGAGTTGGATTCATAACCTGCTCTCGTTCTTTATGTTTCTTCCTTTGGCTCTGATTGGTATTCCGCCGCTGGTGCTGATAGGAGTGAGTGCTTTTGTGACGATTTATCAGTATTGGATTCATACCAAAGCAATTAAAAAATTACCCCGCTGGATTGAATACATTTTCAATACCCCATCGCATCACCGGGTTCATCACGCAACCAACCCGCAGTATATCGACAAAAATTATGCGGCTACGTTTATTCTTTGGGATCGATTGCATAACACATTTCAAGAAGAAGTGGAAGAACCGGTTTATGGCATTACCAAGCCGTTTAATTCACTCAATCCGGTTTGGGCCAATTTACATTATTACAAAGAAATGTGGCAGGGCATGAAACTTGAAAAAGGCCTGTATAACAAATTTATGGTTATATTCCGGGGACCTGAATACCTCGGCAAATTACTAAATGAACCCATCGAAAATCCAAAGGTAGTTCAAGCCGGTTTATCCGTAAAATTATATGTGCTTTTACAGTTCATCATACTTTTGGGCGGCTCCATTAAATACATCATGCATTATGATGAACTGAGTACGCTTTATAAAATAGCCGGTTTTGTGCTTATTTCAAGTACCATGCATATTTGTGCCGGGTTAATGGAAAAACGAAAATCAGCATTGGTATTTGAAGTCTTAAGACTGAGTACTATTTTACTTGTACTGAATTCACTGTATTATTTCAATTATGCTGAATGGTTCCGCATTATGCTGATTGGTTCTGTCACTTTATCTGTATTATCGGCTCTATGGTTGGCCACTAATTTGAAATCAACATTCGACAAAAGTTTCTAATTCTTTCGCCTTGTTTCTACACCTTTGCCTAGGACAACAGATAAGCCCAGATTAATACTTGGATTAAAATTAAACCCACCCCGGATTTCCACCGCATCTTCCATTTTGGAATAGGAAAAACTCATATTTCCGAAACCGGCGTCAAGTGTTATTTTTTTTGAAAGAAAATAAACGAGGTTGGGTGCAAGATTGAAATTTACGCCCCAAAATTTACGTTCAGTTATAGCCGGCAAATTACCTGTTTGCTCTCTTGAAAAGCCGATTAAATATGAGCCGTTAAACTGTCCAAAAAAACCGAATTTAGGGGTGAACATTTTATAGTAACGTAAGAAAATTCCCGGCGTGAAAGAATGTCTGTTAATGGAGAAGGAGTTGATGGCATCGGGTTGTTTGTTTTTTGAATAATCAAAATTATAACCCAGGCTTGTGCCGATAACTAAGTTATTTGCCACAAAATAGCCACTGTTTTCCCGGACGGCAAAATTCATTGTAATGTATTGTGATGACTCAGCTCCGAAGCTGTTTCTATTTCCATTAAAATACACTGAACCCGAAATCAACTTAGTACCTTTGGCAAGTACATACCTTGTTTTAGTTGAATCTTGGGCCGATGAAGAATTAAATAGGGCAAACATCAAAACAAGGCCCATACATACAGTGCTGATTTTTTTCATGGTAATTGGTTATTTTAAAAACCACATTAACGCAAAAAAATTAATCTAAGTATTTAATTACTTCTTTAAATAAAAATGTCATTACTTTTTCGGCCTCATGTGCGGCCTTTACCACTTCCTCGTGGGTGATTTCCACAATTTTTCCTTCCACGCCCAAATCGGTTATCACGCTCATGGCAAAACAGCGCATATTCATGTGCCGTGCCACAATAATTTCGGGCACTGTGCTCATACCCACGGCATCGCCACCCAAAATGCGGAACATTTTATATTCGGCCGGTGTTTCAAAGGTAGGTCCTTGTACACCTACATAAACACCCGTTAGTAGTTTAATGTTATTGTTTTTCGCTACTTGGATGGCTGTATCGCACAACGTTTTATCGTAGGTTTTGCTCATGTCGGGAAAACGCACACCCAGTCGGGTATCATTTTTTCCGCGCAGCGGATGTTCGGGTTGTAGGTTAATATGATCGGTGATGAGCATCAGATCGCCCACTTCCATGTCGGGGTTCATTCCGCCTGCGGCATTGCTGACCAGCAGATTTTCGATACCCATAAATTTCATTACACGAACGGGAAAGGTTACCTTATCCATGTCATAGCCTTCGTAATAGTGAAAACGCCCTTGCATCACCATCACTTCTTTTCCGGCAAGGCGGCCAAAAATCAAATAGCCCGAGTGCCCTTCAACCGTTGAAACCGGGAAGTTCGGGATTTCCGTGTAGGAAATTTTCTCCGTAATTTCTACTTCTTTTACTAAACCACCGAGGCCGGAACCTAAAATGATTCCAATTTTTGGGGCAACCGTAATTTTTGTTCTAAGAAAGGCCGCGCAAGCTTCAAATGATTCGTATGACATGCTGTTGAATTAAGCCGCAAAGGTAACTATTCGATTATGGAAAGCGTAATTCTTTCTTGTTTTTTGAAAGAGTCAATATTTTTTGCTTATGAAATAAAAGTATCAAGTAGCAGGTATCAAGTATCATGACTAAAGGAATATACCTATAATCAAGCGAACTATTTCCAGATAAATAACCAAATAAAAACAATTGTGTCGTGATTAATTTGGTGATTTATTACGCTCCGTTTCATGAACCGGTTATTACTTCGGTCATACATTGCGCTGCGGAAAATTTGATGATGAAACTATTGCCTCTTGCCTAATACGAAATAACAGATAACCAATCACCCATCAAGCGAAAAGCAACAAGGAAACCGCCATCAAAGCCATGCCGGCTACCAAACCATAAACAGCAATATGATGTTCGCCATATTTTTCGGCTGTGGGCATGAGTTGGTCGAGGGAGATGAAAACCATGATGCCGGCTACGGCAGCGAAAAGTAACCCGAACACCACCGGACTGATGTACGGTGCCAATATCAAATAACCTACAGCGGCACCCACAGGCTCGGCCAGACCCGATAAAAAGGAATAGAAAAATGCTTTTTTACGACTGCCCGTGGCAAAATAAATGGGTACCGAAACAGCTATCCCTTCGGGGATATTGTGGATGGCAATGGCTACCGCAATGGAAATACCGAGTGCCGGATCGTTCAACGCTGCAATAAACGTGGCCATTCCCTCGGGAAAATTATGTATCCCGATAGCCAATGCCGAGAATAAACCCATTCGCAGCAATTTACGCCGTTTGGCTTCTTCGGCACTTTCGGGAGTTAACTCTTCCAGTGATTTTGGCTCATGTGGGTTTTCGAATGATGGTACCAGTTTGTCAATGATGGCAATCAGCGCTATTCCCCCAAAAAAGGCCAGGGTGGCATAGATATAACCCTCCCGATTACCTAGTTCTTCGCTGAGAATACTGCGTGATTTGGCAAAAATTTCAATGAATGAAACGTATATCATTACGCCCGCCGAAAAGCCTAAGGCCCCTGCCAGAAAACGATTGTTGGTTTTGCGGCTGAACAGTGCAATCAAGCTGCCTACGCCCGTACTCAAACCGGCAAAAAGCGTTAATCCAAAGGCAAATAAAACGTCCTGACTGTTCATAATGAAATACAAAGATATATTTTTCGGCAGACCTAAAAATATATTTTAAAAATCCGAACAATCACTTGCCCGATAAAGCAGCAAATAAAAAGGACTCAAATGGACGCAAACCTCCATCCAATTCGGGAACAACCTGAATGGTTATGAATGTCGGATTATGGGCCAGTTCAGGCCAAATGTCAAGCATACGAACACGGTCTTTTTCGGTAGTGAAAATATAATCCGTACCTGCTTCGCGAATATTGGTTTCCAGTTCAGTGCGGGTGAAATAATGATGATCGGGGTAGCACTTTTTCTTTAATACGGCAAACTGCGGATTTAACCACTTGATTAAAGGGTCCGGATTCGCTATTCCGCAAATCAGGAGTGCCGATTTCTGTTTTGTGTTTTCGAGTTTATTTCCCTTTCCGTCAATCGGTTCAAGATAGGTATACCGGCTAAAGAATACCGGAATATCTGCCCATTTTTTGATTCGTGCGCTGAGTGTTGCTTTTTCATCCGGATGAATTTCATCCGGGCATTTTGTTATAATTACCGCTTGCGCATATTTTATAGCCGACAGTGGTTCGCGGGCCTGTCCGGCGGGCAGCAGACGCCAAGGTTTATTTAAGGAATCATAGGTAAGTAAAACCAATGAAAGGTGTGGTTTTAACCGTAAATGTTGATAGGCATCATCCAACACGATGAATTCCGTAGTCGGTTCATCCCTAGTTAATTTCTGTATTCCTGCAACCCGGTTTTCGCATACAAAAACCGGCATTTCCGGAAATCGTTTTTTGAGCATCAGCGGCTCATCACCCACATCAGAAGCCGAAGAATCAGTCTCTACTTTTTTAAATCCGCTTGATTTTCGTCCGTAACCACGGCTTAGCCAGGCTACTTTTTTGCCGTGTTGTGTCAGTAATTCAGACACTAATGCTGCGTGCGGCGTTTTTCCGGTGCCTCCGGTGCTCAAATTGCCTATTACAATGGTTGGAACGGGAGCTTTAAAACGGCGGCCCGGACGCTCATATAGCCGGCGCCTCAGCTTAGTGATAACACCGAACAGCCACGAAAGCGGCAACAGTAAAAATGAAAGTATGGCAGGCACAGAACAAATCTACATTTTTAAAGGATGCTCATACGCACTTATCCAGTTTTTTTGCCTTTTTTTGAACTGCGAAAACAGGAACTGGTATGAATACACGCATTGAAATAAAAAAAATCATTACACGTCAATACATCAAAGATTTTGGCTTTATAAGCGCCGGTGTAACTATGGCCAGTATTGGGTTGAAAGGTTTTTTACTCCCTAATAATTTTTTGGACGGAGGAGCAATGGGTATGGCACTGCTGACCCAAATGTTGACCCACTTTGATTTATCTACCCTCATTGTGCTTATTAATCTGCCTTTCATTATACTCGCCGCAAAACAGATTTCTATTCCGTTTGCCATCAAAAGTTCGGTTGCCATACTGGTTTTGGCTATTTTGGTTCACGTCATCGAAATTCCGGTTATTACCGTTGATAAACTCTTGATTGCCGTGTTTGGCGGCTTCTTTCTGGGGGCCGGAATTGGCTTAACCATACGCGGCGGCGCCGTTATTGACGGAACCGAGGTTTTGGCCATCACCATTAGTCGTAAATCAAGCCTTACCGTGGGAGATTTTATTTCGGTTATCAATATCCTCCTTTTTGGACTTGCGGCCTTAATCGTAAATTTAGAAGCCGCTATGTATTCCATGCTTACGTATCTCGCAGCTTCTAAAACGGTTGATTTTATTCTGAACGGGATTGAAGAATACATTGGTATCATGATTGTTTCGGACGAATCGGCACAAATCCGGAAAGTGGTTACCCATCAACTGGGAAGGGGAATTACTGTTTTTAAATCGGATGGCGGATTTGGTAAAAAAGGGCAGGTAAACAATGAAGATAAACGCATTTTGTTTTGCGTGGTTACCAGGCTCGAAGTATCAAGGGTTTTGTTGGAAATAGAAAAAATTGACTCAAATGCTTTTGTTATACAATATCCGATTAAAGATACCAAAGGCGGAATGATTAAAAAAAGACCGCTTCACTAAAAATATACATAACATGAATTGGATTTTACTCATTATAGCTGGTTTATTTGAAGTAGGTTTTGCGTTTTGCCTGGGCAAAGCTAAAGAGGCCGAAGGGAGCCAAATGTATGGCTGGTATGCCGGGTTTGTTTTGTCATTGCTTGTAAGCATGAGTTTATTAGTAAAAGCGAGTCAACATTTACCCATTGGAACGGCTTATGCCGTTTGGACAGGTATTGGGGCTATGGGCACCGTATTGGTAGGGATTTTATTTTTTAACGAACCCGCAAGTTTTTGGCGTGTATTTTTTATAAGTACCCTTATATTCTCCATTATTGGATTAAAATTTGTTTCACATTAAGTAGAGGTAAAAACACTTAAAATATTTTAGAAAAGCTTATATTTGCCCTATTAACACCCATTAAAATGAAAAAGATTTTTACCCTATTGTCGGCAGCCATGTTGCTGTCCTATTCCTATTCAACTGCACAGGAGTGCTTTTCTGACTGGGATTATCGAATGCCAATCACCATTTCAAACGGTAACGCTTCTGCCCTTACCAATCATGAAGTGAAAATTCAGGTTAACACAGCCTCGCTTGTTTCTGCGGGTAAAATGAATGCCACAGGTTCTGATATCCGTTTCCTAAATTCAGGAGCATGCTGCGATTCACTCAGCTACTTCATTGAATCGGGAATGAATACTGCCCTTACCGATATTTGGGTAAAAGTACCCGCAGTGCCTGCCAATGGTACGGCAACTATCTATATGGTTTATGGCAATGCAGCGGCGCCAGCAGGTTCAAATCCGGCGGCAACATTTAGTCTGTTTGACGGCTTTGACGGAAATGCTTTAAGTGCGTTTTCTGTTTCGCCATGCGGTTCAGGAACAAATACGGTAGCCGGGGGCAATTTGGTTATGAATTGGAGTGGAAGCCACATATTGGTTTCAAACAACAGTTTTCCGCAATCGGAAGTGTTCATGGCCGAAGCAAAAGTGAACTCAGCAAGTGGAGATTGGCCGGGTGTGCATTGGCTCAAAAATGAAACTACTAACCGGGGCTATGGAATATTGTTGGGAGGAATGCAAGTTAGATTATCTGAAACAGGATCAAGTTTAGGATATTGCCAAGGTCACAACTGGGCTTCCGCTTTGCTTAATTACTCCCAAACTTCCGGAATTTGGTCTACAGCTTGGCTGGCAACCGGAAGTATTATTGCTGAATTCCCAACTGTTGCACCAATCACCTCAACCAGTACAACGCATACCAGGGATTCAGACCTTCAACTGGCCATCGGTGGTATTTCATCTGGAACAGGCACCATTAATTTTGATTGGGTAAGAGCCCGAAAATATGCCGCTGTTGTCCCTGGTTTCAGTGCTGGAACTGAAGAAAATTATAACGCAAACCCTGTTTCAATTGCAGAGACAAGTCTTGTTTTTTGTCAAAATGACTCCATTCTGGTAGAAGCCAGTGCCGGTTTCAATGCCTATTCTTGGAGCAATGGTGGCTCTGGTCAATCTGTTTATGCCAGCTCGGCCGGAACCTTAACCGTTACCGCAACAAATGCTTTAGGATGTATCAGCACAGACGATGTGAGTATTGTTGCATCTCCGGCTGTAACAGCTGCATTCACCAGCAATGCCAACCTGCAAACGCTTACCGTAAGTTTCCAAAACCAATCAACCGGATCTAATGTATACGAATGGGATTTTGGCGACGGAAATATATCATCACAGCAAAATCCTACACATTCATACGCGGCCGCGGGTACTTATACCGTATGTTTACGTGCTATGAATACTGATGGTTGTGAGGCCGAAACCTGTGCGGATATAACAATCAATAGCCTTGGAGTAGATGAATTTGCCAATGCCGGTATTTCATTCTTCCCCAACCCTACAGAAGGAATGGTGAACTTAAGTTTACCACAGGGAATGACGGTTGACAATGTTGAAATTTTAGATATCTCCGGAAAAATGGTTTATCAAAATCAAATGAACAATTCAACTTCCTTTACAATCCAGGAATTGAGTTCGGGAGTATATGTGCTTCAAATTTCAAGTAACCAGGGTAAATTCAAAACCTTGTTGGTTAAAAAATAAATCGGTATTAATCATTTCAAGAGCGGCTTCAGTTGAGGCCGCTCTTTTTGTTTACATAAAGCACCGGGTTCGCTAATTTTTACACGTGTTTTTCTTATCCTTGTTCTCAATGAAAAAAGGATTTCTGTTATCCGTTATTATTTTGTTTGTAAGCCGGGTTTGGGGCCAACATACCCATATTGATTATCGGGTAAGTGATTCACTCCTGCAATTTTCTGAAGTAAAACTTGCCTTTGAAGATGCTCGACAGCTATTGAAAAAAGCAACACAATCAAATGCTGCCTTCAGTGATACTGTTTTTATTCAGCTTACTGACGAATGGATGTATGCCGAGCGTAAAATGCCCAAGCCCTATCCCGTAATTGAAGTGGATAACCATGCTTACCGCTGGGAAACCCAAATAAGTTCCACAGGGAAACGGATTCATACATTAAGCAGCCCTTCGACATTTGGTTTGGCCTGTGGTTTGTATGGGTTAATGCAGGAAGCACTCGGCTTTTCATTCCATCATCCACGAGAGATGTATATCCCCGATTTGAGCCAGAAATGGCCGCTTGGCGAAGATTTCAGCATGGAAGTTTGGCCAAAATTTAATAAAAAGGGATTCCACTTACACACCATGCACCCCATTGAACTGGCCGAACCGCTTTTTAATCCGCAGTTGCCTGGAGCATTGGATGAAGTAAAAGAATACATTGACTGGTTGGCCCGCAACGAACAAAACGTATTTGATTTCTGCCTGATGGAAAGTGTGGACCGGCGCACATGGATTAAGCACGCCAAGGCATTCACGGAGTACGCAAAAAGCAGAGGAATACTTACCTCGGTTGATGTTTCACTCCACATGATTCAACAAAAGAGTTTCCAGTTATATCAAAATCCGCCTGCATCCTTCCGCAGGAAAGAAAAACAAATCGTAAAGAATTTAGATTGGCTCTTCGAAGCACATTGGGACATCATTAACATGGAATTTAATGCGGCCGAATTTTTAACCGGAAACGCGTTAAAACGAAATGAGCTGCGCCGTTTTGTTCAGCATGAAACCGAAAAACGCGGGGCTAAATTAATGGGCAGGCAGCATGTGGTAATTGAATCGAACGACCTGATGCGAAGCAAAACGGATGGAGCCCAACACCAAGCCGTAGATTCTTCAAGAGGCGTATTGGCCCATACGGTAATGTGTTACAGCATGACTGAGGCACATGCCCCCGTGTATGAAAATGAGAACCAACGCCATATTTTCGAATTTATGAAGCGCGAAAACGGCATACGGGAAACCTGGTATTACCCGGAATCGGCCTATTGGGTTACCTTTGATAACAGTGTACCCCAATTACCGCTTTCATACCTGAGTGCCCGCCTGGCTGATATTGATACGGCTGCGGCATACGGTGTGGAAGGTCATCTTACTTTCAGTAGCGGCTGGGAACTGGGCTACTGGCTTATTGATTGGAGCATTGCCCGATGGAGCCGGAATGTATTTATAAACGAGAAGCGCGTAAAAAATACGCCTACCCAATACACGTATGGAAATCCGTTTGCTCCGGGAACCGGCCCCCTGATGGATTCGTTGTTGCATTTGCATGATACCTATCTGAAAGAAAAAAATCTCATGGCCTACATGACGGCTCAAACCGTAACCGACGAAATACCGAAATCATTGCGTAGAGAGTTTCATCCCCGTCCGCCATACACCTATGGGCATATTCGCAACAAAGCTGAGGTTTCACTTCGCGATTCCATTGCCGGTTTGGTTATCAGCCCGCTCCGGCGTTTTCATACATTGGGTAAACCCTTTATCCAACAACTCGGAAACCTTCCCAATACAAAAAGGGATACATCTGCATTTGCATGCAATCCGAATACCGAACTGGCTGCCATTTTAGATATCACCGGAAACCGCGCCTTACACCGTTCGTATACGCTTGAATACCTGGTCAGCCCGAAACCGAGAGATAAACATATACTGAAAAAAGCATCTGAAATTCGTCAAAATTCCATGCTTAGCAAGTATCCGGGATTAAAATTCAGGTATGATTTTAACCGGCTTACTGGAAAGTTTCCGAACGGAACCGCCTATACATCGTATGATTTTGGGTATTTATACACCGCAAATACCCTCCATTTTTGGGAAAGGGAAGAAGCCCAGGCTAAAAAGAACCGGTATGATTTTCTGTTTCGAAACATTTGGAATGTGTTCCGGATTATCGGAATTTCGGATTAAGCGCCGGCTGATGGGTTTTTGATAGCAAAAACACGAATCATTCAATTAAAAAAGGGGCAGATCCGTAAGCCGGGTTCTGTTCTATCCTGTCATTTATCTCGATCTGCTTTCACAAACAGACTCTATCAACCTACCCGCTGCAGCACACATTCCCGGAGGAATGTATATTGACGTGCCGCCACATTACTGCAGCCTATTTGGTCTTTCAGCCCACAGGGTTTTCCCACACATATGTTGCCATATGCAGCGTGAGCTCTTACCTCGCGTTTTCACCCTTACCCATACACAAGGTACGGGCGGTATATTTTCTGTGGCACTTTCCGTGGCCTCGGCATTATACCGAAGCCCCCTCCCGTTAGGAGGTGTGGTGCACTGCGCTGCCCGGACTTTCCTCATCCCGCCAATAGCGGAACGCGACAGGTCGATCTGCCCCGCAGCAAAGGTAATCTTTTTATGGAACGGCTTCGGATGAGGGAAAAGATGCGGGAGGCACCTTCAATTCAATAAGCAGAATCTTGAATTTACTTTCTCTAATATTCAACTCAGAAAATAATATAGTGAGCTATCCCAAGCACATATCCAGAATGCTACATTTTAGCTTATTTTGCGCTTTTATTGGTGTTATGTTATATCTATACTGCTGTTCGTGATGGGTGTATTTTTTGATGCGATTTCTTACTTTTTCTTCATTGTAACCGTTTCATTACGTAACGATTCGTCCGGTATCAAAGCCACCCGTCTAAATACCAAATACTAAATACCCAATACTAAAAAAGACCATTCAGCCCATGCTTGTAAAAACTTTCGGAAGTGCCGTTCACGGTGTAAATGCCATCACCGTTACCGTGGAAACCAACCTGGCTCCCGGAGCAAAGTTTTTTCTGGTTGGCTTACCCGATAATGCCGTAAAAGAAAGCCAGCAGCGTATGGAAGCCGCGCTCAAAAATAACGGATACCGCATACCGGGTAAAAAAATCACCATCAATATGGCTCCGGCCGATATCCGCAAAGAAGGTTCGGCCTACGATTTAACCATTGCGATCGGTTTGCTGGCCGGATCCGAACAGGTAAACCCCGAGCATGTAGGCGAATACATCATCATGGGTGAGCTTTCGCTCGACGGCGAGCTCCGCCCCATCAAAGGAGCGCTGCCCATTGCCATTCAGGCTAAAAAAGAAAAATTCCGGGGCTTTATCCTTCCCAAAGAAAATGCCGACGAAGCTGCCATTGTGAGCGATTTGGAAGTTTACGGCGTAAATAACCTGAAAGAAGTGGTTGATTTTTTTAATGGTGACCTTGAACTGGAGCGCACCGTAGTAAATACCCGTGATGAATTTTTTGATTCGGTCCTCCATTTCGATATCGATTTTGCCGATGTACGCGGACAGGAAAACATAAAACGGGCTATGGAAATAGCCGCCGCCGGTGGTCATAACGTAATTTTAATCGGTCCGCCTGGAGCAGGTAAAACCATGCTGGCCAAACGTCTTCCCACCATTCTGCCGCCCATGTCCTTGCACGAAGCGCTTGAAACTACCCGCATTCATTCGGTGGCGGGCAGGGTAGGGAGGTCAAAGGGCCTCATAGCCCACCGGCCTTACCGTTCGCCGCACCATACCATATCCGACGTGGCTTTGGTGGGAGGTGGATCCAATCCGCAGCCCGGCGAAATTTCCCTGGCCCACAACGGCGTTTTGTTTTTAGATGAACTCCCCGAGTTTAAACGGCAGGTGCTCGAAGTGCTTCGTCAGCCCATGGAAGACCGCGTGGTTACCATTTCAAGATCTAAATTTTCTATTGAATACCCCGCCGGTTTTATGCTCATTGCTTCCATGAATCCCTGTCCCTGCGGTAATTTCAATCATCCCGATAAAGAATGTGTATGTCCGCCCGGAACCGTTACCAAATACCTGAATAAAATATCGGGTCCTCTGCTTGACCGTATTGACCTGCATGTGGAAGTAACGCCGGTGGCTTTCAGCGAGCTGGCATCGGAGCGCAAAACAGAATCGAGCGGCGTAATACGCGAACGGGTAATCAAAGCCCGGCAAATCCAAACCGATCGGTATAAAGAAACTTCGGGCGTATACTGCAATGCCCAAATGAGCAAAAATCAGCTCGAAGAATATTGTTTTATTGACCAAGCCGGCAAAAATCTGCTCAAAACCGCCATGGAACGCCTGAACCTTTCGGCCAGGGCATACGACCGTATTTTGAAAGTATCCAGAACGGTAGCCGATTTAGCCGGTTCCGAAAAAATACGGCCCGAACATCTGGCCGAAGCCATTCAGTACCGTAGTCTCGACCGAGACGGATGGGCCGGTTAATTTCCCAACAGCTTGACTATGTCGGCTTCCAGACTCGTTTCCGGTTTTTCAATGATGCGACCGATTTCTACACCGTCCCTGTAAAAAATAAGCGCAGGTACATACTGCACATTCAGTGACTGAACATCCGGATCGGCGCATTTTTTATCCGAGTCAACCAAGTAATAATTTACCGGAATATTTTTCAGGTTTTCAGTTTCTAAAATACGCATCAGGCGTGGTATTTCGCGTTGGCTGTCTTCACACCACAAGCCCAAAACGGCAATAATGGAAACACTTTTGGTTTGAATGTTTTTCAGTTTTTCGGTATCAGCCTGGTATGCCTCATACGATTCGTTGAATTGGGTTCCGTATTCACCCGTAAACAAGGTTTTGGTATCTAACGAACAAGGAGATTGTTGTGCCTGCATTTGGGTGAAGGAAAATAAAATAAATAAACCGGAAATGAATATCGATTGTTTCATGTGTTCAAAATTGCTTAATTTTAATCAATAATTGTGCAAAAGATATGAAGAGCTACTTAAAATTAACGGTTTTGCTGGCATTTATGTTGGCCGCCGCTACCGGTTGTAAAGAAGAGAATGAGCCGGAAGGAACGGATTTCAGCCTGAAAATGAATTTCAAATACGGCTCCCAGAATTTGGTTTACGGCCAAGAGTATGATTACGGAACAGATTCGAAAATTAAAATTGAACTGGTGCGTTTCTATGTAAGTTTACCCGAACTGCAATCGGCTGAGGGTAATTGGGTTCCATTTCCGAATGCTTATTTTATTTTTCAGCCCGATAATGCCGTTTTTCAGGCCGGAAAAATGCCCGAAGGAAATTACACGGCCCTTCGTTTTGGTTTGGGAGTAGATAACTCCCGCAACGTGCAGACCGATCCAGATGCCATTCCGGCTACCGATTATCCGCTGGATTCACCCTTAAACGCTGCCAATGATATGTACTGGACCTGGGCTACCGGTTATATTTTTGTGAAAGTTGAAGGCCGCATTGATGCCAACGGAAACGGTTCTTATGCCGATTTAGACGATAAAATCATTTCCTATCACCCGGGTGTTGCGGAACTTTACAGAACGGTTTCGCTGAGTAAAAACATCAATATCGGTAACGAGGCTACCCAAGCCGAACTGACGCTGGATGTGGCCAAGTTGTTTGAGAATGTGGATTTACTTCAATATCCGTTCGCGCACCCATTGAATGCCGATCATCCGGAATTTGCTACGGCCCGGCGTATGATGGATTCGTTTGTTACAGCTTTTGAATAGCGGGTTTGTGAGAAATCAACTGCTTTTTGTTTTCAGTTTGGCCTTATGGCTGAGTATTTCCTGTAAACCCGGGAATGCAGATGCCCTTATTATTCCCAAAGGCTGGCCCGTTCCAAATATTCCCGATGATAAAGCGGTTAATGAAGAACGCATTTTATTGGGCCGCAAATTGTTTTACGATCCCATTTTGTCCTTAAACCAGAATGTTTCATGTGCTTCCTGCCATAAGCCGGAATTGGCCTTTGCCGATTCGGTTCCTGTTTCGTCGGGAGCCAACGAAAAGTTTGGAAACCGGAATACACCCGGATTATTTAATGTGGCCTGGTATCCGCATTTTTTTGCCGAAGGAGGTGTATCCACACTTGAGTTGGCCAGTATTGCCCCCATTCACAACGAATCCGAAATGGATTTCAATATTGGAGATGCCGTAACCCGCCTTGCCAATGACGAGGTATACCGGCAGCTCTTCCATGTGGCCTACGATACGCTGCCTTCCACCTATACGCTGGTAAGGGCTTTGGGCGCATTCCAACGTTCATTAATTAGTGGCAACTCGCCCTATGACCGTTATCTGCTCGGCGAAAAAGCAGCAATCAGTGAGTCCGCCCGCCGTGGAATGAAACTCTTTTTTTCCGACAGCCTGGCCTGCTCAAGCTGTCATTCCGGATTTTTATTCACCGATTTCGGTTTCCATAACCTGGGCCTGCCCGCCAATGAAGACCCCGGTCGTTTCCTGCTTACCTCCAAACCCGCTGATAAAGGCCGTTTCAGAACCCCGAGCCTGCGCAACGTTGCATTAACGGCACCATACATGCACAATGGCAGCCTGCGCGGTTTAGAAGAAGTAATCCGCTTTTATGAAGCCGGGGGCGGAGAATCCGAAAATAAATCAACACAAATCCGCCTCTTTCGTTTATCTAATACTGAACGTGCCGATTTATTGGCCTTTTTAAGCAGCCTTACCGATTCATCGGCCATTCATAATTCAGATTATTTACCTTTGGACAGATGAAAAAACTAGGAATCATAATCGCTGTGGCTTTTCCGGTGCTTTTGTTTTTCTCCTGTACAAAAGACAAAACGCCCGAGCCTACACCCTATGAGTTCAATATCCCCTCGGGATATCCGCAGCCCCTGCAGCCGGCAAACAATATTACCACCAACGAGGGCATTGAGCTGGGCCGTCACTTGTTTTACGATAAACGCCTTTCGCACAATAACACCCAGTCCTGTGCCGATTGCCACAAACAGGAATTTGCCTTTACCGATCCCAACCAGTTCTCCACAGGCATCACCGGAGCCCAGGGCAACCGCAACAGTATGGCGCTCATCAACCTTACGTTTAACCAAAACCAGCGCTTTTTTTGGGACGGAAGAGCTGCTACCCTCGAAGAACAGATTTTTGAACCCATACGCAACCCCATCGAAATGGCTTCCGATTGGAATACCGTGGTACAAAAAGTAAAGGCCGAACCCGTCTATAAACCCCTTTTTCTGGCCGCATTCGGTTCCGAAGAGGTAGATTCGGTGCGTATTTCAAAAGCCATAGCCCAATTTTTGCGCAGTATCGTCAGCTTTAATTCGCCGTTTGATTTATATGCCAAGGGGCAGGGGCAGCTCACGCCCCAGCAGCTCAACGGACTCAACCTTATCCAAAGCCAGACCAAGGGCGACTGTTTTCATTGTCACAATTCATCCGACCGGCTTTTTTCGCGGTATGGTTTAACCAATAACGGCCTAGATCCGCAATCCGCCTGGTCCGATCCAAATTTTGATTTTGGATACTACCTCGTTACCGGCAATCCGGCCGATAAGGCCAAATTTAAGGTACCCACCCTCCGAAACATCATGCTCACGGCTCCGTATATGCACGATGGCCGTTTTGCCACCATGGAAGAAGTAATGGTTAACCATTATATAGGTGGCGGTCAGGTTTCCGAGACCATAGATCCGCTCATGGAGTTCAGTCCCCAGGCCAATCCGGCCAATCCGGGCTTAAACCTCACAGCCCAGGAAGTGCAGGACATCATTGCCTTTTTGCATACCCTCACCGATACCGATTTAACCACCAATCCCAAGTTTTCAAACCCTTGGTAGGCCTTTGCAATTAGCTGCACGGCATACTTTTTCCAGGTAAATAAGCAAACTGTTTTTTGTAGGGCGTGTCCCTGCGGGCCGGGCTATCCGCTGCTACTCCTCGTACCGACCGAAGCGTCGGTACTGCGGGGTATTATTACGCTCCGCTCCATGCGCCGCTGCGCTCTGCTGCTTCTATCCCTCACGCAAAAGTTAGCGCCTGAGGGATGTATACCTTTAGCTTTAAGGCTCTCTCCGGTTAATCCCATGGATAATATTTCACTGATTTGTAGCTGATAAAGTTACTACAATAACCTTTCTAAAATATCTTTCAGAGGCTTTGCCTCATAAACAATAAAGCCACTTTGTTGCAAAAAAAAAACATTACTTTTGAATAGAAGTGATTAAGCTGATAGAAAATAAAATGGATGAGATTATTGCCTTATGCAAATTGCATAAGGTAACCTCTATTGCCCTTTTTGGGTCTGCTGCAAAGAAAACCATGCATAAAAATAGCGACATCGATTTTTTGGTTCAGTTTTCAGAAAACATTGATGTGTTGGATTATGCAGATAACTACTTTTCCTTTTTAGAAGCAATGGAAAATCTGATAGGTAAAAAAATTGATATAGTTTCTAAAAAATCGCTAAAGAATCCCATTCTGATTGAAGAGATTAACAACTCAAAGGTAGATTTGTATGCAGCCTAATATTTTAAAATACATTCTTGATATCCAAAGTGTAATTGCAGAAATTGAAATTATTAAAACCAAAGCTGGAATAATTTTAGTTCTTTTCAATCTGACATAGTTTTACAAAGAGCAGTAGAACGTGATTTAGAAATTATTGGTGAAGCGATTAAGAAAATGATAGAATTGGAGCCTACAATTTCTATAACAGCCGTAAAAAACATTATTGGTTTACGAAATATCATTGCTCATGCATATGACTCTGTTGAGCCCGAAATGATTTGGGGAATAATTCAAAAGGATATTCCAATACTATTAAAAAAAATTAGTGAAATCAAAGGAGATTGAAAACCTTCAGCCCTTTGCTCCAAGGGATTTAATTAATCCCGCGGAGATTAGTACACGGCAGAGCGCAGTGGCGCGCGGAACGAAGTATAGCACAGGTTATTCGTGTGGACTTAGTTTTTTTTCTGCTACATTTATTGCGTTTCACGTAGACAAATTGCCGCAAGCAAAATCCTAATTTTGGGGAAAACACAGCGCCGTTAGGTGCTACCTGTTAATAGAAAGCAATGTTACCCATGTGAATTTTGCTCCAGCGGAGCAACCTGAATTGTTGTAGTTGAGGGATTGTGGTATAGTCTAAAATTGGTTCTTGTATAATTGCAACAAAACGCAGTAAATTATTTTCCAAACCCCGGTATATCCTTACTTTTTTGTCTTGACACAAAAAAGTAACAAAAAAAGTCAAGGCTGCATAAAACCGGCTAAAAATGACCGCCTTTTGGCTAAAGTCCAAAAACTCGCTGCGCCAAACAGTTTGGACTTTTTAACGCCAAAAGCCAGCCATTTTCTTAACGCCGGTTTTATGAGGCCGTTTTAGGCATTTATTCAAGAAATAACTTTTCGTTATAAAATTGAATTTTAATTTGGGGAATACACAGCGCCGTTAGGTGCTACCTGTCAATAGAAATCGGTTTGTTTTGGATTGAAACAAATTTGCGTGAGGGATTGGAGCGGATAGCCCGCAGTACCGACACTTCGGTCGGTACGAGGACTAGGAGCGTAAAGCCCGGCCCGGAGGGACACGCCCCAAACACAGTTGCGTTAGGGCTTAATTTTATTAGCCGTATTTAATTTTTTCTAAGTTATGCTGTACCGTAGTAATTATGCACCGAATAACCTATGCAGAGCACATGGCTTAGCCATAAATAAAATTTTACCGGATTAAAGTCAAATGGCCGATGAATACGGGTAATGCGCCCTCGTATCCTTCCATCATGATTTTGTAAATGTACATGCCGCCGGGACAGGGTTGGCCTTTAAGGTCGAGTCCGTTCCAGCCCTGGTCGGGGTCTTTTGACATATACACGATGTTTTCCCAACGGTCGAAAATGGTTATTTGTAAGGTTTTATCGTTGAAACCCACACCGCGCGGGTACCAGGTTTCATTCAGGAAGTTTTCGTCGGGTGTGAATGCGTTGGGGATGTAGTAATATAAATCGCCACGGACACGTATGGTTTGAACGCTGGTATCGGCACAACCGTTTACGTCATATACCATCAGCTCAACCGGGTAATCGCCCCAGTCGGGCAGGGTGACCACCGGATTTTGCACATTGGTTATGGTTTCACCCATAATTACCCATTTATAGGTGCTGAAATTTTCTGATTCGTTGATGAGTTTGGTAACCGGGAAAAGAATATCCACCGGATTGGGCGTAGCCGAAAAAATAGAAACGATGGAATCGTTCGTAATATTTTCAACCAACACCGTATCAAACAAAACACAGCCGTCAACATCCGTAACCGACACCACCAACGAGTCGTTTCCGTTTAGTTGGCTCAGGGTTTGCTCGCCAATGGCAGCCGCCGGATTGATCCATTCATAGGTGAAAGGCCCTGAGCTTCCGTTTGCAATGGCCGTTACCGTTCCGTTTCCTTTTTGACAGGTATCGGGTATCTGTAAGTAGCTGATGGCAAAGTTAATGGGGTTTGAAACCGTAACGGTTTCGGTTACCGAACAGTTATTTTGATCGGTAACGGTAACGCTGTAATTTCCGGCAAAAAGATTGGTGGCAACTGGCGTGGTTTGTCCGCTGGGCAACCATGAATAACTCAGGGGTAAAACACCGCCGCTGATGGCTATTCCGGCCGTTCCGTTGTTTACAAGGCAATCGGCCAGGGTGCTGAAGGTACTGTCAACAATAAGTCCGGCGTAATTAAAGGTAATATTGGTTCCGGGAGGAGCCGTATTGCCGCATAGGTCATTTACGTTGTTGTTCAGGGTAATGCTGTATTGCCCGTTTGCGGTTAGCGGAGGCGAAAGCGTGAGCGTATACGCCGATGACTGTGATGCGCCGGCTGCGCAATCGGCACTGTAAATGCCCGTAACGGTATGGTTTCCGGCTGGGCCGGCTACCGTAAAACTGCCCGTGGTGATATCGGTACAACTCACGTTTTCGTTAAAGCGAACGGTAATCGTATCGGTATTGCAGCGTATGGGTTCCTGAACATTGAGCAGGTAAGGTGCTTCGTTATCAAAAATTTGGGAGGAAGAGGCCGTAAAATCTAGGCTGTAACCGGTTTGGCCCTGAGGTTGGAAAACGGTAATGATGAGTGCATAAATCTCTCCGGCCTGGACGGGTATGGGTGCCGTGTTTTGGGGAATAGGCCCGCCGTTTGCCCCGGTTGGACCCGGAAAGGGACTAAAATTACAGGCCACCAGCAGGGACGGATCATTAAAAATATCGGAACAGGAAGCACTGCTCAGGTTGAAAACGGCCCAATCAAAATCTTCGTTGCCGTTGGGAGTTATGGTAAAGTTTACGTCGCCGGCCGTTTGTGTGGTAAATATGTACCAAACGCTGTTCATTTCGCCGGTTCCCAAACACGAAATACTGGAGTTGATTTCATTAGGAATATTTCCCGAGCCCGGCGAAATTCCGGTAGATTGAAAAGTCCAGTCGCAAATTGGAATGGCGCCCAAGCAATCCTGGTTGGTGGGCGTTTGTGCACCGATATACGCTTTTGCCGAAAACAAAACCAAACACAGACCTGTGAGAACAAGCCTTGTCAATTGTTTATATGTAACCGGTTTAGTGTGCAAGATTTACAAAGGTATGAATTGATGACGGAATACGTCAATAAACGTTAAAAAGGCAAAAATCGTGTTTTACGCTGCTTAAATGTGTTTTTCGGCATGGTAAGATGAACGCACCAGCGGGCCGCTTTCCACAAATTCAAAGCCTTTTGATTTAGCCAGTTGCCCGAGTTCCTCAAATTTGGCCGGCGTAACAAATTCCTGAACTGCCAGGTGTTTCAGCGTGGGCTGCAGGTATTGGCCCATGGTAAGAATTTTTACACCTACGGTGCGGAGGTCATCCATGGTTTCGGCAATTTCTTCGTCGCTTTCACCCAGCCCAAGCATAATGCCGGATTTGGTGGTGATGCCGTTATCGCTTAATCGTTTCAGCACCTCTAAACTGCGGTCGTAACGGGCTTGAATACGCACTTCTTTGGTGAGCCGGCGTACGGTTTCCAGGTTATGGGATACAATTTCCGGTTTCACGTCAATAATGCGTTTCAGGTTTTCCCATTTGCCCTGAAAATCAGGAATCAGGGTTTCCAAGGTAACGCCCGGATTCATTTTACGGATCAGTTCAACCGTTTTGGCCCATATTTCAGAACCTCCGTCTTTCAGGTCGTCGCGGTCAACGGAAGTGATTACCACATGTTTTAAGCCCATCAGCTTTACCGATTTGGCCACGCGCAGCGGTTCGTACGGATCTACTTCGCTGGGTTTGCCGGTATTTACGGCGCAGAATCCGCAGGAGCGGGTACATACATTTCCCAAAATCATGACGGTGGCGGTGCCGGCACTCCAGCATTCGCCCATATTGGGGCAGTTTCCGCTTTCGCAGATGGTATGAAGTTTATGGTCAGAAACAATTTTACGAACGTTTCTGTATTCTTCGCCCACCGGTAATTTAACTCTCAGCCAATCAGGCTTTCTGATTTTACCTTCGGGGGTGTATTGTACTTTTCCTTCGGCCATATTAAATGCAAAATTAGGAATATTTCCAGCCTTAAAACGTTTTATGTTGGCTAAAGTTTTATTTTAGCCTGATAACTTCAGATGGAAATGGACGAAGCCCCTAAAAATTTTATCAAACGCGGTGTTTTTTATATTCAGGATCCCACTACTTGTTTGATTTGTAAAAAAACAGATTTACCCGAAACCGATAAATTTTGCGCAGGATGCGGTTTCCCCATGCGCGGTGAGCAGGCCGAACAAAGCGCATTTTATGCGGAATACTATCGTAAAAGATTAGAATACGATAAAGCACTTGAAAACTCAAAATCGTCACGAACCATATTATTTGTTGCTTCGGGCTTATCGGTTATAAGCGGAGTAGTAGGTACCATAAAGGATGAAGACCCCTACACGATGTTTGCCGGTTTTGGTATGGCTGTTATTTTTCTGATTCTTGGTTTTTGGGCCGAGAAAAAACCATTGGAAGCCAGCGTAGTAGGCATTGTTATTTATGGATCGCTCATTTTATTGTCCATTGCATATTTTTTGGTGGAAGGCATGGATTATGGTGCGCCGTTCGGCGCGCTCGACATAGTTATCATTGTGGTATTGGCTAAAAGTATTCACGGTGCATTAAAAGCCCGTAAACTTCAGAAAGAAAACGTTTGGACGAAGGAAACAGAAGCATAGAAGGCTCAAAGGAACTGAAAAAATGCAGCCATTGTGGGGCTGATAACTCAGTAGAGGCAAGGTACTGTGTGTCTTGCGGTAAATCTATGCTGGTGCTTTCCGAAGAGTTTGGCCAAAAAAGTGTGTATACGGTTTTGGGGCTGTATTTTCTGTTGTTGCTCGGTATCATTTTCATTTTCCTGTTCGAACCCGGCGGCTACGGCTGGAAAGGTGAACTCTACGGCTCACTAATTCTGGCCGGAATTACCCTGGTTTTTGTTTTTTCAGATCTAACGGATTTTAAACGATACCTTTTCCCCGATAGGCTGAACGGGTTGATTTTAGTGGCTTCCGTATTGCTCACCCCTCTTTTTTCATTTTTGGTTTCCAATGTGGTTTCCTGGATGAATTGGACATTTTTTAACGAAAACCCCAGTATGTTTGACTGGTACAGCGATGCGGCCAATCCGCTTATGTATGCCATTATTTTTACGGCGGTTTTTCCGGCTTTTTTTGAAGAACTTGCGTTCAGGGGCGTTATTTTTAGCAGGGGAAGGGCCGTTTTTTCGTTAAAGCAGAGCATTTTGGTTTCGGCCATTCTGTTCACTTTTTTGCATCTTTCACTCCTAAGTTTTCTCTGGATTTTTCCTTTTGCGCTGGTATTGGGATGGTTGAGGGCCAAATACCGGACTACCTTTTACGGAATGATTATTCATTTTATACATAACTTAACGGCCGTAATGCTTGAGTATTACGGGTATGATAACTTACTTTAATTATGGCAACAGCACGTTTACGGTATTTAGGAAATTTACGCACGGAGTTGACCCATGTGCAGTCGGGTAATGTGGTGATTACCGATGCGCCGGTTGATAATCATGGCAAGGGAGAAGCCTTTTCGCCTACCGATTTGCTCAGTGCATCCTTGGCAGCCTGCATGGTAACCATCATCGGTATTGCAGCCAATGCACATGGTATTGAGTTGGGTGGGGTGGAAGCGGAAACCACGAAAACCATGGTTTCAGATCCGCGGCGGGTGGGAAAGATTGAAATCAGCCTGCGTTTTCTGAACGGCGATTCATTTGATGATAAAACGCGTAAAATTATTGAACGCTCCGCACTTACCTGTCCGGTGTATCTGAGTTTACATCCCGATTTGGAGAAAGTGATTCACTTTCTGTGGAAATAAAAAACGGGGCCAAAGCCCCGTTTAATATATTCAGTTTTTTATCCTGCTTAGAAACGGTACTCCTGCGGTGTTTCCACTTTACCGTAAGCGGGACAGTTTTCGCGCGATTTGCATGATGCGAAAAGGGTTGCCGTTACGGCCAACACTGCTAGAGCTTGAAGGATTTTTTTCATTTTGGCTATCCTTTAAATAGTTATTAATCTGTAATCTTGTTGTGCAAAAATAAAACGTTTGTTTCGTTTATTCTACCTATTTACGCAAAAGTTTGTTAACAGGTTTTCAATATTAACAAATATTCTGTTTTAAAGCAACATAAATCGATAATTCATATCCATAATTGCACTTTTTATCCTATGGCAGCAGAGCAGGTACAAATTGAAAATTCATGGAAACTTATTCTGAATGAAGAGTTTGGGAAACCCTATTTTCATCAGTTAAAAGAATTTTTACTTCTTGATAGAAAAAAGTTTACCCACTATCCTCCGGGGAAGTTAATATTTAATTCATTTAATCTTACTCCCGTGCAAACTGTTAAGGTTGTTATTTTGGGTCAGGATCCGTACATCAATCCCGGTCAGGCACACGGACTCAGTTTTTCAGTACCTGAAGGCACCCCGTTTCCACCTTCACTGCGTAATATTTTTAAAGAGATTTCGGCTGACCTGGGTTTGCCCATTCCTAAATCCGGTAATTTGGAACCCTGGGCAAGGCAGGGCGTTTTTTTGTTGAATGCGGTGTTAACGGTTAGGGCCGGTGAATCCGGAAGCCATGCCGGCAAAGGTTGGGAAACGTTTACCGACGCCGTAATTTCTTCCTTAAGTAAGGAGAGGGAGAACCTCGTATTTTTACTTTGGGGCAATTACGCCAAACAAAAAATGAAACTGATTGATACAAATAAGCATCTTGTTTTAACGGCAGGGCATCCTTCTCCGTTGTCGGTTCGGCATTTTCAGGGTTGTGCCCATTTTTCAAAAGCAAATGCCTGGCTTAAGCAAAAAGGAATGCAGGAAATAAATTGGCAACTCTGATACCGGGGTCAATAAAGGTTAATAGGCAAAAAAAAACCCGGCACTTGGCCGGGTTTCAATTTTTTTGGTCAGGAATTATTTTCCAACCACAGCTGCTAATTCAGCACCGGCTTTGAATTTAACCACTTTTTTGGCAGCGATTTTAATTTCTTTACCAGTTTGTGGGTTACGACCTGTACGGGCAGAACGCTTAGTTACGCTCCAAGATCCGAAACCTACTAATGATACTCTGTCTCCTTTTTTAAGAGCTCCAGAGATAGCACCTGTTAAACCATCTAAGGCTTTTTTGGCATCAGCCTTTGTAAGGCCTGATTTTGATGCGATAGCATCGATTAATTCTGCTTTGTTCATTTTGCTTTTGTTTTATACGGTTTAAGTATTGAACGTTTACTCAGGCAAATTTATTCGACTCTTACATTCATGCAATACTTGTATGCACAAAATAGCCTGTTTTGTTGATAAATAGAGGCTTTTGTTAATAACCGCACGCTATTTCGCCCTATTTACGCCCATTTACGCTCCTAAACTTCTCAAACAACGCGCCAAGTGCCGGTTTCTGATTTTACACCTCTCAGCCAGTCTGAAATGGCTAATCTTTTCTTTCCGGGCGATTGTAATTCTTTGATTTCTAACTGCTTGTTTCCTGTTTCAAAACTCAGGTAACTTTTCCCGTCGCTGTGAACTTTGCCTATATCGCCCGAAATTCCATCCCGCAAGGCCGAATCAAAGATTTTGATATCCTGCATTTCTCCTCCCATATCCAAGGTGAAATAAGCTCCCGGATAGGGCGAAAGTCCGCGTACCTGGTTATGCAACTGTTCGGCTGTCATGGCCGGATTGAGCTTACAGGTTTCCCTGAAGAGTTTGGGGGCAGGATGCAAAACTTCGCCTTCCTTTATATATGCCGATTGCGGAATTAAATCGGGCTTGCCGTTCTTTAATATATCTACTGTTTCTAAAACGGCTCCTGCTCCCAACAGCATCAGCCGGTCGTGCAGACTGCCGGCAGTATCCTTATTGTATATAGGTTCGGTTTTTCGTAGAATGATGTTTCCGGTATCAATGGCTTCATCAATTAAAAAGGTGGTTACACCGGTTTCTGTTTCGCCGTTTATTACCGCATGGTTGATGGGCGCCGCTCCCCGGTATTGGGGCAGGAGCGAGGCATGCAGGTTAAAGGTGCCCAGTTTGGGTATACTCCACACATCTTTGGGTAACATGCGGAAAGCAACCACCACAAAAATATCCGCATCCAGCGCTTTCAGTGCCTCAATGAACTCCGTGTTTTTAAGTTTCTCGGGTTGAAGCAGCGGAAGTTGGTGCTTTACGGCATAATCTTTTACGTCGGAAATATGCATTTTTTGTCCGCGGCCGGCCGGTTTATCCGGAACCGTAACCACGGCTGCAATTTCGTGCCCGGCTTCGTGAAGGGCTTTCAATGAAGCGGTGGCAAAACCGGGTGTTCCCATAAAAACGATGCGCGCTTGCTTACTCATTCCTTAAATTTTTGGTAAAAATAAGTCGAATGCTTGTTTAAAACCGTATGCATGCATAAATTTGAGAGCGAGAGAAAATCGTATACATACTCATTAACATTTAAAGTCAATATGCCAATTCCTGTTCAAGGTCGCCATCCGGAAGAAATTTTAGCCGAACTCAAAACACTCAAAAAAGACGATATCCAGTGGCGTAATGGCCGTTTATTCAGTTATATTTATCATCCCGGCGATGAAGGTGAAGCCCTCCTGAAAGCGGCATACAGTGAATTTCTGACCGAAAACGGAATAGATCCTACTTCTTTTCCATCTTTGGTTACCATGGAAAATGATGTAATCGGATTTATGACACGCTGGCTGCATGGCGATAGCGAAACAGTAGGGCATCTCACCACCGGCGGTACGGAAAGTCTGCTCCTGGCACTAAAAACGGCCAGAGACCGGGCCCGGGTTTTGTACCCGCATATCACCAAACCCGAAGTGATTCTCCCCTTCACCGTGCATTCTTCCTTTTTTAAGGCCTGTTCGTATTTCGATTTAAAACCGGTGGTTACACCCGTTACGGCTAATTATAAGGCCGATGTAAATGCCATTCGCGAAGCCATAACCGAGAATACCATTATGCTGGCCGCTTCGGCACCTTCGTATGCGTTTGGCGTGGTAGATCCCATCCGTGAAATTGGTGAAATTGCCCTCGAGCATAATTTACTTTTTCACGTAGATTCCTGTATCGGAGGTTTTATCGTGGGCGGAATGCCCAGGGCCGGTATGGCTTCAACCGATTTTGATTTTTCGGTCCCGGGTGTTACTTCTATTTCGGTTGATATACATAAATACGGATATGCGGCCAAAGGCTGTTCGGCTTTGTTATATAAAAATGATGAAATTCGTAAATACCAGTATTTTATTTGTGCCGACTGGACCGGTTACAGCATCGTAAATCCCACCATGCTCAGTAGCAAAACGGGAGGCCCATTGGCTGGAGCCTGGGCCATGATGAATTATTTTGGTGAAGCGGGATACATAAAACTGGCCGCCGAAACGGTTGAAACTACCCGCAAACTGGCCGAGGGAATCAATGCCATTCCGGGTTTACGGGTTTTGGGCGGTGTACCCGAAGCTTCCATGTTTACATTTATTTGTGAGGATAATCTGAATATTTTCGAACTTAACGATGAAATGAATCACCGGGGCTGGAAATTACAGCTACAGTTGGGCACCCATGTAGCTCCGGCCAATATTCACCTTACCGTAAATCGTTCACACATCGGTATTGAAGAAGCTTTTTTGGCCGATTTAAAACTGGCCGTTGAAACGGTTCGAAATGTAGAACCTTCGCAGGTGCAACGTATCATGGGCGAAGAACTTAGCGGTGAGGTTGATGAACAATCCCTTTTCCGTCTGCTCTCTCGTTTGGGAATAGATCCTTCTAATTTACCAAAGCGCATGGCTATTATAAATGAGGTAATGGATTTGCTTCCCGCCCCGGTGGTGAAAGAACTCCTGGGCCGCTTTATGCAAGGCGTTTACCGTCCGGTTTAAAGCTATAGTTACATAATTCGCAGCAGATATACCTGACTGGTACTGATATCCCCGGCTTGAGATGTAAAACGGAATGCAGGCAGTAGCATTGCTTTCTTTTCTATTTTTTGAAGGATGTCGCTTGTCATATATTCCGATTTGGCTTTTGCCTTAATAACTTCTCCTTTTGAGTTGAAATTTAATTCAAGTTTCAGATAAATATAACTGGCATTCCCTTTATTCTGGATTGAAATCAGTTCCTCTTTAAAGTATTGTTCTAATTTTCGGAGGGTTCCTCTGTACGCTTCGCTGGTTTCATTTTCCATACCGGGCCATACCGGAATACGCTGCAATTCGCCCATGCTGCTCCCTTTGGCAATGCCGGAACCCAGCTCTACCTTACCCGGTGCAGGTGCCGCCACTTCTTCTTTCCTTGCAGGTTTAGTTTTATTCGCCCCGGCTGTCGAAGCTTTTTTGTCGTATACTTTAACGGCGTCGCTTACTTCGTCGCGTTTAAAGTCGGCATCCGCAGTACGCGTGTTACTGTATTGATAATATCCATCATCATTCCGGTAAACGGGAACCGATTCGCTGGCAGCGGCGGGTACTTCGGCGGGGTAGTTTTTTTCAACTGCTTCATCTTCAGCAAATGCACCCGATTCAGTTTCTTTTTGATCTGTAAGCATATCTTCTTCTGCAATTTCCGATAAAATCAAATCGGGTTTCGAAGGCGTTATGGTAGAAATTTCTGCTTGGTTTTGTTGAATCGCTGAATCTTTTGTTTTGTCCGTTTGTTCATTCATTTCAGGCAGTTTCATATACGCAACATGCTCCTCATTTTTGGGCCAGAAGGCAATACCGGTGATAACCAACACAATCACCAGTCCGATTGAACCCGCAAAACGTACACCCGGATTGGGGAACAGGGTTTCGAAGAAACTTGAAATTTTACTTAAGATGCCGGTATTTGCCGGTTTGTTTTGCTCAAAACGGTTGAGGACGGCTTCTTTCATATCCAATTCGGGAGAAATGCCTGCCGCCTCGGCCGAAAATACGGTCTTAACGCGGCTTATGGTAGCCCGCATGTGTTCGTATTCAGAGGCACCGGAAAGATGGGCCAGCACCAGTTCGCGCTCAGCGGAGCTAAGTTCGTTAAAGCTTTTGGCCATTAACAGATGTTCTATTTTTTCAATATCCGGGTTCATTGTATCCTCCTTTCTCAGTTATATTCAAATGCTTTTAACTTTTCGCTCAACTTTTTCACGGTGTAAAACAAACGCGATTTTACGGTGCCTTCCGAACTGCCCATAATTTCGGCAATCTCCTTTATGCTCATTTCTTCTTTATACCGAAGCAGAAAAGCCGTACGGTGGTTTTCGTCGAGCAGGTTCAGTTCTATTTCAAGCATTTTTTCAAAGGTAGATTTATCCACTTCCATGGCCGGGTCTTTTGCGTGTTTGTCTGAAACCTTATGCTCAACACCAATATCATCGCCGGGCACATGATGCCGGATAGACTGTTTCCGGTATTCGTTTTTACACATGTTATGGGCCACCGCATAAATCCAGGTCGAAAATTTTTTCCCGGTATCAAACAGGTGGGGTTTTTCGGCCAGTTTAACGAATAAATCCTGGGTAAAATCACGTGCTTTTTCGGCGTCTTTTCCCAACATCCGCAAAAAATACCAGTTCATTTTTCCGGCATAACGGTCGTAGATAAGCGCAAAGGCGCGCGAATCTCCTTTGGCCGCTTTGGCCATCAGATGCTCGTCTGAACTGCTTTCTATGTTGCCGAAAAGATTAAACATGCCCTGCTAACGCTGTTTTGTGTATCGCAATTTGTGTTTCATTGCCGGTAATTACACCCCGGTTTGGAATCGGTTCAATGCCCACCCAATTTTTTATTCTATTTGACCAGTATATCGGTCATGATTTCCAGGTTCTCATACACTTTCCTCACCGGTAATCCCATCACGTTGTAAAAACATCCTTCGATACGTTCAATGCCAACATACCCAATTTTTTCCTGTATGCCGTATGAACCGGCTTTGTCATATGGTTTGTGTGTGCGTACATAATCAGCAATGGTATCTTCACTCAAATTTCGGAAGTATACCCGGGTAATATCCATAAACGAAATCCGGTTTTCGTGGCTGGCCATGCAAACGCCGGTGATTACTTCGTGCATTTTACCCGAGAGTAAAGTCAGCATCCGGATGGCATCTTCTTCGTTTTGGGGTTTGTTCAGCAACAAATCACCCAGCACCACGGTTGTATCAGCCGTAATAACCAGTGCATTGGACGGCATCAGCGGTAACAGGGCATCCATTTTGCGGGCCGCCAGGTGAAGGGCCACATCCCTCACGGGAAAATCATCATCTACCTGTTCATCTACATCTGAAGTGTGAATTTCAAACGGAATTTCCAAGCCTTCCATCAGCTGTTTGCGCCGGGGAGATGCGGAGCCCAATATAATTTTCCAGTTTTTACTCATAACCACATACTTAAAATACCCAAAGCCATCCATATTTTCAAATATCCCGAAAGGGACGAAAAACCGGCTTTTTCACGGGCTGAAATGGACTTAAACATAACAAAAATTCCGAAGCCTTCCAGTACGAAACACGATATGCCTCGCCGTATTTCTTCAATTTCTATGAAATAGAAGCCCAAAACAGGCAGCAAAAGTAGACATATAAGCAAGATAAGCAGGTTAATTTTTTTTGCTTTGTCGGTTCCGGTAAAAGTGGAAAGGGTTGTTATTCCTGCATTTCGGTCACCTTCAACATCTTCGGCATCTTTTATGATTTCGCGGCTCAAGGTTACTAAAAACGAAAAACCGGCATACATCCACAAGGTCATTTCTGCATAGCTAAATGCATACTGAATACCCAGGCCGGCAATCAGCGGAGCAAATACGAGAGCTGCCGCCAATAGGGCAATCAACATATTACCAAACAGTAAACTGCTTTTGGCATGCTTGGCATACAAAAAGAGTTTGAATGCCACTAACACATTAAGTCCGAAAGCCGAAAATGTAAAAATTTTGGCCCGCATGATTCCAAGGAAAAGCGGGATAAGGACGCCGGCAGTCAGAAATAGTAGCAGATAAATTATGGGTGCTTTCGAGCCGGCACTGTCGAATATGTTTAGGCCCGGTTTATTGATTCGATCGGTGGCAATGTCGTAATAATCATTAATCAGGTATCCAAAGGCCATAATGCACAGAACCGAAATGAAATACAAGCTCCAGGGCACAATTTCTGCGCTGTGAAATCCACCAAAATAGGGTGTTAAACGAATCCGCACGGCGAGCAGAATCAGTAAACTGATAAGCAGGTTAAGCGGGCGTATGGCTTTTATGTAGGATGGCTTTTTCACGCTTCTCCAAAGGTAAAAATACCCGGCCAATAAAGTGCCCGAAACGTATTTTACATAACTTTATGCCTTATTTATGCGTTTAGTGCTGTAATGAGGAACTTGTATTGGGTATCGGTTTTAATGTTTTGTTTCGTTTCGCTTGCGGTAGGCCAGCGCTCGGACGGAAGTTTACCATATTCCTATGCGGGGATTCTGTTTTCAGAACCTGACTTTCCGCTGGTATTGGAGCGTCCCGAACAACAGATTTACCAGATCCGTTCCCAGGCTAGTGCCGAGAAGTTTTATGATTTTGGCGTGGCCCTGCCTGTGAATGAAAATTTGCTTCAAACCGGAACTGCACAAACACTTCCCAATGGATACAGGCTTCTGCGCCGCACGATTCATGCGCCGGGTGCCTATGGCATAAATTTGAATTTTGTCCGTTTTCAACCCGGTAAATCAGGTAAATTGTGGGTATATGCTGCCGATAAACAGCATCACCGGGGTGCATTTGATTACCGTTCCGTAAATCCGGGTATTCCTTTTGCCACGGCTCCGGTGCGGGGAGAGACGCTCATCATTGAGTTTTTGTATGATCCTTCTGAAGCGGGTATTGCCTTAGAGCTGGCCGAAGCTGTGTATGAGTTTGAAGATATTTTTTCGGTTCAGCGCGGTTTTGGGGCCTCCGGTTCCTGTAACCGGAACGTAAACTGCCCCGAGTATGCTTCTAAATCAAACCAGAAGCGCTCAGTAGCCATGATTCTTACCTCTAATAATGTGCGTTGGTGTTCAGGTGCCATGATTAACAATACCGCACAAGACGGGAAACCTTATTTCCTTACAGCCAGGCATTGCAATACTTCGCCCAACAGCATTTTCATGTTTAATTACGAAAGCCCGGATTGCAGCAATTTGGATGCTTCCACCGATAAAACCATCCAAGGCTGTACAATTTTGGTGAATTATGCGCCCAGCGACGTTACCCTGTTGGAATTGAGTTCTCCGCCTCCGGCCTCATTCTTTACTTACCATGCCGGCTGGAATGCCGGTTCCGCAGCGCCGGATTCAACCTATTCTATCCATCATCCCCGCGGTGATATCAAAAAAATCAGTTTTGATGATGACCCATCCACCGGTTCGCCTTACAGCGGGGGTGATACGGCGCTCAACCACTGGAAAATTGCCAATTGGGAAATTGGAACCACCGAGGTGGGTTCTTCGGGTTCACCTTTGTTTAATTCGCAAAACCAAATTATCGGTCAGCTGCATGGCGGACAGGCCAACTGTGCCAACAGTATAAATGATTACTACGGAAAGTTAGCCTACTCCTGGGTGGCCGAAAATACGCCTGAAACGGCAGTCAGGTTTTGGTTAGACCCCTTAAATTCGGGGCTTACTCAAATGAACGGCCAAGATTACAACGCACCTGAAAATGATTATGATATGGCCATAACGGCGCTTTCCGGATCGGATTCGGTAAGTTGTGCGAGTGCGCTTGATTTGCTGGTTTCGGTCAGAAATATAGGTGCTTTGAGTGTTACCGGCTTTAAAGTAACCCTGTTTAAGAACGATGCGGAATTAGCTTCGCAAACCCTCAGTGGAAGCTGGTCCTTTGGTGAAACGGAAACCATACTATTCCCCGGAATTGCGCTCGATTTTGGAAGTACTGAATTTCGGGCCGAGCTGGAACTGCTCAGTCCACAAGCAGATCAGGACAGTTTGAATAATGCATGGAGCCGCACAATTACCCGAATTAAGGGCGATGAGGTAAATGTGAATTTCAAGTTTGATTTGTTCAGTGGTGAAACAAAATGGTTTATTTTCGAAACGGACGGAACTCCGGTTTATCAATCCCCATCGGCTTCGGCCTACGAGGAAATGAATGTAAATTTGTGTTTGCCCGAGGGTTGTTACCTCTTCCGTGTTTCGGATGCCGGAAGCGATGGGATTTGCTGTCAGGGTGGGGAAGGCCGCTTTGAAATCCGCGGAAGCAACGGAGATGTTTTGGTTCCCTATGAAGCCTTTACGGATCTGTTTGAAACTAAATTCTGCGTTCCGGGATTGCCGGAAGATTGGGAAGAACTATTTCAGATTTACCCGAATCCAAGCACTTCGCAAATAAATGTGAAACTGCAAAGTTATGCTGAAGGGTATGAAGGAGAGATACTTATATTCAGTGCGGATGGTAAAGTAATGCACAGAGAATCGGGAACCTTAAAATATTTGAATACTTTTGACGTTTCCGAGTGGGCGCAGGGCGTTTATTTTATCCGGGTTCGTGTGGGTAAGTTAAAGTCGGTGCAGAAATTTATTAAGAATTAGAACATTGAAAAATATAGCGTTTATATTCCTTTTACTACTCAGCTTTACCGGGCTTTACGCGCAGGTTCCGCAAGGGCCGGAACGTAAAGTGGTTCAGATTACCGGCGTAGTGGCAGAAGATGATACACTAAAGGGAGTGCCCTTTGCAACCGTTCGCATAAAGGGAACGGGAAGGGGAACTTCAACCGATTTTTACGGTTTTTTCAGTATCGTGGCCAGGGAGGGTGATACCTTGGTTTTTAGCGAGGTAGGCTATGTTCCTTTTGTGTACTTTTTACCCACACCAATGGAAGATGAAAATTACTACATGCTTGTAAAGCTTGAAAAAGATACCGTAAACCTTCGTCAAATAAAAGTTGGACCAATCAGTAAAGAAGGCTTTGCAGATGCTTTTTTAAATCTGAGAATTAAAGACGATGATTATGAACGGGCAATGAAAAACCTGGACCAGCAGGAACTGGAGGCCATAAAAATGGGTATGCCCATGGATGGAAGCATCAATTATAAAAATGCCATGCAGATGCGCAGTGCCGCACTCTATTCTGCCGGAGGCCTTCCTTCACCCAGTATATTTAACCCCTTTGCCTGGGCACAGTTTTTCAAGGCATTGAAAAAAGGGAAATTTAAAGATCCGTACAAGGATATCAATAAATAGCCCGTCCATTTCATGACAATTTCACGGTTTATTTTCTTCCTTTCCTGTTTGTTATTTCCAGCGTTCCTCATGGCTCAGCAGGCCACTATTTTTGGTAAGGTATTGGATGAAAACGGTAAGCCTGTATTTGATGCGTCTATTGCCATTATTGGCGGAAAAGCCACCACCACCGATGATAACGGTGCTTTCTCACTCGATATTCCCGCAGGCGAAAAAGTAGATATTGCTATTTCTCACCTCAGTTATAAAGGCCGCACCATTTCGGTAAACTTGCCGGCCGGAGCCCGTAAACAATACGATTTTCAACTGAATACTTCCGAGAACGAAATTAACGAAGTACAAATTTTAAGTGAGCGTTACGAAGGAACCGGAACAATTTCCATTGACCCTGAAATCGCTAAAATTATTGCCACACCCGGCGATCCGTTTATGGCATTGGTAAAAGCCGCTGCACTGGGTTTGGCCTCCAATAATGAGTTGAGTTCCGGATATTCGGTGCGTGGCGGTAATTTTGATGAAAACCTGATTTATGTAAACGATGTGGAAATTTACCGTCCTTTCCTGGCCCGCTCGGGTCAGCAGGAAGGATTGAGCTTCGTAAATTCCGACATGGTGGAAAATGTGGCCTTCTCATCGGGAGGCTTTGAGGCCCGCTATGGGGATAAAATGTCTTCCATCATGGATATCACATATAAGCGACCAACCCGTTTTAAGGCCAGTGTTTCCGGAGGTTTACTGGGAGCAACGGTACATGCGGAAGATGCTATTTTAAAAAAACGATTACGGTATGTTACCGGTTTACGTTACCGGAATAACAATTATATCCTTCGGGCTTTAGATACCAAAGGCGAATATAAACCCTATTTTGTGGATTGGCAGGGGCTGGTAACTTTTGATGTGCGCGAGGATTTAGAGATTTCTGCCCTCGGGATGTATAACTTGAACTCCTACAATTTTATTCCGCAAAACCGTCAAACTTCTTTTGGAACGGTAAACCAGGCCTACTCGCTCCGTGTATTCTTCGAAGGACAGGAATTTACTCGTTTTCGCACCGGCATGGGCGCATTTACGGTTAATTACAAACCCATTGAAGGAATGAGTTTAAAACTGATCGGATCATATACCGATACCCGTGAAAGTGAACGTTTTGATGTATTGGGACAGTATTTTTTGGGTGAACTTGATAATAACCTGGGTTCCGAAACGTTTGGACAAACCGTAAACGAAACCGGCGTGGGAAGCTACCTGAGCCATGCCCGTAATTACCTCGACGGAAAAATTATCAGCATTCATCATAAAGGGCAGCATGCATACAATGATATAGTGACGTTCCGTTGGGGTGTTGGCTATAACAAAGAACTGATCGACGACCGGCTTCGCGAATGGAATGCCATTGATTCAGCCGGGTATTTTTTGCCTTATTTTGGTCCTCAGGATACCGGCTCCAATGCATTGCCCTACTTCGTAAAGAGTAAGATTAATCTAAACAATGACCGTTTTACGGCCTATTACGAAAATTCATTTTCTTTCAGAGCTGCTGACAGCACGAAAATTCAGCTAACGGTAGGGGTGAGGGCGCAGTATTTCTCGTTTAATAATGAGTTTTTTGCATCACCCAGAATCAGTCTCGGTATAGTGCCCAACTGGAAACGGAAAGCCATTTTCCGCATTGCGGGAGGGATGTATCACCAACAACTTTTTTACCGCGAATACCGGGACCTCAACGGCAACCTGAACCCCAATATCAAATCGCAGCGGAGCGTGCATGCCATCGTAGGTTTTGATTACGTTTTCAAACTTTGGAAACGGCCATTCAAGTTTACCACCGAAGCCTATTACAAATACATGGACCGGCTCATTCCATACGAAGTGGATAACATCCGGTTACGCTATTATGCCGAAAATAATGCAAAAGGCTTTGCATCGGGCATTGATTTCAAAATTAACGGTGAGTTCGTAAAAGGTGTAGAAAGTTGGGCCAGTCTTTCCATCATGGGAACTCAGGAAGATATTCTGGATGATTTTTATTTCGAAAAATACGATGTAAACGGTTCGGTTATAAATCCGGGTTCCAGTGCCGTGGCGGTCGACAGTATGATGAAATTCCCGGGTTATATTCCCCGTCCCATGGATCAGCGGGTGAATTTCTCCATTTTCTTCCAGGATAATATCCCCAAATTGCCCGATTTTAAAGTAAACGTAACCTTGGTGCTCGGCACGGGTATGCCATATGGTCCGCCTACTTTCAACCGTTATCAGGATACCTTGCGTATGCCGTTTTACCGCCGGGTCGATATCGGTTTCTCTTATCAGATATTAAGGGCTAACCGCAAAATCAAAAAGAAAACCTTCCTCAATTACATACGCAGCATGTTTGTGGGAGTGGATGTGTTTAACCTGCTGGGCGTGAACAACACCGTTTCCTACTTATGGGTGCGCGATACCGGAAAAACGCTTTATTCAGTGCCCACTTACCTTACTCCGCGTTTGATTAATGCCCGTTTGGTTATCGATTTCTAAAAATGAATACAGGCGTTCATGTCTCAATAAATGCCTATTTTTGTACTGAATCCATTTAATACCATAACTAACGCATTTTAAAAGCGAAATACGGTATGCATAAATTCTTCAAATCCTTTCGTTTTGCATTTTCGGGATTGGGATATGCTTTTAAAACGCAGCCTAATTTTAGGTTTGAGCTATTTTGTGCGTTCTTGGTTGTGGGAGCCGGATTTTTCTTTGAAATCACAAGCACTGAATGGATAGCTTGCCTGCTTTGCATTGGGCTTGTGCTCATGGCCGAATTGCTCAACACGGCACTAGAAACCCTGGTGGATTTGGTTTCGCCCGAATACCATAAACTGGCCGGTTTGTGTAAAGATTTGGCCGCCGCTTCCGTATTCATCATGGCTTTTTTTGCCGCCGCCGTAGGCTTGCTTATCTTTGTACCTTATTTATTGAAATTGTGCGCTTAAATTCGATAAAAAATACACTGTTCACCGGGTTTGCCGTATTGGCAATCCTGTCCGTATTTTTTATGTCATCCTGCCAGTCAGAAAAGAATGAAGAATTACCCGATTTTTCTCTTTATTCCGAAGAAGAATTTGCGGATATCCTGTTTGATTTAACCATGGTTGAATCAGCGTACCGCTTGAATATGACTACGGCCGATGCCAATTTAAAACGCGACAAAATTCATCAGTCCATACTGGCGATACATAAAACCGATACGCTTACATTTGACCAGAACTGGAACTACTTCAGCGCCGAGCCGGATAAGATGATCAATGTGTATGAAATGGTTATCCAAAAAATTGATGATGAACGTCAAAAACGGGGAGCCGTTATACAAAAGGAAATAAAAGAAGAATGAAAAAAATTACCTACATAGCCGCCTGTATTGCCTCGCTTGTTATTATTTCTTGCGGACAGAAAACAAGTTCAGAAACCATCGATCAAGCTGCCGATACCACGGCCAAGGTTTGTAACGCACCTGATGAGCGCAATCCAAACGGCGTATCCGAATTGGCTGCCGTGATGCGGGTAATGGAATCACAAACCGAATTGTGGAAAACCGAAATTGCAGAAGATAAAGAAACGCTTTCGGCAGTGCCGGATGCCTATAATACGCTGAAAACGGCCAAGGTTACCGAGCCTGAAATGAAAAATGACAATTTCAACGGTTTTGCCGATGATTTTTTAAGCTTCACCAATGCCTTCGTTAAATCGCCCAAGGAAGACCGCAAAACGGCTTTTAATGCCATGGTAAGCGCCTGCCTTACCTGTCACAATCAAATGTGTCCGGGGCCGGTGAAGCGTATAAATAAATTTATGCTCAAATAATACTGAAGGTATTCCGAAATCATTTCCCAATAATTCGGTATATTTTAATTTCAAAAAGATATATAATCAGGCAAACAGCCCGATGAAATTTTGGGTGTTCGACAGCACGGAATAGTCATTTTCTATTTTTTGCCTTGTTTTTTCTGAAAGGCTTTTTAATAAATTACGGTCTTGGTATATCTGTAAAATATAGGTTTCCCATTCTACGTTGTTTTTACAGATAAATCCGTTCATTCCATGTTCTACGATTTGTGTATTTACGCCCACCGGTGAAACCAGAGCCGGAATACCCAACGACATATACTGCAAGGCTTTAAAACCGCATTTCCCGTTGCTCCATTTGTCCTCGGTGAGGGGCATTAATCCAATGTTGAAATTCAGTAAATCGTCAATCTCGCTGGCTTTATTCCACGGAATAAAGCGAAGGAACGGATAATTGAAATTCGGTTTTTTATCGCATATAACAGCCAGCTCAAACGGAATTTGGGAAGCCAGTTTTTCAAATACGGGTAAAATATCTTCCAGGTATTTAATCGTGCTGTGTGTTCCTGTCCAGCCTATGACGAAGGTTTCGGTATCCTGATTTTTTAGCCGGTTGTGCAGTCCTACGGTGTCAATAGTAGTTGGGTTATAAACCACGTTTGAGTTTACGTTCCGGGCATAATCGCAGAGGTATTCGTTCCCTGCCGATACTTTGTAAGCATATCGGCATAGGTTTCGGGTATTATTCCAGTTTTTAAATTTCATGAATGCCCGGTTGCTCTCGCTGGCATTGGGAATCCAGATGGCATCATCATAATCGAAAATGATTTTTTTACCTGCCGCCTTGGCATAAAGCCAGGGAAAGAGGGCAATTCCCAAGGGGTCTATCTCACGGTGGATAAAAACGTAATCATATTTTCCCAATGAAAAGAACAAAAATAAACGCTTCAAGAGGCCGTTCAGTAAACGCAGTACTTTTCCTGTTATATTTCCTTTGGTATACAGAATACGCCAGGCGTTTTCGCTCCAAAATGGAATGTTGTCATATTCAATTCCGTTTTTTTCGAGCGCTTCGTAATATTGTTCAAATCGAAACCGCTGGCTGGGTGCAGCCGCATGCGGATAAGGGGTCAGGAAAAGTATTTTCACGATTCAGCTTCTTTCGAACCTTCGGTTTCTTCGTGTTTCCCGCTGCCGATAATCGGGGCCCGTTCAAACGGAGCATTTCGGTCGAATAGGTATCGGTAAGTGGCAAATGTACGGTAATTGGAAGCCCCAAGACTTTCGCAAACTTTTAGCATTTTGGGATTGAAATCGCCTATCCATCCCAGTATGGTGTCCATATAAGGCGTTTTATGGGCGATTTCCTCTTCTGCAAATTTAATCATGGCACCTTCCACACCTCTGCCGTGATATTCTTTCACTACTCCGAATATAACACCAAACATGGTGGTTGGAGGATGCACTTTACGGTGCCACACAAATTTTAATTTTCCCCACAGGTTTAGGTTTCCGTCTAAATATTTGAATACCTGATTTAACTCGGGTAGGTTTACATAAAAGCCGATTGGACGTTCTTTTTTGAATACAAATATAACAATGCGCGGATCATATACCGGTTTCATTGCCTTGATGGTTTTCATGGCCACATCAAAATTCATCATTTTAAAGCCTTCGTGTCCGCCCCAGGCGCTGTTATATACTTCCAAAAAACACTCGGCAAAATATTTGTCGCTCCAGCCCACCACATTCGTTACTCTAATTTCCGGGTCTTGTTTCAGCATTTCGGCTTTACGTACAAACACTTCCTGCGCAGGCATAAGCAAATCGCGGTGGAACATGAGTTGGTTGTAGTAAAGCTTAAAACCATAATTCTCAAACAGACTGATGTAATATTCCGGATTATACGTCATTCCGTATGAACCGTGCTGGGTAAAGTTTTTAATCATTAAACCCCAGAATTGCAGCTTTTCGCCAAAGTTGATGGGGCCGTCCATGGCTTCCATGCCTCTTTCTTTGAGCCATTCTCTGCCCGTATCAAATAATAAATTGGCCGCTGCTTGATCGTTGATACACTCAAAAAAGCCTACACCGCCGGTGGGCTGCTTAAAAGTATTGGCCGTTTTGGCGTTTACGAATGCCGCAATCCTACCGATGAGATTTCCCTGTGCGTCCTTTAAAATCCAACGCTGGGCGGCACCATCGCGGAAAAGTTTATTCTTTTTGGGGTCAAATATTTTTTCAATGTCCTGACGGAGCGGGGCAACAAAATGCGGGTCGTTTTTATAGATTACTTTTTCAACCTTGAAAAAGTCGTTTTCCGTGCGGGGATCGTTTACCGGAACTATCTGCATACCGATTAAAGTTTTGGATTTGCGCCACGAAATTACTGAAAAGTACCAATCAACCATCTTTCTCTGCATTTATCCCGGGTCAAATGCCGGTTACCTTGCGGAAATCTTAGCTCAAAATCATTTTCTTTGCACCATGAAATCAAGCTTTCAAGGAAAAACGGCTATCATCACCGGAGCAGGTTCCGGTATCGGAAAAGCCTTAGCCGAAGCCTTTGCCGCAGAGGGCGCCAAACTGGTTATTGCCGCCCGCAGCACCGATAAACTGGAAGAATTGGCAACCCAATTGCGAGCGGGAGGAACGGAGGTTCTTGTATGCCCGTGCGACGTGAGCCGTGAAGCCGATTGTGAAAAGCTGGTAAACGAGAGTTTGGCCCGCTTTGGCCGGATTGATTTTTTGGTTAACAATGCGGGCATTTCCATGCGCGAACTCTTTGTGAATACCTCGCCGGATGTGCTCAAACGACTCATGGACGTGAACTTTTGGGGCACCGTGTATTGTACCAAGTTTGCCCTGCCTCATTTGCTTAAAACCAAGGGTTCGGTTACCGGGGTTTCTTCCATTGCCGGTTACAAGGGACTTCCGGCCCGCACCGGATATTCGGCATCCAAGTTTGCCATGCATGGTTTTTTAGAAAGTTTACGCATCGAAAACTTGAAAACCGGGCTGCACGTACTCATTGCCTGCCCCGGATTTACGGCTTCCAATATCCGCAATTCAGCGTTGAAGGGCGATGGCTCGGCACAGGGCGAAACCCCGCGGGACGAGGCTTCCATGATGCAACCCGAAGAAGTGGCGCATGAAATTTTGAAAGCACTTCATAAAAGGAAAAGTACCTTGGTGCTTACCGGTCAGGGTAAATTGACCGTGCTGTTGAATAAATTTTTTCCGAACTGGATGGACAAAAAGGTATACACCCATATGGCCCAGGAACCGGATTCTCCGTTCAAATAAATTTGCTATATTTACTTCATAAATATCTTAACCTATGATCATTGTAGTAAATCACAGTATTAAAAATCCGGCAGAATTCTGGGCTTCGGCACAGCAGAGTTTGCCCAATTTGCCTGAAGGCGGCGTAAAACGCGTTTTACAGGTGTTACCCAGTCATGATATGACCAAGGCAAGCTGTTTGTGGGAAGCCGAAAGCATTGAAGCACTGGATGCGTATTTGAGAAGTAAAGTTTCTGACTGGAGTTCAGAGACCTATTATGAACTTAAAGCCGATGCCGCTATGGGTGTGACGCTTTAGGCTGAACCTTTTTAACAGAAAGCTGGATCTGATTCCTCAGGTCCGGCTTTTTGCGTTTTATGGCCTAGGTATTTTTTATACTAATTATTTCTATGAAAGAAGAATTGCTCCATGCTGCCTGGCATTTCGGCCTTTTTGATAAACAGGATTTGGTTACCGAAGAAGGTGAACCGGTAGAAATTATACATGCCGGGCATTACAATAAAAACTCGGGACCCGATTTTTTTAATGCCCGTATCCGTTTGGGCGGCATTGTACTGGCGGGTAACCTCGAAATCCACATCCGCAGCGATGACTGGTATGATCACGGGCATCAGCATGACCCGGCTTATGAGAACGTTATTTTGCACGTGGTTTGGAAAACCGGAAAGCCCACGGTTTGTGGTAAACAGAAAATTCCGGTTCTCTGTTTGGGTAAGCGTGTATGGCCTTCGGTGATTGAAAATTATACCCTGCTCATGGGCTCTTTGGGCCGTATTCCATGCGAAAATCAGGTAAATTCAGTACCCGATGAAATATTGCGCCTCTGGCTCAGCCGCATGACTGCCGAACGCCTGGAACAAAAAGCCGATGCGGCCAAACGCCTTATCCAAGACCTAAAATACGGACAGGAACAGGCCTTTTTTATGCTGCTGGCGGGCAGTTTTGGGTTTCATGTGAACCGTGCCCCCTTTGAGGAGCTGGCCGGAGCCTTGGATATACGCCTGTTTGCCAAACACAGAGATTCCCTTTTTCAGATTGAGGCCCTGCTTTTTGGAAGGGCAGGATTGCTGAACCGCGATTTTAAAGATACCTATGCCCAGGAATTGCAGAAGGAGTTTTCGTTTTTACGCCTAAAATATGGCATACAGCCCATGAACCCGGCCACTTGGAAGTTTGGCCGCACGCGTCCCGCCAATTTTCCCAGCATCCGTATTGCGCAGTTGGCCGCCTTGATTCACCGTTCCAAGTTTTTGATGTCGTCCGTAATCGAGGCCGAATCCGCCTCGGCGCTCCGCAAATTGTTTATGGCAGAGCCTTCGGCTTATTGGGAGGCCCGTTATGATTTTGACAAACCCGCCAAAAAGGGCAGCCGGGCCTTATCTGAACCATCCATTGATTTGCTGATTGTGAATACCGTTGCGCCCTTTTTGTACTATCTGGGAACCCGGGCCGGCATGCAGGAATATGTTGACAAAGCCCAGCGATTCCTGGAATCCGTGAAACCCGAGCACAACCACATCACGGCCATCTGGCAGGATTTGGGCTTTTCGGCCCGTTGTGCCGCCGATTCGCAAGGCATGATTCACTTGTTCAGAAATTATTGCAGCAGCCGCAAATGCCTGCAATGTGCCCTGGGCAATAAACTCTTGGCAAAATCTGCTGGTGAATGAGGGGTTTGAAATAATTATAAATCATACGTCAAAAATACTTATCTTTGGCGTTAGTAACGTACAGCAGTATTATGATTGTTACGTTTGCTGAAAAAAGCACTCTTAAGATATGGAAGGGTGAATATGTGAAGGGTTTTTCACTTGGTTTACAGGAGAGTACAAGAAGGAAGTTAAGGGTGATTAATAGTTCTGTGGACATCCAAGATTTAATGATTCCTCCTTCAAATCGGTTGGAAAAATTAAGGGGTGACTGGAAAGATTTTTATTCAATCCGTGTGAATAATCAGTGGCGAATCATATTCAAATGGATTAATGGGAATGCTTTTGATGTTGAGTTAATAGATTATCATTGAAATCATAAAGAATGAAAAAGTTAAAGAATATACATCCGGGTGAGGTTTTATTGAAGGATTTTTTATTGCCTTTGGGTATCACGGCTTATCGGCTTTCAAAAGAGAGTTCAATTCCGCAGACACGTATTTCAGAAATTATTAAGGGAAAAAGGAGAATTACCGCAGATACAGCTCTTCGGCTTTCAAAATTTTTTGGCAATTCTGCTAAATTCTGGCTTGGCTTACAAGATGATTTTGACATTGAAGAAGAGCTGAGAACAAAACACAAAGAAATTAACAGTATAAAACAGTTTAATAAAGACGCAGCTTGAGTTTTTTCAGCAGTCGCTTTTCTATTACCACTCCTGCGTAACAAATATATTTTTGCGGCTTTCCCGCAGGCATAGATAAAAATGTGGTATCCAATTTTAAGGTGGTGTCCTTATTTTATGAATTCGTATTTCAATGTTAGATAGATGTTATAGTCTTTATGTAATATATTGATATATTGACTTATAAGTTATTCGTTTGCGCTCTAGCTCCCATAATTACATCCGATAAGCATTGAATTTTGTTTGTTATACTAAATATATGTAACTGTATATTTGATAAAATAATCCTAATTGTTGATGTAAATATTTCAACCAAATTACACCAGTTAAACGCAAATTATTAAACACTAACATGCTTACATCATGAAAACAGTTCTCAAAAAATTAACAGTATTGGCCATTGGCTTGCAGGTGGGAGGCTCAATCTCTGCCCAGGCCGTGTTAGATATAAACCAAATTAGAACCGAAGTGCTGCCCCGGAATTCTTTATTCCTGAACCCGCAGCAACAGTCTGCCAATTACGAGGTGCCGCAAGGAAGTGGTAAACATTCGATGTACTCAAGTAATTTATGGTTTATTGGTCAAAATACAAGTAACCAAACCCTGCATGGTTTTGCTGAGTTTTACGTTACCAATGGCCAAGAAACGAGCACCGGACCGCTCAAAACAGATGGAACAGCCTCAACGGATATGGCTACCGTAATGGAATTTGGACGGGTTTGGAAACTAAACCGTACAGATATTGACGCGCTAATACTGGCGCAAGGAAACGGTTCGCTTGCCTCCGGAGCTTATGTACCGCCTGTTGACATAGTGGAATGGCCGGGTAACGGTCCGCAAAATTATGCCCTTGAATTGGCTCCATTTTATGATGCCAATTCAGATAATCAGTATAATATTCTGGACGGTGATTATCCCATTATGAAAGGAGAACAAATGTTATATTGGATTTTGAATGATAATTTCGGACCGCATCTGGAGTCGGGTTTGTCGCCAATGGGAGTGGAAATTCATATTTCATTTTATGCCTGTAAAAATAATGATGCCACCGGAAATGACGATATCATTAATTATACCACTTTCTTGGAATATGAAATCATAAATCGATCTACAATCACATACGAAAATGTGTATGCCGGTTTTAATACGGATGCCGATATTGGATTTGCCCAAGATGATTTTGTGGGAAGCCATGTGGATGCGGATGCTTTCTATTTTTACAATGGTGACACTATCGACGGACAAGGCCAAGCACAAGTTCCCGCTCATTATGGAGCCAATTGGCCTGTACAGTCCATTCAGTTTTTAGAAGGAGCTTCAGCCCTGAATAACAGACAAATGGCGGGTTTTATGTATTATTCAAATGGTGCCGGTGCAACCGGTGCTCCCGCAGTCGGAAATGGAACTCAGTTCTATAATTTATTACAGTCAAAATTTGTGGAGGGTTCGCAGTTGCATTTTGGAGGCATTGGTTTTCCCGGTTCTTCGGGTGCCACTAATACCCAAGCTGCGTATATGTTCCCCGGGGTTTCAGATCCTACTCATCAAGGTACGGGTGGGTTAGATCCGGGCTTTATTTGGACGCAACAATACCTCTGCCCAAGCTGTCCGGAAAGTGCGGCGTCAGATGTTAGGGGAGTGGGGAGCAGCGGCCCTTACGATTTGGCTCCTGGGGGCAGTGTTAAAGTGGTGCTGGGCTTAATCAGCACTTTCGATTCTACTTTGGCCATTCCGGAACGCGTAGAGAAAAACCGTGCCCAAAATAAAGTGCTGAAACAATGGTATGATGCCAATGCACTGCCCTGCGTATATTCACAGCTATCTGATGAAGAAATTGGTGGTCAAATTTCCCTTGCGCTGCAGCCCAATCCGGCTAATGATATGGTGTATATAAGCGGTGAAAAATTGCTGGCTCAAACAAAATACGAAGTATTGGATATAAACGGAAGGCTTATCCATTCTATAAGCGGCCAGCAGGATGGACAAATGAGCCTGGATGTTTCCGGCTTAAACACAGGAATTTATTTTGTTCGTATAACACTAAAAAATGGACAAAATCACACGCTCAAATTTATAAAGAGCGAATAAAGCGAACAAGCAGCTTCCTATTTTAAAAATAAATTAGACCCCGTTAAACGCATTTTGGTGCGAAATACGCCACTAATTTTGGGATACTAAAAAAGGGCTTTTGAGCATCAAAAGCCCTTAAAACGCTTGTGTTTGCCTCGTTTTTTTACAAGGTCAGCTCATTTTTTAATTTGGGGAGGGTTGTGCAACAGCTACTGCTGTTATGTGCTGGCTTTTTCGTCATTTCAATCCCAAAATTTTGTCTGTATCAGTTTTCAGTTTCTCTATGTCAAGGTCAAGTTTGTTTCTTTTAACTTTTTCGCTAAGCAATTCTAGTCTTTTTAAAATTGTCGAGTGAAAGAATTTTTGTCTGTCGGTTTCCGTTAGTTTAAAGAAGTTTTCTTGGTCAAGTATAACAGGGATTCCAATGGATTTTTCTTTCCGTCTATAATTACCCATTTCTTTTAAGGCGTCACGTAAATACGGGATTGGTTTCACATAAACTTCAAATAAAATTAAGTGAAAGTCTTGTCCGTATGATTGCCATTTCAAACTCTTTAGTTGTTCCTTTAAACCGTTGTCGCCCCATAAATATTTTTTCACAAGTTCTTGGTCAGTTTCACCTGATTGAAAACTTGCATAAAATCCAAAAATATTATCGTCTGCTATTGCTGTCATTTTTTGCTGTGTCGTCTTTTAAGCTTGCACATAACGTTTTGGCTCTTGGCGAAGAAGCGGATTTCGAAGCACAATACTGTCAATACACCACAAAAGTTGATGCGAGGTAGAATGTTCAATTAACCAATTCACCCGCCATTGAGCCAAACGCCAGTTAGCAGTAGTGGCTCTATTTCTCGTCCGTCTCATTGTCAAATAGTTCGTGTAGTTTTTGTTGTAAAAGTTTCTTGTCAGGTAGTTGCGTTTTATACTCTGATACCATTGTCGGTGAAAGGCTCCTGCTTAAAGCATATTCTACAACTTCACTGTCTTTGTCCTTGCATAGCAAAACTCCGATGCTCGGATTTTCGTTTGGCTTTTTTACGTCTCTGTCCAATGCTTCTAAGTAAAAGTTAAGCTGTCCCAAGTGGTCGGGTTTAAATTTATCGGCTTTGAGTTCAAATGCCACTAAGCATTGTAGTCCACGGTGGTAGAAAAGCAAGTCAATGTAAAAGTCGCTGTTGCCAACTTGCAACTTATATTCTTCTCCTATGAACAAAAAGTCCTTCCCGAGTTCGAGAATGAAACTTTTCATTTGTCTTATAAGACCACGCTGTAAATCGCTCTCACTGTGTGGGTCAGGTAAATTTAAAAATTCAAACACATAGCTGTCTTTGAATGTGTTTGATAGGTCATTGTTACTTTCTCTCACCGCTGGTGAGAGTTTTGAATTGCCTATCATTGTCCGCTCGAAAAAGCTTGCAGATATTTGTCGGTCAAGTTCTCGCTTACTGTAGCTTTCTTGTTTTACGAGTTTTAGGTAAAATTCCATTTCTTCAATAGATTTACACCTTGAAAAAATCAGAAGATTGTTTGTCCAGCTAATTTCTCTCACCAGTGGTGAGAGTTTTGGGGAGTCTTTGTAAGTCTCGTAAAACTGCTTCATTCTCCAAATATTTTTATCGGAGAAGCCTTTTATATCAGGTTCGTGTGTCTGAATGAAACTGGCTAATTCTGTTACAACAGAGTCGCCCCATTCTGATTGTTCAATTTTCTTACTGATATATTCTCCAATATTCCAATAGAGGTTTATCAGTTCAGCGTTTACGGCTTTTATTGCGTTAGTCCGAGATTGTTTTATAAGTTGAATTATGTCCGTAAAGCGTTTGTCCATTATTTATTTCTATATGCTACAAATTTATGTTTTTTCAGTCGTGTTTCTCCTTTAAAACCGGTTTTTTGCCATTACTGCTAACTTATTTATATACGCTATAAAACTTCGCATATTCTTCCATTTTGGCTTAATATGCGAAACTTTTTAGCGTTTATTTATGGTTACACTTCAAATGTAAAAAACAGGCTTCAATTTTCCAAACGCCCGTTCGGGGTTCAGCCAAACTAAAATTCAGGTAAGACCGTTTTATTAGAATGAAGTTTGAATTATAATTTCTACCTTAGCTTTACTGTTTATGGAAAAGATAGCTGAAAAAATTACCGATTTAACTGCCCTCAATGCCTTTGGCGTTTGTACCTATCTGGCCAATAAGCTGGGCATCGGGGTAGATAAGGTGAGGGCCTATTTTATTTACGCCTCTTTTGCTACCCTGGGCTCTTCCTTATTAATTTACCTGGCTTTGTCTTTTGCGTTGGAGTTTAGAATGCTCCTGCGCCGGGGCCGTTCCCGAATATGGGATCTTTAAGGGTACTCATTACCGGTTGCAACGGTTTGCTGGGCTGCCGGCTCAGTAAACAACTCCTGGCTTCGGGTTATACCGTTTTTGGTTCTTCTTTACGGGGTTTGGTGAATCCCTATCTTTCTGCGGAAAATTATCTATCTGCCGATTTACGCCTGCCCGGCAGCGCGCAAACCCTGCTCGATTTCTGCCAACCCGATATTCTCGTCCATGCTGCCGCCATCACCAAACCCGATTTGGCCGAGTTAAACCCGGCTGATTGTTTTTTGAGCAATACCAAGGCCACCGAAATGCTGCTGCCGGAAACCAAGAAAAGGGGAATCCGTTTTATCCATCTCTCCACCGATTTTGTGTTTCGGGGTTTGGCCCATTCCCATCCCGAAACGGCTACCGATTTTCCGCCCTGCAACGTTTACGGCGAAAGCAAACTACAAGCAGAAACCCTTGTTGCCCAACTAGATCCGAAGGCCTGTATCATTCGCACGGCATTGGTTTACGGGTTTGAGCCTTTGCTGCCCCGCAGTAACATTTTTACCTGGGCACTGTCCGAACTGCAAGCCGGCCGCAGCATACGCGTGGTGGATGACCAATTCCGCACACCCACCTATGCCGATGATTTGGCCAAAGGCATTGAACGCGTCTGTCAACAGGAATTCAACGGCATCCTCAACCTCGCCGGTCCCGACTGGATGAGTGTGTACGCATTTGTGCAGGCCATGGCGGAGGTGTTTGGCTTGGACAAATCACTCATTCTGCCGGTGAAAACCGAAGTACTGAACGAACCCGCGAAAAGACCGCCCAATACCCGGCTTATCATTCAAAAAGCCAAAACGGAGCTTGGCTATGCGCCCTCATCCGTTCACACATGCCTGCATGAATTGAAAAACAGCCTATCTGGAAATTAAATACATAGTTTTTCACTATTTGGTGCCGGTTTGGTTTATTTTTTTTTTCTTTAACGGCAATTTAACGATTCGGAATGACAACGGAAAAACAACAATGGGGTTCCCGTGTGGGACTAATTTTAGCGATGGCCGGTAATGCCGTGGGTTTGGGAAATTTTTTGCGCTTCCCGGTGCAGGCCATACAAAACGGGGGCGGAGCCTTCATGATTCCTTACATCATCTGCTTTTTGCTGATGGGTATTCCGCTCTTGTGGATTGAATGGTCCATGGGCCGTTTCGGCGGAAAGCACGGACACCATTCCACGCCTTTTATCCTCAATTCCATGAGTCACCGCCCATGGTGGAAGTATGTGGGCGTGTTCGGTATTTTTACCAATATCGGCGTGGCGGCGTATTACTGTTATATCGAAAGCTGGACCTTATCCTACGTATTCCATTCCATCGGCAGAACCTTTAGCGGCATGAGCCAGTCGGAAGTTGCCGGCTTTTTCACCAAATATGTTGATGTGGCGCAGTCTACCACGGGTATTCCATATGAGGCTGTTATTTTCTATGTGATTTGTCTGGCTTTAAATACCTGGATTTTATCCAGAGGCTTGAGCGGGGTAGAGAAGGTGGCCAAAATCGGTATGCCGCTCTTGATTATTTTTGGTGTGTTTCTGGCCATCCGCGGTTTAACCCTGGGTACTTCCGGTGCCAGTGCCGAAGTGCCCGGAGCATCGGCCTGGGCGGGTTTGGATTTTCTCTGGACTCCGCAGTACGATAGTTTATCGAACCCCAAAGTATGGCTGGCAGCAGCCGGACAAATTTTCTTCACGCTCAGCGTGGGTATGGGAACCATCCAATGTTATGCATCCTACCTCAAATCAAAAGACGATGTGGCCCTGAACGGCGCGGCATCCGGCTTTACCAATGAGTTTGTAGAAGTAGTGCTGGGTTCTTCCATCGTGATTCCGATTGCGGCCGGTTACCTGGGTTTAGACTGGGTAAAAGAGAATGCCGGTTTCGGAATGGCCTTCCAAACCATGCCCTTTTTGTTTGAAAAATGGGGGCCGGTGCTCGGTGTAGCCGCCGGTGTGATGTGGTTCGGGCTCTTGTTTTTTGCCGGAATTACGTCCTCCCTGGCCATGGGTACGCCCTGGATGGGTTTCATGCAGGATGAGTTTGGCTGGGGTAGGGTGAAGGGCGCTATTTCCTTCGGATTGATTACCCTTACCTTGGGTTTACCTACCGTTTTCTTCTTCAACCAAGGCGTTTTTGACGAATATGATTATTGGGCGGGAACGGTTTCGTTGGTGGTTTTTGCCATGTTGGAAACCATCTTGTTTGCCTGGATATTCGGTATGAAGAAAGGTTGGGCCGAAATTAACGAAGGCGCCGACATGAAAATTCCTTCCATTTACAAATACATCATGCTCTTTGTAACGCCGTTTTTATTGATTGCGGTGTTTATCGGATCGCTCATCACTCCCAAAGGAAACGACTGGAAAGGAGCGTTCAGTTCACTGGGTTCGGGCGGTGGCTGGCCCTTGGATAATACTTCCATCATCAAACAAATCAGTAATTCTGGACTAAAAGAACAAATTGCTGCCGCCACCGATCCGGCCATAATCAGCACCCTTGAAGAAAAAATGTTTTACGTGAATCTGGCCCGCATCATTTTGTTGGGTTTGTTCATCGGAATTTCAATACTGGTGTATATCGCACACCGCAAACACACCGCTAAAAAACACGCATTATGAGTACATCCGCCATCGTATTAATGGTTAGTTCAATGGGTTTGGTAATCAGTGCCACGGCCTACTTTTTTTGGAAAGTGCTCCGGACTCCACCCAAAAAGGGAGATGACGGAGAGCGTCCCGAAGGGTTTTACGAAGCCGGCTAAGTATTTTGGCTTATGAAACGGAGTTGGTGGAACGCATACTTCTATTGGAATGCCCGCGAAAGACGGGGTATCATTCCTTTATTCGTCCTGCTTTTTTCGGTATCGGCCTTGTACCTGTTTATGCGGCTGCGCAGTCCGGAACCCCATGTGCCGGATGCCGAATTTTTGGCCTGGGCCGAAATGGCTCAGGCAGCCGATGAAGCAGATTCGGGATATACCCCGAAATCAAAACCAAACTATGCGTATCCAAAACGATACGATTCAGGTAAATCTTTGAAAACAAAGTTCAGGCAACCCGAGGCGCCTTTTGACCCCAACAATTATCCCAAAGAAAATTGGGTAAAACTGGGTCTTTCGGATGCTCAGGCCGAATCCATCAAAAAGTTTGAAGCCAAGGGCGGCCGTTTTTACAAAAAAGAAGACCTCAAAAAACTCTACGTCATCTCCGAAGATTTTTATGCCCATGTTGAGCCGCATCTGCTATTTCCTGAGAAAGCGGCTAAAACACAACCGCTCAATACAACAGCGGAAAAACCAGGTCTGAAAGTGGATATCAACAAGGCTGATTCGGTTTCTTTGGTTAACCTTACCGGAATTACCCCCGCCATGGCCAAACGAATTCTCAGTGTGCGCAGCAGTTTCGGTGGTTTCCATTCCCTTGATCAAATGAAGGATTTATACGGATTCCGTGCCGAAAATTTTGATAAACTCAGCAATCAGGCTTTTGTTGGACCGGTAAGCATAAAGCCGGTGAACATTAATTATTGTACATTTAAGGAACTGATGGCCGTGCCGGGCATGCGTTACGAAACCGTAAAACCCATCATAAACCACCGTGAGCGTAACGGATCATTCAAAAAAACCGAAGAGCTGCTGGGCTTTAATTTGGTAGAACCCGGTTTATACGCTAAAATTGCACCCTATTTAACAGTCAAGTGATAGCCGAAAAAGTTCAACAATTTGTGCGAGATGTGCCCGACTTTCCTAAGCCGGGTATTCTTTTCCGCGATTTGACTCCGGTGCTGGCCCAACCACGTTTGTGTACTGAAATCGTAGATTTCTTTGCCCGGGCGTTTGAGCACGAAAAGCTGGACGGACTGGCGGCTGTTGAGGCACGCGGGTTTTGGTTCGGCACCTTATTGGCCCAGCGTTTGCAGATTCCGTTCATTCCCATACGGAAAAAGGGAAAATTACCTTCACAAACGGTTGAAATGGCCTACGATTTGGAGTACGGACAAGCCAGCGTTGAAATGCATGCCGATGCCGTTTTGGCCGGTCAGCGCATTTTGGTTCACGATGATTTGATTGCCACCGGAGGCTCGGCCGCCGCGGCCGCCAAACTCATCCGCCAACAGGGGGCCCAAGTGGCCGGCTTTGCCTTTTTGGTAGAGTTGGAAGCCCTGAAAGGCCGCGAAATGTTAAAACCATATTCAGATACTATTGTTTCTTTGCTTACATATTAATGCCTATGAACTTCGAATTAGATGAAAACGTAAAAATGGTGGCCCAGACCGCCCGTGATTTTGCCCAGCGTGAGGTATTGCCAAACGTGATGGAATGGGATGAATCACAATATTTCCCCGTTGAGGCCATGAAAAAAGCCGGTGAACTCGGTTTGCTCGGCGTGCTCGTGCCAGAGGAATATGGCGGTGCCGGACTCGGATACCAGGAATACATCAGCGTAATCGATGAAATTGCCAAAGTTGACGGCTCTTTCGGACTTTCGGTTGCCGCACATAACTCATTGTGTACGGGGCATATTCTGCAATTCGGAAACGAAGAACAGAAGAAAAAATGGCTGCCCAAACTGGCTACCGGCGAATGGATCGGCGCATGGGGATTAACCGAAGCCAATACCGGTTCCGATGCCATGCGCATGAAATGTGTGGGTGTTCAGGATGGCGATTATTGGGTAATTAACGGTACCAAAAACTGGATTACGCACGGTATTTCTTCCAACGTAGCCGTGGTATTGGTTCGTACAGGCGACTTGCTCGACAGCAACGGAATTACCGCTTTTGTTATTGAGCGCGGAACGCCCGGTTTCAAAGCCGGAAAAAAAGAAAATAAACTGGGTATGCGCTGTTCCGAAACGGCTGAGCTGATTTTTGAGGATTGCCGCGTACACAAAGACAATATCTTAGGTAAAGTGGGCGATGGTTTCAAACAGGCCATGAAAATATTAGACGGCGGCCGTATTTCAATCGCTGCCCTGTCAATCGGTATTGCCCGCGGTGCTTATGAAGCTGCGCTGAAATATTCAAAAGAACGTCAGCAGTTTGGTAAGCCCATTTCCGAATTTCAGGCCATTGCCTTTAAACTGGCCGATATGGCCACCGAAATTGAAGCTTCGGAACTATTGACCCGGCAGGCGGCCGATTTAAAAATGCGTGGCGAAAAAATGACCCTGCAATCGGCCATGGCCAAGTATTATGCATCTGAAGTTGCCGTGCGTTGCAGCACCGAAGCCATCCAGATTTTTGGGGGTTACGGTTACACCAAAGATTTCCCGGTAGAGAAATTTTACCGCGATTCAAAACTGTGTACCATCGGAGAAGGTACTTCGGAAATCCAAAAATTAGTAATTTCACGGAATATTCTCAACCAATAAGGCATGAAACATACTACCGGAACATTTCTGATCATGGCATTGGCCGGCTTGCTGTCTATGACATCCTGCAAAAAGGAAACGGCTTTTACGTACAAGGCTACCTGTAACCAGTGCCGTATTTCGTATTACGATGAAAACGGAAATTTTGTAAGCAAGGAGCCGCATCAGGGTTCTTTTGAGAAGAAGATTTCTGTTCCACAGTTTGGAAATGTGATGGTGGCGGTACAAAGTCAGATGTACCTGGATTCAGCCGCGGCCAATCCGATTTTTGCAACGGATGTGATTATGGTTGAGTTATTTAAGGAAGGTGAACGGATTTGTTCGGATACGGCCACCGGAAAAAAATTACAGGCCGTAACCTGTTCATATTCTTGGCCTAAGTAAAAAATGAACTGAATTTGAATTTTTAGGCCGAAAAAATTTGTACACGAATCTTTTTTTATATCTTTGCACTCCAAATTGAATTTAAAAGTATGTTAATTATACCTGTTAAAGAAGGCGAAAGCATCGAAAGAGCGCTTAAAAAATACAAAAAGAAGTTTGAAAAAACGGGAATCGTTAAAGAACTTCGTCGCAGACAACAATTCACCAAGCCGTCAATTGTGAACCGCGAAACTGTTTTACGTGCCGTTTACCGCGAGCGTGTAAAGCTTTCTATGTCTAACGAATAAGATATTCAATTATATTTATTTTAAAAGACCCTTTGCAAAGAGGGTCTTTTTTTTTACCTTAACCGTCCATATCAAAATGATGGACGAACCGAACAGCAAACACGATTTTCTCCGTTACCTCGAAACCGAAAAGCGGTATTCGGCGCATACGCTTGTGGCCTACGCAAATGATTTGGAGGAGGCGTTCTTGTTTTTTTCGGAAGAATTTGATTTAGGTGCACCCGCCCAATTGCGAAGCAGTATGGTGCGCACCTGGGTCATGAGTATGTCGGATGCCGGCCGTGATCCCAAAACCATACACCGCAAAATATCCAGCCTGCGCTCTTTTTTTAAATATCTAATTCGTAAGGGTGAAGTGGGAGCCAGTCCCATGAGCGACATTACACTTCCCAAACTGCGAAAAAAATTACCCGATTTTGTAGAAGAAAACCGCATGGAAACCCTTTTGGATAAGGTGGAATTTGGCGACGACTTCAGCGGTATCCGCAATAAAACCATGATTGAACTCTTTTACGGAACAGGCATGCGTCTTTCGGAGCTGATCGGATTGAATCTCTATTCCATTGATTTCTCGCGTAAAACGGTAAAGGTGCTCGGAAAACGAAACAAAGAACGTATCATTCCCGTTCCAACAGAAACACTTGAATCGTTAACGCGCTACATGGAACACAGAAACGCAATCTCCACAACAGAAGCTGCACTTTTCATCACCGAAAAAGGAGCCCGGGTTTATCCTAAGCTGGTGTACAACGTGGTGAACCAAAACCTGGCAACGGTAACAACGGCGCAAAAAAAGAGTCCGCACGTATTAAGGCATACCTACGCTACCCATTTGTTAAACAACGGAGCAGATATTAACGCCATAAAGGAGTTATTGGGCCATGCGAACTTGGCTGCTACCCAGGTTTACACGCACAACACCCCCGAAAAATTAAAAAAAATACATGCCAAAACACACCCAAGAGGGTGAGGAGAGTGAGCCCCGATAGCTATCGGGGGAGAATGAGAGCGAGGCATGTGTAACGAAATTCATGAAGAAATCAAAGTTGTCTAAATACTAAATACTAAATACCCAATACTAAAAAAGTACAAATTAAAAATTCACGAATATGAAAGTTTCAGTCAACGTAATCGATGTAAACAATTCCGACAATTTAAGAGCCCACGTAGAAAAGCGTCTGGATAAATTGAAGACGGTATACGATGAAATCCTCTCGGCCGAGGTCATCATCAAAAAAAATAAGGCGGTAGATCCTTCGCCCAAAACGGTAGAAATGAAGGTACACGTAGCCGGTACAGATTTATTCGCCAGCAAGGAATCCGAAAAATCCGAAGAGGCCATTGATTTGGCTTTTGAAGCGCTGAACAGGCAGCTGATTAAGTTTAAGGAAACAAAACGATAAGTAGTTTTATTTTAAAGAGCGGTCCTTCGGGGCCGTTTTTTTTGTCATAAACTTGGGTGCTTATCTGTTTTTTTTGACCACATAAGGCACATACGTTTTGGGAGCCGGTATGGGAATATGCGTTTTTCTTTGTTACATAGAAAAAACATAAATTTAGTTCGGTGAGGGTATTGTTTTTTTTCTGTATGCGGAAATGAGGTTTAATAAGGGGCTTTGTTTTGGGTGAATGCAGTTTGGTGGATTGAAATTTGGTAAGAAACGGAGCTATGTAAGGAAGCTGGGTTGAAATTTATAAAATTGAAAACAAGGCAATTGCATGTAAAATAGAGCAGAGGCCTGATTTTTTTGCAGTTTTTTTTGGCCGGCCTTTTTCTAAATTAAAAAACTTGATTACATTTGCAGCCCGTTTGGAAAGGGATAAGACCCAAAACAGGCGGTAAAATCCAATCAAAAGCCGAAGTAGCTCAGTTGGTAGAGCAACTGATTTGTAATCAGTAGGTCGGGGGTTCAAGTCCCTTCTTCGGCTCTGTTCTTTGAATAAAAATGTTGGGAAGATACCAGAGTGGCCAAATGGGGCGGACTGTAAATCCGCTGTCTTACGACTTCGAAGGTTCGAATCCTTCTCTTCCCACAAAAATCGGTTTACGGCCCAGGCCGTAGATAACGTAGAAGCGGGAGTAGCTCAGTTGGTAGAGCATTAGCCTTCCAAGCTAAGGGTCGCGAGTTCGAGTCTCGTCTCCCGCTCAAATGACGCTGTTGTAGCTCAGGGGTAGAGCACTTCCTTGGTAAGGAAGAGGTCGTGAGTTCAATTCTCATCAACAGCTCAAAGAAAATAGTGTGAACGGCTCCGGCTGCTCGCTCTCTCGAGGTTTTGGCCTTTTTGACTGAAAAGTTAAGATTGCCTTAGCCTCTGCTTAAATTTTGGTTATTGAAAAAAACAAAGTAAACTACTACTAAAAAGTCAGAAAAATGGCAAAAGAAAAATTCGAACGGACCAAACCCCACGTTAACATTGGTACTATTGGCCACGTTGACCACGGTAAAACAACTCTTACAGCTGCTATCTCTACAGTATTGGCAGCAAAAGGCTTAGCCAAAGTGAGAGATTTCGCATCAATTGACAACGCACCTGAAGAAAAAGAGCGTGGTATCACGATCAACACTTCACACGTTGAGTATGAAACTGCTGTACGTCACTATGCTCACGTTGACTGTCCAGGTCACGCTGACTACGTGAAAAACATGGTAACTGGTGCTGCCCAGATGGACGGTGCTATCGTTGTGGTTGCCGCTACAGACGGTCCAATGCCACAAACACGTGAGCACATCCTTCTTGCCCGTCAGGTAGGTGTACCTCGTATCGTGGTGTTCATGAATAAAGTGGACATGGTTGATGATGCTGAGTTATTAGACTTAGTTGAGATGGAAATCCGCGAGCTGTTAAGCTTCTACGGTTTCGACGGTGACAACACTCCAGTTATCCGTGGTTCTGCCTTAGGTGGTTTGAACGGCGAAGAAAAATGGGTTGCTACCATCGATGCGTTGATGGATGCTGTTGATACATTCATTCCACTTCCTCCACGCGATGTTGATAAGCCTTTCCTTATGCCTATCGAAGACGTGTTCACGATCACTGGTCGTGGTACCGTTGCCACAGGTCGTATCGAAACCGGTATCATCAACGTAGGTGATGAGGTTGAAATCATGGGTATGCAAGAAGACAAAATGAAGTCTGTATGTACCGGTGTTGAAATGTTCCGTAAATTATTGGATAAAGGTGAGGCCGGCGATAACGTAGGTATCCTTCTCCGCGGTATCGATAAAAAAGATATCCGTCGTGGTATGGTTATGGCTAAACCGGGTTCAATCACCCCACACACTGAGTTCAAAGCTGAGGTGTATATCCTGAAAAAAGAAGAAGGTGGTCGTCACACGCCATTCCACAACAAATACCGTCCACAATTCTATCTTCGTACGACTGACGTAACCGGAGAGATTGAATTAGGAGAAGGTCGTGAAATGGTAATGCCTGGCGATAACGTTACAATTACTGTTAAATTGATTGTTCCAGTAGCTATGGACAAAGGTCTTCGTTTCGCTATCCGTGAGGGTGGTCGTACGGTAGGTGCCGGTCAGGTTACTGAAATTATCAAATAATTGATAGAAAATTAGGTCAGGTAAGGTGTGTCATTTGTAAAAATGACACACCTTACTTACCTGTTTACGGGCATAGTTCAATGGTAGAATTGCGGTCTCCAAAACCGTTGGTCTAGGTTCGAATCCTGGTGCCCGTGCAAATAGAAAGTATTGATATGTTAAAGATAAAAGAATACGTAAACGAAAGCTTCAGCGAGCTGATCAACAAAGTTACCTGGCCAACCTGGTCGGAGCTCACGAGCAGCGCCATCATCGTAATGGTTGCCTCTGTTATTATTGCTGCCGTTGTATTCGTAATGGACTTAGCATTCAATAAAGGCATGACTTTTCTCTACGAAACACTTTTTTAATCTACCCGGGCGATGAGCGAGAACGTAAACGTTAAAAAATGGTATGTAGTTCGTGCAATTAGCGGGCAAGAGAAAAAAGTGCGTGACTATATTGAACTGGAAGTACGCAGGAACAAAATGGAGGATCTGGTAGCCCAGATTCTGGTTCCTATGGAAAAGGTTTATCAGGTTCGTAACGGAAAAAAAACAATAAAGGAAAGAAGTCTTTATCCGGGCTACATCCTGCTTGAAGCAGCCCTGGTAGGAGAACTTCCCCACATCGTAAAAAATGTAACCGGGGTAATTAACTTTCTGGGTGCCGAAAAGGGAGGAAATCCCGTTCCGCTCCGTCAGACTGAACTGAACCGGATACTGGGTAAAATTGACGAAATGGCCGATACGGCCGAAGAAATCAATATCCCTTACATCGTGGGCGAATCCGTAAAAGTTATTGACGGTCCTTTCAATAACTTCAGCGGCGTGATTGAGGAAATCAACGAAGAGAAGAAAAAACTCAAGGTGATGGTAAAAATTTTCGGGCGTAAAACACCGGTAGAGCTCAATTACATGCAGGTTGAAAAAGAAGGATAGTATTAATTAGGTAAAATAAACAACACAATAAAATGGCCAAGCAAGTAGCTGCAATGATTAAGTTGCAAATTAAGGGAGGCGCCGCGAATCCTTCGCCGCCGGTTGGACCTGCTCTTGGTGCCAAAGGTGTTAACATCATGGAGTTCTGTAAGCAGTTTAATGCCAGAACCCAAGACAAAGCCGGAAAAGTTTGCCCCGTATTGATTACGGTTTATGCGGACAAATCATTCGACTTTGTGGTGAAAACTCCTCCGGCAGGGATTTTGATTAAAGAAGCCATCAAATTACAGAAGGGCTCCGCTGAATCAAATCGCAAGAAAGTAGGTACCATTACCTGGGACAAAGTTCGCGCAATTGCCGAAGAAAAAATGCCCGATTTAAATTGTTTCACCATCGAGTCTGCCATGAAAATGGTAGCCGGAACGGCACGAAGCATGGGAGTAACCGTTGATGGCGATGCGCCTTTCAAAAACTAAAAAGGAGGAGTAATGGCAAAATTAACGAAAAACAGAAAAAAAGCATTGGCTCTCGTTGATCAAACGAAAACGTATGATCTTATCGATGCTGCCGGACTTCTCAAGAAACTTACCTTTACCAAGTTTGATGAGTCAGTAGATGTAAACGTTCGTTTGGGCGTAGATCCACGTAAAGCTGATCAAATGGTTCGCGGTTCCGTTAAATTACCTCACGGTATCGGAAAAAGCGTTCGTGTACTGGTACTCTGTACACCCGATAAAGAAGCTGAGGCCACTGAAGCCGGAGCAGATTTTGTAGGGTTAGATGACTACATCCAAAAAATTAAAGAAGGTTGGACAGACGTAGACGTTATCGTTTGTACACCCAACGTAATGGGTAAAGTTGGTGCTTTAGGTCGTATCTTAGGTCCACGCGGACTTATGCCGAATCCTAAAACCGGTACCGTAACCCTGGAAGTAGGAAAAGCCGTAATTGAAACGAAAGCCGGTAAAATCGACTTTAAAGTAGATAAAACGGGTATCGTTCACACCTCAGTAGGTCGTGTTTCTTTTGATGCGGATAAAATTGCGGACAATGCCCGTGAATTTTTATCTACCATCGTAAAGTTGAAACCGTCAAGCGCTAAGGGTGTTTACGTGAAAAGCATTCATATTTCTACCACAATGGGCCCAGGTTTAAAACTGGATGCCTCTAAGTTTAACATGTAACGGATAAAGGAGCAAAACTCATGAATAGAGAAGAAAAAAAGATGATCATTGATGATCTGACCGCCACCCTGAAAGAATCCGGTATCGTTTACTTAGTGAATCCAGAAGGAATGACGGTTGAAAAATCGAACATTCTACGCAGAAAATGTTATGATAAAGACATGACTTTCCGCGTGGTTAAAAATACCCTGCTCCAAAAAGCAATGGAGGCTTCCGAAAAAGATTTCTCCCCACTTTTTACCGAGTTAAAAGGTACTACAGGTGTTCTTATCAGCAGCGTTCCCAACGGACCGGCCAAACTGATCAAAGAATTCCAAAAAACATCGGATAAACTGGTTCTGAAAGGTGCTTATGTTGCAGAATCTTGCTATGTAGGAGCTGATCAATTAGAGAATCTGGTGAATATCAAATCGCGCGAGGAACTTATTGCTGACGTGGTTGCATTACTGCAGTCTCCGATGAAAAATGTGGTTAGCGCACTTCAAAACAATGGCGGTCAGAAAGTGGCCGGATTAGTAAAAGCGTTAGAAGAACGCAACAAATAAAAATTAACAACCAAACAAGGTTATTCATTTACTTAAATAACAATTTTAAAACACAACAAAATGGCAGACGTTAAAGTATTAGCAGAACAATTGGTTAACTTAACCGTAAAAGAGGTTAATGAATTAGCCGGTATATTAAAAGATGAGTACGGCATTGAGCCTGCAGCAGCAGCAGTAGCCGTAGCAGTAGGTGGTGGAGCCGGTGGTGGCGAAGCTGCTGAAGAAAAAACAGCTTTTGATGTAATCCTTAAGAATGGCGGCGCTAACAAATTAGCCGTTGTTAAACTGGTTAAAGATCTTACCGGTTTAGGTCTTAAAGAAGCAAAAGATTTGGTAGACCAAGCTCCAAAACCTGTTAAAGAAGGTGTTGATAAAGCTACTGCCGAGGATCTGAAAAAACAATTAACTGAAGCAGGAGCTGAAGTTGAGGTTAAGTAATTTTTCAGGTACTTTTTCTAATTCGGTCAGACTTCTACCCAATTTTGGGTAGAAGTCTTTACCCGTTTACGGGGGTGGCAATTTTGATTTTTAACTTTAATTACTTGTAACTTGGCTCAAGCGACAGAAAATAAAAGGATTAGTTTCGCCAAGGCGAAACATTCAGTTGAGTTCCCGGATTTCCTGGACATTCAGCTGCAATCTTTTCAGGATTTTTTCCAGTTGGAAACTACGCCTGAAAATAGAACCAACGAAGGTCTCTTCGCTGTGTTTGCCGAAAATTTTCCAATTTCGGATTCAAGAAACCAGTTTGTTCTTGAATTCTTGGATTATTTCGTTGACCCGCCGCGTTATTCCATCGATGAGTGTATTGAACGGGGGTTAACCTACAGCGTTCCGCTCAAAGCAAAACTTAAACTGTACTGCACCGACCCGGAGCACGAAGATTTCGAAACCATCGTTCAGGACGTGTACTTGGGAACCATCCCTTACATGACCCCGAAAGGTACTTTCGTGATTAACGGCGCCGAAAGGGTTGTTGTTTCACAGTTGCACCGCTCACCCGGTGTATTCTTCGGACAAAGCCGTCACGCAAATGGTACAAAACTTTACTCCGCAAGGGTAATTCCTTTCAAAGGATCCTGGATTGAGTTCGCTACCGACATCAATAATGTGATGTATGCGTACATTGACCGTAAGAAAAAATTACCCGTAACCACGCTCCTCCGGGCGATTGGTTTTGAAACGGATAAAGACATTCTTGAAATATTTGACCTGGCTGACGAAATTAAAGTCAATAAAGCCAACATCAAAAAACTTCAAGGCCGTAAATTAGCGGCACGTGTATTACGTACCTGGATTGAAGACTTCGTGGATGAGGATACAGGTGAACAGCTTTCCATCAAACGTAGCGAAGTGCTTTTAGAGCGCGAAACTGTGTTGGAAAAAGAACACCTGGATATGATTTTGGATTCCGGCGAAAAAAGCATCATCCTCCACAAAGAGGAAATCAATGCCGCCGATTTCGAAATTATCTACAACACACTTCAGAAAGATACCACCAACTCAGAGGTTGAGGCCGTTGAATACATCTACCGAGTATTGCGTAACGCCGAACCACCTGATGAGGAAACTGCCCGCGGTGTATTGGAAAAACTCTTCTTCTCTGACAAACGTTATGATTTGGGAGAAGTAGGCCGTTTCCGCATTAACCGCAAGCTTCACCTCAACATTGATATCAATACACGTATTCTTACTAAAGACGATATCATCTCCATCATAAAATATCTCATCCAGTTGATCAATTCCAAGACCAACGTGGATGATATTGACCACTTAAGTAACCGTCGTGTACGTACCGTGGGCGAGCAGCTTTACAACCAGTTTGGTGTAGGTTTGGCCCGTATGGCGCGTACCATCCGTGAGCGTATGAACGTTCGCGATAATGAGGTGTTTACTCCCATTGACCTGATCAATGCGAAAACACTTTCTTCGGTTATCAACTCTTTCTTCGGTACCAACCAGCTTTCCCAGTTCATGGACCAAACCAATCCGCTGGCCGAGATCACGCACAAGCGTCGTCTTTCCGCCCTCGGACCCGGAGGTCTTTCCCGTGAGCGTGCCGGTTTCGAGGTTCGTGACGTTCACTACACGCACTACGGTCGTTTGTGTACAATCGAAACCCCGGAAGGACCGAACATCGGTCTGATTTCTTCACTTTGTGTATATGCGAAAATAAACCGTCTCGGATTTATTGAAACGCCTTACCGTAAAGTAGAAAACGGAGTGGTTAAACTGAACGAAGAACCAATCTATTTTTCTGCCGAAGAAGAAGAAGAATCCATTATTGCACAGGCAAATGCCTTAATTTCGGATAAAGGTGTGTTTGAAACCAACCGTGTGAAAGCCCGTTTTGAGGCTGATTTCCCGGTTGAAGATCCAAAGAACATCAATCTGATGGACGTATCTCCGAATCAGATTGCCTCTATTGCGGCATCCCTGATTCCGTTCCTTGAGCATGATGACGCCAACCGCGCCCTCATGGGATCGAACATGATGCGCCAGGCCGTTCCGCTTTTACAGCCCGATGCTCCTATTGTGGGTACCGGTTTGGAAGAGCGTGTGGCTAAAGATTCACGTCTGTTATTGAATGCCGAGTTTGACGGGGTGGTTGAATATGTTGATTCAAGAACCATTACCATCCGCTATCAGCGTGATGAAACTGAAAAACTGGTAAGCTTCGAAGATGATATCAAGTCATACAGCCTCATTAAGTTCCGTAAAACAAACCAGAGTACTACCCAAACGCTTCGTCCGATTGTGAAAAAAGGACAAAAAGTAAGAAAAGGACAAGTACTTTGCGAGGGTTTCGGTACAGAAGACGGCGAGTTGGCCATCGGTCGTAACTTGCAAGTGGCATTCATGCCATGGAAAGGCTACAACTTCGAGGATGCCATCGTAATTTCTGAAAAAGTAGTTTCCGATGATCTGTTTACTTCCCTTCACATTGATGAATTCATCATGGAGGTGCGTGATACAAAAATGGGTCTGGAAGAACTGACCGCCGATATTCCGAACGTAAGTGAAGATGCTACCAAAGATCTCGATGAAAATGGTATTATCCGCATCGGAGCTGAGGTTAAACCCGGCGATATCCTGATTGGTAAAATTACACCAAAAGGAGAGTCAGATCCTTCACCGGAAGAAAAACTGCTCCGTGCCATCTTCGGTGATAAAGCCGGCGACGTGAAGGATGCTTCAATGAAAGCTCCACCGTCTATGTATGGTGTGGTAATTGATAAAAAACTGTTCTCCCGCGCCGTAAAAGATAAACGTGCCAAAGTAGAGGAAAAGAAAGAGATTGAAATACTTGAAAAAGAGTATGACAAACTGTTCGGTGAACTGAAAGAAAAACTGCTCCAAAAACTCTCCGTAATTCTCGACGGTAAAACATCTGCGGGTGTGTATACGCTGATTCGTGAAGAGGTGGTTAAAAAAGGAGTGAAGTTTTCCCGTAAGGTACTTGAAAGACTCAATTTCATTGAACTCAATCCGGCCGACTGGACCAAAGAAGAAGAGGTAAACACACTCATCAAACTGTTATTGCACAACTACTCCATTAAGTATAATGACCTGTTCGGCGTATTTAAGCGTAAGAAGTATAACATTACCGTGGGTGATGAGTTACCATCGGGTATCGTTCAATTGGCTAAGGTTTACATTGCACAGAAACGTAAGTTGAAAGTGGGTGATAAATTGGCCGGTCGTCACGGAAACAAAGGTATCGTTGCCCGTATCGTGCGTGCCGAAGATATGCCTTTCCTTGAAGACGGAACGCCAGTTGACATCGTGCTGAACCCGCTGGGTGTACCTTCACGGATGAACCTCGGGCAGATTTATGAGTCTATCCTGGCTTGGGCCGGTTCAAAATTGGGTGTGAAATTTGCCACTCCGATTTTCGACGGAGCATCATTGGATGAAATCAACAGCTATATGGCCAAAGCCGGTTTACCTGAATACGGTAAAGCCTACCTCTATGATGGAGGAACAGGTGAGCGCTTTGACCAGCCGGCAACCGTAGGTATCATTTACATGCTGAAACTTTCGCACATGGTGGATGATAAAATGCACGCCCGTTCAATCGGTCCGTACTCGCTCATTACACAGCAGCCATTGGGTGGTAAAGCCCAGTTCGGAGGTCAGCGTTTTGGTGAGATGGAGGTTTGGGCACTCGAAGCATTCGGCGCCGCGCACATCCTTCAGGAAATGCTCACCGTTAAGTCTGACGACGTAATGGGCCGTGCACGTGCGTATGAAGCCATCGTGAAAGGTGATAACATGCCGCGTCCGGGTATTCCCGAATCATTCAACGTATTGTTGCATGAATTAAGAGGTCTGGGTCTCAAAGTAACCCTTGATTAGTTTTGAACAGTTCAACTTATTAACTTCAATAAAGCCCATGGCAATTAAAAAAGAAGTAAAACCGGAAAGTGATTTTTCAAGAATCACCATATCACTAGCCTCTCCGGAAGATATTCTGGACCGTTCAAGCGGTGAGGTATTAAAACCGGAAACCATCAACTACCGGACATACAAACCCGAGCGCGACGGTTTGTTTTGTGAGCGTATTTTTGGTCCGGTAAAGGATTGGCAGTGTGCCTGCGGTAAGTATAAAGGTATCCGTTACAAAGGCATCGTGTGCGACCGCTGCGGTGTTGAAGTAACCGAGAAAAAAGTACGCCGTGAGCGTTCAGGCCACATCTCTCTGGTGGTGCCCGTAGCGCATATTTGGTATTTTAGATCACTTCCGAATAAAATTGGTCTTTTGTTGGGTCAGCCCACCAAAAAACTGGAAGCAATCATTTATTATGAAAGATACGTTGTTATCCAACCCGGTGTTTTAGCCGGCGACGGAGTAAACGTAGGTGATTTCTTGGCAGAAGAGGAGTATATCGACTTACTCGAAAAACTGCCGAAAGAAAACCAGTATCTGGATGATAATGATCCAAATAAATTCGTAGCCAAAATGGGCGGCGATGCCTTATATGAAATGCTGAGAAGATTAGATCTTGATCAGCTTTCGTACGATCTTCGTCACCAGGCTTACAACGAAACATCACAGCAGCGTAAGGCCGAGGCCTTAAAACGCCTGCAAGTGGTGGAATCATTCCGTGAGGCGAATACCCGCATGGAAAACCGTCCGGAGTGGATGGTTATCAAAGTGATTCCGGTTACTCCTCCGGAGCTGCGCCCATTGGTGCCGCTGGATGGTGGCCGTTTCGCCACTTCTGACTTGAACGACCTTTACCGTCGTGTGATTATCCGTAACAACCGTTTGAAACGTCTGATTGAGATTAAAGCTCCAGATGTGATTCTCCGTAACGAGAAGCGGATGTTGCAAGAAGCGGTGGATTCACTCTTCGATAACTCACGTAAATCTTCAGCTATCAAAACGGATGCAAACCGTCCGTTGAAATCACTTTCAGACAGCTTGAAAGGTAAACAAGGCCGTTTCCGTCAGAACTTATTGGGTAAACGTGTGGATTATTCGGCCCGTTCCGTAATTGTGGTTGGTCCCGAACTCAAATTCCATGAGTGCGGTCTTCCAAAAGATATGGCGGCTGAGTTATTCAAACCGTTTATTATCCGTAAACTCATTCAGCGCGGATTGGTGAAAACCGTAAAATCTGCCAAGAAAATAGTGGATCGTAAAGACCCGGTGATTTGGGAAATTCTGGAAAACGTACTGAAAGGACACCCTGTGCTCCTGAACCGTGCCCCCACACTTCACCGTTTGGGTATCCAGGCATTCCAGCCTAAACTCGTTGAGGGAAAAGCCATCCAGCTTCACCCGCTCGTGTGTACGGCCTTCAACGCCGACTTTGACGGTGACCAGATGGCGGTTCACCTTCCACTCGGAAACCATGCCGTGTTGGAAGCCCAATTGCTGATGCTGGCTTCACACAACATCCTGAACCCGGCCAACGGTTCGCCAATTACCATTCCATCACAGGACATGGTACTGGGTCTGTATTACCTCACAAAAGGTAAACGTACCAAAGGCGATGTGGTGGTAAAAGGAGAAGGAATGACCTTCTATTCTGCCGAGGAAGTAATTATTGCTTTCAATGAGAAACGTGTTGACATGCATGCTTTTATCAAAGTAAAAGCAAACGTGAAAAACGAAGAAGGCGAAATGGTGTCTAAAATCATTGAAACAACGGTTGGACGTGTACTCTTCAACGAAGTGGTACCTGCCAATGTTGGATTTATTGACCAACTGCTTACCAAAAAGTCATTACGTGACATTATCGGTGATATCTACAAGCAAACCGATATTTCTACCGCTGCCAACTTCCTGGATGATATCAAAAATTTAGGATTTATGACGGCCTTCCGCGGTGGTCTTTCTTTCAACCTCGGTGATGTAATTATCCCGGCAGAGAAAGAAGAACTCATTCAGGATGCCCAGTCGCAGGTAGACGAAGTAATGGCCAACTATAACATGGGTTTCATTACCAACAACGAGCGTTACAACCAGATTATTGATATTTGGACGCATACGAACTCCAAACTTACGTCCATCCTGATGAAACAAATCAGCGAGGATAAACAAGGATTCAATGCGGTTTATATGATGCTTGATTCCGGAGCTCGGGGTTCCAAAGAGCAGATTCGTCAGCTCAGCGGTATGCGTGGTCTGATGGCCAAGCCTCAGAAATCCGGTGATGTGGGTAATGAAATTATCGAGAACCCGATTCTTTCAAACTTTAAAGAAGGACTTTCGATTCTTGAGTACTTCATTTCAACGCACGGTGCCCGTAAAGGTCTTGCGGATACGGCCCTTAAAACGGCTGACGCGGGTTACCTTACCCGTCGTTTGGTTGACGTTGCCCAGGATGTTATCATTAATCAGGAAGATTGTGGAACCCTCCGTGGTCTGCAAATGTCTGCCCTGAAAAATAATGAGGAAGTTGTTGAAAGTTTATATGACCGTATCCTCGGACGAGTATCCGTACACGATGTATATCAGCCGGGAACAGGTGAGTTAATTGTAAGTGCCGGTGAAGAAATTACTGAACCGATTGCACAAGTTATCGCTGATTCTCCGATTGAAACCGTTGAAATCCGCTCGGTATTAACCTGTGAGGTTAAAAAGGGTGTATGTGCCAAATGTTACGGACGTAACCTGGCCAACGGACGTTTGGTAAACATTGGTGAAGCTGTAGGTGTAATTGCCGCACAGTCCATCGGTGAGCCGGGTACACAGCTTACACTTCGTACCTTCCACGTGGGTGGGGTTGCGGGTGGTGCGTCAGCACAGTCAAAAATTGAGGCCCGTTACGATGGTGTGCTTGAAATTGACGAGCTGCGTACCGTAGTGAAAAAAGGAGATAACGGAAACGAAGAAATCGTAATCGGCCGTTCTGCCGAGCTCCGTATCGTAGATAAGGTTACCAAAATGATTCTTACATCAGGAAACATTCCATATGGTGCCAAAATTTACAAAAAGGTAGGCGATGAGCTGAAACGCGGAGATCTGATTTGCGACTGGGATCCATACAATGCCGTAATCGTTTCGGAACTTGACGGTATCGTTGAGTTTGAAAACATCGAAGATGGCGTTACCTATCGCGAAGAAGTAGACGAGCAGACCGGTATTACCGAAAAAGTAATCATCGAGCGTCGTGATAAAACGAAAAACCCGGCTATCCGTGTAGTAGATGCCAAATCAAAAGAAGTGTTGCGCACGTATAACATTCCGGCCGGCTCACACGTAATTGTGGAGAATGGTAAGAAAATTATCGGCGGTACCATTTTGGTTAAAATCCCAAGATCATCCGGTAAAGTGGGTGACATCACGGGAGGTCTTCCGCGGGTAACGGAATTGTTCGAGGCACGTAACCCATCAAACCCGGCTACCGTATCCGAAATTGACGGTATCGTGAGCATGGGTAAGGTAAAACGTGGTAACCGCGAGATTATCGTTGAATCAAAAACAGGCGAGCAGAAAAAATACTTGGTTTCATTGGCCAAACACATTCTGGTTCAGGAGAACGACTTTATTAAAGCCGGACAGCCTTTAACAGACGGTGCCATTACGCCAACGGATATTCTGAATATCAAAGGACCTACACAGGTTCAGGAGTATCTGGTAAATGAAATTCAGGAGGTTTACCGTATGCAGGGTGTGCGTATCAATGATAAACACTATGAAGTAATCGTTCGTCAGATGATGAAAAAAGTGATTATCAAAGATTCAGGCGATACCATGTTCCTGGAAGGCCAGCTGATTAACAAGTTTGAGTTCATGGAAACCAACGACAAGCTTTATGGAATGAAGGTTGTGGTGGATGCCGGTGATTCAGAGAACCTGAAACCGGGTCAGATCGTAAGCGCCCGCCGCCTGCGTGATGAGAACTCTGTGCTTAAACGTAAGGATCTCAATACGGTACAAAGCCGTGATGCGGTTCCAGCTACGGCCAGCCAGATTCTGCAAGGTATTACCCGTGCTTCACTCCAAACCGATTCTTGGATTTCAGCAGCATCGTTCCAGGAAACTACCAAAGTACTGAACGAAGCAGCCGTAAGAGCCAAAATCGACAACCTGGAAGGTTTGAAAGAGAACGTAATTGTAGGTCACCTGATTCCAGCCGGAACCGGAACCCGCAGCTACGAACAAATCATCGTAGCCTCCAAAGAAGACATGGAAACCGCAGCAGCGGCTCCTGCCAGAAGTAAAAAAGAGAAAGCCTTATCGTAAGGTAAGTTCTTCTATACAATTGAAAAATGCCGGCATTTTGCCGGCATTTTTTTTATATGGATTAGGGATTAGGCAATAGGCAATAGGCAATAGCCCGATAGCTATCGGGCAACAGGCAATAGGCAATAGCCCGATAGCTATCGGGCAATAGGCCGATAGTTATCGGGCAACAGGATTTAGGCAATTATTCCGCTGCGCTCCGGGCAATGGGCAATAGGTATGGAATAAATTACCAAATCAGTTCATAATTTTCATACATTTGAATAATGGACATTGTTCCTAGTTGTATTACTTAAAAAGGAGAAAAGAGCGATATGCAAGAAAACGAAGAAAACCAGATGAGTATTGAACTCTCTGAAGAGATTGCGGAGGGGATTTATAGCAATTTGGCTATCATTACGCACTCTAATGCCGAGTTTGTGATTGATTTTGTGAAGATGATGCCCGGTGTGCCCAAAGCAAGGGTAAAGAGTCGTATTATACTCACCCCGCAACATGCCAAGCGCCTGTTGATGGCCTTGGGAGAGAATGTGGCTAAGTACGAATCGGTACACGGTGTGATTAAAGAAGCCGAGCAGATGCCGCCCATTCCCATGAATTTTGGTGGCCCTAAAGCGCAGGCTTAAGTTCAAAAAGAGATTGATAGAATTATATTTAAGTTATTGATATTTAGTATATTGATTCGATTATCTTCCTTTAAGTTGTCCACAAATGCGGCAAATTGTCTATAGCCGGATGTAGAATTTTAACGAAATTTGTTTGGCATTTTAGGGTTTGATTTCCTTTCTTTGCAAATATTGAACAAACATTAAAACAGTTGTAATGAAAAAAGTTTTATTAAGTGGATTTGTTGCTTTCTCTTCGATAGCGGCATTCTCTCAGGTTTCTGGGTTAAGTGGTATTAACCAATCGATTAAGGCAGATCCCGCGGGTGAGTCTGATTATATTGACACTCCAGTTCAGTTGAATTTTCTGGAAAAAAATATAGATAAGGCAGAAAATATAAGCTATTATGTGGATTATTCGGCATTGAACACAGACGACAATTTTGTGCCAAGCGGAGATGGTTTTTATGTTCAGTTCCGCGTGAGTAGCCAAGCACAGCCTATTGATTCTATTCGCCTAAATTTAGGTGTCGCTTTAAGACCATATTGGGGTTTTACAGATTACGCAGATATTGTGAATACTTATTATGAAGCTGACCCAACAGCTGCTAATGCAATTATCAGAATTGATTCATTATTTGCATTCTTTGCACATTCTAATACTTCAGGGAATGCAAATAAGATTATATTTTCATTAACCGGTGGCCAAAATTATACGTTCCAAGGAATTCCGCCAGTTCAAGGTCCGAATAATACCGTATATTGGGCTGATACAATTACAACCACTACAACTCTTTCTCCGAATGGTTTTGCAGATGGCACTCCAGCTGCATCAGGTGTAGAGTGGTCAGAAGCTGTTGGTGTTGAGTTACCTTTAACTGCAAACTCTGGAAGTTTTGTAATTCGTTGTACAACTCAAGATTTTGATATTGCAGATTCACTGATAGTATTTGGATATTTGAAAGATGATGGTGGTGCGAGCGGAATAGCTCCTTATGTATGGGGAACTACTTCTGTGAATTCAGCTACACCTACTAACATTTCGCTTTGGTACGCAAGTGCGGCGATGTGGGCAAAAGTTACCTACACAAATACATTGAGTATCGAAAACTTAAATAACCTTGGTTTTGCGATTCATAGCTTTATGCCAAACCCGGCTAACGCATCTACAACTATTAGTTATGAGCTTAAAACACCGGGCGATGTTGATTTCTTGATAACTGATATGTCTGGTAAACAAGTGCGTATGGTTTCATTAAAAGGACAAACTGTCGGCACTAACAATTACGAGTTAAATACTTCTGATTTAGCCGCCGGTTTTTATAATGTGTCTATGAAAGTGAACAATCAAGTACATACTCAGAAATTGAGCGTGGTTAAATAACGTTTTATTTTTAAACAGCTAAAAAATGGCCTTCTTTCAAGAAGGCCATTTTTTTTACAATTGACATTTTAATGTATATTTTTTAAATTTAATTTGGGTTTAAAAATATATTTTATAGATTTGAGTATATTTAATTATACCAAACTATGAAAAAAAATCTTTCAATCTTAGTCTGTTTCTTAGTAAATTTGTTTTTTGCAGAATTAAATGCGCAAAATCCAATTTTGAGGTCTAATACCTCTGGAAATCCAAATATAAGTGGAGTTACAACCTCTATTATTAACCAAAGTAGTAATGGGAATTTTATAGGTATTGGCACTACAACGCCAAGTCAAAGATTAACATTAAAGTTTCACCAAGATATTCAGTTTGTAAATGGAGTTCCTGCCTATATAAACAATATTCCTCCTGTAATTAGATTTGAGCATACTACTTCCGTATCTCCTACTATAACTTCATATTGGCACTTGGTTGGTGGTACTTCGTTTAGCTTGTTCAATCCAACTTCAAATCAAACTCCAATTCAAGTTTCCTCTACAGGTGTTGTAACATTCATGCCTTTAGTTCAGTTTAACGGGCCAAGCAATATTGGCAACAATAACAATTTTCTCGGTATTGATATTTCTTCCAATTCCAGCAGAAAAATATACTGGACTTCTCGTTTAAATGGTGTAGATGATATGTCCGTCCCTCTTGATTTTACTTTTGATGCAAGAGCCTCAGGATCGACGGATTTAACCGTTTTGCGTTTGATGCCAACTGGTCAAGTACGTATTGGTGCTGAAAATACTCTTTACCAAAATTATATGGAAGCGGCAGCCCCAAATTCCAATAATTCAGTACGTTTATCTGTTAAAGGCAATGTGGTAGCCCAAGGTTTTATTGCGACACAGCAAAATTGGGCAGATTTTGTTTTTTATGCTCCTGAAAATAATCCTACTTTAGAAGATGAAGAGCGTTCTATTCAGGATAATTGCACACTTGTTGGAGTGCCTTCGGAGCAGGAAGCTGCTCTTGGAAGGAATCTGGCAGAAAATGATGCATTGTTATTACAAAAGATTGAACAACTTTATTTACATGTTATTTCACTAAAAAAACAAATGGAGTTTTTGGAAAGTGAGAATGCTGAATTGAAAAAAATGCTTAACCACTAATCAACTTTTATGAAAATTAATTTATTGTTTATAATTTGCTTTTTACAAAGTTGGGTATTGACGCTGGGGCAAAATTGTATATTGGTTAATCAAAGCGTAATAAACCAGAATCCAGTAGGTTTGAACTACTATAATTGTGTTGATTTGAATGGTGTTGTGGCAGGTGGTGGCCAAATTTCTCCAACTAATTATGATATTCTTTCTGCGACCTCTGTAAAAATTGATGGAGAATCATATTTATTTCCGGGTATAGCAGCAGCCAGCAGAGTGATTATAGAGACTTCACCAATTGAAATTACTCAAATAAGTCCTTCTTCGTTGAGTGTTCCCAAGTATGAAAAATTAGAATTTAGTATCGGATTGCCAGAACTTGCTGAGAACCGTATTATGAACTTTGTATACGAAACTCCGAATAGCCAGAAATTAAATCCATTTGATCCACTTGATGTTGATATTCAGGCCGTTTTTCAATGGAAAACACCGTCAGGTTGGGTTACAAAAGGAAAACAATATGGTTTTTATTATAAGGAATACGTTTATGATACTTCATCCTTGGATCATAATACTTGGCATCGAGATGAAGTAGTTCTAGATGAACTTTTTAGAGTCAGATATTCGCCACCTTCAATTGGCGATTGGAGAGTTTATTTTATAGTTAACTTGAATGGGGTGGGGAATTATATTACGCCTAATTATCATTTTAATGTTGTTGAATCCGATAATTTGGGATATATGAAAGTTGCCGAAGGGGGTAAATATTTTCAAGTTGGCAATGATGTTTTTTATCCAATTGGACAAAACCAACCTTATCCTGAATGTGTGTCTGAATATTGTTTAGGAATAGGATATTTGACCGATCCGAATGCACAGTGGTCTGGTGAGCAATGGAGGGGTGATGAACGGTCACCGATAAAGTCGTATACTTTTTATCACAAAGTGATGGAAAAAATGAAAGAAGGTGGTGCTAACTATTTTAGGCTTCTGACAAATCAATGGGGCTTGGACATTGAATATGAAAAACTTGGGAACTATTATGACAGAATGCCATTAGCCTGGGAAATGGATATTATATTGGACAAGGCGCATGAATTAGATTTGAAAATGACATGGAATATGTTTTTACATACTCCTTTAGAGTATCCCAACGTAAATACAACAGTAGATTGGGATTTTAAAGCTGGAGTTTGTGGCGACAGAGGCTGGTGTTATAGTACAATTCCTGGGGTAAATACACCAATAGATGTATTTACTAATCAAACGGCTAAACGATACTTTAAAAACAAATTACGATATTTTGTGGCCAGATACGGTTATTCTACAAGTGTGGGTTTGATGGAATTGGTTAGTGAAATTAATAATGTAGGCCAAGGACATGAAATGCAGTTTATAAATGGGATTTGCGAAAAAGTACCTAACGGTGAAATTCCAAATGAATATGAAAGCAATATAACTATTGTTCAAAATTGGCAGATTGAAATGCTGGATTATATTAAAAATGGACTTGGCCATATGGAACATCTCACTGGAGTTAGTTATGCAGGTACACCAAGACCTACAGATTTAATTTATTATTCACCTTTAGTAGATTATATTGGATTCAATAATTATTCTCAAAATTTGGATCGATACATAAGCATACATAATGCTTACGACACATATAGGAATAGTGGACTCAATAAACCAATGTTTAATGCCGAAATTGGTGCGGGTGGTGAACTATTAAGTTGTGAGAATAAAACAGATTGGATTAAAAATATTTGGGTAATGCCTTTTACGGGCTTTGCCGGAGCAGGAATGAACTGGTCTAACATGTATCATTTAGGTTTTGACAAAATGAATTCATACGGACATTTAAATAATTTTTTGCAAGATGTTGATTTTAGGGATGAATCAGGTATCATATGGGCACCTGTTTTTGATGTCCGAAACGATAAAAAGTCGGAAACCTATGCAATGCGTGGGGATTACGACAATAATAAGCACAAGGCAATTGGAGTTATTTTAAATCGTTCGTATAATTACTTCACAAATGGGGCTCCTTCTTCTATTTGTACTGAACTTTCTATTAATGATTTGATTGACAGGAATTTTGACTCTTTTAATATGTCTCCGCTCGATGTAGCTTATGAGGAGGCTCCTAATCGATTGAAATTAAATAATATGGGAGTATGGATAACTTATTCTATCGAATGGTATAATTGCTGGACGGGCCAATTAATTTCCCAAACAGAAAAAACAAGCGATATTTTGGGCAGCTTATATCTTGAGCACCCTTTGCTTTCTGGTGATGATTCATCTCCATTGATAGCGTATAAAATTAACAGGACTAATCAATCCAAAAGTTCGCTTGACAGTTTGGGAGGTTTAAATAGTAATCTTATCGGTGTAGAGGTTAATATGCTGCGTGATGAAGGAAATATAAATTATGAACAAAAAATTGATGTATTTCCCAATCCGGTTGATGATGTTTTTTTTATTAAAATTACTGATTTTTCAGGAAACAGTTTACCCTGGGTTCTGATGGATTTAAACGGTAAACGTATCCAAGCAGGAACTTTTTCCAACAATATAAATACTGTTTTTACAAGTGATTTAATATCGGGTGTATATATTCTCAAAGTGTACATTGAAAAAAATAATGTAGAGGTTTTTAAAGTTGTTAAATTATGAATCTAAACGAAAAAATTATAGTACCATTTTTCTTCCTTAGTTTAACCATGTTTTCCTGCAAGAAGGAAAAGCTTGACGGAGACAAGGCTCGTTTGATTGGTACTTGGGAATGGGAATATTCTTATTCGTATAAGCAGGTGTCGCCCTATCAAACAATCTTTACCGATACGATATTCGCTGCTGGACATCCCGATCAATATAGAATTAAGTTTGAGGAAGAGGGTATTATGGAATGGCATAAAAACGGAAAAAAGGTAAAAAAAGAATACCTTGTTTTTAATTATGTAGATTGCAGCAACACCCAAAATCTTACCGTTCTATATTGCCAATACGTTATGAATGGCGATAAATATAAATTCACACTTAGTCCTTTTTACCCACGAATTAGTCAGTATAGTTCTGGTACTGAAGGTAAAATGTTTCCTAATTTTAATTCAGCTCCGGACTTTTGGCATTTTAATCATTACAAAAAAATTGAGTGAACCAGTCATTTTTGTAGTGTAAGTTTGTTCATTTTTTGAACCAGAATTATGGGCTTATCCCCGTTTAGTGTATTTTTTGTTACTTAGCACCCATGTTTAAAACCGTGTTAAGGCCTATTTTTGCCTTATGTTTTGTTTGGTTGTCTATTGCCGTGCATGGTCAGGGTGCCGTTTTGCCCATTCATTTGAATTACAATAGCAGCGAAGCTTCCGAAAATCCCGGTACGTACGATTATGCCCCTTACCGGCTCAACTCCCATGCCGATTCCACGGCGCTGGCTATGGTATCCGTGGTATGTGATACTTTTCCGGATTTATTGACGGGTTTTACCTATTCCCTGACCGATTTTTCGGTTTTTCGCATGGACTCCATCCGTATTAAATTGAATCATGTAAACCATTCCGGATCGGCGGATACACTGATTGTAGGGTTTGCCGGAACCTTCAACGGTGTTTTTCCAGGCGAAAATACCTATTGGCGCGATACCCTTATTTTCACCACTTCACAGGCTCCCGGCAGCACCTACGCATCGGCAGCTTATTTGAACATTCCGGTGGGATTTTATTTGCCTTATGCTTCTTTTAGCCTGAACCTGTTTTACAAGGGTCCGGCCCAGGATACGCTTACACTCTGGAGCGGTTATGCTTATGATGGTATATGTGAAGCCCTTCCCTCCCAAAAGCGGGCTTTATTATCGGCGTATTATCCGAATTCATTTGCTTACCGTAAAGAGTTTGGTCAGGTTTTACCCGCTTTTAACGGTGATGATATCTTCTTTGAATGTGATACGGTTCCGGGCTTTGATACCCTCACTGATAGTCGCAATTACATCCAAAATTGGGATATGGATATCTTCCTTACCACGGAAACGGCTTCCCTCAGCGATATGGAGCTGGTTCCGTTCCCCGAATTATATCCGAATCCCGGAACGGGATATTTTCAGAGTAGCGAGCCATTTTTGGAAATAAACCTGTTAAATATGGCCGGAAAAACAGTTTGGCATACTGCGGAACCGGGTAAATCCGTTTACTTACCTTTGGCTCCCGGAATGTATTTCGCCATACTGAAATACGCTACGGGAACACATCTTCAAAAATTGATTATTACGCGATAAACACGGTATGAGATATCTTTTCTTTTTTGTTCTTTTGGCCGCAGCCGCCTCAACTGTTTCAGCACAGAAAATAGCCGGAGAACCTGCTTATCCTGCATTTATTACGGATGCTCCTTCAGAAAAAGCCATTCCGGACACGCTTTATCACAACTTTTTTGATTTAGATCCAACACTTTACCAGGCTCCGGTTGGCGGCTGGATGAATGGTACAAACGCATACCTGGACCGTGAAAAAGCCCAGGAGGTAAAGTTTACACAGACCTATTTGCTCAACGGATTCATTTTCTGGTTTGCCCTTAAAGATAAAAATACGGGGGGAGACACTTCTTCGGTTATTTTTAAACTCTATAAAAAAGACTCCGTAAATAACGTAAACGGTCTGGCCCGCCTGGTTCCCGGTACGGTGATGGCTGCCGACACGGTTTTGCTCTCTGATTTAAATGTAGGCATTACGTTTGCCGCCGGACTTAATTATTTTGCCCTTCCACAGTCCATGGTGATGTTTCAGAATTATGTAGCCGGATTTTCTATGGATCTCATGCATCCGCGCGATACGGTCGCTCTTTATGGATCTTCGGATACCAAAGTAAACATAACCGATTACAGCTGGGAGAAATGGAACGGCAAATGGAATACGATCAAAAATGCCTGGACGCTCGATATCGATTTTGCCATTTTTCCTGTGATTGATTTAACCGGGGCTTCCATTAATGAAACGGATATGAATTCGGTATCTATTTTCCCCAATCCGGCATCTCATTCTCTCAATATTTCGGGCACACAAGCCAATCGTTTTGTCATCCTGGATGCCCAGGGCAAAACCATTTCAACCGGCGCAATTAACGCATCCGAAACTACATTGGATGTTTCATCGCTTGCAAACGGATACTATCTCATCGGTTTATATACAGGAGATGGAATGGATGCCCAGTTTTACCGGGTGATGATTGGAAGGTAGACTTTTGGTTTTTTGGGTATCAGGTATCAAGTATCAGGTATCAGGACGAGGGGTGCATGAGCGAAGCGAGTAATCAGGTATCAAGACATTAAAAATTTTCAAATCATCCGGAGCGCAGCGGAGCACGAAGTAAATTTTCAAATCATCAGCGCATCAGCACATCAGCGCATTGATTCATCAGCACATTAAAAAGTACCCAACCATTACAAACTCGGTGCCCAATCCCTTCTGCGGTTCAGTTTTAGATCCTGCAGCAGGCTTGATTTGGCCCGGATGGTGAACACGTAACTGGCAATGGTGCCGAAGGGAATCCATTGAAAATCCATCTGCCAGCAATGCAGGTTACGGTTAATGCCGATACTGGTGGGCGTAAATTTTTTGTTTACGATATCAAAACCGGTAGTGAAATCAATTTTCCAGTTTTTGGTGATGGAAAAATCGCCACGCATCTGAATATTGTTTACGATGGTGCGTTCATTCTGCGGATTTATATAACTGAATGTATATCCCAATGATAAGTTATACGGAATATTAAAATCGAGGTAATCGCCCCGGTTCATCATTACCATCTGCTTTTCTTCGGCTGTGGTAAGGTTATCGTTTACTACCACCGGTTCGCGCGGTTTACCAATGAGGGCAAGCGTAACGTTCAGGGTAATATTGGTAAAACGCAGCAGTTGTCCGTTTTCTTTAATTAAAAATTTGTTGATGCGTGTGCCTCTACCGGTGGAGTCAATGGATAAGGCGTAGGGGTCTAAGGTTGAATTGAATACTACACTCAATTTATTATCAAAAAAGCTATTACGGAACGAGATATTAAAAGGCTGGAGCCTGAGTGAGTCGGCAATGAGATTGTATGATCCGGTGATATTCAGGTATTCAAACAACTTAATTTTCTTTTCGCCGGTAAGGGTATCTTTGGCCGAGGCCACCTTCATTTCCAAGTTGTTGTTTAACGAGAATCCGATTAATCCGGCCGGTCCCCGTGTGGGGCCTCCGTAAAGAGCAATCTGCCTGTCTGCCCGCAGGTATGAACCATAGGCTCCGTCGGTGGCAAAATACCCGTATTCGGCACGGTTGAAGTTGGGATTGTAGCTGAAGAAAATACTGGGTGTCATTACATGCCTCAGTGCTTTAACTTTTCCCTTTTTAAAGGTAAAGAAACCAAAAATGGTGGTGCTGATATCGGCCCGCACATCCCATTCACGGTCAGTAAAAAATCCTCTTAGGGTATCCGTTACTGCTTGCTGTGTGGTATTGTCCCAACGTTTTTCCTGGTTTTTAAAATTCCAGTATTCCACATAATTAAACGATGGGTTGAAATTGATATACTTTAAAATTTTAAAACTGTTATTGGCCTGGAACGAGTGTTTCATCCCGTTGATTACGCGTCCCCTGAACAGGGTTTTTATATCCTGGCCAAAGGTAGAGTCGGTGGTTACGATACGGTTTCCGAAATCGGTACGGTGTGTAATGCCTATGCCTTCCCAGATTTGTTGCCACCATTTGGCCGGGGTTCCCCGTTTACGGTTTTTAAATGGGAAAAAACGGGCCGTACTCAGTACAATCTCCGGCAGGGTTAGGTTTACCAACCGTGTGCTGGTATTTTGTTCATGCCTCAGGTTGGCCGAAATGTTAAATGGGGTGCGCGGTATGGCATAGGATAATGAAATGTTTGATTGGAAAGTGTTTTGAACAAACTGGGTTACGTTTACCTGGTTGAATTTGTTGAACCCGTTGGTAACCACGTTCACGTCGGCTTTAAAACTCAGGCCCGGAAGCCATTTGGGATCTTGGTTATGCAGCCAGTTTACGCGCCATTCCGATTGTCGGCGGTAATCGGGTAGTTTGGGGTCGGAACCAAAAACAGAACTGGCAAAGTTTATGGCAATGTTACCACTCACTTTATAACGCACTTTATAATTTGAGCGTATTCCGGCACCGTAGCTGCCATTGGTGTATACACTTCCTGTAATAGCCAAATCAACTTTCGGGGAAGCAGCCCAATAAAATCCGCCTTCACGCAAAAAGAAACCGAAAGAGGGTTGAATACCATACTGAGGAAAAATGATACCTGATGCTTTTTCAGTTTTGGTAGGGAAAAATCCGAAGGGTAAAAAGATTGGGGTTGGTACTCGTTCAATCACAAAATTGGCCGGTCCGGTTACAATTTTATCGTTGGGGATGACCTTAATTTTGTTGGCACTGATGTGAAAGTGGGGTTGTTCCAGGTTGCAGGTGGTGTAGCGTCCGCCTTTTACGTAAATAACTTGTACCGTATCTTTATTTACTCTTTCGCGAGTGTATTTTACGCGGTCGCCATGCAAAAAGCCTTCGCCCTCTTGGGTAATAACAGATTTTACAACTCCCTTTTTGGTTTCGAAGTTGTAACTCATTTCCTCGGCCGTGAAGGTTTTGTCTTTATCGGTAAATTCCGGTTTGCCAATCCATATGCCTTCCAGTGAATCATAGATGCCTTTTGCGCTGAGCGTTTTTTTATCCATGTCAATCTCTACATAGGCAGCCTTAAGGTTGATGGTTGTATAATCGAGCACGGCATTACCGTAGAGGTATATTCTTCGTTTGCCGGCTGCCATGATGATGGAATCTTTGGCAGAGTATTTGACAACACTTTCTAAAAAGCGTTTGGGTTTTGCGCTGAGTGGCTCTTTCGGTATGTTTAAGGAATCGGCTGTTAATACGGTATCGGGTGGGGTTTTGCCACCGGTTTCTCCTCCTCCGCGGCCCGTAATTTGGGCATAGGATGAACCGTATAACAGAGTTATTAAACATACCGTGCTGAAAAATGCTTGCAGCACACTCCGCTTAAGACTTAATATTACCCGTATTTTTGACATATGAACATCAGCACCAAAACTACATATAAACCCTTGATAAAACAGCATTGCGGTTGGGTGTTATTTCTTTCATTTACGTTCTTAATGCCTGTAAACAGGGCGTTTGCAATAAATTTCCATCCTGCCGTTAACGAGTATTTAACTACTTTATTGCCATTAAAAGATAAGGTCAAGACGGTTTGCATCGATCCGGGGCACGGTGGTCATGATCCCGGCTGTCATGGTGCATCCGTACACGAAAAAAATGTGGCGCTGGCCATAGGCCTCAAATTGGGTAAACTGATCGAAACCCAGTTTCCGGACGTAAAAGTGGTGTACACACGCAAAACCGATGTTTTTGTGGAACTGCATAAACGGGCCGAAATAGCCAATAAAGCCAATGCCGATTTATTTATCTGTATTCACTGCAATGCAGGTCCGCCGGAGGCACATGGTTCTGAAACCTATGCCTTGGGTTTGCACAAAACAGAGGCAAACCTGGCAGTGGCCAAGCGGGAGAACGAAGCCGTGTTGCTGGAGGATGATTATAAAGTGCATTACGAAGGCTTGGATATCAATTCGCCCGAAGGCAGTATTATTTTTTCACTGTATCAAAACACGTATCTCAAACGCAGTTTGTCGTTTGCCGCTAAGTGCCAGCAATATTTTAAAACCGATGCGGCAAGGCATGACCGTGGCGTAAAACAAGCGGGTTTTTTGGTACTTTGGAAAACGGCCATGCCGGCGGTGCTGATTGAAACGGGTTTTTTAACCAACCGCAGCGAGGAAAAATACCTGATGGAGTCCAGCAACCAGGATGTAATGGCGATGGCTATTTTTAAAGCGTTTACCGATTACAAAAACGAGTTGGAAGGAACCAATGTTAAGCCTGATGTGAAGTTGCCTGAAACAAAAGAGGATAATTCGCCCAAAGAGACAGATCAGGTTCAAACTTCAGGTAAAAACGAGGAAATCCCTGTTTTTAAGGTACAATTTTATTCCGGTCCTGCCGTCGTTTCTAATTCAGGCGAAAAATTTAAGAACATCGAAAAGGTATCGTATTACAAAACTTCCAACGGCTATTGTTACACCGCCGGCGAAAGTGAATCAGTGGATGAGATGAAGAAATTGCAGGATAAATTGCGTTCATCGGGCTACCCCGACGCCTTTGTGGTGGCTTTTTTTAAGGGTAGCCGCATATCTGTGAAGGAAGCCATGGAAATTTTAAAGAAAAAGCAGTAATATTGTGGACACATACGCAACTGCACCTTGAAATTAAATAAAGAAACCAAAATCGGAATAGTGGTAGTGTTGGCTCTGGCCGGCGCCATCTGGGGATTTAACCTGCTAAAGGGGACTAACTTTTTTTCTAAAAGCAGAACCTTTTATGCCAAATACAACAACGTGAGCGGTCTTACGGTTTCTAGCCCCGTAAAAGTAAACGGTTTTAAAATTGGGCAGGTAACCAATGTGAATTTCCTTCCCGGATCCACCAATGGAGAGCTATTGGTGGAGTTCCGTATTGATAACAAAGAATATAATTTTCCGAAAGATTCCAAAGCCCGGATTGTGAGTTCAGGTCTGCTGGGCGGGAATGAAATCGTTATCCTGCCGGGTAAAAGTCCGGGCATTGCCATGTCTGGGGATACGTTGCGTTCCGAAGTGGAAAGCGGTTTACAGCAGCAGGTGAACGAAATGATTGCACCGCTGAAGGTAAAAGTGGAGAATCTCATCGGTTCCGTTGATACCGTTGTTACCGCATTTAAAAGCGTTTTTGATGAAGACGGAATGGGGAATATCAGTTCCGGTTTGACCAGTTTACGTAAATCCATTCAGGGAATAGAGTTGGCCATTAGTCAGGTTAACGGATTAATCAGCACTGAAAAACCCAAAATATCAAGTATTCTCACGAACGTAGATTCCATATCCGGAACCGTACGGAAAGGCAACAAGGACATTACGGCTATTTTATCCAATTTTAGGGCTGTTTCGGATTCACTCAAAAGTGCCAATATTGCCGAAACCGTTCGCTCAGTGAACGATGTTATGGTTGAGGTTGATACCCTTCTTACCCGTATCAACAGGGGCGAAGGTACCATCGGTGAGCTGGTAAACAATAAGGGATTATACAACCGGATGGATTCAGCGGTCGTAAAATTGAATGTTTTGGTACAAGATATAACCGACCATCCGGATGATTACATCACGGTTAACCTGATTAAAATTGGCTCAAGCCGTGAGAAAAAAGAACGGGAAGCAGAAAAAGAGCGAAAAAAACAGGAGAAGCTCAAACGAAAAGAAGAATAGTTTGTTTTACTTTTTTTGAATCATAGAACATGTCAATAGTATCCATTGTAGCATTTGCAGTTGTATTTTTAGGAGGGCTCGGATTTTTTGGATTTAAGGTTTCCAAAATTGTACGAAACATTCGTTTGGGAAGGGCCGAAGACCGCTCAGGAAACATGGGAGAACGCCTTAAAGTGATGACCTTAGTAGCCTTGGGCCAGTCAAAGATGGTGGTGAGGCCCGTTGCGGGAATTTTACACATATTCATTTATCTGGCGTTTTTGGTTACCCAGATTGAGCTGCTCGAAGTAGCCATCGATGGATTTACCAATTCACACCGCAGTGTTTGGCATGTACTCGAAGGCACCGCCTTGGCCGGTTTATACACGCTTACCATTAATACAATTGAGTTTTTATCCTTACTGGCCGTTATTGCCACCGTAATATTTTTATTCCGTAGAAATATTGTTCGCTTGGCCCGTTTTCAGAAACCCGAAATGAAAGGCTGGCCATCAAAAGATGCCAACATCATTCTATTTGGTGAAATTTTCTTGGTATTCAATATTTTTCTGATGAATTCGGCCGATGTGGCCCTGCAGGCGCGCGGCATAACTCACGAAACCGGAACTTTTGTGCTCTCCGGCATTTTAGCTCCCTTGTTTTCGGGTGTTTCTGATTCGGGTTTACACATATTGGAACGTATTGGCTGGTGGGGTCACTTGTTCGGAATTGTGGGTTTCATGACTTACCTTCCGTTTAGTAAGCATTTTCATATTTTCCTTTCCTTCCCCAACGTTTACTTTTCAAACCTGAATGCCAAAGGAAAGTTCAATAACCTGGAAAGTGTAACCAAAGAGGTTCAGCTCATGATGGACCCAAGCGCCGATCCTTACGCCGCTCCGGCCGCAGATGCCGCTCCGGTTAGTTTTGGTGCCAAAGATGTTACCGATTTAAGCTGGAAACAACTTATGGATGCATATTCCTGTACTGAGTGCGGACGCTGTACTTCTGAATGTCCGGCCAATATCACAGGTAAAATGTTATCCCCAAGGGCTATCATGATGAAAACCCGCGACAGGATAGAAGAAGTTGGTAAAGGGATTGATAAAAACGGGAAAGATTTTAAAGACGAGAAATCGCTGCTGCACGATTACATAACACCCGAGGAGCTTTGGGCTTGTACAACCTGCAATGCTTGTGTTCAGGCTTGTCCGGTAAATATAGATCCACTTTCCATCATTATTGATTTACGCAGAAGTCTAGTTATGGAAGAATCCGCCGCACCGGGCTCGTTAAATGCCATGTTCACGAATGTTGAAAACAACAGCGCACCTTGGCAGTTTTCACCTGCCGACCGATATAATTGGGCAACCGAAGATTAGATTGTAGTTTTATTTTCAGATACTTAGATTGGTATCCGAAAGGAAAATGGCAAGGAGAAATAAATAAGAATGATACAGGGTTTTACCTAATATAGTAGTAGAAAGATGTCAGAATTAAGAGTACCAACCATGGCCGAAATGATGGCCTCAGGCGAAAGCCCCGAAATATTGTTTTGGGTAGGATGCGCCGGAAGTTTTGATGACAAAGCAAAGCGGGTTACCAAGGCATTTGTGAAAATATTGAATAAAGCAGGTGTGAAATTTGCCGTACTCGGAACTGAAGAAGGCTGCACCGGCGACCCTGCCAAACGTTCCGGAAACGAATTCCTGTTCCAAATGCAGGCCATGCAGAATATTCAGATTATGAATGCGTATGAGGTTAAAAAAATTGTAGCCTCCTGTCCGCATTGCCTGAATACCTTAAAAAATGAATATCCCGAACTGGGTGGTCACTATGAGGTAATCCACCATACTGAATTAATTCAATCGCTTATCGACAGCGGAAAAATTACCATCAGCGGCGGTACTTTCCAAGGAAAAAAAATTACCTATCACGATCCATGTTATTTAGGACGGGCTAATGGTATTTATGAAGCACCACGCGAAGTTCTTGAAAAATTAGATGGAGCCCTTGCTGAGATGCCGCGTAATAAAGAACGTGGTTTCTGCTGCGGTGCAGGAGGTGGTCAGATGTTTAAGGAGGCTGAAAAAGGAGAGCGTGAAGTAAACGTTGCGCGTTCTGAGGAAGCCCTGGCGCTGAATCCGGATGTGATTGCCGTGGGTTGTCCGTTTTGTAAAACCATGATGGCCGACGGCGTGAAACATTTTGAAAAGGAAGAATCCGTTACCGTCATGGATGTTGCCGAATTAATTGCCCAGGCGGCTGATTTATAAGCATGATACAAGATATTTTTATATCAAACGACCTGGCTCGTTTTGTGCTTCCGGATCATGCAAGGATTTGGATTTTTCAAGCCGACCGTTTTTTTACCGACGAGGAAGCAGCCGACATTCAGCTGGCCGGAGACCGGTTCGCAGCCCAATGGCAGGCGCATGGAAAAGAATTGGCCGCCCAGTTTGTACTTTCTGACCGTTTGTTTGCCATCATGGCCATCGATGAGCAGGTTGAGGGTGCTTCCGGTTGTTCCATCGATAAATTCATGCGTTTTATTCTCGACACTGAAACGAAGTTCGGACTTAGTCTGACAAATCGCATGTGCTTTGCTTTTATCAGCAACGATGAAATTAAAATTTGCAGAAGAAAGGATATTGAAATTTGCAGGGCAGAGGCGGGTTTGAATGCCGGGAGCCTTGTTTTTGATAATTTATTACCCAATCTAGGCGAGCTTCGCCGTAATCGCCTAAAACCGGCTTCTCAAACTTGGCTTGCCGGACTTTTGAAATAATATTCATTTAAATTTATTTTACTGTAAAACAGGAATTTATGTTTTACGGTCCATTTTTTTCTGATTTTAGAAATCCGAATGCTATACTGCATGCGTATTTATTTCAAATATGCATTTAACGTGGTGGTGAGGTGCATCATACTAAAAGAATTTAAAGGTTCAGGTGTTTAGTTGTTTAATCGGGGAGTATCCGCCAGGAGCTTCCCGATTTTTTTGTGTGTTATGAATTTTAAAATATATGCTTGTTAATTGTATTTAACTTTTTTATTATCAGATGTTTTTAAATTAATTAATCTTAAATAAATCCGAATAGCCGAATTGGGCGTAAGTGTTTTTGTGAATCATAAAAATACATCTCGTATGAAAAAAAGCATTTTACACGTATTTATGTTTGTTGTGGGCCTTTCGGCCACCCTTTCGGCTTACAGTCAGCAATTAGTTTTCGTTACCTCATCCAACATGGTTGGTATAATTCCCAATCCTTCATTGCCCGGTGTTGTTATAGGACCATTTCCGGTTACCGGTTTGGGAATGGGGCAAAATATTGAGGGAATTGATTTCCGGCCCAATACCGGTGAACTTTATGCGCTGGGTTATAATGAAACAACTCAGGAAGCCCGTTTATATACCATAAGCCAAACAACCGGCCTGGCTACACCCATCGGCAGCGCAGCAGTCATGCTTGATTTAGAGGCAGGTAAAGTGGGTTTTGATTTTAATCCAACCGTTGACCGTATTCGCGTGGTTAGTTCAAACGGTAAAAATTACCGATTACATCCCGTAACCGGCGCCATTGCAGCCACCGACGGTGATCTTGCTTTTGCCGCAGCTGACCTGAATGCAGCCGAAATGCCTATGGCGGTTTCTTCTGCATATACCAAAAGTTACATCGGAACAGAAGCAACCACTTTATATAACATTGATTTTAATTTGAATATTCTTACAACACAAATTCCTCCCAATGATGGTGTTCAAAATACAATCGGCGATTTAGGTATCGATATTGATGATGCCAACCCGAGTGTAGGTTTTGACTTGTTTTTTGATGCGGCTACCCAAATGGAAATGGGATATGTATCGGCTAATTTGGAAGGCTCAAACACTGATAATTTATTCACGATAAATTTAAGTTCCGGTGCACTTACAGATCTGGGCACCATTGGCCTGGGCCTAAATGTTCGCGATATGGCAGTTGTTATAAACAGAAATGTGCCTGCTTTGATGGGCGTTGAAATTTACGCACTTACCCAAAATAATGGAAACTTAATTTCATTCGATTCAGAAAATCCGGAACTCATCAGAACCTTAGTTCCTGTTACGGGAATTACCGCCGGACAGGCTACCTTGGGAATGGATTTCCGTCCCGCCACAAAAGAACTTTATGTATTTGGATACAATGCCACAGCATCCAATTATCAGTTATATACGGTAAATACAGCAACCGGAATGGCCACGCCAGTGAATGCCACGCCCGTGTCATTAATGTTAGATACGGCCTTGGTGGGTTTTGATTTTAATCCTACGGTTGACCGTATACGTTTGGTGGGTGCCGCCGGAGAAAATTATCGCTTAAATCCTGTTGATGGAAGTATTGCTGCAACGGATGGCGATTTACAATATGCTGCCGCCGACCCAAATTCCGCTTCAGAACCATTCATTGCAACGGTTGCCTATACCAATAGTTTTCCAGGTTCAACAAGCACAACCTTATTTGCGTATGATGATATGTTAAACGTGTTAACCAACATAATACCACCTAATGACGGCATATGTAATACTTTGGCCTCATCGGGTCTGGTTACAGGAATGGGCAGTTATACTTCGGATATGGACATTTATTTTGATAGTCTGGCCTACGAGAATATTTTCTTTTTCGTAACCAATACAGGAGCGTCTACCCATGATTTTCTGTATACTGTTTCTGATAATATCTTTACTCAGGTTGGACGAATTGGATTTGGTATTCCAGTAAAAGATATTGCGGTAGGAATTGGCGGTACTCCATTTGATTTGGCTATTGGTGAAAATAACCCGGCAAATGAACTCAGGGTGGCCATTTATCCCAATCCGGCCAGTGGTTTATTATATATTAAATCAGAAGAATTACAAGGAACAACGTTTTCTGTTGTGGATATTTCAGGACGCAAAATTGCCTCACAAACCATACAGCATGAAATTGAACAGCTTTCGCTTGAAGGTTTGAAAGGCGGCATCTATTTTATTCGCTTTGAAACCGGTGAGACTTTGCGTTTCGTGGTAAAATAAAGAGGCTTTTTCATGGAGAATAGTAGGCGGGGAGTTTTTGTATGAATTCTTCCCGCTTATTTTTTGAACTATTTTACGTTAATATGCCCAGGCTAAATCCCAATTGCCGGATTTTACGTACATATTTTAGTTTTAGCTTTACCTGGTAAGCAGGGAGTTTAGTTGTTCAATCGGGAAGTTCTGACATGTAACTTCCCGATTTTTGTATATTGTTGGCTAATTCATCAAAAATGAGAAAAATAGGTATAATTCTATTCGGAGCTTTTTTACTTTTTGCCGGTATCAGCCATTTTCTCAATCCTGATTTTTTTCTGATTCTGATGCCTGAATCCTGGCCGGCCAGAGAATGGCTGAACTGGATATCCGGTGCGGCTGAAATTGTGTTGGCCCTTTTGTGGTTTTTTCCATCAACTCGCAAACAGGCAGGTTTGGTTATTGTGCTCATGCTGATTGCTTTTTGGGTGCTGCATGGTATTCACCTTTTTTATCCGCCAAAACCCGAATGGCCTTTATGGGCTTATATTATCCGTTTTGTATTACAGGCCCCAATGATTTGGATGGTTTGGACATTACGGAAGCCGGCCCAAAAGTAAAGCCTGTGTGCTTCATACGTTAAAGTTCAGCACCTAATTCATAAAATGGGTTAAGGAACCGGCTTGCCGCTGCGGACTTCCGTTTTATTCATGTTATGCATTTGATAACTTAATTCGGATGCCTTAAAAAGAAAGCAGGAATGGACGGAACTTTACCTAAATTTTTTTCGGATGAAGTGTTTAAAGAATCTAATCGTTATTCTTCTGTTTTGCGGTTCAGTAATAGGCAGCAAGGCCCAGATTGTGAATTTGGGGGCACATGGAGGCTTGAACTATCCCAACATGAAGGTAAACGGCAGCAGTTTTTCTGATTTAAAAAATTACGGAGGCCTTACACTTGGCTTATGGGCAAGGGTAGGCGGTATGTTTTATGTGCAGCCCGAAGTAAATTATGTTTGGTCAAAATCGGCCATCAATGGAGCGGGAAATACCCAAGCCAATATCAATATGCATCATTTACAACTGGCTGTTTCTCCTGCCATTCGTCCGCTCCGGCGTAAGGGTTTTCAGGTGCGATTGGGTGGCACGGCTTCCTACTCCTTTTTACTTGCGGTAAATAACAACTCCTTGGGTATTAACCGCAATGATTTTAAAACCGGTGCATTTCACTTAGGGCCTTTTCTGGGCTTTGATATCTGGCGTTTTACCTTAGATGGCCGTTATCTATGGGGAATCGGAAATCAGAGTAATCAGTCAAACCAAAGCTGGAAAAGTGATTTTGCCCAAATTACACTCGGATTCAGGATACTGGGAAAGCGATAACGATAACTTAATATCCGCAGGTTAGGCCTTCAAAGTATTTTTCAAATGAAATATACTTAGGTAACAGGGTACATTCAAAAACTGCTGATTCTTTTTTTGCTGTTTCGGCGGGCTCTTTTCCAGGAATAAACCGGCTTATTTTTTCAGTGAGTATTGCATAACAGATTATTTCACTTTGTTCCCCGCCTTTGTTTTTAAGCATCCAGTATCCTTCGGCATAACGGGTTCGGATGCTGGTTTCTGGTTTTGTACCTAAGGTTTGAATTTTCTGGGTTTCTTGAATAATGAAAGTACTATTAGATCCCACGCGAAAAATAGATTCTGTAGATACCGTTTTTAGGGGCAGTGAATCGCTTACCGGCTTGGCTTTTGAAAATGATTCCCGCAGGGGAAGTCTAAATTCAGTATAACTACGTGAAGATTTTACCCGATTATCCAGGTATAAGGCAAGCGTGGTGTTTTTTGAAGAATCGATGAGTTGGCGATGAAAAAATTCCAACGAATCAGAAAAAATGCTGAACATCCGGGAGCCGTCATGAAACATCATTTCGGGAATTTTTGGTTTTTCTTTATTCAGGGTTTCCAGAATAATCAGCTCAAAGTTTTTGCCTTTCAGCGTGTTTTTTAGCTGTAGGTAAACACCCGCATTTCCCTTTTTAACTATCGTGTATTCAGGAAGCGCCCTTTTGCGAAGCCTAAATCCGAATTTTGTTATATTTAAATTTTCGGTGAACGGAAAATAGATGGCATGAATGATTTGGTCTTCATCAAATGAAAAGAGTAGAATTTTTTCTTCTTCGGTTTCCGGGCCTTCCCATCCAAAATTCTTTTTTCCGTCGAACATTAAGCGGGCATTGTGCAGTTGAGCAGGCGGGTTAACGCCGTAAAAATTTAGTTTTGCCTTTTTTACCGGTACGGAGCGTAGGGCATAGCGTTTGTTATTTTCACCGTAAAACGCTATTTCATTTATGGCTGCCGATTTACTGGTATATACGGTTTCATAGTTCAGTTTATCCTGCCTGAGGTTGGAGGAAGAATCAATTTCAAACGGCACTTCTACCGTATTCATTCCATCTGTTTCGCCTAATTCAATACGCAGTGTATTTACTTTTCGGCCAACGACAATGGTTGTGTTCAGCGGATATGAACCGATGAGTTTTTGGTCGGCATACACCAAAATATTTTTCACACTGCCATAGCGTAAATTTTTTTCTGATTTTACATTGAAATAACTAATGAAAAGAGAATCAAATTCAAATTCTACAAATTCACCGGTAATCAGCCCCTGCAGTGTTTGCCAGGTTGTAGATTCATTTCCGTCAATAAGATTGATGTCGCCAAAATTATTTTCCGGAAACCGGTAAGAAGAGGAGCGCATCGAAATAGGATACATAAATGTGTCTTTTTCAAAATTGGGCACCGTGTCAAAAACAGTACCTTCCCCTTCCAATTCATTCACATTATTTCCGCATCCTGCAAAAAACACACTTGTAATGAGTGTAATCAACACTAATATGGAAAAAGTTTTGGATTTACCCATGATTTTGAAATACCTTTAGAAGCACAAAATTAAGCGAACTCTGCATTAAATCATGAATATGTTACAAATACCGGTTACAATTGCACTTTTTATTGCGCTGAATGCATGTAATTCAGAAAACCCGGCACGAACCAATATGCCTGAATCAAGTCTTAAATCTGAACTGAATGATTCACTGCCGGTAAACGATAAATCAGGAATCTTTGCAGATAAAAAATACCTCACCGGTAAAATTAATTATGCATCCTATCCTGATTTTGTAATCATACAAACAGCGCATACCACCAAAACCGGCGAATACATCCGTGCAGATGTATACGAAGCCTTCAAAAAGATGCGAGAAGCGGCGTTGAAAGAAGGTGTAAGCCTTACGATTGTATCGGGTGCCAGAAATTTTGATCGCCAAAAAGGCATTTGGGAAGCCAAGTGGAACGGAGAGCGCAAAGTGGAGGGTAAAAACTTGGCCTTGGTAGTAAAAGACCCGGCCGAAAGAGCCCGATTAATCCTGCTTTACAGTTCTATGCCGTCTACATCCCGGCATCATTGGGGAACCGATATTGACATTAATAGTTTGGAAGATTCCTATTTCTTGAGCGGAAAAGGAAAAAAAGAATACGAATGGCTAAAGGCACATGCAGCTGAATTTGGATTTTGTCAGGTATACTCACCAAAAGGAACGGAAAGACCCTTCGGATATGAAGAAGAAAAGTGGCATTGGAGCTATATGCCGGTATCGTCCATCCTGCTGAAAAATTACGAAAAAACGGTATCCCTGGCTGATATAACAGGCTTTGCCGGTTCGGCCACAGCCACTGATTTAAAAGTTATTGAGCGCTATGTGTTGGGAATAAATCCGGCTTGTAAATAGCTTATTTTTTTCAAATAGCGATTTCCTTTTCTTCGGCCTTGATGCCAAAATTTTCCAGTTCGGCCAATATAGGTATGTAAAAATCGGGACTAACCGGGATGAGTACGCCATATTTTCCGGGATGGTTTTCCAATAAAAGCCGGGCTCCGATTCCGGCCGGAAGGCCAACCGTTTTTGACATGGCCGAATGCACGGGTCCATCGCCGATGCAAACTAAATAGGCGTGTTTTTCTTTACGTTCTCCGTTCAACGTATAAACAAAACGGTGCCACATCACAATCATGTCTTTATCATCGGCGGCGGGTGTCCATTTTTGTTCCAGAATATGCAAAAGCATCTGGGCCGGACTCGCATTTTTAATCCCCGGTTTGGCCTGGGCATCAAATAGTCCGAGCCATTCAAGGCGCATCATTTCGTCACTGTCTAAATCTATGTGAAGTTGTTGGGCAACCTTTGTTTCAACCGAATCGCTGGGATGGTAATATAAAAATGAATTGATGAAATCGCGGTTGCTCAGGTTCTCCGAGTTTTCCATGATGTAAGAATCATCGGTAGCACCCAATTGAACCAGCACGTTCCAGGCTCTTGAAAAACCCGGCCTGCGAAAGGTTCCCCGGTAAATGGTTTTGGCATTTTGAAGTCCGTAGGCTTCACGATATTTTAATGAATCTCTGTTCGCATAGCCTTCAAAAGCGCCGTAGCCGGGAATGTTCACCCGCTCGGTCCGCCTGAAAACCCGCTGATAGGGAATGTATTTGAATGTTCCTTCGTGTAAAAATTTACTGGCCGAACCCTGCCCGGCCGTTACTACATTTTTGGGGTTCCAAAAGAATTTATAATGCCAGGGATTATCATCCGATTCTGGCGCAGGGAGTCCGCCGGTAAAGGTTTCGAAATGAAATACATCGGCCCCTTCTGAGCGCAGTTCATCCAATACTTTTACGGCGCTCATGTGGTCAATTCCCGGATCTACGCCCATTTCGTTCAGGATGGTAACTCCGGCGGCTTTTGCTTCTTCGTGAAGCTGTTTCATTTCGTCGGAAACATAGGAGGCCGTAACCATGTGTTTTTTGAACCGTATACAGTCTTTGGCCACCGGCACATGCATGGTAGCCGGAAGCATGGATATCACCAAATCATGTGTTTCAATTACGGAGGAGCGCTGGGCATCATTTTGGGCATCAAACGCAATAACGGAAGCATGCGGCGAGTTTTTGGTTTTTCCTTTGGCGGCTTCGGGGTTCAACTCACCAATGGTAATATGCCATGAAAATGTTTCGGCTTGCTTTAACAGGTATTCAATCAGGGTTGAGGCTGAGCGTCCGGCTCCGATCAATAATATCTTCTTCATAATTCTGATGCCTAAAATCTCAGCAAAGGAAAAGAAATTAAGCCGAATCCACTTTACCTAAGCCGAAAATCGGCATTTTTGTAAAAAAAAACACAATGGGAAAACGCTGGATTACGCTGGGTTCTGTATTAATGGCTTTGGCCGTGGCTTTGGGTGCTTTGGGCGCACATACGTTAAAATCACAAATTTCGGATACATTGCTGGATTCCTATAAAACGGGGGTGCTTTACCATCTTATTCATGCGCTTGCGCTGGTTGTAATTGGGGTATTGGCCAATGCCGATTCTAAAATAAATTATGCCCTTCCGGCTTGGATCATGTTTGCCGGTATTTTGTTTTTTTCAGGTAGTATTTATTTGCTTTCAACCCGAGAAATATCCGGGCTTGAGCTTTCTTTTCTGGGCCCGGTAACTCCGGTTGGCGGGTTGTTGTTTATGGCCGCATGGATTATCTTAGCCATAAAAGTACTTAAAAAATAGGTTTAAGAAGCTGATTCCAGCTTAACGGATACCGAGTTTTCCGGTGTATCAAAAGTCAGGTACAAGCTTGCTTTTTCAAGTTTCCAGATATATCTCAGTATCACTTTTTCTTTATGCTGTTGCGAACTTGATTCTCCCATTTTTTGTTTGATTTCTTTCAACAGTGAATTAAAATACTCCATTGCTTCTTTAGATTGTTTCGTTTCAAATTTACGGGTGCTTGAAATTTCGCGAAGCCCGGCATCAAACTGCATATATACCTGGTGTCCGGATTCTTTGTATTGAATGTAAGAGTATTTATCGGTATCAAGTTTAGTCTTTTTAGTTTTGAGTCCACTGCGGCAGGATTGAAATGAACTGCCCAGGGCGTATTCATAAACATGTTCCAATGCATTTTGAGCCTTAGCAGACGTTAGTATCAGCATAAAAAGAGTGGCCAAAATCAATCCTATTTGGGGAGATTTTCTCATTGGGGGAAATGAAATTTCTAAACTAAAATACAAATTTCCGGAAAAGAAAATACCGGAATTTACGTTTTGGGCTTCCTTAGTGTTAATTTCGCGGCAGTGTTTATAAAACGATTACATATTCTTGTCTTGAAAAATTACCTGGGTCCTTTTGTGCTCACGTTTTTCATTGCGGAGTTTGTACTCATCATGCAGTTCATCTGGAAATACATTGATGATTTGGCCGGAAAAGGGCTCGAACCCATCATTATCGCTGAATTCATTTTGTATCTCTCTGCCAGCATTGTTCCCCTCGCGCTTCCCTTGGCCATTCTGCTTTCAGGAATTATGACCTTTGGCTCCTTGGCCGAAAACCTGGAACTCGTTTCCTGCAAAGCGGCCGGAATCTCGCTTTACCGGGTTATGAGTCCGCTTATCATTGTAAGTGTGGTATTGGGATTCATGGCCTTTTATTTTAGCAACAACGTACTTCCGGTGGCGAATTTAAAGTTACGTTCGCTACTGGTTGATATTCAGAAACAAAGACCTGCCATTGACATTAAACCCGGTGTGTTTTACAGTGGAATAAAGGACTTGGTTATCCGAGTAGAGTCGGTGAGTGAGGATAAAAAAACCTTATCCGGTGTTTTAATATACGACCATACCCGCCACGACAACGGAAACTCAAGAGTTACCATTGCCCAATCCGGGAACATTGGTGTTACCGATGATGAAAATTACTTGGTGCTGCGTCTGAATGATGGGGTTACCTACGAAGAAATGGGGTTCTTCGGAAAACCGGACCCCAAACTGCCTTTTGTAAAAAACTATTTCAAAATGCAGGTGCTTCCGATAGATTTGAGCGATTTCAAACTGTCTCGCAACAGCGAGGACGTATACAAGGATCATTATCAGATGATGAATGTAAGGCAATTGGATAAATCAATTAATGATTTTCGTTTGCAGTTTGAAAACCGTACCCAGGATTTCGGACGTGCGGTGAAACAAAATTATTTCTTTGGTCGTGCTACGGTTCGTCCGGTGGGTTTGGAAACTATTCCTGAAAATTTTGATCCGCTTGGAAATAAGTCTTTATCCGCCATGCCTCAGTCAGAAACTGCAGCACCGCAGCCGGGTGTATTGCCTGGCGAAACGGCCGTTAGCCCTCCGGCCCTAAAATTATACAATGCCGAAGAGTTAGCTAAGCCTGATTTTTTTGTGAAAGAAGATACTCTGCGCTCTTTGCAGTTGCTAGATCAGGCACGTAATATTGCCCAAAACGGTAAAATACGGAGTGGTGATTTTAAGGTTGAAACGCAAAGCCGAAATGAAGCGATTGCCCGATATCTTACCGAATGGCATCGGAAATTCACCCTTTCAGTAGCTTGTGTGGTTTTGTTTTTTGTAGGCGCACCATTAGGGGCAATTATCAAACGCGGTGGATTAGGCTTACCCATGATTTTTTCCATCGTTATTTTCATCTTTTATTATGTAATAAGCACGGTTGGCGAAAAAGCGGCCAAACAGCTTAGCATGACTCCCTTCTGGGGGATGTGGATGAGTACACTTATTTTAATTCCCCTGGGTGTTTTTCTAACGATTAAAGCGGCAAACGACAGTAAACTTTTTGATTGGGACAGTTATATTCGTACCTTCAACCGGATATTCAAACGTAAACTGTCTTGAAAAGTCTGATTCTGTTTAATAAATCGCCCTTTCCGGTGCTTGACGGTGGTACCATGGCTTCCCATTCACTGGCTGAAGCCGTTATTACCCAAAATGATTCAACTGTTTTGGCTCCTTTTTCCACCTATAAGCACCCGGTAGATGCCGATTTATTTCCCGAAAAATGGAAAACTAAAGCCTTGTTGGAAAGCATTTCCGCCGACACTCGTATCAAGCCAGTTTCGCTCATAAAAAGTGTGGCTGACGGTACTTCCTATCACATGCAGCGCGTGCGCGATTCCGATACCCGCCACCAGGTGTTGTCTATCATGAGCAAGCACCGGCCCGATATTGTTTTTGTTGACGGTTTGTTCGGATTGGCGTATGCCCAGATCATCAAAACGGCATTTGACGTTCCGGTGATTTACCGTTCCCATAATATCGAACACCGTATTTGGGAAGAATTGGCGGCGAAAGAGAAAAATCCGGTAAAGAAAACCACGCTCAAAATATTGGCCGGCCGCCTCAAAAGCGAAGAGTTTGACATGATGCGGTTCACCGATGCCGCCCTTTTCATCTCAGCCGAGGATGCAGCATGGTTTGTGGCAAATGATTTCCGAAAGCCTTATGAAGTGTTGTATCCTTCATTTGAGCCTTCTTTTTTTGAGCGCAATTTTAAACCGGCTCCGCTGGAAAATACGCTCAACATGTTCCACCTCGGAGCCATGGACTGGGCACCCAATTTAGAAGCCATCATACATTTTACCGAAAAAATTTGGCCACAGCTGAGAGCAGAATTCGGCTCCAAAATAACTTTTCATGCCGCCGGTCGCCACATGCCGGAGTCGTTGCTGAATAAAAAGGTGGAAGGACTTAAGTTTTCGGAATCGGTGCCTGATTTTATGGATTTTGCCAACATGCACCATTTGATGGTGGTTCCGCTCCTCTCGGGAAGTGGAATACGGATGAAAATTGCCGAGGCCATGGCATCGGGCATTCCTGTTTTGAGCAGCTCTGCAGGTATTAGCGGCATTCCCGCCGAAAAAAATAAAACAGTTCTGATTGCTGATTCTGTAAAAGACTGGACGAAACGCATTGGGGATATTTTATCCCATAAAACAGATTTACAGAAATTGGCATCAGCTGGCCGTGAACAGGCCTTGTCCTTGTTTTCTGCCGAAGTAGCTGCACAAACCGCTGCCCGCATCATTGAAAAAACAAAACACTGATTTTAGCTTATTTGCCCTGAAAGCCATACTGCACAGGTCAAAGTATTACTTTTGTCCACGTGAAGATACTTGCCGTTTTACCGCGTTTTCCGTATCCCATTGATAAAGGGGATAAACTTCGTGCGTATCATCATCTCCGGTATTTGGCAGCCCGGCATGAACTAAGTGTTTTTGCCCTGAGCGATGAACCCGTTCAGGAAGAACACCTGGCTTTGCTTCGTTCATTTTGCGTTAATGTCCGCGTTTTTCATCTTTCAAAATCCGGTATACTATTCAGGCTGCTCATGAATGTGTTTGGTTCCATTCCTTTTCAAACTGCATATCATACGGATAAACTGGCTGTGAAGGCACTCAGAGAAGATATTGATAAAGGTAAGCCTGATGTACTTTTTTGTCAATTGTTGCGTACGGGTGAACTGGTAAAAGATGTACCGATTCCTAAACTGATGGACTTTCAGGATACCATGTCGGAAAATGTGCGGTTGCGCATTGAAAAGGAACCGTTTTGGCGTAGGTTTATTTTTCGGATGGAGTATCGTAGGCTTTTGGCCTATGAATCCTTGTTGGCCGAACGCTTTGAATCCTTGAGTATCATTTCTGAAAGGGATAAAAATCTGCTTCCGGAACCGGCCCGGAGTAAGGCTAAAATTGTATCGAACGGTATTGATATGGAATATTACCGTCCACAACCCGATACTGAAAAAGATATTGATATCGTTTTTGTGGGTGCCATGTCGTATCTGCCCAATATTGAAGCCGCCCGTTTTTTGGTAAAGGAGGTTTTACCTATTTTAAATCAACGGCATGTTCGGGTAAAAATGGCTATCGTGGGCGCAGAACCTTCGACGGAGGTTTATTCACTTGCCTCTGAACAGGTTGAAATTACCGGTAGGGTTGCGGACACACGTTTGTATTATGCGCGTGCTAAAATGTTGGTTGCCCCGATGTTTATAAACACCGGGGTTCAAAATAAAATATTGGAGGCAGCTGCCATGCAAATTCCGGTAATTACCACTCATACTGCCGCCGATGCCATTGCTTCTGCCGTGCAAACAGGATTTTACAGGGCAGAAACAGCCATGGAATTTGCTGAAAAAATTCAATTCGTGCTTCGGAATGGGCCAGAAGCGGCAGAATCAACAACTAAAGCTGCTGATTTTATATCTAATACCTATACCTGGGAAGCTTGCGGTAAGAAACTGGAACGATATCTCAACGAGGCCTTTGAAAAAAAATGATTCAGTGCGGGAGTTTATTCTTTATGATTCCGTAAAATGCAGTTCCTGCTATAGCGGCTAAAATAACCACAGCCATGGCGGCATACCCTGATCCAAAATTTACAACCATAGGACCTGGGCAAGCGCCGGTGAGTGCCCAGCCGATACCAAAAATAGTTCCCCCTAAAAGATACCTCCAAATACCATGTTCTTTGGGTTTTAGTCCGACCGCCTCTTTTATTTTTTCCCGGTCTGAACATTTTTTAATCAAATAAATACCTATAATTCCAGCAGCCACTGCCGTCCCAATGATTCCAAACATATGAAACGACTCAAATAGAAACATCTCGCGGATACGGTACCAGCTAGCTGCCTGTGATTTAATCATAATAATGCCGAATACAATGCCGGCAAGAATAAATTTAAGCGTTTTAAACATTTTTTTTGAATTTAAAATCCTAACAATGGCCATATAAACCAGGTGGTAACAAGTCCGCCGGCAAAGAATCCGATAACGGCAAGAAGCGATGGCCATTGTAAATTTGAAAGTCCGCTGATAGCATGTCCCGAAGTACAACCGCCAGCCCAGCGGGTACCGAATCCCACCAAAAATCCACCCACAACCAGTACAAAGAAGCCCCTGAGTGTAAATAGGTATTTAAAATTGAATATTTCCTCAGGCTGAAAACTTTGCGGTGCCAACAAACCTAAACGGTCTAAATCAGCTAGTGCTCCTGCCGAAAGTTGGGGAGGTTTATTCCCACCTAAAAAATGGGTTGCAAGATATCCGCCTATTAATGCGCCTAAAGCAAAAAGTAAATTCCAAGATGTTGATTTCCATTCAAAATTAAAGAATGGAATGCGTGAGCCTAATCCACAGGCCGCACAAACTGTACGAAAGTTTGATGAAAAGCCAAATGTCTTTCCCCACAAAATAAGTAGAAGCATAATCAGGGCTATGAGCAAACCAGAAGTATACCAGGGCCAGGGTTCGAATAACAGATTATTCATAAATCAAATTTTGAAGCAAAATAAATAAAATAAATATATAACCTATCGTTTTTATAGGGAATTGATTAACTTCTGTAATGAAGCATGTCGGCATTTCTGTTATTAACCCCTGCTTGTTCACACAAATACTGGATAAATAAAATATTTCTGATAGAAGCTTCGTTTTTTTGTAAGATGATAAAGTTTCGTTTTTCTGTTTTAGCATTGTTGGTAATATCACTCTTTTGTGGTGTACAAAATCTTAGTGCCCAAACATCGAAGAAGAAAAAGAAAAAGCCACCGGTTTCGGAAAAGGCAAAGCTGGAGAAAGAAAAAAAACGATTACTGACTGATATCACGGCAACCGGCAAGCTGTTAAAGGAAACTGAAAAGAATAAAGAAGCAGCCTTGCAGCGGGCCGGGCTTCTAAATACAAAAATTCAACAGCGTAATTCCTTAATTGTTACCTATCAAAAAGAAGTTAGCTTTTTAGATACCCGCATTACCGAAAATAAGCGTGAAATAGGCCGTCTTGAAGAACAGTTATCGGCGCTGAAAACGGCGTATAAAAAAATGATTTTTTATGCTTATAAAAACCGGGAAGGAACGGATCATTTACTGTACATTCTTGCGTCTGATGATGTGAATAAGGCCTACCGCCGGTTTAATTATTTTAAGCAGGTAACCGATTTCAGGCGTTCAAAGGCCGATAAGATTAAGGCGGTGCGAACCGGAATTACAAAAGTAACTGAGCGTTTGGAAGCCGACCGTTCGGAAAAAGGAGAACTATTGGCCGCCGAAACCGGACAGCGTCAAATGCTTGAGTCTGAAAAGAAGGAGCAAGAAATGTTGGCTGCACAATTGAAAGGCAAGGAGGCCGAACTCCGCAAGAAAATTGAAAAAAATGAGCGTGAACGGCTTGCGTTGGAAGAAAAAATCAAAAAAATAATAGCCGCTGAAATCGAAGCAGAGCGAAAACGGGCTGAAGAAAAAGCACGCAAAGAAGCCGAACGGAAAGCGGCGGCGTCAAAGCCGGCATCAACAGGAACAAAGCCTGCCGGTCCAGGCACCACAACCAAGCCGGCCAACACTGCAACCAAACCGGTTGAGTTAACGGTTACCCCCGAAACGCGGGCCTTGTCAAATTCGTTTGAAGGCAATAAGGGAGCTTTGCCTTGGCCGGTTGAGAAAGGAGCCATTACCGGAAATTTTGGAACACATCCGCACCCGGTATTAAAAAATGTGAGCGTTAAAAATGACGGTATTGACATCACCGCTCCTGCCGGCTCGGATGCACGGGCCGTATACGGCGGAACCGTTTCCGGTGTTTTCCCGGTAGAAGGTTACGGAAATGTGGTAATTGTGAGGCATGGCGAGTATTTATCCGTGTATTCAAACTTATCAACCGTTTATGTGAGCCGCGACCAGAAGATAAAGGCCAAAGACCGGATCGGAAAAATAGAAACCGGCGAAAACGGGAAAGCCGTCATGAATTTTCAGATACGTAAGGGATCTGCAATCCTGAATCCTTCGGGATGGTTGGCCAGATGAAAATTATTGGTTATTCTTGTATATGGTTTTCAGCATGAGAAAAAAGTCAATTCCGGTTTTGATCTGCAGCGTATTGCTTTCAAGTTTGTTTTTTTCCTGCAAGGAAAAGGGGTGTACGGAAATGCGGGATGATTTGTATAACCCGGAAATTACTGAACACGATGATTCGGAATGTGATCCTGAAGGCACGCTATACAAGTTTTTGGGCAATTTTTCTGTTTCTGAAACCTGTCTCAGTGCCACCAACGGATATACGCTTCGCATTGATGATCCGGATCTGGAAAATTATGCGGTAAAAATTTATTACATCTACGATACCGACGGACAATTTGTGCTGGATGGCCGCATTGTTCGTGATTCTCTTTTTGTGGATACGCAACTTATCTCAGGGGTTAGGTTCGAAGGCTCCGGAAGAGTCTACGGAAATACCTTGAATTTTAATTACTCCGTAAATAACGGTTCAGCAATAGATAACTGTTCGCTGACCGGGACAAAATAATAGGATAAAAAAAGGAGAGCGGTCTGCAATACAGGCCGCTCTCATGCTTAATCTAAAGTAAATAAATTATGTTTAATCTACACGGGTGAGTGTTAAGGTTCCCCCTCCTGCGGATGAAGATACAAGGGTATTGTCATCACAAGTAAATGTGCCGTTTGTTTCAATATTATTCGCGCCTTGGCCAGTTCCGCAAACGATTATTTGACCTTGTACAATCTGTGTTACCTCATTTCCGTCAATGGTGTAGTCAAATGTCATGTAATTTATGTTCGTATGGGTGCCCTGTCCAACTTGTGAGCAATAGTTATTACAATCTCTGATGGCAATCGAACCTGTACCATCGCTTTTATACTCAACCAAAATGTCGCAATAGGTGCCAGTTGGATTAACAGAACCTTCCCATTTTCCTACTATACAAGGTTGACCATTGTTGTTGTCATTGCAGCCTGTCCCTATAAGAAGAGGGCCGGCCAAAAGAGCGATTAATGCTAATTTTTTCATTGGATTATTTATTGATTATTTGCAATAATAAAAATAATAATTTGGATTTAAAAATTGAAAATTACCTATGTTTATTATTTTTCTTTATTGGGTATTTCATTATTTAATTTTATAAAACGAGAGCTTTAAAACAAAAGGCACAATTATTGGTTATCTTAGCACAAACATTTATATCATGAATTTACTCACCGTATTACTTTCACTTACGCTTTCCATGCCGGGCAGCTTTTATGATTTTTCATTCAAAACCCTGGATGGCCGAGAAGTAAAAATGGCCGATTTTAAAGGCAAAAAAGTGCTCATTTTTAATTCAGCTTCTATGTGCGGATACACCGGGCAGTTGGCAGAGTTTGAAAAATTATTCAAAGAAAACAATGGTAAACTGGTCGTAATTGGTTTTCCCTCGAACGATTTTATGCAGGAACATAAAGAAGACACCAAAATTGGTGAGGTTTGTTATGGGAAATACAATGTCACTTTTATCATGGCCGAAAAAGTAAAAGTAAAGGGAAATGAAGCACATCCCTTGTTCAAATGGCTTACAGAAACCCAGAACAAAGACTTCACCGGCCCAATTAAATGGAATTTCGAGAAATTTTTGGTGGATGAAAACGGTACACTGGTTCACCGCTGGCGCTCGAATGTTTCACCGGTTTCTCCCGAAGTAACATCTTCATTATAAGTATACTTTCCTTTTGGAAACTCCAGACCGGCTCATTTTGGGCCGGTCTTTTTTTTGGGGTACAAAACAATTCCGTTAGTTTGCATGTTTAATAGTTTACAATGTTAACAGTTTGTAATTACAAGTATTAATGATTACCAATACCGCCATTGACAAAAGCATGCCTATCGGGCATTACATGGCCGTGCTTTCCAAAGCTTATTTGGGAGTGCTTTTTAAAAAACTTGATTTATGTGAGGTTGACCGGTATTACATGGTAGTGCCGGTTTTAGATCAGGCATTACAACCCTTTACCCAGCAATCCTTGGGCGATTTTTTGAATGTGGATAAGGTTTCTATGGTGCGTATTGTTGACCATTTGGTAAATAAGGGCATTGTGGAACGTGTAAATAATCCGGATGACCGCCGGGAAAAATTTGTGGTGCTTACCCCAAAAGGAAAAAAGTCTGTTAACGAAATTAACGCTGCTTTTGAAGAGATAAACTGCCGTTCCATGACGGGCTTTTCCGAAGCGGAAAAAAAACAATTTTTCAAATTGATGGAACGCATGAACGAAAATTTATGTGAGTTACCGTCCAAAAAAATATATCTCAATATCAAACGAAGTAAAAAATAAGTATGTCTACCCATATGAATAATTGGTTAAAAGTCGGGTTTCCGGCAATATTGCTGCTTTTGGCGGCTTCTTGTGGCGAAAAGAAAGAAGCTCCCGCAGGCAAAGGCGGGCCTGGTAAAGGCGGTCCCGTGTTGATTGACGGCTATGTGCTTTCGCCCGTGACGCTTTCAAACAGCCTGTCTATTCCTGGTACGCTCGAAGGCTCGGAACGTGTAGATCTCCGGCCCGAAATACAGGGTAAAGTGATTTCTGTTCATTTCAAAGAAGGTTCCAACGTAAGCAAAGGTCAGCTCTTAATAAAATTATATGATGCCGATATGCAGGCCGAACTGAAAGGCCTCAAGATTCAACAGGAATTGGCCGTTAAAAACGAAAAACGCTTAAAAGAACTGCTCTCCGTGAACGGAATAAGTCAGCAGGAATACGATGTTGTGGCCACCCGGGTAGCAGAGCTGGATGCTTCCATAGAACTCGTTGAAGCCCGTATTTCACGTACTGAAATCCGCGCGCCTTTTTCCGGTAAAATCGGTTTGCGAAATATTAGTCCGGGTGCCATGATCGGACCCACGGATATTGTGGCAACCCTGGTGCAGACCAGTCCGCTGAAGCTTGATTTTACCTTGCAGGAGCGATATGTGTATGCCTTAAACGGAAAAGAAAAAGTGAACTTTCAGGTTCAGGGTGTTGACGGAAACTTCAACGGCTCCATTCAAGCCCTGGAATCTTCTATTGATATGAACACCCGTTCACTCAAAGTGCGGGCGCTTTGCGAAAATCCCAAGGGGAAATTGATGCCCGGCGCATTTGCTTCCGTAAGCATTGCGTTTGATGAAATTCCGGATGCCCTGTTAGTACCCAATCAAGCCATCATTCCCGAGGCAAAAGGAAAAAAAGTGATTGTGAGCCGGGCCGGAAAGGCTGAGTTTGTGCAAGTAATCACCGGACAGCGGGATGCCGAAAAGGTTCAAATTTTATCCGGACTGAACGCCGGCGACACGATTGCCATTACCGGCTTGTTGAGTGTGCGTCCTGGTACTGAATTGAAATTTAAAAATCTTCAATCTGCCCAAAAATGAGTTTACCACGTTTAGCAATTGAACGCCCCGTTTTAGCGGTGGTGATGAATATTATTCTCATTCTTTTCGGGGCCATCGGATTTACGTTTTTGGGTGTTCGTGAGTTTCCTTCCATCGATCCGCCCGTAATTACCGTGCGTACCAATTATACGGGGGCCAATGCCGATATCATTGAATCACAGATAACCGAACCGCTGGAAAAGGCCATCAACGGTATCGCCGGTATTAAATCCATTTCATCATCCAGCAACCAGGGGAACAGCCAGATTACGGTTGAATTTGAACTGGGTGTAGATTTAGAAGCGGCCGCTAATGATGTTCGCGACAAGGTTTCACAGGCGGTTCGGAATCTTCCGCAGGACATTGATGCACCGCCCGTGGTAAGTAAAGCTGATGCCAATTCTGATGCCATCATTTCGATGCTGGTACAGAGTGATACACGCAACCAGCTTGAAATTACCGATTATGCTACTAATGTGCTTCAGGAACGGCTGCAAACTATTCCGGGCGTGTCTTCGCTTCAAATTTGGGGTGAAAAACGTTATGCCATGCGGCTTTGGCTCGAACCCCAAAAAATGACGGCACTGAACGTTACGCCGGCCGAAATTAATGCCGCCCTTCAACGTGAAAATGTGGAACTTCCTTCCGGGAAAATATCGGGAGATGCGGCCGAACTTACCGTGCGCACCTTCGGAAAAATGGAAACGGAAGAGGATTTCAATAACCTGATTATCCGCTCCGGTCCCGAAGGAACCGTTCGTTTTAAGGATGTGGGTTATGCCGTGCTTGGCCCGGAAAATTTAGAGTCCATCCTGAAAGAATCGGGCACACCAATGATTGGTTTGGCCCTTATTCCGCTGCCGGGAGCTAATTATGTGGAAATCTCGGATGAATTTTACCGGCGCTACGAACAATTGAAAAAAGAGGTTCCGGAAGATATTTCCTTATCCATCGGCTTGGATACCACCACCTTTATTAAAAAATCAATTCTTGAGGTGGAGGAAACGCTTCTTATTGCCTTTATTCTGGTGGTGCTCATCATCTACCTGTTTTTCCGTGACTGGCTGATTGCCCTGCGTCCTCTGGTGGATATTCCGGTATCGCTTATTGCCACGTTTTTTATCATGTATATTTTTGGGTTTACCATCAATGTGCTCACTTTGCTGGGTATCGTATTGGCCACCGGTTTGGTGGTGGATGACGGTATTGTGGTTACCGAAAATATTTTCAAAAAACTGGAACGGGGTTTCAGTCCGCGCGAAGCTGCCATCAAAGGGTCAGAAGAAATTGTGTTTGCCGTTATGTCTACTTCCATCACGCTTGCTGTGGTGTTTCTTCCTATTATATTCTTAGAGGGATTTGTAGGGCGTCTTTTCCGTGAGTTTGGTATTGTGGTGGCGGCCGCGGTGATGATATCAGCCTTCGTATCGCTCACGCTCACACCTGTACTGAACGTGAAACTGGCCCGAAAGAACAACAAAAAATCAAAATTTTACCTGGCCTCAGAACCCTTTTTTGTTGGAATGACAAACGGGTATAAACATTTACTCACTGCCTTTATGAAATTGAAATGGGTAGCTGTTATACTTATTTTGGTTTGTTTCGGTGGGATTTTGTACTTTTTTAAAATTTTACCTACTGAGCTGGCTCCTATGGAAGACCGCTCCAACTTCCGACTTTCCCTAACGGCGCCCGAAGGAACCTCTTTTGAGGCTATGGACGATTTTGTGGGTCAGGTTACCCGTTTTGTAAACGACAGTGTTCCCGAAGCGGATGTAGTAATCAGTGTAACCGCACCCGGTTTTATCGGTTCCGGCTCACCCAATACAGGTTTTGTAAGGGCCCGTTTGATAGATCCGGGTTCAAGGGAGCGCAGCCAGGGACAAATTGCTGATATGATATCCCGTAATGCGTTCCGTTTTCCACAGGGTAAAGTATTTGCTTTACAGGAACAAACCATCTCATCGGGAGGAAGGTTATCCGGAATGCCCGTGCAGTTTGTTCTCCAAAACAACGATTTTGAAAAAATCAGGACCTTCATGCCCAAGTTTGTAGAAGAGGTGAGAAACAATCCCACATTCAGTAATGTGGATGTGAATTTGAAGTTCAATAAACCGGAAATTCTAATCCGTCCCGACCGTGAAAAGGCGGCAAATTTGGGCGTTTCGGTGGCCGATATCAACCAAACCCTGCAATTGGCCTACAGCGGATTGCGTCTCTCGTATTTTAATATGAAAGGTAAGCAGTATCAGGTAATCGGACAGGCCGACAGAGTGAACCGCGATGATCCAAACGATTTGAAGCAATTGTATGTGCGAAACAACCGCGGACAGATGATTAGTTTGGATAATCTGGTGAAAATGGAAGAAGTATCCGCACCGCCCCAATTATATCATTACAACCGGTTTAAATCGGCAACGGTAATGGCCAGTCCGGCACCCGGTAAAACCATCGGCGACGGAGTAAAGGCCATGAATGAAATTTCAGATAAGGTTTTGGATGATACCTTTACTACTTCCTTGACCGGCCCGGCCCGGGATTTTGCCGAAAGTTCATCCAATACCCTTTTTGCTTTTGCATTGGCGCTCGTTTTGGTTTATCTGGTTTTATCGGCCCAATTTGAGAGTTTTATTGATCCGTTTATTATCATGATTACTGTTCCATTGGCCATTGCAGGTGCTTTCCTTTCCCTATGGATGTTTGGCCAAACCATTAACATTTTTAGTCAGATCGGTATCATCATGCTTATTGGTCTGGTTACCAAAAACGGTATCCTGATTGTTGAATTTGCCAACCACATTAAAGCTGAAGGTGTAAACAAAACCGAAGCCGTACTGGAGGCGGCAGTCATGCGCTTACGGCCCATTTTAATGACTACTTTGGCCACTGTACTCGGTGCTTTGCCCATTGCACTCTCCATCGGTGCAGCCTCACAAAGCCGTATGCCTCTGGGGATTGTAATTGTGGGTGGTTTATTGTTTTCGTTGGTGCTCACCCTTTTTGTTATTCCGGCTATGTATGCCCTTATTTCACGTAATTCAAAACCAAAAGCAGCCGAAATATGAAAAAAATAGTTTTGATCGGATTGGTTTTTCTGCCTTTTTTGGGCAGTTCGCAAGTATTAAGTTTGGATGAGGCCCTGAAGCTGGCCCTTGAAAATAATTTTGACATTGTCACTGCCTCACAATCGGCAGAGGTGGCCCGTTTACAAAACCATGTGGGTAACGCCGGCATGCTTCCTACCATTACACTGAACGGGAATGCCCAATACGGTCTTAATTCCCTTCGCCAGGAATTCAGCAACGGACTTACCGTAAACAATAACAGCGTAAATACCCGCGCTTTTGGAGCAGGGGCAACCTTAGACTGGGTAATTTTTGACGGATTACGCATGTTTGCCGTGAAAAAGCGTTTAAAAACACAATTCGAAGCGGCCGATTTGAATCTACAGGATCAAATGGGAAAGACCATCGCCGAAGTAATTCGCACTTATACGCTGCTGGGTGCTGAAACCCAACGATTAAAAGCACTTGAAAAAACCGAAGTGTATTTTGGGCAGTTGGCCGAATTGGCCGATAACAGGCTTAAAATTGGAACAGGAAACAAACAGGAAGTTTTACAGGCAAGAATTGACCGTAATGCCCAGCGCTCAGCTATTTTGAGCCAGCGTGCTTATCTGGAGCAGCTGCGTATTCAGCTGAACGTGTTGATGAACCGGGAACCGGATACCCGTTTTACGGTTGATTCGGTTATTTCTGTGAATGCCAATCTGGTATTGGAAGAAAGTTTAACGAATGCCGGCTCCGCAAATCCTTCGGTCTTGATTGCCGAAAAAAATGTGGCCGTATTCAGGGCAAATCTGAAAGAACAAAGCAGTTTTCAGATGCCCAGTTTGAGTGTTAATTTGGCCTATAACTATAACTATTCCGGAAGTACGGCCGGTTTTGCCCTGTTTAATCAAACCAATGGCCCATCGGTAGGAGCAAGGCTTGCTTTTCCCATTTTTGACGGATGGCGGGTGCGTAGAAATATAACAACGGCCAAAGTGCAATACGAAACAGCCAAGTTTAACAGCGAATACACGCGCACACGGGTGGCAGCCGAAGTGCGAACGGCTTACGAGGTGTACCGTCGTCAGCTGGAAATTTTAACTTTGGAAGAAGAGAACATCCAACTGGCCGAAGAAAACCTTTCTATTGCCACGCAGCGGTATAAAACCGGTGTAGGTACGCTGATTGAAAGCCGTGCTGCCGCATTGAGTTATGTGGATGCCCAAACGCGTTATACGCAGGCCCAGAGTGCCACTAAAACGGCCGAAACAAACCTATTGGTATTGACCGGTCAGTTGGTGAAATAAGAACAAGTTTCGGATTTTAAATCCCAACGGTTTTAGTTAAGCTGCTGAATTGTTTTTTGTTTAATAATTATGGCAATTTTGTATTTTTGTATTCAACAAAATGAATAGCCATACTTGCCGGACATCATACTCATAACACGTATTCAGGCTTCTTCTGCGCTGTGTTTTAAACTTGCCGCAAATACGCGCATGAGCCAATTGCTTGCACAGTCAAGTAAACAGAATTTGCAGGTGAAAACCTCTACAGATTTCCTGAAAAGAGGGGATACGGCATACTGTTCGTACCCGGGTTTGGGACCGAAATTTATAACAGAAATTATTGAATTGGAGGAACCCCGTTATCTCGTTCATCGGTTGGATCATGGTTTTTTCAGGGAGTATATCCATCAGCAGTTTTTTAGGGAAGAAAATGGGTATACCTTACTTAAAGATATTATTGAGTATAAAGTTCCGGGAGGAATTTTCGGGCGTATATACAATGCCTTGTTTCTGAAAAACCAGATAAGGAGCATGCATAAAGCAAAAAATAAACTCTTGGCATCCTATGCGGAATCAACACAATGGCAAACCTTGCCGGGTTTTAAATTACCCGTAAACGGAGTTTAAAAACTGATTCAGGTATTGTTTTACTTCCTCCGGCGATTCAAAAAATGCCATGTGTCCCGATGTTTCGGATACCAGATAATCAGCTCCGGCAGCAATAGCTTCATTAATCAGTTCTTCGGCAGGCAGCACGTTATCGAACCTTCCGATGAAGTATGATTTTTTGCCGCCGTACTGTGTGAGCCATTCAAATCGATTTTTTCGGTCGCGCAGGGCAATCAGGGTTTGGATAACTGTTTCGGTTTCAATGCCGGCCGATTCCTGGATCAGAGTGTTCACCATCGGCATAAATTCTTCCAAGCGATGGGCATTGAAAAGATTTTTGAATACTTCACGAAAGAATAAATCGCGGTTTTGGCGCAATACTTTTACCGTACGTTCCCTGCCGTTCTGCTTTTCGGGGCTATCGCCCAAGCTGGTGCTGTGAAAAAGCGAAATTCCATTTATCCGTTGGGGCTGTGCTTCGGCCATGGCCAAAGCCGCATAGCCGCCCATGCTGTGCCCGATGATGGTAAACTGATCCATTTGCTCAGCGTCGGCAACCGCAAAAAGGGTTTTCGCAATGTTTTCGAGTGAAAATGCAGCATCCTTGAAAGGAGCCGATTCACCATAACCCGGTATATCCGGAACCATTACCCTGTAAGATGCTGACAGGTATTGGGCATGTTCTTTCCAAACGGCCCCGCTTTCGCATAATCCGTGTATGAGCATTACCGCAGGCCCCTTGCCGCTCAGTGTATAGGCACATTCGCCGGAATTGAACTGTTTTTTCATTAAGACAAAGATAGAATTTGGCTTCTGCATACGTAAATGAATATTGCAGCGTTTTGCACCCGGTAAATTGGCCTGTGCATGGCAGCCCGTTTTGCCGCATGGATAAATTCATACTTTTGTAGCATCATAAAACAATTAATACATGCCTGAAAATAAATCCCCCGAAGGTTTTGAATTCAGTTCGGTGAAACTGATCGGTTTTATCGTAAAATGGTGGAAACCCATTTTGGCCGTTACCCTCGGAGCCGCCGTATTATCCGGAGCAGGTTCTTTTCTGATTCCGAAAAAGTACAAATCAACAGTGGTCATGTTTCCTTCCACAACACACTCCATCTCAAAAGCGCTTATTGACGTTCAGGGAACTTCAAAGGCCGACTTATTGGAGTTTGGTATGGAAGAAGATGCCGATCAGATGGTTCAGATTTTAAATTCGGATGAAATTTTTCAGAAAATTGTCCAGAAGTTTAATCTGATGGAACATTACCGCATCGATCCCACAAACAAAAAAGCATTTACGAAGCTTCGCCGCGAGTACGAAGATAATATCAGCTTTAAACGTACCGAATACTTGTCGGTTCGGGTGGATGTGTTGGACGAAGACCCGCAGATGGCTGCCGATATTGCCAATGAAATTGCAGCACAGCTCGACTCGGTTAAAAACCGGATGCAGAAAGAACGGGCCATTGAAGGGTTAAAAATTGTTCAACAGGAGTTTGAAGAACAGTCAGCTTTCATCAAATCCATGGAAGATTCGCTTAAAGCCATCCGTTTAAAGGGAATCAACGATTACGAATCACAAGCCGAAGTGTTAAACAAAGAATATGCCATGGCCTTGGCTTCGGGAAACCAGCGTGCCATAAAGGCTTTAGAAGAGAAATTAGCCATTCTGTCTGAATATGGGGGCGAATATGTGGCCCTGAAAGAAGGATTGGAACTTTACCGGGAGCAATTGAGTTTGCTTAAGGTGAAACTAAAAGAAGCAACCGTGGATGCCACACAGCCCATTTCACACAAATTTGTGGTAAATAATGCCTATCCTGCTGAGGAAAAAAGCTATCCGCGCCGCTTTCTGATCGTGTTTGCTTCGGCATTGGCTGCCTTTATGCTCTCTTTGTTTGTAATCATCGGTATTGAAAACTGGCGTACTTACCGTGCTTCCTTAACCGCTAAATAGTCTGGATTTTGATTCCTGCCGGAGAACGTAAAATACCTGTTTTGTTTTGGCTTATCCTTGGCCTTTTCGGCTTTGCGAATGCCATACTGGTTTGGCAGGAATTTTTCTGGCTGCCCGCACTCCCTGTTTTGCTTGGGGTTTTATTGCTTGCCGTTTTATCATTAGACCAGTTTGTTATATTAATTGCGTTTCTGACGCCATTATCCGTTAATCTGGAAGATCAGGGCTTGGGTGCCGCGCTCAGTTTGCCTTCTGAACCCATGATTATTTTAGCCATGATTCTTTTTGTCATTAAGTTTTTGATGGAAGGAAATTATGATTCAAGGATATTTCGCCAACCCATCAGCATTGCCATTATATTGCAGCTGTGTTGGATGTTTTTTACATCCGTAACCTCCGATATTCCCCTGGTATCGTTTAAGTTTTTTGCCTCGCGGATGTGGTTTGTGCTCACATTTTTCTTTTTAGGCGCTGAAATTTTCCGTAAAAAAGAAAATATCTTCCGCTTTGTTTGGGCGCATGTATTCGGATTACTCTGTGTAATTGTATATACCACTTATGTTCACTGGACATGGGGTTTTGAAAAAGATCCGGGACATTGGGTAATGGATCCGTTCTATCATGACCACACGGCCTATGGAATGATTTTGGCAATGTTTTTACCCGTCGTAACCGGATTTACTTTCTTTAACCGGCTCAGCTTATTCAACAAGATATTGGTACTGGCTTTATTTGTGATGTATTTGGTTGGTTTCCGGCTTTCTAATTCCAGGGCAGCCTGGCTAAGCCTGATTCTCTCAGTTGGTGTTTATTTATTATTCCGCTTGCGTATTAAATGGTATTTGGTTGTATTGGCCGCCGTAATCGGTATTGGCGGATTTTTGAGCATTCAGGAGCAGCTGCTCATCAGTCTAAACCGGAATAAACAAGATTCTTCCGAAAATTTGGAAGAGCATGTACAGTCTATATCCAACATCAGTACCGATGCCAGTAATTTGGAGCGCATAAATCGATGGAACAGCGCCTTGGGCATGTTTAAGGAGAGACCCATTTTGGGTTTCGGGCCGGGAACGTATAAGTTTGAGTATGCAGCATTCCAACGGGCAAAAGATAAGACCGTAATTACCACAAATGCCGGTAACCGGGGTACGGCGCACAGTGAATATTTAGGGCCGCTGGCCGAGCAAGGTGTACCTGGTCTGTTATTTTTTATCGGTATTATTTTAACCACCATCTGGACTGTCGGAAAAGTTTATTATGGCGCCAGGGATAAAGAATTGCGGCGAATGGGCATTTGGCTGGGCTTAGGTTTGGTAACCTATTGGATACACGGCTTGCTCAATAATTTTTTAGAACTGGATAAAGGATCGGTTCCCTATTGGGGATTTACGGCCATCATTATGGCCATTTATCTGTTTCATACGGATAGAAAAGGGAATAATTCAAAGCCTGCTGAACTACCCGTGAAAGCAGCAGGTGAGTAAGGCTACATCATCTTGAAACTTATTTTTATCGTGAACAAATGCATTTAATTTGAGCATTATTTCACGGTTCAGTTCCGATGGATTTAGGCTTTTGTTATTCAATACGATTTCTTTCAGTGATTCATGACCGAAATATTTTCCGTCCTTGTTCTGGCATTCGGTAATTCCATCCGTAAAACAAATCATGGTGGCATTTTCCTCCATCTTAACCGTAAAGGCTTCCATTGATTTTAAAACCGGTAGCATACCTAAACCCGGAACACCTTCCGAAAGCCAATGAGATTCACGTCCGTTTAGCAGAAACGGAGGGTTATGCCCGCAATTTATATAACTGAGTGTGCGGTTTTCTTTGTTATATTTTGCCAGAAAAACGGTTATAAACTTTTCCCCTTTGGCACTGGAATCTACTTGCTCATTTAATAGCGGAATCAATTTTCCCAAGTCGTGTTCATATCGGAATAATGAGCGCACGGTTGCCTGAAAGTTCGACATGAGCAAAGCGGCCGAAACACCTTTTCCCGATACATCTGCAATGCACATTACGGTTTCATGTTCCGAAATAGGAAAGTAATCATAATAATCGCCGCCAACATCGGTAAACGTTTTATGAAGGGCGTCTATTTCAATTCCGCCCTGTTTGGTTTTCCAGTCGGGAGGGAAAAGCATGGCCTGTAATTCAGAGGCTAGTTCAATTTCTTTTTTGAGGATTTCCTGATTCAGGTTTTCTTTGGCCAGCACTTTATTTTCAAGAGCTACAAATACAATATTGGTAAGTGTTTGCACAAATTCGATATCCGCTTTTTCATTTTCGCTCAATTCGCCCTCGTCGCTGAAATCATAATCCGCATCTGCCAAAAGGAAGGCCAGCAGTTTTCCCTTATGGTGCGCAGGAATAATGATGTTATAAAACAGCGAATCGGTAGGAGGAATGTATTTAACATCCTCAATAAGTCCCGGCAGATTGCTGAGGTTTTGGGTGCTTATTTTTTCTAAATCGGCCTCTTCGAGTCCATAGTGAAACTCGCGGATGGGCTCAGTTCCACCGAGTGTGTATAATACAAAGCGGTTTAGGTAAGGACGGTTTCTGAGTACATTTTCATAAATTTTCAGTACTTGAAACCTTGAAAAATTGTTGTTGATGGCCTGCGTTACCTGCAACAGTGATTTTAGTTTAAGTCTGTCATCACGCTGCTCGCTGCCATTGGCATCAAAATCTTCTTGTATGTATTTGTTCTGTGGCAAGTTTATAATCCCGATTTTCTGAACAGTTCAGGTAATTTTTTTAGTAGAATCCATTCCCTGTTTTTGGCAAAGGCTTCGGATGTGGGGTTTCCTAGGTATCGTTTTCCGGCTTCCAGGTTTTGAATGACACCAGATTTAGCAAGTACTTGCGCCCCTTTTCCAATGTGAATTTCCTTGGTAATGCCAACCTGTCCCCAAAGTATAACATCATCTTCGATGTTTACGACGCCGGCAATGGCGCATTGTGCTGCCATAAGCACATTTTTACCAATCACGGTATCGTGCCCGATATGCATCTGGTTATCAAATTTAGTGCCCCGGCCAATCACCGTATCACCGGTAACACCGCGGTCAATGGTACATAAAGCGCCAATTTCCACATCATTTTCAATAATTACCCTTCCGCAGCTGGTAAATTTTGAATAGCCTTCGGGTGTTCTTTTATAATAAAAAGCGTCTGCACCAATAATGGTTCCGGCGTGAATAATAACATTGTCGCCAATGATACAGTCGCCATAAATAACCACGTTGGCATGGATTACGGTATTGTTTCCAATTTTGCATCGGTCACCGATATATACATTCGGACCGATAAATATATTTTCACCCATTTCTACATCTTTCCCTACCGGTGCAGACACAGGAGAAAGGCTGGTTTGTGATTTGATGAGTTTGTTGAAGTCGGCAAAAGGCTGCTCAGACAGAATCAGTGTTTTTCCATAGGTTTCTTCGGGAACGCCATTGATAAGTACCACTGAAGCTTTTGATTGCAGCGACTTTTTATAGTATTTGGGATGATCCGTAAAGGAAATATCTCCTTCCTCAACCATGTGAATTTCATTCAGACCCGTTACCGGAGTTTGCGGATCGCCTACAACCTTCGCGTCTATTATGGCGGCAATTTCTGCTGCCGTTAGTGTTTTTGAAAACTTCATCCTACACAAAACTTTAATGCGTAAAGGTAATGGGGCGGATAGAAATTACAAATGCAGGCATGAAAAAAGCTGCGCAGGTTTTTGATTCTTGCTAAAATGGTGTTATTCGCCGTTCTTTTTTGAAGTGGCCAGTTTCACTGCTCCGATAATCAAAAGCACCAATCCGGCAATGGAGAGTAGCGCGGCTACTAAGCCCAGCAGAATGAGGAAAATAAGCAGGAGTAGGGCAAGTTCTCCTAAACTGAATACCAAGACTAGCAATAATACACCAATTACCAACAATACCGCACCTACTATGGTTAAAACCAGTCCGGTTTTTGAACCGTTTGATTTTTGATCCGCATCGGTCCCTGCTTGTTGAAAAAAGTAAATTGGATCGGCCTTAAATAAAGCTTTTGAAGCATTTTGGCTCAATATGGTTTTTCGGGATACCGTTTGGCGCTTCATCTGCTTAGGCTTGGAATCATATATTGGGGTTTGGGTTAATTTGGTGTTACCAGTGTTCATTGTCCATTCAGTACCTGAAATTTCAGGTTCTGCTTGCTGTACAGGATTTTCTATCACAAACTCGTTTTCCGGAACGGTAATTTCGAGTGTGTTTTTTGACGGATGCTGCTTTATTTTTTTGGGCTTTACACTTATCCCTTCCGGCGTTCGAACCCTTTTAACATGTTTGTATCTGCGCTGTGCAGAAGCATCAGAGATAAATGCCAGCGAAAAGAAGAGCGTGATGGTAAGGCTGAGTAGTTTGGAGTATATATTCATGCTTTTCCCTTATTGTATTCAGATACCTGACTATGATTTATCTGAATAGATTTATGATGAAGTATGGCTGTAAAGATAACTAAATATTATTTGTTGCAACAAAAAAGGTGTTGCCGTAACCGGCAACACCTTTTTTTAGAAAAGATAAATAAGGAGTGGAGATTATCTTCCGCGATTGTGACGAATCAGCTTCACAATACCTACGGCAATCATTGCCAATCCACCAAACCACAACAATACGCCGAGTACGATGAACAGGATGTAAATCCAGGCATTATAACCTGCGCCAAGGAAAACAACTGTTCCTACAATCCACATAATAATTGCCAAGCCGGCCATAACCGAACCGATGATGATAAACAGCATACCCGGTTTTAATTCGCTCGTTTTTTCGGGCGATAACATTTTGCCTAGGCCTGATTTAGATAAAGCACTGCTTGAATAAACAAGCGTAGAGGCCGTTTCGGCCAGTTTTTCTTCGGTAAAGAGGTCTTTTACTTTAACCTGCTTTAATGCGGTTTTGAATTTGCCTTTTTTATTCTCGGTAGTGGCTACTGCAGTTTGATCTGCAGCAGGGGTTTCAGAAACGGCGATATCATTTTTCTCTGTCATGATTTCGCTCGTAACCGGTGTTTGTTCGGCTTTGTTTTCAAAACTTACTTCGTTTTGAGCGGGTTTTTCCTTTTTGGTTTTTTGAACAAACCCTTCGGGTGTTTTTACCCGCTTCACATGTTTGTATCGGCGTTGGGCCGAAGCATCATTTACTAAAAATGTCATCATGAATGCCAGGATGACTACACTCAATAGGCTTACACTTTTTTTCATACTCGTCTGAATTAAATTGTTTGCAAAATTAACCGACCTAACTCAGTTAGGTTCTCAAATGTATGATTTTTTTGACTTAGTGTGTGATAAAAAAAACTATTCGCAGTTTTTTAGGCTGTACAGGGTTTCCGTACTGAAATCGTATGCGCTCAAATAACCCATTCCGGGCCGGTCTTTATATACACAGCCGGTATCGAGCGGTATGAATCCGATTTTGGGCAAACTCAGGCATTCTTTCAGGAAATCAAGCTTTACGGGTACGTGACCGTGTACTATTTTGCGGTTTCCGGCTTTGTGGGCATCGTATTCAAATTCACGTGTCCAGAGCATGGCTTTGGGGTCGCTGAGTATATCATTCTCGGTAAAGTTAAAGCCGGCATGAACAAAATAAAAGTGTTCGTTTTTGTGATAAAAAACACTCGATTTTAACCATTCCAAATGCGATTCCGGAAAGCCGTTCAAGTCTTGTAAGCCGTATGATTGGAGTGTTTCCCGTCCGCCAAAACCCTCAAACCAGGCTTCAAATATTTTATTTTTCGGTTTCGAGAACCAGCCTTTTTTTAGGGTTAACTGATTTTCAAGCGCATCGATGAGGGTTTGTTCATGGTTTCCTCTCAGAAAAATGCAAGTAAAACCTTGATTTTCTAGGGTAATGAGATAATCAATTACGCCTTTTGAGTCGGGTCCCCTGTCAATGTAATCTCCTAAAAAAATCAGCGTATCTGTTTTTTGAATGGCAATTTTATCCTCAAGCAGGGCTTTAAGGGTTTTTAAACAGCCATGAATATCGCCTATGGCAAGGGTTCTGGCCATTTTTATTTTTTTCCTTGATTTGCCACTTCAGACATCAGGGATGCCAGGGTTTCTTTGTCGGCCAGAAAATAGTCTTTCTGTAAGTTCAATTCGTCATCAAATTCAAATACATAAGGTACTCCAGTGGGCATGTTTAATTCCAAAATTTCTTCTTCGCTCATGTTTTTAATCACCTTCACAATACCACGCAGGCTGTTTCCGTGAGCCGAAACTAAAATTTCGCCCTGATTCAGCAGAGCGGGCTTGATTTCATTTTCCCAATAGGGGAGCAGGCGGTCAATACAATCTTTTAATGACTCAGTGAGTGGAATTTCGTTTACCGGAATATCGGCATATTTCGCTTCTTTCAGCGGACTGAATTCGTTGTCTTTATCAATCGGTGGCGGGGAAATGGCAAATCCCCTGCGCCACAATAAAACTTGTTCTTCGCCATACTGGGCAGCGGTTTCGGCTTTGTTCAGTCCGGTAAGCATGCCGTAGTGCTTTTCGTTCAGTCTCCAGTTTTTGTTCACCGGAATGTACATGGTATCCATTTCCTCTAAGGCCAGCCAGAGGGTTTTTATGGCTCTTTTAAGGTAGGAAGTGTAAGCTGATTTAAATTGAAACCCGGCTGCCCTCATGGCCTTTCCGGCTTCTTTGGCTTCCTCAACTCCGCGTGGCGAAAGCGGAACGTCTGTCCAGCCGGTGAACCGGTTTTCTTTGTTCCACTCACTTTGTCCATGACGAATTAATACGAGGCGTTTCATTGTGACTTATTTTACTGCAAGTTTAGCATGATTTTTTAAGAATCGGCCCGGAAAATTCCTAAAATTAGGTTTCTAATTTTCATTCCTTCACCGCCAATATTTTATGTACCCATTTTTTCAAACGGGTAATTCTTAGTTTTGTGCCATGCTAAAGCGCATATTTCTTTTACTGAAGTACGAGGCCATGCTTGAATTTCGCAATAAGGCGCTTACGGGCTCTCTTTTTGTGTATGTAATTTCAACGGTTTTTGTGTGCTACCGTTCATTTCAGTCTGTAAACAGCGCCGAGGTTTGGAATGCCTTGTTTTGGATAGTGGTACTATTTTCTTCCACCAATGCCGTGCTGCGTTCGTTTCAGCGCGAGAACAAAGGGAACGCCCTCTATTTCTACCAAACCATCCGTCCGGAGGAACTTATCTTAGCCAAAATCACTTTTAACTACATTTTAACGCTGCTTTTAATAGCCGGAACTATCCCCGCTTTTTGGCTGCTTCTGGGTAATCCGGTGCAGGATATTTCTACATTCATAATGGTTTCATTTTTAGCCGCCGGAGCCTTTTCTGCCTGTCTTACATTGGTATCGGCCATGGCCGGAAAAAGTGCCAATGCGGCCGGATTAACCCCGGTACTGGGCTTTCCGGTAATTTTACCCGTGCTGATGGTAGCTATTAAGGCGGCGGGCAATGCAGCCGCGGGAATGGAGCTTTCAAGCTATTGGGATTTGCCGGTTGTTTTGGCTGCTTTTAACATCATCATCGTGGTTCTTTCCTACTTTTTATTTCCATACCTTTGGCGTGATTAAAAAACGTCCTGTATGAAGGGTATTTTGGTTCGGAACTGGTGGAAGCTGCTGGGAGTTGCACTCTTGATTTATTCTATTCCGATGGCCTGGCTGGGTGATATTTCTGTTCAGGTTATTTTACATGAAACCATCCGCAATCTGTATTTTCACGTTACCATGTGGTTTGCCATGATTGCCGTTTTTGCCGGCTCCATGGTTTATTCAATTAAAGCCATGCGGGGCGGCAATCGCCATAATGATATCCGCGCCGAGCAGTTTGCCGTTACGGGAATGATGTTCGGTTTTATCGGCATCACCACCGGAATGCTTTGGGCCAACTATACCTGGGGCGCTCCCTGGGTAAATGATCCAAAACTAAACGGTTCTGCCGTAAGTTTACTGATTTACATGGCCTATTTTGTATTGCGCGGCTCGGTAACCGATCCGGTAAGACGCATGCGTGTGTCGGCAGCCTATAATATTTTTGCTTTTGTAATGCTTATTTTGCTCATCGGACTCATGCCCCGCTTGCAGGACAGTCTGCACCCGGGTAATGGCGGAAACCCGGCTTTCGGCGAGTATGATTTGAGCAATAGCATGAAAAGGGTATTTTATCCGGCCGTGCTCGGTTGGATTCTTATCGGATTCTGGATTGCCGGACTCCGGGCCAAATCAAAAATTTTAAACCATCAACTTACCGAAGAATAAATAGCACGGATGAAAGCACTGTTTGTAAAATTAGTTGTACTCTTATTTTTGTTCTCGGCCGTTTCTGTATGCGCTCAAACGGCTTCCGATTCCTCTGCCCAGGCTCAGGTGGAGCCTTCGCTTGCCGATACCTTGGTTGATCTGAATAAGCAACTCGGCGGCTTGAAGGAAGTGGTTGTAGCCAAACAAACCGTATTACCCGAAGCCATAGAGGTAACGCCAGCCGGCTTAATCATCCTTAAATCGCCCGATCTGCTGAAAGCGGATGTTTACAATTTTGAAGTGAAGGCCACCGCATCTGACGAAGAGGTGTATATCATAAGCGTGAAAATATCCCGAAAGGGGGATAAAATTCTGGTAAATACCGTTTCAGATAAAATTGACATGGCCACGGGCTTTCGGAAAGAAGGTAAAATTTATGTGGTGGTCGGGGTTTCCCTGATTTTATTTCTGGTTATCATCACTACATTGATTGTGATGGACAGACGCCTGGTTGCCCTTCAGAAAAAAGTGCAGAACTCAAACCCGAATTAATTGTTTTAGCATTATGAAGAAGTCGTATATTTTTTTATTTGCCATTCTGGCGGTTGCCGTCGGAATCATATACTGGTCGGTGAGCAATGCGGGTGCCTTCGCCTCATTTGCAGAAGCCCGCAAGGCCGAGGGTAAAGAATTTCAGGTGGCGGGTGTGCTCAATAAAGACAAAGACATGATTTATGATCCTACCGTAAATACCGATTTGTTCACTTTTTACATGATTGACAAAGAAGGAAATGAGCAAAAGGTGAATTATAAAGGTTCGAAACCACAAGATTTTGAAAAATCGGAAGAGGTGGTGATTCACGGCAAAATGGATGGCGACGTTTTTGTGGCCCACAAAATTTTGATGAAGTGTCCATCCAAGTACAATGACACGGGAAGCGAATACAAAGAAGTTTCGATGAACTGATTGTATGCTAAACCCCTTATTTCACGCATTACTTAGTTTTATTTCATGAACGATATTCAATACATTGGTGAGTGGCTTTGGGCCGGACAGCTCGGAAACGCCCTCATCGCTTTGGCTTTTGCCTCGGCACTTTTAGGTGTTTTTTCCTGGTTTTACACCGAGAAAAACGTAAGCGGAGGATGGTTTTCCTGGCAAAAGGCCGGTTTGTTCTCATTTTGGGTGCATACGCTTTCCATAGTCGGAATCATTGGCCTTATTCTCTTCCTGCTATTTAATCACCGGTTTGAATATCATTATGTGTGGCAGCATAGTAACAAAGCCATGCAGATGAAATACATACTTTCTTGCCTCTGGGAAGGGCAGGAGGGAAGCTTTTTGCTTTGGATGTTCTGGCATGTGGTTTTGGGTGCTGTTTTGGTATTTACGGCCGGAAAATGGCGAGCTCCGGTTATGTTTGTCATTATGCTTGTGCAGCTGTTCCTGGTTTCCATGATTGCCGGCGTGGTGATTGAATTGCCTTTTGTAGATTTTAAATTGGGCGCCAATCCGTTCATTCTCCTGCGTGAACATGAAACGATGCGCAATATGCCTTTTGTGCGGTTGCCCGAATACCTCTCCAAATTAGATGGCCGTGGCTTAAATCCGCTGCTCCAAAACTATTGGATGACCATTCACCCGCCCACGCTGTTTTTGGGCTTTGCTTCTACCGTTATTCCTTTTGCATTTGCTCTGGCCGGCTTGTGGCGCAGGCAGTTTAATGAGTGGATTCAGCCAGCCTTGCCTTGGACATTCTTCTCGGTAATGATTTTAGGTCTGGGTATTCTTATGGGTGGTGCATGGGCTTACGAGGCGCTTAGTTTTGGTGGTTTCTGGGCTTGGGATCCGGTTGAAAATGCCTCCCTCGTGCCTTGGCTCACCCTGGTTGGTGGCGCACACCTCATGCTGGTTTTTAGAAATAAAGGAACTTCACTGCTTTGGGCTTTTATCCTGATTTTACTTTCGTTTATTCTTATTTTATATTCAACCTTCCTTACCCGGAGCGGCGTATTGGGCGAGTCGAGCGTACATGCCTTTACCGATTTGGGCATGAGCGGTCAATTGCTTTTTTACCTGCTCTTTTTTGCCTGGTTACCCATTGTTATATTTACCTACAACAAAAAACTCCGGAATAACTATGTGCTGCTTACGGTTTGTTTGTTTGCCCTTACGGTAATTTTAGGTTTTAATGTTTATGTAACCATCGGTTATTTGGTGTTTGCCGGTTTTTCCATCTTTCTGCTGGTGCTTAATTTCAGGAAATATTTTCCGCAGGGTGAAAAAGAAGACGGTTTTTCCTCCCGTGAATTTTGGATGTTTATGGGGGCTTTGGTGCTATTGCTATCGGCCTTCCAAATTATTGTAGAAACATCACTTCCGGCCTTTGGTAAAGCCTTCGGCGAAGTACCCGGATTAAAAGAATTGTTCCCCAAAAATATCACTTCATCATCTGAAGTTATTGAAATTTATAATGCCTGGCAAATTCCTTTTGCCGTATTGATTGCCTTGCTTATGGGAGTTGGGCAGTTTTTCCGCTACCGCGAAACGCCCATGAAACAATGGCTGAAGGATATGCTGATTTCGGTCTTGTTTACGGTATTGGTATGCATTCTGGCCTTATCGTTAACGGATATGTTTAGCCGTCCGTTTTATTTCTTGCTGCTGTTTACATCGGTGTTCGCCATTTCGTCCAATTTCCATTATCTGGCTGCTTTTGTGAAGTTCAAATGGCGTTTCGCCGGACCTTCGGTGGCTCATATAGGTTTTGCGCTGATATTACTGGGTTCACTGGTTTCGGCCGGACACAAGAAAATTATTTCTGAAAATAAGTCGGGCGTGGTAAACTTAGAGGCCCTGAATGAAGAATTCAAGAATAACGAAAATATTCTGCTTCATAAAGGCGATACCGTTCCCATGGGTGAGTATATGGTAACCTACCGTAAAGATTCAGTGGATGGCATAAACCTCTATTTTGCGGTTGATTATTTTACCAAAAATGAAGCGGGAGCTTTAGAGAAAGCCTTCACACTGTTTCCGGTTCTTCAGACCAATCCGCGTTTCGGAAACGTGGCAGAGCCTTCTACACGCCATTTTATAGGTAGCGACATATACACCCACCTTACCTATGTGGAGCCGGAAAAAATCACCAAATTATTGGCCGAGGCCGATCCAAACAGTCCGAAACCCGAGGAGATGACTGATCAGTTTAAGGAAATCATGCACCACGAAATTGAGGATGGAGACACCATGTATACCCTGAATAGTTTCATTGTGTTTAATGGGTTGAAATCCTTATCAAAAATTGATACCACGGTAGCGTCCGATAAATTGCGCCTCGATTTGCAGGGTCTTTTTGTAATCGGTGATACGAAAGGCAACCGTTACAACCTGAATCCGGGTTTGGCCATCGTGAATAATGCTTACGAATCGTATCCGGCCCTGAACGAAGAAACCGGGGTTAAAATTGAATTACTTTCCATCAATCCCGAAGCCCGAAAAGTTGAAGTTTCGGTCATGCAGAAAGTGGATGCGGCGGCTAATGACTTCATAATCATGAAGGCCATTGTGTTTCCAGGTATTAATTTGTTGTGGATTGGATGTATTTTGATGGTGCTGGGAAGCGGTATGGCAGCCATTGCACGAATTAAGAAAAAGCATTAATGCTTTTTTTATTAAGTTTGTAATTATTGAATTAAACAGATTTTATGGCAAATCAATTATTAGCGGGTAAACGCGGTATCATTACCGGAGCCTTAGATGAAAATTCCATAGCCTGGAAAGTGGCCCAAAAATGTAAAGAGCAGGGTGCCACCTTTACACTGACCAATGCGCCCGTGGCCATGCGCATGGGAGCCATAAATAAACTGGCCGAAGAGTGCAATACCAAAGTAATTCCCGCCGATGCCACTTCGCTCGAAGACATTGAGAACCTGTACAAAGAAAGTATGGATTATCTGGGCGGAAAAATTGATTTCGTGCTTCATAGCATCGGTATGTCGCCCAATGTGCGTAAAGGAAAGCCTTACACCGATCTCAATTACGATTTTTTCAATAAAACACTTGATATTTCGGCCATTTCATTTCACAAAATGATTCAGACGGCCCACAAAATGGATGCAGTGAATGACTGGGGAAGTTTCCTCGGACTTACCTATATCGCATCTCAACGCATATTCCCTGATTACGGTGATATGGCCGATGCCAAATCGGTGTTGGAAAGCATCGCCAGGGGCTGGGGCTATCATTATGGCAAAACAAAAAAAGTACGTGTAAATACCATTTCACAATCGCCAACCAAAACAACGGCCGGAAGCGGTGTGGGCGGTTTTGATGCATTTTTTAGTTATGCCGATCAAATGTCGCCGTTGGGCAATGCTTCCGCTGATGCCTGTGCCGATTATTGCGTGTTCATGTTTTCCGATTTATCGAAAATGATTACCATGCAAAACCTCTATCACGACGGTGGTTTCAGTAATATGGGTATAGCTCCGGAGATTGTAGAAAAATTTTCGGGCCAATAATACGTTATACTAATCCATGGGGTATTCGGTAAAAGGTTTGGTATTGATTTTTGCATGTGTTTTCACAACAGCTTCTTTGCTGGTTTCGTGTAAACCCAAATGCTATTACTGCATCGTTACTGACCCCGAACTCATGGTTACGGATACCATTAATGAAGTGTGTACTGATTCTCCCCAATACACCGGTTCTTATCTGCAGAGCTGGAAAGTGGCCTGCGAAGTTGCCGGAGGCGAAACGGAGATGGGCGAGGGAGAGTAGAAAATTATACGTTTACTTTTCCGCCTACCGGAACTTGAACCTTCACATACGTGCCTTTTGCAGGAACATAATGAATGACTGCATGTATTTTTTTAGCCAGGGAATGCACCATGCGCATGCCAAATGATTTTGCTTTCGAGAAATCGAATCCCTCGGGCACGCCGAGGCCGTTATCAATCACTTCCAGTACGATTTCTTCCTGTTGGGAAAATAAATTCAAGGTTAACTTTCCGGGTCTGTTTGCATCAAAAGCGTGTTTGAAGGCATTTGACATCAGCTCGTTGGCAATAATTCCAAGCGGAATGCTCACGTCCACGTCCAGTTTCAGGTCTTCAATATTTTTGTTTACTTCAATTGCACTTCCACTCAGGTTATAACTTTGGTATAAACTTTCGGTTAAGTCCTCGAGGTAGGTTTTGATATTGATGTCGGTTTGTGCGCCGGGTTGATAGAGCTGCTCGTGAATTAGTGCCATTGATTTTACCCGGTTAGTGGCTTCCAGCATGGCATCTTTGCTTTTTTCATCACTGATGCGGGTACTTTGCAGACTCAGCAGTCCCGACACCACCTGTAGGTTATTTTTGGCCCGGTGGTGTATTTCTTTCATCAGCAGCTCTTTTTCTTCCAAAGCCTGTTGAATAAGTTGATTCTTCTTATTGAGTGTATGATTTGTTTTTTGCTTTTGCCGGTATGCAAAAAAAACGATTCCGGCGAGTAATAGGGCAATTCCAAAGCCTACTCCGAACCCAATTTTTTGAAAGTTCTGTAATTTTAGTTCTATGTTTTTGCCTTCAATTTCTTCTTCTTGTAGGCGGGCCTGAGTATTGAGGTTTTCAATTTGAAGTTGTTTCTTCTCGTTTTGGTACACGGCTTCCATTTTGGCAACTTGTCCGGCAATTTCGGTATTGAGCAATTGATTTTTTATTTCGGCCAGCATGGAAGCATGTATAAATGCCTGTTTATAATTTTTAAGGGTTGAATCTATGGTAATCAAACCTTCTAATGAATAGCGCTGTCCTTCTTTTGAGTTAATTTCAAGAGAAAGCGCTAATGCATCACTTAGGTACCTGTTGGCCTCTGCATATTTTTTAGTGTCAATCAGTAGGTTCCCTAAATTCACGTACGATTGGGCAATGCCTTCTTTATCACCCATAGACTCAAATATGCGCAATGATTCCCTCAGATGAATCTCGGCTTGCCCATAGTTTCCCATTTTATTTTCGCAAACACTCATGTTCTGCAAAATATGGGCTCGGGCATATACATTTTCTTCAATGTTATTTTTATCTAAGGATAAATTATAAAACTCGAGTGCTTTTTCGCAATTTTCTAAATTGTTATATACGTTTCCCAAATTCATATAACATTCCCTTACGCCGGCAGAGTCACCCTGTTCTCTGGCCAGTATCAGGTTTTTGTTATAATAAATGGAGGCCTTTATTGGATCAATATAAAAATATACATGGCCAATGTTATTGTTAACCTTAAACGTAAAAGCTTTGTCATTTGCTATTTCAGCTGCTTTTAGGGCTTCAAAATAATGAGAAAGGGATTTAGTATAATTTCCGGCTCTGAATTCTACAACCCCTTTGCTGTTTCTGGCCCTGGCCACATCAAGCCATTTTTTATTCCGTATGGCCAGATTACTTGATTTTTCAAAATAGAATAATGAACTGTCTCCTTTACCGGTAATATCAAAATAGATTCCTTTTTTGTACAATGCCGAAAACTGTAAATCGTATTTACCCTCAACTTCTGCTGCCGCGTATGCTTTGCTGAAATAATCAAGTGCTGCCGGATTGTTGAGTTGGTTTAATGAATCTCCTGTTTGTATGAGTTGCGCTGCCTGTTGGCAGAATACCTTCCCGTTTAGAGAAATAAACAAAATCATCAGAAAGGGTAAATAACTGATTTTCATATTGAAGAGGAGTATATTCAAATGTAAATATTAAATTGGATTACACAAAAAAAAGAGGCCCGGAAATCGAACCTCTTTTGAAAATTTGTATTTTGTTTAATATCTACCTTTTGGTTTCTTCTTCATCTTAAACATCTTTTTGCTGGGATTATTCGCATTTGTGATGTTTTTGTTTTGCTGGCTTGAAACCTGTGCATTACTTTTATTTTGTTGCAGTATTTCTGAGGTGCTCATCAAACGGAAGTTTTCACGTACTTTCATTTTACCCGCAGAAAGGTCAACTAATTGTTCTTTAATCATTTCATCATTCACCGAATCTCTATTCCAGTTTAAGTAGTTGCGCTTCATCATGTTAGCCACAATTTCCGTCAGAGCGTCTTTTTCTTCCCCTTCTTCTAATTCAGATCCTTTTTTGATGAATCCTTCCACAATGTTTCCGTAGTGGGCATAACGCATTTTACGTTTCGGATAATTGGGTTTTTTCCCTTTAGGTTTGATGGCTCCCGGATCCGGCATGGGATATGGGCAATCCACATCTAACTCAAAATGGGCAATGGTATGTAAATGGTCCCAAAGTTTGCGTTCGTAGTTTTCTTCGTCTCTTACCTGTGGCGTCATGATGGCCATAAGCTGAATAATGCTCTTGGCGGCGCGGTTGCGCTCTTCTCGATCTTTAATTTCGCAGGCCAGTTCGGCCATTTCCTGAATATTTCTTCCGTACTCGGAAATAATTAATTTAGCTCTCTGTGTATTATACTGCATAAAATAATTGTAGAGTGGATATATATCAGCCACGAGGGGATAATCTTCGTGTGTTTGGCTATAATTCCATTGCAATAATAAGGAGTTTATTTGAAAAAACAAGGATGCTCCGGCAGTTTATCTGTTTTGGCTTATAATTGAACTCATTATAAGCGATTTATTTGCTAAACAGACTTAGTTTTTAATTTTCAGTTTGGCAAACTTCAGTAAGATTTTCTTTTCGCCAATCCCCTCAAAATCAATTGTTGCCAAGCGCTCCGTACCTTTTCCGTCGATACTTTTAACGGTTCCGTTTCCAAAGCGTGCATGTTCCACTTCAATGCCTTCGGTAATGCTGTCCGGACTGTCGGCTTTAAAATCACCGGCTTCGGGAGCTGTTCTTCCGGTGGTTTCGGCGGCTTCTTTCGGCTTAAAACCCGGAGGCGGCGAGTAGTTGTAACTCGGTTTCTGGTACCGTTCCCTTTCGGCTTCGGCCGAGAAGGATGCATCTCCAAAATTATTCATGAAGCGGATATCCAGCACGTTCTGGTCCATTTCGGCTAAGAAACGGCTCGGTTCTCCGTAGGTGAGTTGCCCCCATCGGTAGCGGCTCTGGGCAAAACTCAGGCTCACTTTTTTCATGGCCCGGGTTACGGCCACGTAAAATAAGCGGCGCTCTTCCTCCAATTCCTCCCGCGAGGTAACCGATAACTGCGAAGGAAAGAGGTTTTCTTCCAATCCCACAATATACACATAAGGGAACTCCAGGCCTTTTGAAGCATGAATGGTCATCAGGCTTACGCGGTCTTTGTCATCCTCGTCATCATTGTCAGCATCGGTTAGCAGGGCCACATCGGCCACGAAGCGGTCCAGCGTTATGATTTCCCCTTCTTCGGTGGGTTGGTTTTCGGTAAATTCTTTAATTCCGTTCAGTAATTCCTGTATGTTTTCGTAACGGCTCACGCCTTCAGGTGTACGGTCGCTGTACAAGTCTTTCAGCAATCCCGATTCAGCGGCAATCCGGTGCGCGGCATCATAAGCATTGGCCGATTTGGCCAGCACCCGGAAACTCTGGATCATGATACCGAATTCATTGATTTTTTTGCGGGTACCGGCATTCATGTCGGCCTCCATTTTACCAATGTTTTCAATTACCGTCCATAAATCCACATTATGCTTATCACTCAGAATGACCAGTTTTTCAATGCTGGTGGCACCTATTCCCCGTGTGGGATAGTTAATAACCCGTTTGATGGCTTCTTCATCTTTCGGGTTCAGTGCCAACCGGTAATAGGCCAGCAGGTCTTTAATTTCTTTGCGCTGGTAGAATGAGATTCCACCATAAATGCGATAAGGAATATTCATTTTTCGCAGCGCCTCTTCCATGGAACGGCTCTGCGAATTGGTTCTGTATAAAATGGCAAAATCGCGGTTACCGGCCTGCGAAAGCATACGTTCCTCAAAAATAGATTGTGCCACCATTCGTCCTTCCTCATTATCGGTAAGGGCTTTAAATACGGCTATGCGCTCGCCGGTTTCGTTGTCGGTATAAACCGTTTTTTTGAGCTGATGCTTATTTTTGGCAATTATGGTATTGGCGCTTTCTACAATGGTTTTGGTGCTCCGGTAATTTTGTTCGAGTTTAAATGTTTTTAAATCCGGATAATCGCGTTCAAAATTCAGAATGTTTTGGATATTCGCTCCCCGGAATGCATAAATACTCTGTGCATCATCGCCCACCACGCAAAGGTTTTCGAATAAGGCGGCCAGTTTTTTTACAATCAGGTACTGGGCAAAATTGGTATCCTGGTACTCATCCACCATAATGTATTTGAAACGCTGCTGGTACTTGTATAAAATATCCGGAAAGCGCTCAAAAAGTTCGTAGGTTTTAAAGAGCAGATCATCGAAATCCATGGCACCCGATTTAAACAGGCGTTTTTGGTAATTGAGGTAAATTTCGCCCAGTTTGGGGCGGCCCGAAGCTACGTCATCAGCCACCAGGTCGTCCTTTTTGGCATAGGCCGTGGCCGAAATTAAGTTGTTTTTGGCCGATGAAATGCGGTTGTGCACAACGTTGGGCTTGTACACTTTTTCATCCAGGTTCATTTCTTTGATGATGGTGCGCAACAGACTCCGCGAGTCATCCGAATCATACACCGAAAAGTTTTGGGGGAAATTAAGTTTGTCGGCTTCTACTCTCAGAATCCGTGAAAAAATGGAGTGAAAGGTTCCGGTCCACAAGTTTTTGGCTTCGTGTTCGCCGGTAATTTTCGCAATACGCTCTTTCATTTCCTTGGCTGCCTTATTGGTAAAGGTCAGCGTGAGGATATTAAACGCATCGGCACCGTTGTTGAGAAGGTGTACGATACGGTAGGTAATTACCCGGGTTTTTCCCGAACCGGCACCGGCAATAATCATGCTGGGTCCGCTGATACATTCAACCGCCGCCCGCTGCGATGGATTTAATTCGTCTAAATAGCTCATACGTTCGTTGCAAAAGTCGCCTTTTTCGCTCAGATTCTGAAAAGGATTTCATTTTTCAGGTTTGTTTTTTTCAAGACCCACCGGCTATTTTTAGCTAATCCATTATATTCGTGATTTAATATTCGAAAATGAAAGTCTTTTATTCGTTTTTCTTGTTGCTTTTATTACCCGTATCTGGTTTTTCGCAGGATGTGTTTTCTAAACTTGCAGATGATGTTTGCACCTGTATGCGGAAACAAAAGGCATTTGATAAATCAACTGAATCCATGCAGTTGGCCCTTGGTTTTTGTTTGTTAGAAAATGTGGGTACACATAAAGCTGCTCTCATGAAAGTGGGGTATGAGACGGAAAGAACCGGGGATTTTGAAAAAATAAGTGAAAAAACGGGTGCCTATCTGGCTTTTCAGTGTCCGGAGGTTCTTTCAATGGTTTCAAAAATGTTGGAAGATGAAGATTCTGATTTCAGAGAAAAAGTAATGGAAAAGGTAGAAGAACGAAAAAGTACGGGTTCATCGTCTTTGAGATCGGATAGCTATAAGGGTGCTGTTGCCGGAGTTAAGCAGGATGATTTATTTCGCCTTTTACTCCGCTCAAATACCAGCGGTACGGTAGAATTTATTTGGCTCGAAAAATTTTATGGAGATGACCTGCTGATGGGTGAAGCTTCCATAAAAAAACTGCTGAACCGCAATGTAGAAGTTCAGTATGTAGAAAAGGAAATTTACAACCCCAAAACGGCTTCTTACCAAACGGTAAAATGCATCACCGGCCTGAGCTTGAATTAATACCGTTTAGAGATAATTAACAGGATTGGTATCGGTATTGCTTACCAAGAGGGTTAAGTCACCCAAAGCGGCACTTAACTTATCAGCAATAAGTTCTTTGGTGAACTGTTCACTTTCATAATGGCCTATATCGGCAAGGAGGATGCGGTTTTCGGCATCAAAAAAATCGTGATATTTTACATCTGCCGTAATATACACATCGGCACCGGCCGATAGGGCTGTTTGGAGCAGGAAGAATCCGGCACCGCCGCATAAGGCCACTTTATTAATTTTTACCGGTTTTTTACCCGAATATTTTATTACCCCGCAGCCAAAAACCGATTTTATGCGCCGTAAAAAATCATCGGTATTTTCGGGCATACTTAGGTCGCCTACCAATCCGGCACCCACTTCCTGGTTGGTGTTTTCAAGGCGTATGATTTTGTAGTCAAATTCTTCGTAGGGATGTACTTTTTTAAGTGCCTGTAAAATGCCTTGCTGTAACTGTGATGGAAACACAAATTCCAGCTTCATTTCGGGCTTGCTCATGTAATGGTCAATACTACCGATACTTGGGTTGGCTCCGGCTTTGGGTTTGAATCCGGCCGTGCCCTGAACGCCAAACCAGCCGTCGGCGTAATTTCCGATATTTCCGCCCCCGGCCTCAAAAACGGCCTGCTTAATAGGCTCAACGGCTTCTTCGGGGCAGGCGGTTTCCAGTTTCATCAGTTTGCCGGTTGCCGGAGCCAGAATTTTAGTGTTTTTAAGCCCAATTTTTTCGGCAATTTTATGGTTTACGCCGCTGATTACATTATCTAAATTGGTATGGATGGCGTAAATCGCTACATCATTTTTTATGGCTTTTATGAGTGTGCGTTCCACGTAGTTTTTGCCGGTAAGGCTTTTGATGCCTGAAAACAGAATGGGATGATGGGCCACAATCACATTGCAGTTATTGGCCAAAGCTTCATCCACAACCGATTCAATACAGTCTAAACTGATTAAAACGCCCGTAATTTCCATTTCAGAATGGCCGGTAAGCAAACGGCTGTTGTCATATGCTTCCTGATAGGCGGGAGGTGCCCAGTTTTCAAGCTCCCGGATGAGTGTTTTCAGCTTCATGCCGTAAAGATAACGATTACTTAAAATACCCCGTTCGGGGGATGGATTTTATGAACCGGAAAACTTGCTATTCGTATATTTGCAAACAAATTAGGACAATTATGGACGCTATGAAAAGAGAAATCAAATCAATGGAAGATATTCGTTTCATGGTTGACAGTTTTTACGCACTGGTGAGGGAAGATGAGTTAATCGGTCCCATTTTTAATGACCGTATAGGCGATAAATGGCCCGAGCACCTCGAAAAAATGTATCGCTTTTGGCAGTCTTTGCTGTTGCATGAACATACCTATCAGGGAGCCCCGTTTGTGCCACATGCAAGTATGCCCATTTTTGAAGCCCATTTTAACCGTTGGGTTCTTTTATTTGAGCAGAATATCAATGCCCATTTTGAGGGTGAAATTGCGGCAGAGGCACTTGCCCGGGCAGCCAATATTGCCCGCATTTTTCATGCTAAACGTGAAGCCCTTCGCCATTAATTTCAATACATTCAATTTTGCCATTCATCCGGCTTATATTTGTATATGTTTAACTATCGTATCCTGTTGCTTTTCAGTTCCGCTATTTTGGGCCTGATTTTGCCTTCTTGTAATCTTTCTAAGCCTATCATTCATAAAGAATTTGAAAACTGGGAATCGCAAAAGGCGCCTTCCGAAAAACCCGTTTATTCAGTTTATCTCTCGGGTGACGGAGGTGAGCCGCTTCCCGATGGCACAGATCCTTACATCAAAGCCCTTAAAACAGAGTTGAATGCCTGTGATTCAAATGCCGCCTTGGTTTATTTGGGCGATAATATTTATCCCGCAGGTTTGCCCGGATATGCCGATTCCAAACGCAAAACGTATGAGCAGGTGTTGAATGAGCAGATGGATGCATACGCCCAGTTTAAGGGGAAAGTTTTTTGGGTGGCCGGAAACCACGATTGGGATGACGGACACGAAGAGGGGCTGGATAAACGCCTGAATCAGGAACGCTACATTGAGCAACAATCGGGACGCGGGAATATTTATTATCCAGACAGCGCCTGTCCCGGACCTGCTACGGTTATGCTGGACGACAATACGGTATTGGTATTGTTAGATACCCAATGGTGGTTACATCAATTTGATAAACCGAAAGATAAGGCTTTGTGCGGGGTCTCAACCGAAGAGGAACTTACCCAATCGCTAAGGGCAGAATTTGATAAACACAAGGGGAAAACCATATTCGTTGCTGCCCACCATCCCATGGAAACCTGCGGCCCGCATGGAGGCAAATATCCCTTGCTCTCGCATTTTTTTCCCTTGCTTGAGTTTAACCGTAAACTATGGGTTCCTCTGCCCATTTTGGGCGGTATTTATGTGATTGCCCGTAAATCGGCCCGTTATATACAGGATACGCCCAATAAACATTACCGTCGAATGGTGAATGCATTCGAGGGCGTATTTGAGGAATATCCGGGAACTGTTTATGTAAACGGACACGATCATTCTTTGCAGCTTATCCGCAAGAAAAACGTTAATTACATAACCAGCGGATCGGCAAGCCAGGCTTCGCACGTAGTTCGCAAACCCTATTTGGATTTTGGATTGGCCGGCAACGGATACGTAAAAGTTAATCTGTATGCCAACGGTGAAAAATGGGCCGAATTTTATCAAACTTCGGAAATCGGTTCAACGCTTGTTTTCCGCAAGAAACTGGATTAAATAGGTTTTAAAAAAGTATAACAAAAAAGCCGGCTAACACTAGCCGGCTTTTTTGTTATACTAAAGTGATGTTTTATTTAGCTGTACCGGCCGGAACCACAAATTTGGCATCGGCTACGGGCGTTGCCTGCACAGAAACCAATTCCTGATCCAGGATAATGTTTCCTGCGTAATCTTTCGATACAATTTTTACCGGTATTCCCTGAATTCCGTTACGCTGTAAAACGGCAAAAATGCCTTTTCCCAAAATAATGGCCGGAAAACTGGCAGAACTTACGCCCGTGGCATTACTTACCCAGCAATTAACGGTGGCATCCGGTGTTTGAATGAGGTATTCTTCGCAAGAAAATCCGGCATAAGTACCCTTGTTTCCGGTTGCTTCAACCGAGAATGCATCCGAAAAATCGGTTTTAGCAAATGCAGAATAGGGCACATCATAAACGGCTGTTCCGCCATCAGCTTGAGAAACCATTTTTACACCGCTTTGGCCCTTTACAAAATAAAGGCTCATATTGGCATTTGCTTCTTTGGTAACCGAATTGATTTCGAGCATACTATTTCCGCCTTTCACAAACCAGTTAACGGTTGATGTTTCGGAAATTGTTTTGTTTTCGGCTTTAAAAGTAAGCACACCTTCAAAAGGAGCCTGGGCAAAAGCCTGACCCATACAGGCTGTGATGGCAGATATGATTAATAACTTACGCATGATGATTCAGTATTTTAGTTACCCACCGTACCTTTTAGGTTTGATGTGGAATAGTTGTTATCAGGTATATTGCATGTATTTCCATTGCGCTTGATGGCAAAGCCGGCAAGTCCGGGTGCCGGTGGCGGAACCGGAATGGGAATATTGATTCCGTTGAGCAGGTTGATGGTAATGGTACCGATGAAGGGAATATTGATATTAGCGCTGGCAGATAGTGTCAGCTGAAATACACCTTGTGTGCCAGGAAATCCGTATCCACCGCCGTTTCCGCCGGCTGTGTTCGGGTTGAGTCCGATGGTAACCGGCCCGAGCTGGATGGGTATTGGGAAGTTCAAGATACCTCCGTCTCCGCCTACGCCAAACTGTCCGGCACTGCCGTTAATGCCCGGGGTATAATAGGAGATACCAATTACCGGACCCGAGTTTCCTCCCAATCCGCCAACACCGCCAAGTGGACCACCTGCCCCACCGCCACCACCGGAACCTATAAATATTCCAAAGTTGATATTCACCACCGGGATGTTTTGGGTAAGCGCGAAAGCCATGGCATTTCCGCCGCCACCGCCGCCATATATGTTAAAGTTATTTTGAACGGTGGCCGGAAGAGTGAGGTTTATGGCATTTCCACCATTAAAACCCGAACCGTTCGTCCCTTGAGCCGGATTATATGAAATACCACCGTTTCCACCTTTACCTAAAATGTTTCCGTTGTTTTCGATACCTACTAATGAGCCAACCGGAAGGTTACCCGTGGTGAAGGCGGGAGTAGCCGTATTATTGCTCGAAATTTCTACACCGGTACCCACGATGGCCAATACACAAATGGGCTGGTTGGTAGGTGCGTTGGGATAGGTGTTATACAAGTCAACCGACATGTTATAATTCTGAACGCTGTTGTCCACATTAAGAATGTAGCAGGGTTCGATGGTAAGCGTAAAAAGGATATTGCTAAATTGGTTTCCGCAGAATGCCTGAATGATAATGTTGTAGGTTCCTGCCGGCGCAAATGGCGTGGCATGGAATACAATATTGGTGGTGCCTGGCGGAGTTACCGGGTTTTGGGAGAAGCTTACCGTAACGCCGGGCGGAAGGGTGTTCAATACCCCAAATCCAACCGAAGTGGGAAGACCGCTTGTTTGAACTACGTTGGCGGTAATGACTACAGAGTCTGAAATTACCCGGTCAATAGTATCCGCAGTGGCACTCAGGTCAATATCAAAATAACAGGAAGAACAGTCTTCTTGGTATGAACGCAGCCAACACTGTCCGTTCCAAAATTCCAGTGTACTGTCTTCTACATTGAAAATGATCAAACCGTGGGCGGGTGCCGTGATGGCGTTTCGCTGCGCAAGGGTTAACCGGGGCGCCAGAAATCCCATACTGTCTGACTCTAAATCTAAAATGGCTGTATTATCCGGCGTATTGGTCCCGATTCCCACATTCTGGGCCATCGAAACACCGAAAAGTCCGGCAGCAAAAATGGTAAGTAATAATTTTTTCATTGATCAATAAACTCAATTCGGGATAAAGTTAACTAAAAGTCCTATTCAGATAGGCTGCATGCCTCATTTTTTTTCCGACATTTTTTCATAGAAATTTCAATAGAACTGACTATTTGTCAGTATGTAAAGCGGTTCTTGAAAAGCTTGAAAATTATATCCCTGTTAATCTGTACTTTATATATCTGTGATAGTTTTCGGCAATCCTTTTGAGTGGTACTGGGTATACAAATTTAATAACAATGAACCTCGAAAAATTTACCATCAAAGCCCAGGAGATTCTTCAGGCTGCCCAGCAAAATGCCTTGGCACTCGATAATCCGAATATGGAAACTGCCCATATCATGCAGGCTTTGTTAAGAGAAGATAAGGAAGTAGTTCCGTTTTTGCTTAAAAAACAACAAGCCAGTCCGGAGCAGATTGCCAAGCGGCTGGATGAAATGATAGCCACTTTTGCCAAAGCAGGCGGAAATATGCATGTTTCGCAGGATGCAGCGAAAGCAATTGCCAAAGCCCAGCATTTTGCCCAACAGAACGGGGATGAATTCGTGGCCCTTGAAATGTTACTGTATGGTTTATTTGCCGTAAATGATCGCGTTTCGCAACTGCTCAAAGACCAAGGTGTTACTGAAAAAGGGCTTCAGGCCGCTATTGCCGAACTCCGCAAGGGTTCTAAAGTTACGGGTGCAGGCTCTGAGGAAACCTATAATTCGCTTGAAAAATTTGCCCGCAATCTCAATCAGGCAGCTAAATCAGGAAAATTAGATCCGGTAATTGGCCGTGACGAAGAAATTCGCCGGGTATTGCATATCCTTTCCCGCCGTACCAAAAATAACCCTGTGCTCATTGGTGAGCCCGGGGTGGGTAAAACGGCAATTGCCGAAGGGTTGGCCCATCGTATTATCAAAGGGGATGTACCCGAAAACCTGAAATCAAAAACCATTTATGCGCTGGATATGGGCGCCCTGATTGCCGGTGCCAAATACAAAGGTGAATTTGAAGAACGGTTGAAATCGGTGGTGAAGGAGGTGCAGAGTGCCGATGGGGAAATTATTTTGTTTATAGATGAAATTCACACGCTGGTGGGTGCAGGGGGCGGCCAAGGTGCCATGGATGCGGCCAATATCTTGAAGCCTGCCCTTGCCCGTGGTGAGTTGAGAGCCATCGGTGCAACTACCCTTGATGAATTCCAAAAGTATTTTGAGACCGATAAAGCCCTTGAACGCCGTTTCCAGAAGGTAAATGTGGATGAGCCTTCTACCGAGGATGCCATTTCTATTTTACGCGGAATCAAGGAAAAATACGAAACGCATCACAAAGTACGTATCAAAGATGAGGCCGTGGTGGCATCGGTAGAGTTTTCGCAACGCTATATAACCGACCGTTTTTTGCCCGATAAAGCCATTGACTTAATGGACGAGGCCTGCGCCAAACTCCGTATCGAAATTAACTCAAAACCCGAAGAACTGGATGCCGTTGAACGTGAAATATTCCGTTTGGAAATTGAACGCGAGGCCATTCGCCGGGAGGGCGATACCGATAAAGTAGATAAATTATCGAAAGACATTGCCGAGCTCAGTGAAAAACGCAATGCCATCAATGCCCGCTGGACATCGGAAAAGGAGGTAGTTGAACAAATTCAGAAAACCAAGGCGGATATTGAAGAACTGAAATTTAAAGCTGAACAGGCCGAACGAGAAGGCGATTTTGGTAAAGTGGCTGAAATACGCTACGGCAGCATTCGCGAAGCAGAAGCCAAATTAGCCGATGCACAGGCCAAGCTGTCGGAGATGCAGACCGACAACAAGTCGCTTATCAAAGAAGAGGTTACGGCCGAGGATATTGCCGATGTGGTTTCACGCTGGACAGGCATTCCGGTGAGCAAAATGTTGCAGAGTGAACGGGAAAAACTCCTGCACCTGGAGGATGAATTGCATAAACGGGTGGTTGGCCAGGAAGAGGCCATTGAAGCCGTTGCGGATGCCGTACGCAGAAACCGGGCCGGTTTGCAGGATCCTAAACGGCCCATCGGTTCGTTTATTTTTCTGGGAAGTACGGGTGTGGGAAAAACCGAATTGGCCAAAGCCTTAGCCGAATATCTATTTGATAATGAGGATGCACTTACACGTATCGACATGAGTGAATATCAGGAAAAACATAGTGTTTCGCGCCTGGTGGGAGCGCCTCCCGGATATGTGGGTTACGATGAGGGCGGGCAGTTAACCGAGGCCGTGCGCCGTAAGCCATACAGCGTGGTTTTGTTGGATGAAATTGAAAAAGCACACCCCGATGTATACAATATTCTGCTTCAGGTGCTGGATGACGGACGTTTGACTGATAATAAGGGTCGCATGGCTAATTTCAAGAATACCATCATTATTCTTACCTCAAACTTGGGTTCACACATTATTCAGGATAATTATTCAGAAATCACACCAACCAATGAGGAAGAGATTTTGGCTAAAACCAAAACCGAAGTGTTTGATTTGCTCAGAAAATCATTGAGACCTGAGTTTTTGAACCGTATTGACGAAACAATTCTCTTTACACCGTTGAGCAGGGAAAACATTACCGACATCGTTCGCTTGCAGCTTAACGGCATTGCCAACATGCTTAAGGAAAACAATGGGGTAGAATTGCGGTTTACGGAAGATGCGCTTGACTGGCTGGCCCAGCTGGGTTATGATCCCACGTTTGGCGCCCGTCCGCTTAAACGTGTATTGCAAAAAAAGGTAATGAACGAACTCTCTAAAATGATTTTGGCCGGCAAAATTGACAAGGATAAAACGATTATCATAGACCAGTTTGACGGACAGATTGTATTCCGGAATGAATAAATAAATTGTAATAACAAATTGTTTAACTTTTAATATTTAAGACTTTTATAACATTTTGAAAAACTTTTTGGTACATGATTTGTTATGTATTAAGTATATTACAGAATTAAAAATAGTTTTTTCATAGGTTAGGGTTAAGGGTTGACGGGATTCGCCCTCCAAAAGGCGAATCCCGTTTTTTTAACTCGATTGGATAAAAGCGATTTTAAATTGTGATTACAAATAAAATTAGGAAATAAATAACAAATTCGATAAATTTTTGGTACGGGATTTGTAATACTTAAGGTGCAAATAAATATAAGAATTAAAATATAGTTTTTTCATAGGTTAGGGTTAAGGGTTAACGGGATTCGCTCTCCAAAAAGCGGGTCCCGTTTTTTTATCTGCTGTTAAATAAAACATGGCTTCCATAATTTTAGCATAGCTAAACCATTTATGATTTTTTTATCATTTGTAATCAGTCATTTGTGAGATTTTTAGTTAGAAATAAATAATATGAACAAATAACAAAAATGATAATGTGCTTTTCATTTTGGATGGGCAATTTCATATCTATCTGCCCCGTAAAGTTATTTCCTTCCAATTCATACAGATTATATGGTATGGTGGGCAATGTTTCAGAATGGGTTTCGGATACGTTTGTTTTCTTTGAAAAATATGAGTCGCGCGAGAAGGAACAAAAATCATGGACTGAACCAGATGTATATACGGTAAGCGGTGGTTCCTGCTGCGATGACTATATATGAAACAGTATATCAATACCGTAAATCCGTTTCATGCTGATTCCGCTCATTCATACATTGGTTTTCGGCTTGCGGCATCCGTTAAATAAGAGTTATACATAGAATTTTAGGTTTTGATTAACCTCGTTTTAACGGACTATTTTTACGTCGCGGTTTATCTTGCGGCATGAATCGGAATACGTTTAAAATTGAAGTTTTTTTTGGTTTTCTCCTGATTATCACAAATATATCAGTGCGCGGCCAAGTTGTTGTTCCGCCCGAAGAAGACAAAGAAGTAAAAGACAGTATTTACATTGCCCAAACCGAAGAAGTGAAGGGACGTGCCAAAGTTTTACACGCCGAACCCCTGTACATTGATTTAATTCGTGACTTGGGTGCCCGAAAAGGAGAGCGCGAATGGAACGTTGGTTTAGGAATTACGGATAATCAAAACTTTGACCGATACACGGCCCTTGTTGAGTATGAATGGGCACCGGTTGATCGCCTGGGTCTTGAGGTTGAACTGCCCTTTACCTTTGTTGCCCCACAACGGGGAGTGAGTAAAGACAGTTTGCCGGGGAGTAAGCTGAACGGTATTAAAACCGCCATTCAGTGGAGTTTTTTCGTAAATGAAAAGGCAAAAACATCCATGGCGCTCGGCTATATAAATGAATTGGAAATTAATTATTTTAAAAATTACCGCAAAGGACAATTTCTCATCGGAAATACCTATAATCCGTTTTTGGTGGCAGCAAAGCGATGGAAAAATAATTACCATACGCTTATTTATACGGGACCATTGTTAACCCAGCATTTTGGTGATAAGCACCTGAGTTGGGTTTACCAGATCAATACCAGTTTTCATTATATGATAACGGGAACCCGCAATTTTGTGGGCGTTGAGTTTAATAAAGAAGTTTACAAGAAAGATTTTGACATGATTATCCGCCCACAGTTCAGGTTAGAAATATCGCAGTATTTTATGATGGGAATTGTTGCAGGTGTTCCCATTAATCGCGAAAATGAGAGGTTTAGTGCATTTATGCGCTTAATTTATGAACCGCCGCATAAATCAAAATCAAAAAAGAAAGTACATCACGGGTAATACCCAGCCTGCTAATACTCGCCTTCAGCAGGATCTTCTTTCAACGTATGGGTGATGAAATTCTCCCATTTATCGAGCATTTGGCTAAAACCTTCGGGAAGCTCGGAGTCAAATAACAGGTGTTTGCCGGTTCTGGGGTGAATAAAGCCCAATGTTTTGGCATGAAGTGCCTGACCCGGTATTAATCCGAAACAGTTTTGTACGAAATTTTTATAATTCGATGAATTCGGTCCTTTCAGTATGCGGTTTCCGTCGTAACGGTCATCGTTAAATACGGTGTGGCCGATGTGTTTCATATGTACCCGGATTTGATGGGTACGTCCGGTTTCCAGGATACATTCACACAAGGTAACATAACCAAAACGTTTCAATACCCGGTAATGGGTAATGGCGGGCTTTCCCTGAGTTCCGTCTGTGTACACTTTGAATATTTTCCGCTGCCTGTCATCACGGCCAATATTTCCTTCAATGGTGCCCGAATCGGCTTCTACATTTCCCCATACCAGGGTAATGTATTTACGGTCAACGGTTTTGTCATAAAACTGTTTGGCCAAAAAGGTCATGGCCTCCTCATTCTTGGCAATCACCAATAGGCCTGAGGTATGTTTGTCAATGCGGTGTACGAGTCCGGGGCGTGGTGGTTCTCCTTCGGGTGATTTACTGTTTTTTGAAACGGGTAAATTTTGAAAATGCCAAGAAAGTGCATTCACCAGGGTTCCGGTAAAGTTGCCCACTCCGGGGTGCACCACCATGCCGGCTTTTTTATTTACGATGAGCAAGTCCTGATCTTCGTATGTAATTTCGAGTGGAATATTTTCGGGAACCAAAAAGCGGTTCACCGGCGGGGCCGACATGACGATGGTGATTTCGTCGAGCGGTTTTACTTTGTAATTTGATTTTACCGGTTTCCCGTTTACCCTTACCGAACCTGCTTCAATGGCGATTTGAATGCGGTTGCGGCTTTTGTTTTCCATCCGCGAGGTAAGAAAACGGTCAATACGTATCAGGCTCTGCCCTTTATCTACCGTAAGCCGGAAATGTTCGTATAATTCGTCGTTTTCCTCGTCTTCTAATCCTTCGCTTGGAATGTCAATCGGGAATAATGCCTCGTCTTCGTCTTTATCTGAATAATTCACCTTAGTTAGCAATAATCAATTTGTGAACGGAATACATGGCATTACTTTGTGCCTGGAAACGGGCAAAATAAATGCCGTTGCCTAATCCGCTTAAATCTAAGGTTCCTGCAAAATCACCTCTTTGTGTGCGTACAATTTTTCCGCTCATGTCAACCACGCTGATTTCCAAATCATTCGGCATGGAGCTGCTCAGCTCGTAATAAAACAATCCGCCCGAAGGGTTCGGGAAAACGCGCACTTCGGTAATCACGGGTTCCGGCTCCTCTATGCTGATAAAGTCTTCGGCAGTAACCGGGGCACCCACTACCGGCCGAATCATAAAGCTGCCTTCATAGCCGGGTATATCGGCAAAAGAAAACCATTCCCCGGTAGTTTTATAGAATATTTTATCGGCGTTATCCCAATTTTTATCAAAACCCACATTCATTTTAAATTGGGTATTTTGTCTCCATCCCACATAAAATTTACCTACCGGTAAGGCTACCGGCCGGTCTAAGATATAGGTGGTAAACATGTTGGGACCGAGGTTATTGTACTGCGGTTTGATAAAGGTTTGGGCATAAAGGGTATCTTCTTCGGTGTCGTTCAGCGTTCTCCAGATGCGTATTTCAAAATTATTGTTTGAAATGTTGGGTTTTTGCGGATTGAAATAAAACTGCACGGCCCTGAGCGTATCCGCAAAATTCATTTCAAATTCATAAGCAATCTGTCCTACCGATCCCAGAAAGAATGAACCTTCGGCTTCTCCGTCGTCATAGGCAAAGAAATTGTAGAATGTCTGTTCACGGTAAATGGTATCGTTACCCGTATATAAATCATAAGCCAATGGTCCGCTTTGCGATTGCAGGTTCTGTACCACATGCCTTACGGTGAATTTACTGCTGTCTGGCAAAGGACAGCAAACGGGTTCAGAAACATCAAACAAATACGAAAACTCGGGAAGGCTGTGCCTAAAATAATCATGATATCCATTGCTTATAAACGGCTCAATGGCAGCGGTGTCATAAGGTCCGGGAAGGGCATCGTAGGGGTAAGAAGTAAGGGAATCGCCATCGCCGTTAAACAAGGTGTGCCCGTATGTAATCCACTTGTTTTGATTCCAAAGGTTATTGAGCGTGTTTTCCCATTTCTGGTTGATTTCAGCCTGTACAAACTGGCTTGCCGGCATTTGTTCATAACGGTTCAAAATGGTTGTGGCCCTACTCACAAACGCCACGTCATTATAAACGGTATCCTGTTTTGACCGGTTGGCATCCAGCCTCACATAATCCAGCAGCCAATGATCCATATTGGCAGCCAGTCCGGCATAATTTTTAAATCTAAACTGAAATCCTTTTACAAACCATTCGGCATTTAAAATGGGAACCATAATTTGTCTGAACGGTTTTAAGGTGCTTCCGGCAATACCCCAGGCTCTTGTCCATTTGTCATTTACGGGCGATTTAAATTCCAACACCAAACTGTCTTTCGGCTCCGGAAAAAATCCGATTCCCTGCGGTTGGATATAGAAACTCAAATAAAGCGAATCACCCGGCAACAAACCGTTTAAATCAATAGGTTTCGACGTAAGATAATCAGCTACTCCGTAGGCATTTTCATTCGTTGCGTAGGGCATTCCGTTCATGCCTATTCCATCAAACACGGCCACTCCGATGGATGGCGGATTTACGGCAATTCCGTTGTTTACGTAAACATGCCGGTCAACCCATAGCGATTTGTCGGTAGAAGGGGAGGCAGGAACAATAATATATTCTTTTTGGAAATTGTAAATTTTCCCGTCGGGCTGGAAACTCTCGTCATATACGGGATTGCCGTTCACCACATCGGACATTTTTGGAAGAAATTGCCATACCACAAGTGAATCGGCGATCCGGTAAGGGTTTACCAGGGTATCGTAAATGTAAATTTTAAACTGCGGAGTTTGTGGCGTAAAAGTAATAAAGGTACTGTCGGTATTCACCACGAATGAATCCGGCTGCGTGAACAGATACCAAACGGAATCCGGAAATTCCTGGGCATAATTTACGGTTTTGAAATACGGTAAAGTATCTAAGTAAATTCCGGTGTACTGGTACAACCTAAAATCCTTAAAACGGTCTTTCGAAAAGTCATCAAAGAATGGCAGACTGAGGGTATCATCAAAATAATACACATTATTTCCTGCCGGGAAAAGGGTTTTTTCTTGGTTAAATTCTTCCTGTGCTATTCTGGGGTTGATGGAAAGAGGTTCTAAGTTCAGCGGATGCTGGGCAGACGCATTCAAAAATCCGCCCAACGAAAGTAGGAACAGAAATACAATGCGGATAGTATGGTTATGCTGTGTCATAAAATTAATTTATTGGCCATACCAAACATCTACCACGTCACCGGAATTGATGACCGGCTCGTCGGAGGCTTCCGGATATTGGCGGATTACTTTGGCTCTGCTGCTGTCTTTTACGTTTTCAAATTTTTCAAAACCAAGGCCCAGGTTCATTGAAGTAAGCATGCCAATCACTTCCGAACGGCTCATGCCCTTTAAGTCGGGAACGGGAACCATGCCTTCGCCTGTTCCGGTGCCTATCACCACGTCAATGGCGCTTCCTTTTCTGAGTTTAGATTTTGAGGGGATGGATTTGCCTTTGAATTTCATATCTAAAACGGCTCCCGGTCCGGGTCTTTTTCCCACTTTTCCCAATTTTAATCCTTTGGTTTCTAACAAGGCATTTGCTTCACGAAGGCTTAAGTCGCGCAAATCTGGAACTTCAATCATGGGCGGTGTGCCCGTACTTACCAATAGATATACTTTACGGCCTTTTTTAACTTCAGAAGCTCCTTCGGGATTTTGTTCCAGAATGACACCAGGAGCTTTACCTTCTTCATACAGAGAGTCCGTAATTACGGCCTCCAGGCCTTCATCATCCAATTTGGCAATCGCTTCTTCCGAAGGTAAATCCAAAATATGCGGAACGGTAATCGTACTTCCGTGGCGGCTGTATATATCGAGTGATTTCAATAGCAGGAAGGAAACAACAAGCATGGCGGCGCCTGCAATCAATACATTTAGTAGGAAACGCTTCTTCATGTCAGGGCCTTAATTCGGTATCTGTTTGATGTACATAACGCACAAAGGTAAGCTTTTCAGCGAAATGAAGAGGGGCTTTATGTAATCGTCCGTTATCCACTTTTTTGCGTTAAAAAGTAATGCTTTGCTTCCTAAAAACAGCAGATTGATTAACGTTACTTTGCTCTTTAAAGTATTCCATCCATGAAAAAAATAGCCGTTGTAGCCGGCGGAAATTCAGGTGAGTTTGAAGTATCCCTGAAAAGTGGAAGAATGGTCATGCAGTCGCTCGACCGTTCTTTGTTTGAGCCTTATTATGTGGTCATTAAAGGAGATGATTGGAAAATGGAACTCAACGGTGACTGGATAGCCATTAACCGTGCCGATTTTTCAGTACCCCTTCCGGATGGAAGCCTGCTTCGTTTTGATGCGGCGTATCTTATCATACACGGTACACCGGGTGAAGATGGCGTTATTCAGGGTTATTTTAGTTTGATGGGTATTCCTTTCATCGGGCCCGGAATTACTTGCTGTTCCTTAACATCCAGCAAATCCTTATCGAAAGATTTGGTGGCCGCCAAAGGTATACCCACGGCCAAAAGCCGCGTATTGAAACGGAATTCAAAGCCCGATTGGGCGGCTCTGGCGAACGAACTCGGACTGCCTCTTTTTATTAAGCCCAATAGCGGCGGAAGCAGCGTGGCTACCCATAAAGTGTATAAAACCGAAGAGCTGGAGGCCGCATTTTTAGATGCCGCACAGCACGATGCTGAAGTATTGGCCGAAGAATTTGTGCAGGGCCGTGAGCTTACCTGCGGGATATTTGACAATGGACAGGAATTGGTTTGCTTGCCCATCACGGAAATAAAACCGCACAACGATTTTTTTGATTACCGGGCCAAATACATGGGCGAAAGTGATGAAATCACACCCGCCGACATCGATACGTCATTACTTTCCGAAATCAATGAACTCACCCGGAAAGTGTATCGCATTTTGCATTGTGATGCCATGGTGCGTATTGATTTTATTATCCGTGGCCATGTGCCCTATTTTATGGAAGTGAATACCATTCCCGGTTTTAGTGAGGCCAGTATCGTGCCACAGCAGCTCAGGGCTGCCGGTTTAAATGTTAAGGATACGCTTACGGCAATCATTAACCGGAAGCTCAACGTATAATGAATCCAACCCCATTTCAGCTTGCTTTGGATGCTGCGCTTTTGGCCGGAGAGGCCATTATGAAGCGGTATGAAACAGGATTTTCGGTAGAGGAAAAAGCCGATCGATCGCCGGTTACCGAAGCGGATAAGGAAGCTGATGCCATTATCCGCAAGGTGCTTGAAAGCAGCGGGATTCCGGTAATCAGCGAAGAATCGGCTGTTGAAGAATATGAAATTCGCCGGCATTGGAATCGGGTTTGGTTGGTAGATCCGCTGGACGGCACCAAAGAATTTGTAAAACGAACCGGTGAATTCACCGTAAACATAGCATTGGTAGAAGAGGGACAACCCGTGGAAGGACTGGTGTTTGCACCGGCCTTGGAACTTTTGTACAGAACGGATGGAAAAGTATTGAACAAGGAAATTTGGCGCAGAAACCCAAATGGAATTTTTGGTTTGCATGAACAGTTTTCGCTGCTCGGGGCTACCGGGTTTTCGCAGGATGTATGTGCCAGTGTTTCCCACATGGACGAACACACAAATGAATTCATCCGCAAGTACAGAAGTTCCTATCCCGCGGGGAAATTGATTCAGGCGGGTAGCTCACTCAAATTTGGACTTATGGTCGAGGGCAAAGCCTGTGTATACCCCCGTTTTTCGCCAACCATGGAATGGGATACCGCTGCCGGACATGCTTTGCTGAAGGCCGCCGGGGGCGATTTGCTTGAATATGCATCTACAAATCCTATGATGTATAACCGCAAGGAACTCCGAAATGGCGCTTTTGTGGGGTACGTTTCCCCCTTTAATACAGATAAACTAAGCCATTTTAGTTAAGTTTTCCGCTTTTTATTCTTCATTTTTTTTTAAGTTCATTGTGTTTAGTACTTTTACCCTATAAATTTAGTAGGGTAAAGTGTATGGAAATACGGACAAAGGCTTTAGGGGCTGAGTTTTCATGGTTTAATGATATGTGTGACGGGGATACTGACCAGTTGGGACAACGCCAGCCTGAACGCAGAAGTTCTTTCCGGCATTGCCTTGATGTAATGCAGGTGGCGGAACAAAATGGTTTTAAGGGTATTCTGCTTCCAACGGCTTATGATACCGGACTGGATTCCCTAACTTTTGCGGCGGCAGCTGCACCGCTGACGAATAAAATCAAACCCATTGTCGCTTTGCGTATGGGAGAAATTTACCCTACCACATTGTCCCGTTCATTGGTGAGTTTGGATGAAGCTTCGCAGGGACGTTTTGTAATTAATGCCATATCATCTGATTTCCCAGGGCAGAAGCTTCCCGCGCACATACGTTATGACCGGACGGGAGAATTATTAGATATACTGATTCAGGGTTGGGAGAAAAATGAAATCCATTTAGATGGGCAATATTACTCCGTGCACTTGGATGCCGCACCTGCGAAATGTAGGTATAACAAAAGACCTTTAATTTACTTTGGTGGTATTTCACCCGAAGCCAAAGCCATTGCTGCCAAATACGCCGATGTATATTTAATGTGGCCCGAAAAAAAAGAAATGATGCGTGAAACCATGCTTGAAGTATCCGAAATGGCAGCCCGGGAAGGCCGTACTATTGATTTTGGATTAAGAATACATATGATTGTGCGCGAAACTGAGGCAGAGGCTAAGCAGTATGCCAAACGTTTGGTTTCAAAGTTGGATTCGGAACTTGCCTATGAAATTCGTTCTAAACACCAGGATGCAGTTTCATATGGCGTTTTCAGACAAGATGAATTGAGGAAAAATGCTGATTTGGAAGGTTATATTGAGCCACTCGTTTGGAGTTCCGTGGGCAAGGTTTTTTCCGGTTGCGGTAGTGCCTTGGTAGGAAGTGGTTCGCAAATAAAAGATAAACTCCAAGATTATATGCAGATGGGTTTCCGGGCTTTTATTCATTCGGGTTTTCCGCTGATTGAAGAGGCAAATTATTTTGGTCAATTGGTGTTACCCTATATGAACAACATAAACCTCAGCTATCCGTCGGCTGATATTCCCCAGCTTTCAGTTTAACGCATCTGCTGTTTTTTTTTGATTTCATATATTTCTTTCGTTTTTAGATAGTGAATCATAAAATAAATACATTTGTTCCGTGAAAAAGGTAATGAGTATAATTCTTGTGGTATTGCTGACTGTTATGTACAGTTGGGTGGTAAGCATGGGTTATGCTGAACCGGAATACATGCATGCACAGGAAACCGGCCATCAGAACGATGGCATGAATTACTTTTCCGGTGTTTCAGTAAATTTATTTAGTCATACCTATTCGTCTTCGCCGGTATTGGATTGTCTGCAAACGGGCTCTGCCGGCTTTTTTATCAAGGATTATACGGCTTCGTTAAGAAGCTTAAACTCCATGCTGTTTTGGAAGCGTAAAGTGGTATACTCCATTTTTGCATCGGAAAGCAGGCTAATCCGTTCACGGAAATCGGATTTGATTTTTCCGTTCCATTATTTCTGGTAAATTTTAATTGACACCCGTTTTTTTTTTTTGATGCAAGCCAATGCGGTTTGCAAGCATTTTATTGTCAATTCATTTACAAATCATGGAAATCGAAATTATCATTATCGGGCTCATTTGCGTTGCCCTGTTTATTCTGCCTTTTTATTTATCGCGCAGGAACCGTTTAAAACGCGAGAATAAATACCTGTCTCAAATTCAGCAGATGGCTTTGGCCATAGGTAGTAAAATAAGTACACACGACTTTTTACAGGATGGTATCATTGCCCTGGATGAACAACAGGCCAAGCTGTTTTTTTATCGGGAATTAAATACGGGAGCTCAGTCCCAAACGATAGATTTATCAAAAATTCAGCGTTGCCGTTTACTCAATTTGGGCAGAAATGTGGCCCGTGAAGGGGGCTCATACCGGGTAACGGATAAAGTGCAACTGGCATTTACGCCCCTTAAAAAAGAGCAACCTGAAATCATTGTTGAGTTTTTTGATTCGGAACATACGGTTCAACTAACCGATGAACTGAAATTAGCCATAAAATGGGAACAGTTTATTAATACAAACTATTTGGTTAAGTAGTGTGCAGTTGAAGAAAAAGCCCTGTGAAAGCAGGGCTTTTTTTAATTAGTTTAAATGCCATTAGGCTATTTTTCAGGATGAAGAATGGTTGTTATTTTTTTGATTAAAATCTTACGAAATTGACTATAAGAATCCAAGTTCCAATTGGGCTTCTTCACTCATCATGTCTTTATCCCAGGGTGGGTCAAAGGTGATTTCTACCTTTACTTCTTTTACTTCTTCCAGGGCCGAAACACGCTCTTCAATTTCGCGCGGTATTTCTTCTGCCGAAGGACAATTCGGGGAGGTTAAGGTCATGAGTATTTTTACGCTCAGATCCTCGTTGATGGTGATTTCATAAATCAGGCCTAATTCAAATACATCCACCGGAATTTCGGGGTCGTAAATGGTTTTGATCGCTTTTATGATATCGGCTTCTAATTTTTGTTTATCAACGGCCATAGTGCTAAGCATTTGATTCCGCATAACGGGCGGCATAGTTTTTCATATAATTAATCATACTCACCAACCCGTTTGAACGGGTGGGAGAGAGGTGCTCTTTTAATCCGATATCATCAATGAAATGAAGCTCGGCGCGGGCAATTTCTTCGGCCTTATGACCCGATAAAACCCGGATCAATAAAGCGATGATGCCTTTTGTGATAACTGCATCACTGTCGGCCGTGAAATATACTTTTCCCTCACGAAGTTCGGCATTGAGCCATACCCGGCTCTGGCATCCTTTTATGATGCGTTCTTCCGTTTTTTTACTGCTCTCAATCAGGGGCAAATCTTTCCCCAGATCAATAATATAATTGTAGCGCTCTTCCCAGTCTTCAAACAGGGAAAAGTCTTCACGTATTTCGTTTTCTAATTCGGCTATGCTGCTCATAATAACATGCGTTTTGCTTTTTCCAGTCCCTGGGCCAGCAGGTCAATTTCTGTTTCGGTGTTATAGAATGCAAAGGAGGCCCGTATGGTTCCCGGAATTTTAAAAAAGTCCATAACCGGTTGTGTGCAGTGATGGCCGGTGCGCACAGCAATTCCCATTTTATCTAGTAAAATGCCCACGTCGTATGGGTGTGACCCATCAAGCAAGAATGAAACCACGGCCGATTTTTCTTTTGCCGTGCCGATGAATCGAATACCTTCAATTTCTGCCAATTTTTTATTTGCATAAGCCAGTAATTGTGCCTCACGCGCATGAATGGTTTCTATTCCGATATCCTGTATAAATTTCACGGCCTCCGAAAAGGCAATAACGCCCTCAATATTGGGTGTGCCGGCTTCAAATTTGAAGGGAATCACATTGTAGCTGGTATGTTCAAAACTTACGGTTTCGATCATATCTCCGCCGCCTTGGTATGGAGGCAGTTTTTCGAGCCATTCTCTTTTACCGTATAACACGCCGGTGCCCGTGGGCGCATACATTTTATGTCCGGAAAAACAGTAAAAATCACAATCCAAATCTACCACATCCACTTTCATGTGTGGGGCGGCCTGGGCTCCGTCAACCAATACGGGTATGCCGAGGCTGTGTGCTTTAGCAATGATTTCTTTCACCGGATTTACGGTTCCCAATGAATTGGAAACATGGGTAATGGCTATGAGTTTAGTTTTGGCGCCCAGCTCATTCAAAAATGATTCGGTAAGCAAGGTTCCTGTATCATCCATGGGAATGATTCGGAGCTTGGCTCCGCTTCGTTCGCATGCCATTTGCCAGGGCACAATGTTGGAATGGTGTTCCATGGCCGAAATCCACATTTCATCGCCGGCTTTTAAAAAGGCCTGCGAAAAACCGGAAGCTACGGTATTGATGGAATCTGTGGTGCCTTTCGTAAATATAACACACTCTTTCTCGGGAGCGTTGATGAACCCGGCAAGCGCAGTGCGGGCTTCTTCGTATGCATCGGTAGCTTTTTGACTCAGGGTGTGCACGCCGCGGTGTACATTGCTGTTGAGCCGGGTATAATAATGCACAATGGAATCAATTACCCGCTGTGGTTTCTGCGAGGATGCCGCATTGTCGAAGTAAACAAGGGGTTTCCCGTTTACCTGAGTTTGCAGGATGGGAAACTGGGAGCGCCAATGTGTTATATTTTCTTCGGTTATCAATGTATGGTTGTACTGTGTTATTATTGAAGAATTTCCTGCAATTTGTTTTCGGCAATTTCGGCCAGATAGCTTCGTGTATCTTCGTTGCTGATGCGATCCAGCACATCGCCGGCAAAGGCCAGCATAAGCATTTTCTTTGCTTCTTTTTCACGTATGCCTCTGCTTTGCAGATAGAACAGACTTTTTAAATCGGTTTGGCCCGTGGTGCTGCCGTGTGAACATTTTACGTCGTCGGCGTATATTTCCAGTTCCGGTTTTGAACGGATCAGGGCTTCATCGGAGAGTAATATGTTTTTGTTTGACTGGTATGCATTGGTTTTTTGGGCATCCCTGGCCACATATACTTTTCCGTTGAACACGGCGGTTGAACGGTCGGCGGCAAGTCCTTTGTACAATTCGTCGCTGGTGCAGTTTGGAAACATGTGATTTACCGTAGTCAAGAAATCGGAATGACGGTCTTTGTCGGCGGCATAAAAGCCGTTCAGTTCGGTATGGCAATTTTCGGCTAAATGCTCGGCACTGATGTTCTGACGCAAAAATTGGGCACCCGTGGCCAGAATGGAATGCGAAAAAGTGGATCCTTTTTCTTGTGTTGCCAAAAGGCTAAAAATGCCGGATGATTGCCCCATGTTCTGGTCGCTTACAGCCATTTTAAGCTGTGCATGTTCGCCCAGTTTAACCTGACTCAGTTGGTTGCTGAATGCCTTTTTGCCGCTTCCGATGCGGATTTCGGTCAATTCGGCTTCAATGCCGGCAGCAACTTCAATCACATTGAGCGAAGCTCCGTAAACGGCTTGTTCACCTGAGCAAACAATGTTTAGCCAAACCAAAGGTTCCGCAGTTGGGGCACTGATTCGCAGATGAAACCCGTTGCGCGCGCTAAGCAGAGCCAGGGCCTGCATGGAATCATTTTCTTCAAGTTGTATTTTAGGTTGGAAGGCCAGGTATTCGCCAATTCCGGACAGGCTGATTCCTTCGCCGGCTTCAAAACGTGAAACGAGTCCGTTTACGGTAACAAGTATGTTTTTACCGGAATAAAAGCTCAGATTTTTGGCAAATGTTTCGGCATCACTTGCGCTTACTTCAGCGTTTATGAAGTCGCCCTCGTTCAATATTTTAGCCACATTGGCATATTTGTACCGTTCGTTTTTCACTTCGGGTATGCCTTGTTTTTGGAGCAGTGCCCGCGCTTTTTTCACGCTGCTTTCCGAAACCGGCAAAACCGGTTTCTGGCTTAGGGCTTGTTCCAGTAGGCGTGCCGATGCGCTCTGTAATTGTGTTTCGGTTTCCATTTTTATGCGGGCACTCCGGCTTTAATGTGATCGTATCCTTTTTCTTCCAGTTCAAGGGCCAGTGATTTGTCGCCGCTTTTAACAATTCGTCCATCGTACAATACATGCACAAAATCGGGAACGATATAATCCAGAAGCCTTTGGTAGTGGGTGATTACGATGTATGCATTTTGCTCGTTGTGCAGTTTGTTTACGCCGTCGGCCACGATGCGCAGGGCATCAATATCGAGTCCGGAATCGGTTTCGTCTAAGATAGACAGGCTGGGGTTCAGCATGGCCATCTGGTAAATTTCGTTCCGTTTTTTCTCACCGCCCGAAAAACCTTCGTTTACGGAGCGCCCGGTCAACTTTTTGTCAAGTTCAACCAAGGCCTGTTTTTCTTTGCTGAGCTGCAAAAAACCTTTGGCATCCAGCGGCTCCTGCCCCCGGTATGTGCGGACTTCGTTTACGGCGGTACGCATAAAATTGGTCATGCTCACCCCCGGAATTTCAACCGGATACTGAAAAGCAAGAAAAATACCTTCTCCGGCTCTTTCCTCAGGCGCAAGGTCTAACAGATTTTTACCGTTGAACAATACTTCACCACCGGTTACTTCGTACTCTTCTTTTCCGGCCAATACCGCCGAAAGGGTACTTTTCCCCGAACCGTTTGGCCCCATGATGGCATGAATCTCACCCGGCTTTACTTCCAGATTAATTCCTTTCAGGATTTCTTTATCGCCTATTTTGGCGTGTAAGTCTTTTATTATTAGCATGTTATAGTATCAAGTATTAAGTATCAAGTATCAAGACTTTTGCAAATGAGAGAATAGTTCGTTTATCCAACACTACCTTCCAACGATATACTAAGCAATTTTTGCGCTTCCACCGCAAATTCCATGGGTAATTGGTTGAATACTTCTTTGCAGTATCCGTTTACGATTAAGCCTACGGCTTTTTCGGTGTTTATGCCCCGTTGGTTTAGGTAGAAAATTTGGTCTTCGGCAATTTTAGAGGTGGTAGCTTCGTGCTCAACCACACCCGTTGGATGGTCACATTCAATATATGGAAAAGTGTGTGCCCCGCATTTATCGCCGATGAGCAGACTGTCGCACTGTGAAAAATTACGTGCTCCAATGGCCTCACGGCCAATTTTTACCAATCCACGGTAACTGTTATTGCTTCTGCCGGCACTGATTCCCTTAGAAACAATGGTGCTGCGCGTGTTTTTGCCCAAATGGATCATTTTGGTACCCGTATCGGCTTGCTGGAAATTATTGGTGAGGGCCACACTGTAAAATTCACCTACCGAGTTATCGCCCTTCAAAACCACCGACGGATATTTCCAGGTGATGGCTGAACCCGTTTCTACCTGTGTCCATGAAATTTTACTGTTTTCGCCTTTACAGATGCCCCGCTTGGTTACGAAATTATAAATTCCGCCCTTGCCTTCTTTATTTCCTGGATACCAGTTTTGTACTGTGCTGTATTTGATTTCGGCATCTTTCATGGCCACCAGTTCCACCACGGCAGCATGAAGCTGGTTTTCATCGCGCATGGGAGCCGTACAGCCTTCGAGGTAACTCACGTAACTGCCTTCATCGGCAATGATAAGTGTACGCTCAAACTGCCCCGTATTCATGGCGTTGATGCGGAAATAGGTAGAAAGCTCCATAGGACAGCGCACTCCCTTGGGAATATAAACAAATGAACCGTCGCTGAATACGGCTGAATTCAATGTAGCATAGAAATTATCGTTCACCGGAACCACGGAACCGATGTATTTTTTTACCAGTTCGGGATGCTCTTTTAAGGCTTCGCTGATGGAACAGAAGATGATACCCAGCTCGCCCAGTTTTTCGCGGAAGGTAGTTTTTACCGAAACGCTGTCAATAACGGCATCAACCGCCACACCGGCCAGAATTTTTTGTTCATCCAATGATATACCGAGTTTTTTGAAGGTTTCCAGTAATTCCGGATCTACCTCATCTAAACTTTTGTATTGGGGCTTTTCTTTTGGTGCCGAATAGTATATAATATCCTGAAAATCAATTTTAGGATACGAAACATGGGCCCAATCCGGTTCAGTCAATGTTTGCCATTTACGGAAGGCTTTCAGGCGCCATTCGGTCATCCATTCGGGCTCGTTTTTCTTGGCACTGATAAAGCGCACGGTATCCTCGCTTAGTCCTTTGGGAAGGGATTCGGATTCAATATCGGTGTAAAACCCGTACTTATATTCGGATTGAACGGCCTCGTCTATGATTTGGTTGCTGTCGCTCATGGCTTAAATTATATGGAGAAACTTTCCCCACATCCGCAGGTGCGTGTGGCATTGGGATTGTTGAATTGGAAACCTTTGCCGTTCAGTCCGTCTGAAAAATCCAGTTCGGTGCCGATCAGGTAAAGGAAACTTTTTTTGCTGACTACTATTTTTACGCCTTTGTCCTCAAAAATGCGGTCGTCTTCTTTTAATTCCGTATCAAAAGTAAGTTGGTATGAAAGTCCCGAACATCCGCCGCCTTCAACGCCTACGCGAACAAAACTGTCGGCCGGTTTGCCTTCATCGTTCAGTAGTACGGATATTTTTTCTTTTGCTCTGTCTGTTACCGTAATCATAAATTCTAGTTAGGTTTGCGCTTTTAAATAACGTTTATCGCCTAAGTTTGTTTAGTTTATTTAGAACTAATCTAAATAAACCCCGCAGCGAAGGTACAAAATATCTTTTTACGGTTGAAATATGGAACAGGAAAAGCATAATCCACTTACTCCGCTCAGCGAAATCGGAGAATTCGGTTTAATCGAAAAAATCAGGGCCAATGTGGTAAACACGGCTCCCCAAACCATTTTTGGCATTGGAGATGATGCCGCGGTTTTGGATTCAAAAGGACAGAAAACGCTCATCAGTACCGACTGTTTGGTTGAGGGCATTCATTTTGATTTGTCGTATGTGCCCATGAAACACCTGGGCTACAAAGCCGTGGTGGTAAATCTTTCCGATATTTTTGCCATGAACGCCAAACCCGCCCAGATCCTGGTTACGTTGGCTGCATCAAGCCGCTATACGCTTGAGGCCATTGATGAACTGTATGAAGGTATTTTCGCAGCCTGCCAGGCCTATGGGGTTGATTTGGTGGGCGGTGATACATCTTCCATTCCCAAGGGATTGGTATTGTCCATTACCGTGCTTGGGTATGCCGATGAGGCTTCGGTTGTTTACCGTAATGGTGCCAGATTGAATGATATCATCTGCGTGAGCGGTGATTTAGGCGGTGCTTATGCCGGCTTGCAGTTATTGGAACGGGAGAAGCGTATTTTTATGGAAAATTCGGCCGTACAGCCTGATTTGACTGGTTTTGATTATATTCTGGAACGACAACTTAAACCCGAAGCCCGAAAAGATGTGGTGGATTTGTTTGCGCGTCTGGGAATTAAACCAACGGCTATGATTGACGTATCGGACGGACTGGCCTCCGAAATAAACCATATCTGTAAGGAATCGGCCTGTGGAGCCCGCATTTTTGATGAACGGATTCCGGTAGATCCGCAATCGGTTATTTTGTTGGAAGAAATGAAAGTAAATCCAACCCTGGCGGCGCTTAACGGCGGCGAGGACTATGAATTGCTCTTTACCATCAGTCCGGCCGATTATGAAAAAATCAAAGCCGAAAAAGGCATTTCGTTTATCGGTTTTATCACTCCGCCTGAGTTTGGCGTAAAATTGGAAACCCGTGACGGTATTCAGCATAATTTGGAGGCCAAGGGCTGGAACGCTTTCGGAAAAGAATAAGAATACATAGAATTGATGGAAACACTGGTTAAAAATGATGTAATTGTACTGGGCATTTTAATGCTGGTACTGGGCTTGGTGTTTACCACGGCGGCATCGGAAAATAAATTCTGGAAACGTTTTTACACATTTATCCCGCCCATTTTTCTTTGTTATTTTATTCCGGGGCTTTTTAATTCATTTGGTTTGATTTCCGGCTCTCTTTCCGGATTAAATAAAATGGCTTCAACCTATTTGTTGCCTGCTTCTTTGGTTTTGCTTACACTGGGATTGGATTTTCCATCGCTCCGTAAATTGGGCGGAAAAGCGGTGCTTATATTTTTTGCGGGTACTTTAGGTATCATCTTAGGCGGCCCTATAGCACTTTCAATAGGGAAGTTAATCCATCCCGAAGCGTTTGCGGGAACCGGTCCGGATGAAGTTTGGCGGGGCATGGCAACAATCGCCGGCAGCTGGATTGGCGGCGGGGCTAACCAGGCAGCCATGAAAGAAATGTTTCAGCCTTCGGCGCCTTTGTTTTCGGGTATGATTGCGGTAGATGTGCTGGTAGCCAATGTACTCATGGCTCTGCTTTTATTCATGGCCGGAAAGAATGACCGCATTAACCGGTTTTTAAATGCCGATACCCGTTCCTTGGATGAAGTAAAAGCCAGACTGGTGGCCATCCGAAATGAAAATGCCCGCATTCCGAGTTCTACCGATTTGATGAAAATTGCTGCCGTAGGCATTGTACCAACCGGGTTGGCACATTTATTAGCCAACCGGATTGGTCCGTATTTAGGTGCCCATTTTCCTGAATTGGCCCAAAAATTAAGTTTGTCATCCACATTTTTCTGGATGGTATTATTGGTTTCTTTATTTGGAATTCTACTTTCCTTAACCCCGTTGAAAAAGCTGGAAGGGGCAGGTGCATCAAAAGTGGGAACGGTATTCTTGTATATTTTGGTAGCCACCATCGGCATGAATATGGATGTGTTGAGTATTTTTGATACGCCGGTATTTTTTCTGGTTGGTTTTATTTGGATTCTATTTCACCTGGTTGTTATATTTTTGGCGGCGAAACTTACGCGTGCACCCTTATTTTTTGTAGCAGTGGGCAGTCAGGCCAATGTGGGTGGTGCTGCTTCGGCGCCGGTTGTGGCCTCCGCATTTGATTCCGCTTTGGCACCTGTGGGAGCAATCTTAGCCGTGCTGGGTTATGCTATCGGAACTTACGGAGCCTATATTTCAGCCTTAATCATGCAGGCTATTTATTAAATTTCATCTTTTTATTTCGGTATCACGAAGAAAATAACACAAAAAAGGGGCTGTTTACACGTAAACAGCCCCTTTTTTGTGTTATCTACAATAAATTATCGAACGATAATTTTAGCTGTTTTTACTTGTTTTCCTGTGCGAACTTGTACCGTATACATACCGGCTGCCAGGTGATTCACGTCTAAACTGATTAATTCATTTTGGGCTTGGCTGTTTCCCGCCATTACGGTTTTACCCGTAAAGTCGATGATTGCATATTGCGTGTTTTCATTTTGGGCAGGAACACGGATATTCACCACATCAGAAGTTGGATTTGGAAATACGCTGATGATGGCATTCTCATTTTCTTCTACACCCGCTAAAACACAAACAATATTGTATAAGAAATCACGGTTGAATTCAATCACCTGGGTCATTTTGGTGGCGTTGCTGTTCCAAGGGCAATGGTCGTCGCCGGGGAAAACCAACAAATCGGCATTCATACCTTTGTTTGTGGTGTAAATGTCGATAGAACCACTTCCGTGTACGGGAAGAATAGGGAAAAGGCCTAAGAATACGATGGTTTCTGAACCGTAAGGAACTGTTCCGTCTGCATCGCCGTGGGCACTTACTACGGGGATGATTTGGTTATTATCCATCCATGAAGTATCCGCAATGGCACCGGCCATGTTTATAACTCCGCTTACTTCGGCCGAATATCCGGCATTACCGAACTGGAAACCGTCAATTCCGCCTTGGGCCAATGCAGAAGTATCAATTCCGGCCGGAAGCTCGTTGTATACATCTAAGTAGGCCGCATGGAGCGCAGTAATAGCGCCGGCTGAGTTGCCACCGATGAAAATTACATCCGTATTAATGCGGTAAGTATTGGTAGTTGCGGCGTCTTTGCGGAAAAAACGTACGGCGGTTTTTAATTCGCGGGCCGCTCTGTATACCGTTCTGGCAGCTGATTCCTCTTCCGGTGGGAACTGATCAAACCCTAATGTATAATTAATGGAGGCAGTGGCATAACCCATTTTGGCAAAACGGATACACGATTCCGTAACCGCCGGATCATCGGTTTTTGAACCCCCGATGAATGAACCGCCATGTGCCAGAACAATCAGCGGACGCTCTGCAATTAAATCACCTGTAGGCTCGTAAAAATCCAACAAAAGATCGGCAGCACCATTGGCTCCGTATACGATATCAGAAGTTAGCGTATAGTCGTTAAAGACTTCCGTGTTATAACGTCCGGTTCCGCAGCCTTCCTGGGCGCGAACCGAAACAGAAACTAAACAAGCAGCAACGGATGCGCTGAGTAGAATTTTTTTCATGATTTTAAGCGTGTTGTTATTAGTATTGCGTTAAAGGTATGTAATCATACCGTTAAATCAAATACCCGACAACTTTTTTTCGGCGAATAATACATCGGCATCATACACAGCCAGAATGAAATAGTAGGCTTCATTACCCCAAATGTTACGGGCAATATTGGCTTTCACGCGCATCAGGCCCAGTTTTGTTATTTGAATATCTTTTGTGTCCTTACTCAATTTTAAAAATTCGCCCAGCGATTGCTTTATTCTGGTTTCGGCCTCGCTACTTTTAGCAAAAGCAAAATAGGATGGAAAGCTTTTTTGTATCAATTCCCTGTTTTTGTCGGTATAGTCAAAGGCAAATCGATTAATGGCATTTGTGCGGTAAAGGGCAATCATGCTTTCTGCATATAAAGAAGAATCTTCCGGAACGATGTAATCGGGTCTGACGCCACCGCCTCCATAAACAACACGTTTGTTTTTGGTATAGTATTTTACGGTATCTCCGGCCGTTTCGCTGCTGTCTGCCGCTTTGCCGCCCATACGTTCATATATTTCCATGTAATAGGCTTCGGTTCCGTTTTTATAAGTGCGCTGAATGCTTCTTCCCGAAGGGGTGTAATAACGGGCCACGGTTAACCGCATGGCCGATCCGTCTTCAAATTCTATTTGTTCCTGAACCAATCCTTTACCAAATGAACGGCGGCCGATGATGGGCGCGCGGTCTTGGTCTTGTATGGCTCCGGCTACAATTTCGCTTGCACTGGCCGAGGTTTCATCGATTAGGATAGCCAGGGGTTCATCTTCCCAATTTCCTTTGGAAGTGGCCGTATATTCCTGTTTTTTACGATTCTTTCCCTGAGTATATACAATCATTTCATCCTTTTTTAGGAAATCATCCACCAAATCAACCGCCTGATCTAAATATCCGCCCGGATTGCCGCGCAGGTCCAGCATTAATTTTTTCATGCCCTGCTTTCGCAGTTTATCCATGGCATTTTCATACTCTTCGAAAGTGGTGGCCGAAAACCGCGAAATTTTGATGTATCCTGTTTCTTTATTCAGCATAAACGAGGCATCCACACTGTAGAGTGGAATTTTATCCCGTTTAATTTCAAATTCAAGCAGCTTGGCAACTGATTTTCGTTTGATACCCACTTTTACTTTGGTTCCCCGTTTTCCACGAAGCTTTTTGATTACCTCTTCATTTTTAATTCCGATGCCGGCCACTTTCTCGCCATTAATTTCTACGATGCGGTCTCCGGGCATGATTCCGGCTTTTTCGGAAGGTCCGCCTGAAATTACGGTTGCCACATTAATGGTGTCTTCCATGAGGTTGAATTCAATGCCCACGCCTTCAAAGTTTCCTTCCATGTCTTCATTTACCTGCTGTAAATCGGTTGGCGGAATGTAGGTACTGTGTGGGTCGAGTTCGGATAGCAGCGTGGCGATGGCGAGTTCGGAAAGCGAATCGGTGTTTACTTCATCCACATATTCTTTGTCAATAATCTGAAGCAAGCGACCAATTTTGTCCGATTTGCGCGGAAGGCTGAGCGGATTGCCCGTAAAATTTATCAGAGTGCCTACCAATACACCCAAAAGCAAGGTGAAGGCAAAGAAAAAGGGCAGGTATGCAGATTGTTTTGAATTATTGACTGACATATTTTTGGCTTATGAAAGTGATGCGTCTATGAACGTCAAAGGTGCAAAAAAGGTTTTCAGTTTCAAGGCTATGTACAATGCTTTAGGATTTTTTTGAGATTGCCGGATGCTTATTCCGGGTATTTATTTTCTAAAATTTACTTGGATAACTGTATATTCGTGAACAATATCAGCCGTATGCGGAGTAGTTGTCTTTTTTTTGTATTTGTCTTTTCGGCCCTTGGGCTGTCTGCGCAAACCCAGGGTTGGTTCACCTATGATACAACCAATTCTGCCATCCCATCTAATCTGGTTACGGCTGTTTATGCCGATACTGATAATGCGATTTGGGTGGGAACGTTTGAAGGCTTGGCCAAGTTTGAAGATTTTTTCAACTGGACTGTTTACCGAACCGATAATTCTAATTTGCCAAACAACCGCATCAATTGCATTAATCAGGCAGCCGACGGTAAAATTTGGCTGGGTACCCTGGCCGGCGGATTAGCCATTTTGGATAACGGTGTATTTACGGTGTATAACAGTTCCAATTCACCGCTTACCACAAATAATATCACCGATATAGCCTTTGAAGGAAACATTGCCTGGATTTGTACCGACGGAGGCGGTCTTTATCGTTTTGACGGAACGAATTGGCAGAATTTTACTTTTTCGAATACGGGTTTTCAGCTCAATACCTGTTATGATGTGGAAGTTGCCCCTTCGGGTAATAAATGGATTGCCACACTGAGTGACGGACTGATTCGCCTTTCTGGGTCTGTGTTTACACGGTTTAATACGCAAGATTCCGATATTCCGCATTCCTTTGTCCGTTCCCTTGATATTGAAAATGATACAGCTGTATGGGTAGGTATGGGTTTTACCGAGAATGACAGCGCCCTGGCGCTTTTTAATGGAAGTACAGATTTTACCGTTTTTGCTGAAAATAATTCTGAAGGTATAAAATTCAGGAACGTTTGGGATATACTTATAACCGCTGCAAATGAAAAATGGATTGCCACCAACGATGAAGATTTTGGCGCTATTTTATATAACGATACCAGTTTTGTGGAATACAGTTCTTTTAACAGCGGTTTACCCTACAACCGGGTTTACGGTATAGCCGTGGATACCGCCAATGTATGGTTTGCCACGGCCAGGGGCCTAGCTGTGTTTAATGAAAAGAATGCATTCCTGAGTACGCCGGTTCAGCAACTTTTGCAGGCCAAGGTATTTCCAAATCCAAGCGATGGGAACTTGAATATAACACTGTCGCCCGAAGTTTATCAGGCCCGTATACTGGTGTTTAATGTAGAGGGTTTACTGGTAAAACGACAGCAGTTTAATGATTTAAGCGGCGGAACCTTGAATATGGATGTTTCTGAATTAAAACCGGGCATTTATTTCGGTTTGGTAATGGGTCGCGGACAATCGGAATATTTCAAATTTATACGCCAATAAGTCCATGTATCAACATTCTGCCTATCGCCGTGTAAGTTATGCCGAAACTGATAAAATGGGTTACCTGTATTATGGCCGTTATGCCGATTATTATGAAACCGGAAGGGTAGAGGCACTCCGGGCAATTGGGATGATTTACCGAGAAATGGAAGAGTCAGGTATCATCATGCCGGTATTGGATATGCAGACTAAATTCCGAAAACCCGCATTCTACGATGATTTGCTCGAAATTCGTACCCGCATAATGGAACTGCCGAATGTCCGAATACGGTTTGTTTACGAAATATATAACGAAAATAAGGTGCTCTTAAATGAAGGTGAAACCACCTTGGTTTTCTACGATCCAGTTAAAAAACGCCCATGCAACTGTCCGGAATTGCTGTTGAATAAATTGAGTACTTTTTTTTGATTCATTACCTCATTCAAATACATAACTTTCCGCATCAAATTTTCTTAATTTTTGCCTGAATGTAAACGTAAACCCAGGCCATAAGGTCGGATTGGCTCCCGTTTCGTCCTGGTACCAGCTGTGGCAGCCTCCGGTTTGCCATACGGTTCGTTTTAAATCCTGCTGAAGTGCCGCATTAAACGCGTCCTGAACTTCGGGTTTTACATGCATGATTTGTTTTTGGTTTTCTTGCATGTATTGAATGGCCTTGATGATATAATTAACCTGCGATTCAATAATGTGAATCATAGAGTTGTGGCCCAAGCCGGTATTGGGTCCGGTGCACATAAACAGGTTTGGAAATCCGGCAACGCATGTTCCGTAATAGGCACGACCGCCTTTCTGCCAAGCTTCGGAAAGAGTTTGTCCATGAATTCCCTTTATCTCAATCTTAGACAGGTATTCGGTAGCTTTGAATCCGGTGGCCAGAATAATTACGTCACAATTTCGCTCGCTGCCATCTTTGGCTGTAATGCTGTTTGGTTTTATTTCTTCAATTCCTTCATTAATAAGGTTGACGCGCTCACTGTTCAGGCTCTGGTAATAATCGTTCGACATCAGTATTCGCTTACAGCCCATTACATATTCCGGACTTAGCTTTGGTATAAAATCAGCTCGTCGCAGATTTTTTCTCAAGTATTTTTTTGCTTTTCCGGAGGCAATTTTCAAAAGTTTGGGATATAACACAAAGGCAATGGCCCTTAATTCAAGTGTCCAATAAATAAATTCGCGGTATACATAACGCCATCCCGGAATATGTTTGAATAGCCATTTTTCAAATTTATGAAAGGCCCGGTCCGGTTTGGGTAATATCCAAGGCGGTGTTCGTTGGTATAACAGTAATTCCTTGCAAACTGAAACCAGCCTTGGCACAAACTGTATGGCACTGGCTCCCGTACCGATTACGGCTACGTTTTTATCTTTCAAATCAATGGTGTGGTTCCAGCGCGAAGAGTGGAATACGGCTCCCTCAAACCGTTCCAAGCCCTTTATCTCCGGAACGGAAGCTTCGCTCAGTCCGCCAGTTCCCGTGATTAAATAGGGCGCGGAATAGGTTTTGCCGCATGCTGTTTGTACCGTCCATTTGTAGGTTTTTTCATCAAAATGGGCGCTGATTACCTGTTGGTTCAGTTGTGTTTTTTCGCGGAGCCCGTATTTATCCAAACAAACGTTTATGTAATCCAGTATTTCCTGTTGGTTCGGAAATGCCCGGCTCCAATCTGTTTTGGGTTCGAATGAAAAGGAATATAAATGCGATGGAATATCACAGGCGCAGCCCGGATAGGTGTTTACGGCCCAGGTGCCGCCCGCAAAAGCATCCTTCTCAAGGATAACAAAATCAGTGAAACCGGCCTTCTGTAATTGAATGGCCGCACAAATGCCCGAGAATCCGGAACCAATGATGATGCTGTTGAAATGCTCTTTCATGTTTAATTCGTTTACTAAGGTGCTTATTATTTTTTAAATTGCCCTTGTTTTTCAAACATGAGCCAAGCACATTTTCAACTTGAATTTAAAACCGGATTGTATTTGCTTCCGCATCTGCCTGGTATGTATTACCTCGAAGTTCCGGCCGAAATCGTAAAACAGATGGGTGCCGGTTTTTCCATCCGTTTGGTATGTACGGTAAACGGAAGGCTCTCTTTTCAATGCGGATTGGTGGCCCTCGGAGGCGGTGCGGCTTACATCACGATTACTAAAAAGCGCATGAAAGAGTTGGGCCTTCGCGAAGCTGATGAAGTTAACCTACGTTTGGTGCCCGATACCAGTGAGTATGGAATGGAAGTGCCCGAAGAACTGAGTGAATTACTGCGTCAGGATGAAGAAGGGAAAAGGCGGTTTCAAAACCTCAGCGCCGGCAAACAACGCTACATCATTCAATACGTTTCAACGGTAAAAAGCAGCAGTCTGCGCTTGGAACGGGCTTTATTACTAATCGGAAATCTTAAAAAATTACCTCCGGGTAAAGAATCATTTCGCGCTATGTTGGGTTTGCCCGAACGCGACTGATTTATTGCTCAAGTCCGCCGGAAAGGGCATATTGTACCAGATTGGCGCCCATTTGAAGGGCTTGTCTTCTTTTGTCTTCGCTGTCTTTATGTACTTCCTGATCTTCCCAGCCGTCGCCCAAATCGGTTTCATAAGAGTAATAAACTACTAAGCGACCTTCATAAATCAATCCAAGGCCGCGGGCGGGTTTCCCGTCGTGTTCGTGAATTTTGGGAATACCATTTTTAAAGCTGAATTTTTGGCGGTAAATAGGGTGGGAGGGCGGTAAATCGGTCAGCTCCAGTTCCGGAAAAACTTTTTCCAGTTCAGGTCGGATAAACTGATCCATGCCGTAATTATCGTCAATATGTAAAAATCCTCCGCCAATAAGGTAATTCCGCAGGTTCTGGGCATCGGTTTGCGAAAAAATTACGTTCCCGTGCCCCGTCATGTGTATAAATGGATAATTGAATATTTCCGGACTGCCCACGGCCACCACATCCGGTTCCGGGTGGATATTGGTTTTCAGATTCTGGTTGCAGAATTTAATCAGGTTAGGAACTGCCGTAGGATTGGCATACCAGTCGCCTCCGCCGTTATATTTTAATACGGCAAATTTTACGTGCTGAGCCTGTGTAAGCAATGAACTTACAAGAAAAAATAACAAGTAAAAAAATCCGCGCAGCGAAATGGCCTTCATGTATCTGTTCATTTAACGTTGGTAAAGATAACGGCAAATCCGCTATCTTCATATCCTAGCCTGGAATTATTGACTTTCATACCCAAGTAAAAGGATAACTGAGCGCTTTTTAGGGTCAAATTTCGGGTTGCTGCGCAATAAAGCGGCCGGCATTTTGTTTCTTTGTGTGGAATTATGAAATTGAAAACAATACCTACAACGTATAGGATTTTTCCCATCCTCTTGTTGCTGATGGGCATGATGGGCTCTTGCGGCTATGTGGAGATGTTCAGTAAGCAGGTGGTTGAAAATGATACCACACTGATATACGTCCGCACGGGACAAACCTATCCGGAGTTTATGGATAGTTTGGGTACCACGGGATTAATCAATCCGTACGCAAATTTCCGCCGCGCGGCCAAAACATACAAACTCAACGAGAGCTTAAAACCCGGCCGTTACCGACTCAAAACCGGTATGACTGCCGTAGATGTGGTTAAACATTTGCGGGCAGGCAAGCGCGAACCGGTAAAGTTTTCATTTCATTATCTGCGCACCACTCAAAACATGGCAGGTAAAATGGCTTCTAAACTCGAGGCCGATTCGGCGGAATTGGTTCGTTTACTCAATGATGAAAGCTTCACCAAAGAAAAATTGGGTCTGACACCCGTTCTGGCTCCGGTTATTTTTATTCCGAATACATACGAAATTCATTGGAATACATCGGCCGAAGAATTCTGCCTCCGCATGAAAAAAGAGTATGACAGTTTCTGGACGGAAGAGCGCAAAGCCAAAGCCCAAAAACTGGGACTGAGTCAGGCTGAGGTGAGTATTCTGGCTTCACTGGTTCAAGCCGAGCAAAGCCGGGTAAAAGACGAATGGCCCATCATAGCGGGTTTGTATCTGAACCGTTTAAAAAAGGGAATGCTGCTTCAAAGTGATCCCACGGTGATTTTTGCCGTTGGTGATTTTTCCATTAAACGGGTTTTATTCCGCCATTTAGAAATAGATTCGCCCTATAACACTTACAAATTCCCCGGTTTACCGCCCGGACCTATCAATATGCCCGAACCCGGAGTAATCGATGCTGTATTGGACGCCCAAAAGCACAACTATATTTTCATGTGTGCCAAGGCGGATTTATCGGGGCGGCATAGTTTTGCGGTGACACTGGCCGAGCATACCCGCAATGCCAATGCATACCAACAGGCATTGAACCGGGCCGGAATCCGTTAATTATAATTTTTCCTGAAACCAGGCCAGTGTTGTATTTCTGGCATGATTTAGGTGATTCCCGACCCAAGTATGGCTGGCTCCGTTCAGCGTTTCAAAACGGGTTTCTACGCCCAAATCATTCAGTTTTTGATGCATTTTTACCCCATTTCCGTAAGGTACAAGTTCATCATCATCGGCATATACCAGCATACTGGGCACACAGTTGGCATTCAATATCCAATATGGGGAAGCCTGTTTGTAGAGGAGCGTGTCGGTAGCCGTTTGAAGGGGATGGCCAACATAAATGTCGAAAATTTCTGGTGCAATGCTGATGGCATACTGTTCAGGGTCAATTAAATCAACCGGTCCGGCCCAGGAAGCACAGGCTTTAATTTTTTGGTCAGAATTGAACATGTAAGCACTCAGTAGCGAAAGGTGTCCGCCGGCACTGTGTCCCACCAGTCCGAAACGGTTGGGAGAAATCTGGTATTGGTTTGATTTTGAAGCCAGAAAATCCACGGCTTTGCGTATATCTTCGGGCAATTCGGGATGATGTACGTTTTGGGCATCATTCGCGAAGCGGTAATTCATGCTGGCGCATGCAATACCGGCATCAGCAAATACATTCATTTCGGTTGCAAATACGCCTTTGTCGCCACCAACCCAAGCACCGCCATGAATAAAAATAACCACCGGGGTTTGTGTATTCCGGTTGGCCGGGAGTGCAATGTTCAGTGTATTTCGGGCATGTGAACCGTATTTGATCTCATAAAGCGTCTGTTTTTTGGTAGCATCCAGTTGGTCTTCCTGCCATTTTTGGCATGAAAAAAGACTTAAAACCACTGTCAGTAGCAGGAAAAGCGATTGTTTGGTATGCATATTTTTCTGTTTTGGCTATTTTCTATAACTGAAAAAAACGGTCTTTTATTTTATTCTCCTCAGATTACGAAAGTATTAAATTTCGCTTTTTGGGTATCTGCACAGAGCCATTGAGAGTGCGCGATGCAGAATCCAGATTCACTCAAGGCGGCTACAATGCGTCAAATATGTATCTTCGCTCTCCAATAAAAGTACAGATGGAGCAGATTAAATTCGGAACAGACGGCTGGAGAGCCATAATTGGAAAAGAATTTACCGTTGATAACGTAAAACGGGTAAGCCTGGGCACCGCCCGCTGGATTAAACAAAACAGCAGCGAGCCTTCAGTGGTGCTTGGACATGACTGCCGTTTTGCAGGCCCTCTTTTTTTGCAGGCGGCCGCTTCGGTTTTTGTAGCCGAAGGTATCCGTGTGTATTTCGCCGAAGGCTTTGTAAGTACCCCCATGATTTCACTCGGAGCCAAACAATATAACACCACCTTGGGCGTAATTATCACGGCCAGTCATAATCCGCCTTCCTATAGCGGGTATAAACTCAAAGGTAATTTTGGCGGTCCGCTTTTGCCCGATGCCATTGCAGAGGTAGAAGCCCTCATCCCTGATTTTGTGCCTGAAGTACCTGAGATAGACCCGGCATCGCATGCCTTGTGTACACGGGTAGATTTAGAAGAACTTTACATTGAGCGGGTGAAGGCGTCTTTTGATTTGGAAGCCATTAAAAACAGCGGACAACGCTTTGCTTACGATGCCATGTATGGTGCCGGCCAGCGTGTGATGCGCCGCCTTTTTCCGGAAATTGACCTGTTGCATTGCGACGAAAATCCGGGCTTCATGGGAACGTCTCCCGAGCCGATTATGAAAAATCTGGGTGAATTTTCACAATATATCAAAGATGCTGGGAACATCCGCTGCGGACTGGCTACCGACGGGGATGCTGACCGTATCGGACTATTTGATTCGGCCGGGAATTTTGTGGATTCACATCATATTATTCTGCTGCTTATCCATTACCTGGTGAAGTATAAAAATTTCAGCGGAAAAGTGGTTACGGCATTCTCGGTTACCGATAAGGTGAAAATTATGTGCGAACACTACGGACTGGAACAGGAAACCGTAAAAATCGGGTTCAAATATATTGCCGGTTATTTCCTTGAAGAAGATATATTATTGGGTGGCGAAGAATCGGGCGGTATTGCGGTGAAAGGACATATTCCGGAGCGCGACGGGATCTGGATGGGACTCATTATTTGGGAATATATGGCCAAATCGGGCAAATCGCTCGAGGCATTGATGGAAGAAATTTATGCCATTGTGGGACCGTTTAAATATGACCGAAGCGACTTACACCTCAGCAATGAAAAAAAGAACGAGGTAATGGCCCGCTGCGCCGCAAACGGATTCAGTTCTTTTGCCGGTAAACCGGTAACAAAACTGGAAACTACTGATGGATATAAATTTCATTTTCCCAACGGTGAGTGGCTGATGATACGGGCCAGCGGAACCGAGCCCGTATTGCGTATTTATGCCGAAGATACCGACCGTGAAGCCGTAAAATTGTTTTTGGAAAAAAGTGTAGCCGAAATTTTAGCCTGATATGTTGTTTGATCTTAAACCCGGAGATAAAGTTCGTTTTACCGATTACCTCGGTGAAGGAACCGTGTTTAAGGTAGACGAAGGTTTAATTTTGGTGGAAGATGAAAACGGACTCCTGCTGCACCTCACCTGGAAAGAGGTAGTGCCCATTTTCAAGCCCGAAAAAGAGCTGCCTGTTTACAGAGAAACAAAGAATTCCCCGGCAGAAACCCAAAGCGCGGAAAATAAAGCAACTGAATTGCCAAAAACAGATGCTTTTGAATGGGAAAACCCGGGTAAAGGTGCCATAAAAAAAATAAAAGATAAGAAAGGAAATACGCCCGTAAAGGATTTCGATTCGGAGGCTGAATTATCGATTCTGCATAACGATGAAGAAACCGGGATGCCGGAAATTGATTTGCATCTACATCAAATTTTGGAAGATGAAACCGGCATGGATGATTATGATAAACTCCAGTATCAATTGAATGTGTTAAAACGGGAATTGAAACGCCTGCACCAGTTGCATGCGCGTGAAGCTGTTATTATCCACGGCGTAGGAAAGGGTAGGCTGCGCGAAGAGGTTCGGGCACTATTGGCGCATACAGCCGGAATTGCTGATTTTTTTGATGCTTCATTCAAAAAATACGGTGCCGGTGCAACCCAGGTTATATTTAAACAACGAAGCTGATTGTATACTAAGGTTTGTTCTATTAAAATTTTGTTCTAATGAAAAGATGGATGCTACTTTTCCTACTTATTTTTACTTTTTTTCTTTCTGAAATTAGCCAAGCCCAATCTAACTTTTCCATTGGCGAAGTGAGAATCCTACGCTCTGAAAAATTGAACGAAGAGCGGATTTTAAATGTGTACCTACCGCAAAGTTATAAGCTGCAAGATAGCTTGCCTTATCCTGTTTTGTATTTGCTGGATGGTTCGGCAAACGAAGATTTTATCCATGTATGTGGGCTAACGCAGTTTCTATCCATGTATAAACTTATGCCGGAAGTTATTGTGGTGGGCATTTCAAATGTGGACCGTAAACGTGATTTTACTTTTCCTACAACAATTGAGAAGGATAAAACAGATTTTCCCACAACTGGAGGCTCTGAAAAGTTTATGGCTTTTTTAAAAACAGAACTGGTTCCTTTTATCAATAAGGAATACAAGGTATCGGATGACCGGCTTTTGCTTGGGCAGTCATTGGGCGGATTATTAGCAGCTGAAGTGTTTTACACATATCCTGATTTATTTTCAAAATATGTAATTATCAGTCCCAGTTTTTGGTGGAATGGGCAATCCCTGCTTAAACAGTTGGATGCAAAATTGAAATCGGATTATACCCCTTCTGGATCTGTATTTGTGGCCGTTGGAAAAGAACATCCCGTTATGATAAAAGATGCCAAAAAATTGGCATCCATCCTGAAAAGCAAACAAAGTAAAAACTTCAAAACCGGTTTTGCTTATTTGCCCGGTGAAGACCATGCCACTGTTATGCACGAAGCAGCATACCAAGCGTTACGGTTTTTGTACAAAAAGTAAATGAATGTAAGTCCGGTAGGACAGATATATACGACTAAGTTTCGCTGAGGAGAATGTATGCTAGAATCATCTCAATCCCCGAATTAAAGCACCTGTCCAGCCACAAAGGCCTCCGCAGAGTGAACCTATAAAAGTGGTAATGGCAATCAGGGCTGCACGGCTTCCACCCAGCGGGAAAATATGGGCTATTTTTACGGTAAGAATCCCATCGGTACTCATGTCGGCATAAAATGCCAATCCAAACCAAAGCAAAGCAAGTCCAAAAAAGCCGGTAAAAAAAGCTTGTGATGATGAGCCTTTCCAAAAGAGGTTTACCAGCAGGGCCATAAGCGGACCTGCATACCAAACCGTAAAATATTGCGCCAACCAGGCCAAACCGGCAATTAAAATAAGCTTTATAAAAAATGTTTTCATATGAAATCGGTGCGGATTATTTGAATAATTTTTGTGTAAATAAAACGGGTTTTGACTGCTCCTGATTGGATTTCATATACCAGAGTTCATAATACTCGCCGGCTGCCCATTTATCAAGGAAATTATCGTAAAATTTACTGCCCGGATTCCCCGACTGCCCGCCCGGGTAAACCCCGTATGCCTTGGTTTCTTTTTCAAGTGAAACCACCATCCGCCAGGATGGTCCCCAGCGGTCGGCAGTAGCATTGAGAATGTGTTTTCCGCCACCGGTTTGAATGTTAAAACGGCCAAAGGGTTTTAGTGTAAACAACAGGTGTTCAACCGAAGTATGTTTGTAGTTGGCCCAAGTGAGTTCCATGCCGGCTGCCGTAATGCTATCTAAATATTTGCCTGTTTCTTTAAACGAAATATTCACCAGTTCTTTGACGGTTTCTTTTTTATTGGCACTGGGCTTGTAATCAAATATAACATGCTCCGGATGACTTTTCATCACACGGATTATGTTATACTGTTGCGGAATCTGATATTCCAGGTCTCCACTCAACAGTTCATCAAACATAATGGCAACCATAGAATCCCACCAATGCTGAAATACAGCCGGACCGGCCTGCTGGGCATCGTTGTAATAATTCCAATCTTTTACTATGCTGAGGTATTTTTCATAACCCGCGTTATTTTCTATATAGCCCAACATAACAGGCAGTGCCTCGGCAGCCAGCAGGTTATAATTATCGTTCTGCAATTTCATCATATCCTGAACGGTAATTCCGGTAAGACGGCGTAACTCATCATTCAACCTGCGGTTACGGAAATATTCAAAACGACCGTTGTAATAATACGGATACAGCGAATCGGTAGGATGCTGGTTGGCCGAGCTGACAAAGCCTCTTTCCGGATTTTTTACATGCGGGGTATAATCTGCGTTTATTTTTAAGGGCCATAAATCATCGCTCGAAGTACCTTCCTGCACAAACCTGCCCTGCCCTTTTTCAAAGGCATATAAACCGCCCTGCTGCCAAATAGCCACATCGCCGGTTTTTGAAGCAAATACAAAGTTCTGTGCCGGACAATTAAAATGTTTCAGTGCCGCTGCATAATCATCATAATTTTTAGCGCGGTTCAGTTTTACAAATGTGAACAGTTCGTTCGAAGGTTCGGATGCTATCCATGTGCAGGCTAAATTTTTGGTTGATTCGTCTTTGGTCAGTCCGTTATCGTATACTACCGTTCCGAAGCGGGTTTCTATCACTTCATCGATAAACGGTTCTGATTCACCGCGTAGATAAAACGTATCCCGTCGAATACTTACTTTTTCCCATTGTCCGTCTACTAAATATTCTTTTCTGCTTTCGTCTTTAAATGTAAGTTTGTAATAGTCTTTAACGTCGCGGGTTCCATTGGTAACGCCCCATGAAATATGTTCATTAAAACCGATAATCACCGCCGGTGCGCCCGGAAGCGAAACCCCATACACGTTATAGTCGGGTGTTGAAAGTTGCATTTCGAACCAAATGGAAGGGAAGTTCAAAGCCAGGTGTGGATCGTTGCATAAAATGGGAGCCCCGGTTTTGGTTTTTGAACCGGCAACGGCCCAGTTATTACTTCCATAACCTTCTGGAAATTTTTCAAAAGGAAGTTGTGTAACCGCTATATCAGCAATATTATTTAATGTATCGGTTGAAGCAGAATCGGCTTGGGGAAGCAGGGCCGGATCTTTTTCAAAAACGGTGCCTTCTGGCACGATCGGATCCTTCATATCCACCGGAAAATCAGGATAAAATAGATTGATAAAATCAGCTCCGTATGCATTCAATTGATGGGTGAGCGCAATATCATCGCTTTCGCCGGTGAGCATGTGCGCCATGTATTTGAGTAGGAGTGCGCATTTAAGTCCTGTCCAAGGTTCCGGTTTATAATCCAAGAGTTTATATTCAACCGGATAATCGCGGTAGCTCAAGCTTTCAATATAGGCATTAACACCCTCGGTGTAAGCGGTTATAATCATATTGGCCTCGGGGTCATTTTCGAACGACTTTAATGAGGCTTTTGCCGATTCAGCCAAACCGTTTCGGCGCATCATGCGGTCAACGTTTAATATGCGTTCCCCGGCACTGTGGTATAAAATTTCAGAAAGCCGCCCGGCTGAGGCATAGGTTTGAAATTCCATTTGCCATAAACGGTTTGAAGCCGTTACGTATCCCTGTGCAAAATAGGCATCGCGGGCATCGGTGCTAAAAATATGTGGAACCCATCGTTCATCATAAACAATGCTTACTTCGCCATGTAACTTATCTGATTGCAATGCTTTTTTCTGTTTCGGAATATCCTTTTCGGCATTCGCCCAGAAACCGTTTACCGGATCTAAAAATTTACCTACCGGCGGAAGTGCGCTGCCGTTTAAAACCATTGTTCTGTTCAGGAAAAACAATAAGCCAAAACTGAGGATAGATACGAGCAGGAGTTTAATTAATTTCATACTGTTTGTTAACTGGAATTGTAGTTTCCGCCGTGCGTGAAATAAATGTTGAAATATGTTGTATGGCTTCATCGGCTTCGCGAAGGAAACCGCCAAAGGTTTGAAACACGTGAATCATTTCGGGATATTCTTCAAAAACATACGGTACACCATCCCGTTCGCAATTGGCTTTCAATGTGAGCGAATCGAAATACAGGATTTCGGATGTACCCACTTGGATGAGTAGGGGACAGAGTCCGGTTAAATTACCGTACTTTGGTGAAGCGAGCGGATTATGCAAATCATTGGGAGCGTAACGTTTTCCCCAGATTTGAATCGATTCTAAATCAATGAACGGGTCTTCGGCTTGTTTTTCCTTAATCCGCGGATCAGAGCCTTCCAAGTCCATCCAAGGAGATAAACATACACCGGCCAGCGGTAAATCAACCCCGATTTCTTTTAAACGTAGCAGGGTGCAAACCGTTAAGCCGCCACCGGCAGAGTCGCCTGCAATGATAATTTCTTTTGCCGCATACCCTTCTGAACGTAAATAATTGTATGCTTTTACGGCATCTTCAACCGCTGCGGGAAAGGTATTTTCCGGAGCCAGGCGATAATCAATTGAGAGCACTTTGCTTCCCATGGCCAGAGCAATACGGGTTACCATGGCACGGTGCGATTTTATGGAGCCCATGGCATATCCACCCCCATGCAGATAAAGCATCACACGGGTATTCGTCAGCGTATTTGGAATAGCAAATTCGGCCGGTAAACCCTCAATGTCAAAAGGCAGATATTCCATCCTGTTTTTGGGATAACCCAAGAAAGACGTAAACCACTCCATGCCTTTGCGATAATGCTCAGCCTGATAGTCATGGTGAAAAATAAGGTACTTGGTAACCCGGAAAAAGAATTTCACCAACTTATTTTTAAACCTGTTCAACATTCTTACTTGCAGCCTTTTTACAAATGTAAGGTCTCTTAGTTAAAAAAATATTGTTTGTTCAAACAAACAGTAAAAAAAATATGATTAATCCAAACCGGCCTTTCGCAAAATAAAAGCATGGTTTCGTAAAACCGTTTACCAATATTCGGAAATCAGCACTTTACTTTAACAAATTTTCAATTTACCATGTTTAAAAAAATCGCCGTATTATTTTCATTCGCCCTGCTTTCCATTAGCAGTTATGCAAACTCTGTTGAGCCCGAAAAACCAGACACTGTGAACATCGGAGTTTTTATAAACTCGCTGTATGATTTCAACCTTTCGTCGGGCGAATTTACAACTACCCTTTGGTTATGGATGACTTATGATAATGACTCTCTGGAGATATATGACCATCTTGAATTTCCAAACTCAAAAGAAGTAGAAGAATTTAGCAAGGAAGTAGAGAAAGTAGAAGATAAAAACTGGGTGTCCATCAACTATAAACTTCTGGTGAACCAAAGTTATAATACCAACCAGTTTCCGTACGATGTGCAAACCTTAACGTTCAGGGTTGAAGATAATATGTACGACACCCGTAAACTCATTTTCAGGCCTGATGTAAAAAACAGTAAACTCAGTAATTTATTGGAATTTGAAGATTGGGAAGTGGAAAAATTTGAAATTGTTCCGGTTACCTCTACCTATGAATCCACTTACGGTGATCCTTCATTGGACGGCGGCTCATCTGAATATTCGGCTGTGGATGTGAACGTGGTAATTAAACGGAAACAACCCGGTTTGTTCTGGAAATATTTCAGCGTGGTTTTTATTGCCTTCGGATTTATTTTTATTTCCCTGTTATTGCCCATCAGCAATATTGATGCCCGTGTATCGCTCAGTATAGGTGGAATTTTTGCCACTGTAGGTAATAAGTACATTGTGGATTCAAAACTGCCGGAAAGCTCTGCATTCAGTCTGGCGGACCGTATTCATATTTACACGTTTATTGCCATTTTTGTTGCATTAATGGTATCAGCCATTTCATTTGTCCTCAAAAGTTTAGACCATGAAGCAAAGGCCAAATTATTCAATAGGTTCTTTATTATCCTATTGCCGGCAATTTATATTTATTTAATCTACTCCTCTATTTAATTTAAATAAAGCATTGAAAAGTATCTGTTCCAAGCGGAACGGATACTTTTTTTAATATATGATTCATGATGAAGCATAATGTTCTGTTCACACTACTCATTGTACTACTTTCCAGCCTCTCGTTTGATGCAATTGCGCAGTTGCCTTCCATTCAAACCGACAGGCCCAGTTGGGCAAGGGCGCCTTTCACCGTGCCTAAAGGCCGTTTTCAGTTTGAAACCGGTTTTGTTTTTGAAAAAGCCGGTGGATTTTCAAATGTATATTTACCATCCACGGCAATCCGTATCGGTATCATGAAACGCGCCGAACTCCGCTTAGTAACCGATTTATATTACAGTTTTGATAAAAGCAGCGGAAGCATAAATTTGAAACCGCTGCAGGTAGGTACGAAAATTAAATTCTTAGACGGAAATGAAGGTCTGATACCCGCCGTTTCAATCCTTGCGCATGTGGCCATACCGCAAGTATCTACCAAAAATCAGCGGGTAAAACATCCGGCACCCAATGTAACGCTTACGGCCCAACATGTAATTTGGAAAAGTCTCGCGTTTAATTATAACTTAGGAATGGAATGGTATGGAAATTCACCCATTCCAACGTATACGTATTCATTTTCGCCCGGATATGCTATTAAAAGTAATTTTTCGGCTTTTGCTGAGGTTTACGGGTTCGCCGGAAATTTGGGTTTTCCTATACACGTGGTACAGGGCGGATTGGTTTATCAGCCCAAACCAAACTGGCAATTGGATATTCACGGAGGTGCCGGCCTGACACTCGCTTCTCCTGATTTTTTTCTAGGAATCGGTATTTCGGGTAGATTGAAAAATTAAACTAGTTTTTATCATTTAAAAATGCGGGAAGCTCAATCAGGGCTTCCTTTATTTTTTGCATACTAGGTTCAGAGATACAATATGGCGGCATAACATACACCACATTGCCCATCGGTCTGATTAAGATATCCCGATCAATAAAAAAATGGTATATTTTTTCTTTAATCGGATGGGTATAGAAATAACCTTCATCTTTTGTTTCAATATCCAAGGCAAAAATACCGCCCATGCAGCGGACGTCTTTATAAAATGGCAAAACAGCCATTTCACGCACCCAAGTGTGGAAAGTTTCTTCGAGCTGTTTGCGTCTTGTAGCCGTTTCTGGTAATTCCATCAAATCGAGCGAAGCAAGCGCCGCTGTGCAGGAAAGCGGATTGCCCGTAAATGAATGCCCGTGGTAAAAGGCCTTTCCGGCATCGGCCGTTTCAAAACTTTGTGAAATTTCATCCGAAATCAGGGTTGCGCCCAAAGGCATATAGCCGCCGGTTAATCCCTTTGAAAGACAAATTAAATCAGGTTTACAACGTAACTGATCTGATGCAAAAAAAGTACCCGTACGTCCAAATCCTGTCATTACCTCATCGGCAATCGTAATTACACCGGCCTGTTTGGCTTTATATAACAATCGGTCTAACAAAGCTGGTTCATACATGCGCATACCGCCCGCTCCCTGAACCAGGGGTTCAAAAATAAATGCCGCCGGTTTTTTCTGTAAGAGTTTATCTAGGTGCAACTCAAGCGCTGTTATATTTTCAGCGCAAGGGAGGTCTATAAATTCCACTTCAAACAGATAGTCCGAAAAGGGTTTTACGAACAAATCACGCTCACTCACGCTCATGGAGCCAAAAGTATCGCCATGGTAGCTGTTGCGGAAGGCGATGACTTTTTTTCGTTCTTCGCCCTTGTTTTTGGCAAACTGCACGGCCAATTTCAGGGCCACTTCCACGGCAGTGCTTCCGTTATCGGATAGGAAAACACGTTCGTAGGTATTTCCGGCTTTTTCAATTAGGCGCTCTGCCAAACGAACAGCCGGTTCATGGGTAAAACCCGCAAATATAACATGTTCAAAACGGGCTAACTGCTCGGTAATTTTTTGATTTATGTACGGATGATTATGACCGTGTAAATTCAGCCACCAGGAAGATATTCCATCAATAATCCGACGGCCGTCTTCGGTCAGGATAAATTCAGCTTCTCCGCCGCTGACTCCGATGTGTTTACCTTCCGGTTTAAACACCGTGAACGGATGAAACAATACCTGTTGGTCGCGTTCGGATAAGGTCATACCCATTGTATTTAGGAAATGGGATCAAGCAGATTGCTGAACTTGTCTGCTTCCTTCAGAATTAATTCTTTTGAGGGTTCAGGCATACGTTCTACACGCCCCAGCATGGGTATTCCGGTTTGTTTGAGGATTATTTTTTCCGATGGGTCATGTTTCCGCCCGTTGAATATAATACCCATAACTTCTATTCCTTCTTTTTGCAGGGCATAAGCCGAAAGGAGAGTGTGATTAATCGAACCCAGGTAGTTAATGCCTACCAAGATTACTTTAGCCTGAAAATGTTTAATCAGGTCAATCATGGTTTCTTTGTTATTAAGCGGTGCCATGAGTCCGCCTGCGCCTTCAATAATCAAGCGGCGGTTTTGGGTTTGGGGAATCTCAAAATCGGCCACCTGCATTTTAATACCCTCTTCTTTGGCAGCCAGGTGCGGCGATGCGGCAAGAAAGAACGCAAATTTTTCGGAGTGTATAACCGATTTTTTGTTGCTGATTAAACTGCGAACGGTTTGGCTATCGCTAAACTCCATATTACCGGCCTGAAGCGGTTTCCAGTAATCGGCTTGTAAGGCTTCGGTAAGCACGGCCGATACGATGGTTTTTCCCACTTCGGTACCTATTCCGCTGACAAATATTTTTTCAGGCATCATTTCGGGTAGATATTTCAGATTTATGTTCGATGGCTTTGCCGGCCCAATCCAGGGCAATCTGCAATTGCTCATCTTCGCTTAATTCAGTGTTGTCGAGTACTACAGCATCTTCGGCCTGCCTCAGGGGGTCTTCTTCACGATGGGCATCAATGTAATCGCGGTGGGCTAGGTTTTCAGCAATTTCCGAGAGGGAAACATCCTTGCCTTGTGCACGCAACTCCGCAAACCGGCGTTGCACACGGATGGCCTTGTCGGCCGTAAGGAATATTTTGAGCTCCGCATCGGGCATCACCACCGTGCCGATGTCGCGCCCGTCCATCACCACCGCCTTTTTTGCACCGATGGAGCGTTGGGCAATCTGCAACATTTTACGCACTTCCTTCACCGCACTTACCTCACTTACCTTCGAGGCCACATCCAGTCCGCGGATTTCGGATTCCACGTTTTTACCGTTCAGAAAAATTTCAGACTTCCCGCTTTGCGGATTAAGTTCAAAATGTAATTCGATATGGGGTAAATCCTGGATAAGTTGGTCTTTGTAAAGCAAACTGTCTTTAAAATAACCCATCCGCAAGGCATGAAGGGTAACGGCACGATACATGGCTCCGGTGTCCAGGTAGTTGTAATTCAAACGTTTGGCCATAGCTTTGGCCAAGGTACTTTTACCGCAGGATGAATAACCGTCAATTGCTATTGAAATGTGTTTTGCCATATACCGGGCTTCAAAAATACAAGCAAAAGCTGAATTAAAACAACAGAAAATGAGGAAGCCTAAATTATTACTAAAATAAACCAAATAAAGCCCTGATAACAGGAATAATAATATTTTTGCAGCTACCTTTAGCAAAAATGAGAGAATGGGCTTAGGCGGAACGATCAAAAACCTGGGAAGGCTCCGGCAAATTATGTCGGTGCTGGTGAAGTATGGTTTTGAGGACCTGATTGCCAATTCTACTCTCCGAAACTTGGTTCCGGAAGGGCTCCGTATAAAATGGATGCGTCAAGAAAAGCCGGCGTTGCAATACTCCCGTTACGAGCGTTTGCGTATGGCCGCCGAAGAATTGGGCCCCACGTTCGTAAAGCTTTGTCAAATTTTAAGTAACCGTCCTGATATTGTTCCCGAAGGCTTACTCCGTGAATTTGAAAAATTACAGGACCGGGTGCCGCCTTTTTCATCCGAAGAGGCCATCACCATAGTGGAAATGGAAACCGGTATGCCTTTGGAAGATTTATTTGAATACTTCAACGAAATTCCGCTGGCTTCGGCTTCCATCGGGCAAGTACACCGGGCTAAATTAAAAAACGGCCCTGAGGTGGTGGTAAAAGTGCAACGTCCCACCGTAAAAGATACTGTTGAACGCGATTTACAGCTCTTACAGGAGATCGTAAAACGGTCGGACCGCTACCTCAAAAAGCAGGGCGTGCTGAATGCTCAGGATATTGTGGACGTTTTTGAGCGGAGCATGAGCAAAGAGCTCGATTATACCAATGAAGCCCGCAACCTGAGCCGTTTTCGTGAATTATACAAAGGCTACGATAATTTTTATATCCCCAAGGCTTTCCGCGAATTTTCTACCGAAAAAGTATTGATTATTGAGTTTATCAGCGGTTGTAAGTTTACTGATAAAAAGCAGATTAAGGAATGGGGGCTGAGTGTAAAAGACATCGTAGAAAACGGATTAAATATTTACCTCAAACAAATATTTGAATACGGGGTTTTTCATGCCGATCCGCATCCGGGTAATATTTTGGTGCGCCCTGACGGAACCATCTGTCTCCTGGACTTTGGCATGGTAGGGCAGCTCTCCAAAAAAGACAAACATGCCTTTGCCATGGTATTTGTTTCCATGGCCAAAGAGGATGCGAGGGGTATGGCCGTAAACATGAAAAAATTGGCCGTAGAGGACAATATTAAAGACATGCGTGCCTTTGAGGCCGACCTGCAGGAACTCATTGATGATTACGCTACCTTGAGCGTGGATGAGGGTTCCATAGCCGACTTAACGAATGAACTGCAAAAAATCATGCTCAATTACCAGATGTATATGCCGGCCGGCGTATTTCTGGTTTTCCGTGCCATGGCCATTTTAGAGGGTATTGGTAAAATTATGTATCCGCAGTTAAAAACCTATGACCACATTAAACCCTACGGAATGAAAATTCTGCAGGAACAGTGGCAGCCGGCCAATGTATGGGATGAAGTGCAATACCGGGCCGAGCAGGTTACCTCCTTTATGACTTCGTTTCCGGTAGAGCTGCGCGAAATATTGCAACAGGCCAGCCGCGGAAAAATCAATTTTACCATTGAACACCAGGGCTATGGTTACTTACTAAAAAAACTGGACAGCCTTACCAACCGCTTAACCATGACCCTGATTATTTCGGCCCTGATTATCGGTTCATCTATAACAGCCACGGTAAAGTTCCCGGAGCGCTTTATGTCAACCGAAACCGGCTTGCCATACATTAGCCTTACCGGTTTTTGGATAGCCGGTATTTTATTTGTGGTGGTGTTATATGCTACTATTCGCCGGCGTTTTTATAAATAGACTTCAAAGTCCTTGTTAGAGCCCACCTTTTCTAGTTTTTCTCAATTTTATTTCAAGAGTCAATTGCTTATTGATGAATAGGGAGAAAGTAACATAATTAGATTGACCAAACTCTACAAATAAAATTCTCGGAACTGGGTTTGTTCATAACCCAATAATTGATAATTCATACAACTTACATCCCCGAACGGGCTCTGTCCAAATCGCGTTTGGCGTCTTTTTCTTTTAGAGATTCGCGTTTGTCGTATGTTTTTTTACCACGTGCCAGACCCACATCAAGTTTAGCCAGTCCTTTGGGATTGATGAACAGCTTGAGCGGAACCATGGTAAGGCCTTTTTCCTTAAGTTTAATGTGCCATTTGTTAATTTCCTGGCGGTTGAGGAGCAGCTTTCTTTCCCGTTTGGGTTCGTGGTTATAATGGCCGCCCTTTTCGTATTCGCTGATGTGCATATTGCGCACAAATGCTTCATTTTTTTCAATAATGCAAAAACTGTCAGTAAGGTTGGCTTTGCCGGTGCGTAGTGATTTTATTTCGGTGCCCGTAAGTACGATCCCTGCCGTTAGGGTATCCAAAATTTCGTAATCGAAAGTGGCCCGTTTATTTTTGATCTCAATTTTTTCCATTACGCTATTTTTATGCTACGCGCTGTGGACGCAGATCTCCGGCTTTTTCTTTTAAAATACGCTGCTTTTGCACCCTTCCGGAAATTACAATGCCCAATTCGTAGAGCAGGGCCAACGGAATGGATACGATAATCTGACTGGCTATATCCGGTGGGGTAATAATGGCTGAAGCAAGCAAAATACCAACCATGGAGTGTTTTCTGTACTTTTTAAGTGATGCGGGTGTTACCAAACCAATTTTTGAAAGGAAATAAATGAAAATCGGTAATTCAAATAAAACGCCGCAAGCAATGGTAACCATCGTTACCGTTGAGATAAAGGAAGAAAGGCTGATGAAATTTCCTACTTCTTTACTAACAGAATAGTTTGCCAAAAAATTGACCGATAGCGGCGCAATTACAAAATAGCCAAAACCCACGCCCAATAAAAACAGGATGCTTGTATAAAAAATGCCGCCGGTAGCATGTTTACGCTCATTTTCATATAAAGCTGGCTGTATAAAACGCCATAGCTCAAAAATAATGTAAGGAAAGGCAATGATGATTCCGGCAATAAAGGATACCCAAATATGCGTCGAAAACTGTCCGCCCATATCGGTATTAATAATTTTGATGGGCATTTCCGTCATACAGTAATCGTCGCCCAATCCCAGCAACTGAGAAAGTTTACAGAAGGCGCGGTAGGTAATGAACTGCGGATCTTTGGGGCCGAAGATGATTTTGTCAAATACGAAATCACTAAAAATAAATGCCGAAGTTCCACCCACCACAATGGCGATTACCGAGCGCATCAAATGCCAGCGCAGGGCTTCCAGATGATCCAAAAACGACATTTCGGATTCTTCGTCTATTTCCTTCTTTTTTGCCATAATGAGGCCACAAAGGTAATACATCAAAGTTAAATCCGCCGGGCTCCATGACTCCTTTTAATTAATTGATTTTGAGCATGTTTTTGATTTATGGTAAAATATGTCCCCGATTCCTTATTTTTGCCCCTCATGATTTTTAATATTTCAAGGCGTGGCTAACAGAGAAACAAATACATTAAGCAGTGATAAAATCAGCTTTGAAGAGTTCAGGGCTGAAGTGTTGAACGATTTCCGCATTGCTTGCGAAAGTAGGGAAACCTCATTGCTGGGTCGCCGTGAGGTGCTTACCGGAAAGGCCAAATTCGGCATTTTTGGCGACGGTAAAGAGCTGGCCCAGATTGCCCTGGCCAAAGTTTTCCGCAATGGCGACTGGCGCGCCGGATATTACCGCGACCAGACCTTTATGATGGCTTCGGGTCTTTTGACGATTAAGCAGTTTTTTGCCCAACTATATGCCGATCCAAACCTGGATAATGAACCCATGACCGGTGGGCGCCAAATGAACGGTCACTATGCCACCCGCTGGATAGATCGTTACGGCAACCGAATCCCGGTTACGGGCATGAAAAACTCTTCCTGTGATATTTCACCCACAGCAGGCCAAATGCCGCGTTTACTTGGTTTGGCGCTGGCTTCCAAACAATTCAGGAATACCAAAGAACTGAAAGATTTCAAAGATTTATCGGTTAATGGAAACGAAGTTGCTTTCGGAACCATCGGCGATGCCAGTACTTCCGAAGGCCATTTCTGGGAAACCATGAATGCGGCTTCTGTTTTACAGGTTCCGCTGGCCATTTCGGTTTGGGATGATGGTTACGGAATTTCCGTTTCAAAAGAACATCAAACCACCAAAGGCAGTATTTCCCAAGCTCTTCGCGGTTTTGAAAAAGATGAAAACGGACCGGGTATTTTGATATTTAATGCCCGTGCCTGGAATTACCCCGAACTGGTAGAAACCTATCAGAAAGGTGTTGCCACCTGCCGTATGGAACATATTCCGGTTTTATTTCACATTGAAGAATGTACGCAGCCCCAAGGCCATTCTACTTCCGGTTCGCATGAGCGTTACAAATCAAAAGAACGCCTGGATTGGGAAACGGAATATGATTGCATCCGCATGATGAAGTCATGGGCCATAGAACATACCATTGCCACAGAAGAGGAAATGAATGCCATAGAGGCCGAAGCCAAAAAAACGGTTCGTGAGGCCAAACGTGAGGCTTGGGAAGAGTTTCTGGGCGGTATTGAAAAAGAAGCCGGGCAACTGGTATTCATTCTGGATAAATTATCGGATGAAAGCATTCACCGTACAGAAATTAACAGTCTGAAAGATAAACTCGTTTCCATAAAAGAAAAATCGCGCCGGGATATCATGGAAGCAGCCCGTCAGGCGGCCGTGTTGGTGCGTAATGAGAACGGAGCCGTTAAAAATGAACTTACCGATTGGATTAAATCGATAAATGAACTCAATCAGGACCGTTATAATTCACATTTATACGCCGAAACCAAACACAGCGCCTTACGCGTGAAGGAAGTTAAACCGGTATATGAATCGGATGAACTGGTTGACGGCCGTATCATCATTCGTGATAACTACGATAAAATTTTGGCCGAGAATCCGCTTGTATCGGTATTTGGAGAAGATGTGGGCGGAATTGGCGGCGTGAACCAGACCCTGGAAGGTATGCAGAAAAAATACGGTGAAACCCGTGTTTTTGATACCGGTATCCGCGAAGCAACCATTGTGGGCCAAGCCCTCGGTATGGCCATGCGTGGCTTACGTCCGGTGGCCGAAATTCAATACCTCGATTATTTGCTGTACGGTATCCAAACGCTCAGCGATGATGCCGCCACCCTGCGCTACCGAACCAAAAATGGTCAGAGTGCACCACTCATCATCAGCACACGTGGTCATCGTCTCGAAGGCATTTGGCATAGCGGTTCACCCATGGGAATGGTGATTAATGCCCTGCGCGGTATGTATGTGTGCGTACCCCGCGATATGACCCGTGCGGCAGGTTTCTATAACACTTTACTCCGTGCCGATGATCCGGCCGTAGTGGTAGAGCCGCTGAACGGTTATCGTTTGAAAGAAAAATATCCCAGTAATTTAGGAGAATTTACCATACCGCTCGGAATGCCGGAAACCCTCCGTGAAGGAACAGATATAACCGTGGTTTCGTATGGATCTACTTTACGATTGGTATCTGAAGCCGCAGAAAAATTGGCCGGAATGGGTATTTCTTGTGAGGTGATTGATGTGCAGACACTCATTCCGTTTGATATTCATTCAAAAATTGTGGAGTCGGTAGCCAAAACCAACCGTCTTGCTGTTATTGATGAAGACGTGGAAGGCGGAGCAACGGCCTATATCATGCAGCAGATAGTTGAAAAACAGGAAGCTTTCCGTTACCTGGATCAGGCACCGCTGACGTTAACGGCCCAAAACCACCGTCCGGCTTATGGTTCAGATGGTGATTATTTCAGCAAACCCTCCGTGGAGGATATTCTGGAAAAATTATATGGAATGATGCACGAAGCTAATCCGTCTAAATTTCCGGCTCTATTTTAATTGATTATTGAATTCTGTATAACAAAAAATGCCCGGCAAAACTGCCGGGCATTTTTTATGTTATATATTTTTAGAATTTACTCCTGTGTCATTTTAATTAAGGCAAACACGGCGTAATTAATGATATCATGAAAATTGGCATCAATGCCTTCACTGATGAGGGTTTGTCCCTGGTTGTCCTCAATTTGACGAATACGAAGCAGTTTTACCAGAATCATATCGGTAAATGATTCGGTGCGCATATCCCGCCAGGCTTCACCGTAATCGTGGTTTTTCTTTTCCATGAGTGCTTTTACGGCATCAATATGCCGGTTGTAGTGGCTGAGTACCTCTTCGGCTTTCATATCGGGTTCTTTGGCCGCTCCTTTTTCTAACTGGATAAGTGCAATCAGCGAATAATTGATAATCCCCCTAAATTCGCCAATGATACCTTCGCCCACCAGACTCAGTTTTTTTTCTTCGAGCGTGCGTATGCGGTTGGCTTTGATGAAAATTTGGTCGGTAATGCCCTGGGGTCTGAAAATACGCCAGGATGCCCCGTAATCGCTCAGTTTTTTGCTGAATTCGGTACGGCATTCATTGATTACGGCATCGTATTGGGCAGCGGTGTTTTTCATGTATCCAAAAGTAAAATAAAATCAGAGTTTATCACCACAACGTTTGCAATAAAGCGCATCAGTATCGTGGTCTTCGTTCATGCAGGATTTGCAGGCCTGCGTACTGTTTTTCTTTGCTTGTGCATTGCGGTTAAACTCAACCGACACGATTCCCGTGGGTACGGCAATGATGGAGTATCCCGTAATCATAATCACTGAAGCCACAATTTTTCCGCCGGTGGTGATGGGTGAAATGTCTCCATATCCAACCGTGCTTAGTGTAACGATTGCCCAGTAAATACTTTGTGGTATACTGCTGAATCCGGGGTTTACTTCGTTTTCGAGGGCATACACCACGGTACCCATTACCACGTTAATCATGACCAGAAAAAACAGGAAAACCAGGATTTTTCTGCGGCTTTGTTTCAAAGCAATTAAGATGGTATTACTGTCTTTTACGAACCTGTTCAGTTTGAAAATTCTGAAAATACGGAGGAGCCGCAGTGAACGGATAACGGACAAGTAATGGGAGCTTACAAAGAATAAACCCAGGTAGGAGGGAAGAATGGATAAAATATCAATAATGCCAAAATAGCTGAAAATATAACTGAACGGTTTTTTTACACAATAAATCCGTAAGGCATATTCAATGGTAAAAGAGATGGTTAGAATCCATTCAAATGTTCTGAAAATGGTGCCGTATTGTTCGTTTAGGCCTTTCATGCTTTCGGCCATGATAAGGGCAATACTCATTACAATTAAAATGAGCAGAACGATATCAAAAAGTTTACCTGCCGGCGTATCGGCTTCAAATATGATCCGGTGTATTTTTTCCTGAAGCGGTGATAATTCCTTTTCGTCAGACTTTTTTGATATATGTGTTTGTGTAGTCATGTGGCAAAAAGGGATTAGGATTGGAAGAGCTTTTTATTTGGGAAAGCGCATTCGGTAATCCACATTTACGCGTCCGGCGGAGATGTCTTTTAGTTTTCCGGCCAACATTTTTTTACGCATGGGATTGATATGGTCAATGAATAATATACCTTCCAGGTGATCGTATTCATGCTGTATGATTCGTGCTGCCATTCCGCCGAAGGTTTCTTCGTGCAATACCCAGTTTTCATCAAAATATTCGATTACTATTTCTGGATGCCGCATAATATCTTCCCTTATTTTCGGGATACTGAGGCAACCTTCGTTAAATGCCCATTTCGTACCTTTTTCTTCTAAAATAATGGGGTTTATAAATACTTTTTTGAAGTTTTCCAGGTACGGTTCTTCATCAGCAAAAGCCTCTGCATCCACCACAAAAACACGTATGGCCTTACCCACCTGAGGAGCAGCCAAGCCTACGCCATGTGAAGCATACATGGTATCAAACATGTTTTGGATAAACGTATCCAGTTCAGGATAGGTTTCGTCAATTTCTTCGGCTTTTTTGCGTAAAACCGGATCTCCGTATGCTACAATCGGGTAAACCATGCCGCAAAGATAGCTTTTTTGCGAAATACCTTCTGGCAATCGGGTAATTTACTCCGTTGTACTTCTTACTTAAACCCGTATAATGGGGAAGAGGAAAGCAAATTCCAATTCACGTATTCCAAAGCGTATACCCGCAGTTTTAATTCTTGATATAGCGGATATATTGCCCTTTGTTTCATGAAAAAGAACCCTTTGGTAATTTTTAAGTGAAATTTTGTTTTGTTTTATAAAAGTAGTTAACTTTGGTTTAACATCTTAGTACAACTGTTTTTCATATTTACCCCTGCCTATCGTGAATAAAGGCCATTGTTTTAAACGGTGGCCTTTATTATTTGTAATTTTGTGGAATGGATAACCTGATTTTTGTAAAGAATATGGTATGTAACCGCTGCATTGAAGCGGTTAGTCGTATTTTTTCGGATTTGGGATTAAATACCCGTTCGGTTGCTTTGGGAGAAGTGGAACTGGAGGATGATTCCGTTCCTTCAGATATGTTGGCTCGTTTAGATGAAGCCCTTGTAAAAGCCGGTTTTGAACGTTTGGATAACTCCAAAAACCGTTGGGTTGAAAAGGCCAAGAACCTGATTATCGAACAAATCCATCACAGTCCGAATGTAGATCAAAAGCAAAACTGGTCAGATTTTATCGCCGCAAAAATTCCCATTGAATACACGTATTTTTCCTCGCAGTTTGCCGCTGAAGAAGGGCTCAGTCTTGAGCAGTACATCATCCGGCAAAAAATAGAACGGGTAAAGGAACTGTTGCATTATGGAGAACTATCACTGAGCGAAATAGCCGATGTGCTCGGGTATAGCAGTGTTGCCCATTTGAGTGCACAGTTTAAAAAGGTATGCGGAATTACACCATCAGCATACAAAAAGCAAAAGCCCGGCCGTAAACCCCTCGATGCGGTTTAAAATTCTGTAATTCTTTCCCAAGATTATATAAGTCTTGGCAGTAATCAGGGCATTACCTTTGCCTAAAGTTTAAAACATGAATCAAACTCATCTTATATCGAAACGATTTGCCGTAAAAGGCATGACCTGCGCAGGCTGTGCAGGCGGTGTTCAGGGAACGCTAAAAAATACCAAAGGGGTGCAGGATGCCCGCGTAAATATTGCCGATCACACAGCCTGGATTCAGTTTGATGCTTCATTGACCAGCCCTACAGAACTCAAAAAGATGGTAGATTCTACCGGGTTTGAACTGGTCATAGATTCAGAAAATGCGGATGAAGACGCGGAGGAAGGCCGACGGCAAAGCACAAGGGAACATTATTTACACACGCTGGTAGCTTTTGCGCTGGCTCTGCCGGTATTTGTATTCGGCATGTTTTTTATGGATTGGGTATACGGGAAATGGATATCTGCCGTGCTCACGCTACTGATTTTACTTTTTCCGGGGCGTTCTTTTTTTGTTCGGGCATTCAAACAGGCACGGTACGGAAGGGCCAACATGGATACGCTCGTGGCGCTGAGTGCCGGTATTTCGTTTGTTTTTAGTCTATTTAACTTGCTATATCCTGCATATTGGCATGAACGGGGTATTCATCCACATGTCTATTTTGAGTCGGCAGCACTGATTATTGCATTTATTTCCTTAGGTAAATGGCTCGAAAATAAGGCTCTTTCAAGTAGTTCGGAAGCCTTGCGTAAACTCCGGAATTTACAAGTCAAAACCATCCGGATTATGCTGAACGGCGAAGAAAAACAGGTTCCGCCGGAGGCTGTGATGAAAGGCGATACCCTACTGGTTTTTTCGGGAGAAACGGTACCGGCCGATGGTGTCTTGATAAGCGGAAATTCATTCGTGAATGAAAGTACGCTAACAGGAGAGTCTGTTCCTGTTGAAAAACAAAAGGGCAGTAAAGTATACGCCGGAACACTCAATGACATGGGTAGTTTCAGTATGCGGGTAGAATCGGTGGCTGCCGAAACGGTTCTGGGTAAAATAATTGAGCGCATTCGCGAAGCACAGGGGCAGAAGGCTCCAGTGCAGGCGCTGGTGGATAAAATTGCTGCCGTTTTTGTTCCGGTGGTGATGGGTATCTCGTTACTCAGCTTTGTCATTTGGATGATTGCGGGGGGCAGTGCTTTCTTTCCGCAGGCCTTGATGGCTGCCGTTTCAGTGTTGGTAATAGCCTGTCCTTGTGCTTTGGGTTTGGCCACGCCAACGGCCTTAATGGTGGGTATTGGCAGGGCGGCCGAAGACCATACCTTGGTGCGGGATGCGAAAAGCCTCGAAACGGGTGCACGAACGGATGTGGTGGTGCTTGATAAAACCGGTACACTTACCGAAGGAATGCCTAAATTGGTTCATCTGGACTGGATTTCAGAAGATGTCCGCGTTCAGCAGGAACCTTTCTTTTATGCGCTGGAAAACCAATCGGCTCATCCCTTGGCCCGAGCGTTTGTAGAGTCGGTAAATAAGCCTTCAGAAAGTCCAGAAATAGTTGATTTTAAAACGTTCCCTGGGTTGGGTGTTCAAGCTTTTCATGCTGAAAACGTTTACATAGCCGGAAACCGTAAATGGATGGAAGAACATTCAGCACATATTCCTGATTTTTTTATAAAAAAAGCGGATGAATATGCTTCCTCGGGTGCATCTTTAATATACTTTGCCTCCGGCGGAAATGTTTTAGCATTGGCGGCACTTGCCGATACACTCAAATCTTCAGCTAAAGAAGCCGTAACGCATTTGCAACGTTATGGATTGGATGTAGTTATACTTTCGGGAGACCATGAAAAAAGTGTGGCTTTCATTGCCAACGAATTGAATATAACAAATTGGAAATCCGGACTTTTTCCATCCGCAAAAGCCGATTATATAAAAGAAATCCAAGCTTCGGGAAAAACAGTAGCAATGGTGGGCGATGGGATAAACGATACCGAAGCCATGAGCCGGGCTGATTTGAGCATGGCCATGGCCAATGGATCAGACATTGCTATTGATGCTGCCCAGGTTACACTGTTGAATTCTGACCCGATGGGGGTGGTTTATTTTATCAAAACGGCCAGAAAAACGGTGGCCGGAATCCGGCAGAATTTATTTTGGGCTTTTATTTATAATCTGATCGGCATTCCCATTGCGGCGGGTGTACTTTATCCGTTTACCGGTTTTTTGCTCGATCCAATGATTGCGGGAGCAGCTATGGCGGGTAGTTCCGTTTCGGTGGTATTAAATAGCCTGCGCCTGAAATACGGTTCGAAAAGTTAATTAGTTGTGAATTTTTGTTTCTGCTTTAAACCCGGGGAACTTATCTGTGTCAAAAAGGCGTAGTAACCAAAAAGAAGTAGAAAGATGAAAAGAGCAATGTTAGGATTAGCCGTAATGGCACTTGTGCAGGCAGGCGTTTATGCCCAGGCTGGGGGAAGAGGAACCGCTGAAAAACGGAAGCCGGTATCGCCTACAGAAGCCGTGGCACGTCTGGATGCCATCGTAAGCCTTCGTGAAGACCAGAAACCCAAAGTGCTGGAACTGGCCACCACGCGCGATGCCAAAATGAAAGCCTTGAAAGCAGAATCTACTGCGGATAAGGAGGCACTGAAAACTAAACGGATCGAAATTAACAAGGCTTATAAAACCGAACTCGGAAAGGTGTTGGATGCTGCCCAGAAAGAAAAACTGAAAGCACATCGCGAAGCCATGAAAAAAGAGGGAAATGGGCCGCATAAAATGAAAACAGCCGATGAAGTAGTGCAAGAAATAGATGCCGTTGTAAAATTGAGAGAAGATCAAAAATCTAAAATCAAATCATTGGCCGAGAATAAAAACGCATCCATCAAAGCACTGATGGCTGATAAAAAAGCCGGCATGGATGAAGAAGCCCTAAAATCGAAACGCAAAGAAATCATGAAAACGTTCCGCAGTGGCGTGAATGAAGTATTGGATGAATCGCAGCGCAAGTTACTTGCCGAGCATCGCAAAGCACAAAAATCTAAGTACGATAAAAAATAATTCAGTTTGTGTGTAGGTAAAAAAGAAAGCCCTTCCAAACATTTGGAAGGGCTTTCTTTTTTTAGTATCAGTTTGTAACGCTTATTTTACCTAATGCATATTTATTTCCTTCTGTTATACGGAAGCTGTAAACGCCCGATGCATATTGAAAAGGAATGGTATGTAAGCTGCTGTTATTGGTGATTTGCTGTTGGAAAATAACTCTTCCCTGCATATCAATAATTTCCAGCTTAGGTTGGTTGAAACCCGTTTCGGCTAAATTCAGGAAGATGTTTCCATCATACCAATAACCTTGAACCAGATTGGATGCATTTTCGTCAATACTGAAGTTGTTGAAAACCGAAACCATCACAGGCGTAGTCTGAACGGTATCGCCCCATTGGTTTACGCCTTCAGCCACAATGTAAAATAAACTCGACTGGGTAAAGGTATTTGTAAAGGTATTTCCTGTTTTAGGTGGATTGAATGAAAGGTATCCGCCAATGATGGATGTTCTGTATTTCCATTCCACACTTACGCCCGGGTGGCTGCATGTGAATGAAAGCGGAGCATTACTCTCATTGATATTGATAAACTGGGTATCAACCGGTGTAGCTTGGGCTGTGTAGGTAACCACGCTTAAGTCGCTGCCGTTATCGTTTCCGGTAATGGCCGGAGAACTGCTCAGTACACGCACCCGGTATCCGTTTCCGTCGGCAATATTGTTCGGAATCAAACCGGTTAATCCGCTGGCCGAACTTCCGTTCAATGTTCCAATTACGGTAGGAATGGCAAAACTCCCCTGGTCGTTGGATAGCTCAACCGTAAACACGTTGTTGGCATCGAATATAACATTTCCGCTAACCGGAACATTGATTACATTATTGGCCGAGGGAGAAATATAATACGGCGAACCCGCAATGGTTCCGGTATTGAAGCTTGTACCGTTTTCTACAGTAATTTCTACCTCATTGCTGATAACGGCATCGCTGTATTGATTGCTTGATTCGCAGATCACGAAGTAAGTGCCCGGTGTATCAAAAATTGGGCTGAACGATGTGGCTGTTTGCGCCGGACTGAATGACTGGTATGCACCACCGCTGGTACTTGAAAATTTCCATTCACGGCTAAGGGTATTTTGACTTTCGCTCACGCTAAGTGAGGTTCCGGCTGTATTGATGGTAATTGTTTGCGATGTTGCGGGGCTTACGCTGTTTGAATATTGATCGATGGTTAACGTCGCGCCGTTATCCGAACCCGTAACGGATGGAAGGCTTCCCTTCACACGGATGAGATAGCCGCTTCCTTGTGCCGTTCCGGCAGGAATGGTTGCCGATATGGTGCCGCTTCCCGTTCCGGCCAATGTTCCGATGGTAGTAGCTGAAGCAAATGAGCCGTTGGCATCTGATAATTCGGCCGTAAATACGTTTCCGCCGGCAAATGCCTGACTCACGGTGAACGGTACATCCACGCTCGCATCCGGTGCAGAGGCGCTGAATTCAAAAGGAGAACCTGCTATCGTTCCGGTGCTTATGGTAACTGAACCAACGGAAATGGTTACTTCATTGCTGCTTACGTTTACGCCGCTGATAACACTTTCACAAATCACATAATAGGTTCCGGCACTTGCAAATACGGGAATGTAGGTATTTCCTGTTTCGGCCGGGCCAAATGAAATATACGGACCACCTGCATTGCTTGCATATTTCCATTCTCTTGAGCTTCCGCTCGGTGTTTCGGTAACGGTTAGTGTTGTTCCGGGAACACTTTCCAGCAAGGATTGGCTTCCCGAAGGTGAAATGGAATTTCCGACCACGTTTATGGTCACTTCATTGCTGCGGGTATTCAGTGTTCCGAATGTGGATTCACAAACTACATAGTAGGTTCCGGCCGATGCGAAATTCGGTGTATAACTTGTTCCGGTTTGTGAAGGGCTAAAGTTTTGGTATGGCCCTCCGGATGAGGTTGAAAATTTCCATACGCGTGAGCCGGCTGCCGGGTTTTCAGTTACGGTTAAATTGGTTCCATTGCTGTTGGCACCAATGGTTTGGCTGGCAATTGGCGCAATGGAGTTGTTTACCAAGTTAATAGTGATGTTATCTACGTTTGCATTCGCCGTTTGGTATGGACTACTTGCAATTACTCTGACACGGTAACCGGTTCCGCTGGGTGTTCCGGCCGGAATGGTAGCATTGATGGTTCCGGCAGCTGTACCGCTCAGAGTACCAATGTTTACCGGGCTGGCAAATGAGCCGGAGGCATCCGATAATTGAGCCGTGAAGGTGTTTCCAAACTGAAAAATACCGGTTTTGGTAAATGGAATGGAAATGCTTGTTCCCTGAGTAGCAGAAACATTGTAAACTAAAGGACTTACAGTTGTGGCGGTAGTGGTTATCGGGTTATAGATAAATTCCATATCATCAATAAATACTTCATCACCGCCATTTCCGCCTCCAGGCGTACTGTTCGATGTAAAAGTAATTAGGATAAAGCTGGGTGCGGTTGCCGGTCCGGTGTAGTTAAAGGGCACTGAAATCCGTTGCCAAACATTACCGTTGGAAGTATAATTCAGCCCAGCTGATGCCACTATATAACTTGGCGACGCAGCATCCATAGGGTCTCTATAACTGTTATTGTTATGAATTACCGCATTTACTCTAGCCGTACTATTTTGGTTTGATGGATTGTATTTGGCCCAAAATACAATACTATCCGGCCAAGAGGTAAAGGCTTCACTGAAATTAGCGTCTGTTATTTGTGAATAGTTATAATTACTTGGGTTGGTTGGTGTCGTACTTCCTGCATTCACTCTCCCACAGGTTAAGTTACCATTGGCGTTGGTTCCGAATGTAGTAACAGTGAAAACCCTTGCACTGTATTGGCCCGACGTGCCTGGCCTAATCGTGGTTGAACGTTGTATTGTTTTAGGAGCTAAACCTACAAGCCCTCCGGTCCCAGTTTTAATCCCATTCCAGTTGTCGGGCTCTTCAGTATTTGAACCCACATTTTGCCAAATTTCAAAATTTCTGTTAGGGATTTGCTGCTGCCCGAAGGCGCACACAGCAGTAACCGCCCCCCACAAAGCGGTAAGTAGTACATGTTTTTTCATACGTTTTTTTTCTCTCGGTACAAATGTACAAATTTCTTTTTTAACGTATTTTCAATGCTTTACGAAATAAAAGAATCTTTTTGACACCTTGCAGGGTTAACGTTGAATGAGAAGGCGTTTTGTGTGAATTTGTCCTTTATTTTCTACACATAAAAAGTAGATGCCTGTTTTTATGTCCTCAGGTATTTCGAAGCTAAAGGTTGAACTGTTCAAATTCATATTTTGGCTGTAAATTACTTTCCCGCTTATGTTGATAATTTTTAGATGACTTTGCCCCCAAAATGGCGAATCGATTTGAATATTGTTATTAGCCGGATTGGGGTAAAAATGGAATGAATTACTTTCAATTTCAAGAATTCCGGCATCCCAGTAATTTCCTTCTACGGCTCCCGGATAACCAAAATCTCTCATTCTGCCATAAATGTCAATGTTTGTGCCGCTGTTATTATTTATTAAGTTTGAATATGCCGTATTAGTAGGTTCGTACATAAAATTGTCATTATAAAATTTGGGGTCGGCAAAGAGGCTGTTTGTTTCCATCGAAGATGCGCCCACAAACCCCGCCAAATTTTGGGCCGTAAAATCACCGGTACAGAATTCATTCCCCGTATTTGGTGAAAAATAAAAACCATTTTCATCCATAATTACATTGCTTCCCATGGTATTCAGGTTATACATGGCATTGTTCCCTGCAGGTGTGCCCAGGTGATTCAGGCTGTCAATGTAGAATAGGTTGAATTTTATACTTGATTCTGAGCAATTTTCGGCATACATAGTGCTGTTGTTATCAGTAACGGGCAGGCAAATCACGGTGTTTAGCATAAAATTAAGTTCCGATGTATTTCTTAAGTATACCCCGTATTGTGCACCTTCAATAATGTTGTTCTGGAAATAGTTTCTGTTAAAGCTAGGATTTGAAACGTTATTGAGTCGAAGTCCTGTGGCGGTTTCGTAATCCTCGCTTCGGTCAATGCGTATAATATTGTCCGCAAAAAGCAACTCGGCGTCGCAATTGTTAAAGCTAAATCCACGATTTACATATTCAACAATATTATCGGTAATATAGAGTATGTCTGAACTTTCTATGCTTACAGCTCTCGAAGATTTTTCGATTTCGTTTTGTTCAATGTTTAATGTGTCTATGTTTTCGGTGGTAATACCGGTTGCATAGTTATACATAATATTGTTATTGCAGGTAAGTCTTCCCAAACCATTACAGCTTATTCCAATTGATTGTCCCTGTGTACCCAGGTTAATATTGTTCACCGTATTGTTTAGTATACTGGCTTTCGCATTATTTGAAGATGAATTAAAAATTGAAATAGCCTGTTGACTATAGCTGAAAATACGGTTATCTTCAACCAACGAGTTATTAAAATAACCGATACTTATCGGAAATTGATTTTGTGAGAATGTGCAGTTTTTTATCCTTATGTTTTCCTGTGGAATTCCATTTTCAAGAAATTGAACCGGTGCGCCGATATTGGTAAAAGTGGAATTTTTAATTTGGATATCGCTGATTGCACCTGAGCTGGATGAAGAAGTGCCGACGGCAGCATTCAGATCCCCCAAAGCGGCATAGGAGCCATTAAAATTGCAGGAATCTATTTCTAATACAAGATTGTTTACTGTAGTAATTTCTAGGGTGTAAAAGTAACTGTAAAGGCTCAGTTCAAAATCCAGGTTACTGAATCGGTAGTTTGAACCTTTTATTTCCCACATCCGTTGCCCTAATGGAGCACCTGCGGGCGGTTTTACTTGGGTTCCTTGGTTTCCTTTAATCGTAATGGTGTTCGTGGTACTGTTTCCGGGTATCGATGGAAACGCATTCAAACCTTCATATTGGCTATCAATAAGCTGAAGAGTGATTGGGCCGTTTATGCCATTGCTTTCTAAATCATCCAACGCAGTTTGTAGGTCAGTGTAATCACCCGCTTGTCCTACGCTAAAGTAGCCGCTGATAGGCTGAGCCCAGCTGTTTTGGTTCAATGTTAGTGCTGCAAAGAGAACGAAGACGAAAATGTACTTATTCATAAACTAAATTTATTCTAGCGCAAAACTAAGGCGGGTTTTCAGCAGCTTCGAATCAAGTTTTTTCGTTTTGTGATGGGTGAATCATTGTATGTTTTTATTTAAATTACTTATAATTAATAATTTGAATAAAATTTTAAGTATCAGTTGTGCTGTTTTTTATATCTTTTCTTTGTTTTGTATTCAGTTCATACATATGTGTTAGTTTTAATAGTTTAAAATGGAGTAGTTTAGCAACCAAATTATATAGTATGAGAAATAAATTCGCATTATTTGTTTTTATGATGGCGCTTGGTTTCAGTGCCTGTAAAAAAGAAAATGATTCAGCCTGTGAGGGTGGAAATTTATGTTTTACCCTAAACGGCGAGGAGATCTCTGTTACGGCAGAAAGAAGAGAATTACCGAACGGCCGGTACCGCTTATATTGGGAAGAAACATCCGGAGCGGTTTACAAAAACATAGAAATTGATATTTATGGTAATACGCCGGCAGAGTATACATTTACCGATAATGCCGGAACCAACGGTGATGCGGCCTTCCAATATTTTGTAAATAACGGCGGAACAGCCACCAATTATGTAGGTGTTTCCGGAACGTTGGCTTTGTCATCCGTTGATGGGGGCGAGTGGTCCGGAACGTTTAGCGGTACCGTAAACGATGGTTCCAATTCTTTTGAATTGAGCAACGGAAAATTCTCGAATGTTCCTTTAGAGTAATCTAAGTCAATTATTAAATAAAAAAGCCCGGCAGTTTGCCGGGCTTTTTTATTGTATTTCTTGTTTACTTATTAATTCTTAACGATAAGCTTAGTAGCTGTATTGTTAATTTTAACCGTATAGTTTCCTTTGGCCCAGTTTTGGGTGTCAATTTGGAAGCTATTTACATTGCTTGGGTTAGCCATGAAAATAATTTTTCCATTCATGTCAATAACAACCACGCTATTTATGCTTGTATTTTCAACAGCATTGATGGTGAATTCGTTTACAACAGGATTGGGGAAGATGGCAAATTTTTGAGCTTCAAGTTCATCAATTTTAGAACATCCGATGACATTAACCACCACTGATTGTGAAAGGTTACAGCCATTTCCGGTATATGTATACGTGAGTGTATTGTTTCCAACGGGCGCAGTGCCTGGGTTGAATATATTTGCCGATACACTGTTTCCTGACCAAGTTCCACCGGCAGGCGTACCGTCAGTTAACAAGAAAGGGGCAAGATTGTCACAAACTGCAGCCGGTGCTGAAACACCGGATAAGGTAGTAGGCGTGTAAACAATAACTACTTTGCCGTTTCCTGCGTGAACTCCGTTGGTTTCTGAACTATTAGTGAATGATGCACCGATGAAATTTGTTCCACCGGCACCGCCACCACCGGCACCTTTGTCGTTACCTGAACATCCGGCAGTTCCAGCTGAACCTGCACCGCCGCCGCCGCCGCCAATTTGACCGCCGCCGCCGCCGCCGCCGCCAGGAATGGTGGGGAAGCTGAAGCAACAACAAGCCTGACCAGCACCACCAATACCACCGGTACCTGTAGTGGCTGTTGCTCCTGCTGTACCTAAAAATCCACTACAACCTATTCCTGCTGCACCACCATTCGGGCCAATAGCGCCAAATCCGCCACCGGCTACGCCACCTGAGGTAGGTGACCCTCCGCCATCGAATCCGTTGCCGCCTCCACCGTCACCGCCGTTACCGCCAATGCCCGCGAGCCCTGAAGAACCTTCGCAGCCGCCGCGTCCGCCGCCACCGCCACCGCCGGCAGTAATTACTCGGTTTGCTTCGTCTAATCCGCCAATCCGGATATCCGAAGCACCACCGCCACCACCGGAGTTGTCATTTCCGCCGTTTGCGCCTCCGTTAAAACCGCCTGTAGGAGTACCTCCTTGACCGCCTACAAAAATGTTGAGTACATCTCCTGCAGCCACGTTCAATTGACCTTGTGCAAATCCGCCAAGGCCTCCTGCTCCACCAGCAATGGCTCCTACATTTGAGTTACCAGTTGCACCTGCGCCACCCTGTGCGCCAAAAACTTTCACGGTTATTGAACTTACGCAGGCGGGTACGGTAAACGTTTCCGGAGCACCCGTAAATTCATAAACGACTGAATCTGTCTGCGCGGATGCCGTTAACAGCATGCCGATTGCAGTTGTTGTAAGTAAAATTTTTCTCATTTTATGTGAGGTTAAGATTTATACCTCAAAGGTATGGGGATTTAGAAGAAAAAAACAAGTCTTTCGTAAATTAAAACTAATGATTGGTGAAAATTTATCTTTCCTCCAAACACAAATGTGAAAAATAAAAATACGGGCGTATTTTATTTTTTGGTTTCCATCAGGGTATAGCTGCCCGGTATGGTAAACGGATAATCCATTTCCGGAACATCCATTTCAATTTTATTCAGCTCAATGGTAAAAACGGCAACATCTTCAGGAGTCTTCAATTCAAGCCGGATGAGTTGGGGTAAATAATCTTTTCCTATTAACGTGTACTTTTCATAGCTGGCTTCCAAGTATCGTTTATTGGGCAAATCGTACATCACATTTTTGTGCAGAAGTAGATTGCCTTCATTAAACCAAAGTGCCTGTATGTTTGAAACGCCTTTATCCGGAGTTTCTTTTTCTGTTATAATGCGTTCAAATTGCTGCTTGGAAAAAGGAGAAAAGAAATAGCCGATTTTACGGTCTGCTTCTAATTTGTAGGTGTTGCGGTCTTGCATAAAAAATACGCCACCCGTAAGCGCGGCTTCCAGCATTGAATAATTTAAACTGTAACCAACCAATCCGCTCAATAGACTGTAATCTCCTTTGAAATACGATTTTTCAAGATAATAGATTAATCCGGCTTCTTGCTGTGTGGCTAAAATCCGGGCAATTTCAATGCCTACCGGAAGTGCCGAAATCCAAACGGCACTGTCCTGCCTAATTTTGAGTTTGCCCCGCAATGAATTGTCACCGTTTTTTTTAGTTTTTATTTTTGCCGAAAATTTGATATTCAAATTATGAAACTGATGCTTGCTTGAATCAATGGATGCAAGTAATGCTGCTTCAGAGTTGATTTCTTTTATAGGATAATTAACCGTTTCTTTTGGTTTTGTTTTGCATGAAAATAACAAAACGGATACTAAAATAAAGGTCAGGATGACGTAGTTATATTTTGTAGATTTATTGAAACTCATGTTTAAGGAATTAGTTCAGCCTGTTTTTTGATTTCTGAAGCTTTGCTTGAATTGCCCGTTTTGTCTAGAATTTGTGCATATAATAAAAGCTCCGATTTGATTTGATTTCCGCCCTTGCTCATGGCAGTTTCCATTGAGGCTAATGCTTCTGATGTCTTATCCTGATGATATAAAACGTATGCTTTTGCGGCGTATGTTTCCGGGAAATCCGGACCTAGTTTAATACTTTGTTCTGCCAGGCTTAATGCGGTTTCCGGATTTTGTTTCCGGCTGCTTAAAAAGCGGGCATATTCCATAGCCGTGACATAGCTTTGCAAAGAGAGTGCATTCGCTTTTTTGAAATACTCATCTGCCTTTGAAAAATCGTTTTTCAAAGCAGATAATTTGCCAAGCATGGCCATGAAATCAGCACTTAATATCGGATTTTCAATGACGAGTTCTTTACCATAGTTCAGCGCTTCTTCAGCATCACTGAGTTTGCCGGTATTCATCAGCAAAATTCCTTTATACAGAAAAACCTCCGGTTGAACCGGAAATAATTCTTCGGCAGCATCTACCGTTTTTTTCAACGAAGCGTAATCTTCTAACCGTATGGCCAACTGGGCTGTCTGCCGGAAAAAGATAAATTTAGATTGTTCAAGACTCAGTACCTTATTAAATGAGGCCAATGCTTCGCGCCAGTTACTGCTGCTTAAGGCATAATCTCCGCTGATGCTCCAACTTTTCGCACTTTCGGGATGAATCTCGGTCAATAAACGGGTGAGTTTTTCGCCTTGCTTTTTATGGGTTTCGGATGCTTTAGACTGATCTAAAAAGGAAAGCAGAATCATTATTTTTTGGTCGATATCCACCTCTTTGTTTTGGAATGCTTTTTCTAAATAAAAAAAAGATTTTTCAAGGTCTTTTTCTTTTTGGAAATAATCAGCCAGGGCCAGATGAATCAACGTGTTTGAACTGTCGTTTTGCAATATTTGCTGATAAATTTCCATGGCTTTTTTCTTATCACCCTTGGCTTGGTACACCTCGGCCGACATGCCTAGAAATACCGTATTCTGTGGATATACGGTTTGCAGTTTTTCCAATTCTTTTAATGCTTCAGGAAATTTTTTCTGGGCCATGTATAGCCTATATTTTTCTAAGTTTATTTCTTCGGTAATGCCAATCTGAAGCTCAATTTTATCTAATAATTGAATGGCTTCGCCCAGTTTTCCTTCTTCAACCCAAATGGAAGCCGCCGAAAGGGCATACTCCAATTCTTTGGGGTAAAGTTCAGCCAGTTTCATGTATTGAGCTTTTGATTCCTTGTACATCTTCAGGAAATCATACATCTCGGCCAGCCTAACCCTGTACCATTTGTTTGCGGGTTCTAATTCAACAGCTTTTTCAAAGGCTGGCACGGCTTGTGAGTATATTCCGTTTAGTGCCGAAAGTTCTCCGTATTCATAATGACCTGCAGCAATTTCGGGGTAGTTTTTAACGAATGCGGCAAACAGGGTATGGGCCGTTTTAAAGTTGCCTAAAATTTTTTCACGGGTGGCATCAATGAATTCAGCCTCCATTTCCTGCTTGTTCTTCGAAATCACTGCTTCGGCCTGCTTGCCTTTTTTTTCTTTCTGGCAAAAAGCGTCTATGCCAGAACCAAGGCTCATTACGGTGAGCAGAAATCCAATTTTTAATATGCCGGACTGTTTAAAAGCCATGTGCAAGTTTACGAAATAAACGCTCAAATGACTCCCGTTGTATAAGCCTTTCTAAATTTGTGGCATGGAAAAGCGAATTTGTATTGTGGGCGGAGGCCTGGCGGGTTTATGTATGGGCATCCAACTTTACCGGCGAAACGTTCCTTTTCTTATTGTACATGATGTAAATTCTTCTTGTTCATCAGAGAAAGCGGCGGGTTTGATGAATCCCGTTGTTGTAAAACGCTTACTCAAAACCTGGATGGCTGATGAAGTTCTGCCATATAACCGTCATTTTTATCCGCAGGTTGAAGCACTGACGAAGGCTCATTTTTATTCACCTGTGCCTGTTTTTCGCAGTTTTTCGAACGAACTGCCGCTGATGGAATGGCATCAGCGCCTCAACGATGGAAGTATGGACGATTTCATGGGTAGGGATGTATATGCGTATGCGCCTGATTTTGTGAAAGATGATGGATTTGGTGGAGCAGATATTTTACAGGCTTCACGGGTGGACTGTGAAGTGTTTATTCCTGCTGTGCGTAATTTTTTTTCTGCCTTGGGTTCTTTTGAAAACAGGGTATTTGACTATGATTCATTAATCCTGTTGGATTCGGGTTTTGAATTTCAAGGAAAGCGTTTTTCGGATATCGTTTTTTGTGAAGGAGTTAACTTACCTAATAATCCATGGTTCGGGAAATTGCCCCTCATTCCGAGCAAAGGCGAATTGCTGCACCTGCACATCGAAGGGTTTCCAGAGGAAAAGGAAGTGCTGAAGGGTATTTTTCTGGCGCCCTTAATTCATGGTGGTTTTGTATGCGGCTCTACTTACGAGTGGGAATTTGAAGAAGAAGGCCCAACCGATGCGGCTAGACAGAAACTGTTGGATGGCTGCAAAGAAATTACCGGTTTACCTGCGGAGGTGTTGAAACATACGGCAGGGATAAGGCCGGCTTCACGCGACCGCAGGCCGTTTTTGGGCGAACATCCACGGTTTAATAATATGTATGTTTTAAACGGCCTCGGCACTAAAGGATACATGCTTGCTCCGTATATGTCTCATTGCCTGGTTGAACTGATCTGTGAAGGGAAAAATTTGCCGAAGGAAGCTGATATTAAGCGTTTGGCTAAAAAAATGAGTTTGTAATGGTAAACGAAAACATCCCTCCGCAGAGGGATGTTTTCGTTTACAGATTAACGCCGTTGAAGGCGTTTAACGTCTGTTCATTGCGGATTTTCTTATCCGAGATCATTAAGCACCCCCTTTCTTTTGGTTCGACTTCGGTTCATAAACGCAAAACTTGCCTATTAAGTTTTCCTAAACTATAATTTTTTTGAAGTCAGGAAGTCTTATTACTTTTATTCCTGTTCCCTAAACGCATCTTCCTCGGGTAATGCAGCATCTTCTATTGTAGGCTCATGTCCCATCGAATTCAGTTCGGCTAATGTTTTATGGTCGCTGGTAATGCTTTGAAGCCATACATTTCCTGATTTCCTGAGTATTTGGGCATTCAGGCCGAATTGTTCCCGGAATCCTTTTTCAACATCGGCAGTAATGGATAAGCCATTCAAGGTAAGCGTTCCTTTTTTTCGAATATCACCCGCATCACCGGCGCTCAGTTGTTCCGGAATTCTATTCACATTTTCACTTCCTTCCCCTGGCGCATGCGGCTCGGAAAAAAAAGCGATATCTAAGTTTTTAAATCGTTTGCGGAACTCGGTTTTTATTTGTTCCAGGCTTATTTCAGGTGTAATATGTAAGTCCATAATGGTAATCTTTTCACAAATGTACATACCATTAAATCCACAAACCATGACTTAAATCATGGAGCTTACATAATTATTTAAGCGTTTGATAAAGGGCAGACTTCATTAGGCCCCATTTACACAATAAGTGAACCAGGGATACTTTTAAAACGCCCAAGCCGTAAATAGAACTGTTTTTGAAGTTGATTGAGCTGGCCTCTTCAAAATATTTGGTAGGACAGGTAACTTCAGCTATTTCGTATCCCTCATAAATAATTTGGGAAAGCATCTGGTTATCGAAGATAAAGTTATCGGAATTGGCCTCCAAGTTTAATTTCTCCAGCACTTCTCTTGAAAACGCTCGGTAGCCGGTATGGTATTCGGAAAGTTTTTGGTTAACCAAAATGTTTTGGATAAACGTAAGGATTCGGTTTGCCACATATTTAATCATGGGCATACCGCCTTTTAAGGCCCCTTTTCCTAAAATGCGCGAACCCAGCACTACGGGATATAAACCTTGGGCAATAATATCAGCCATCGCTGGAATTAGTTTCGGCGTATACTGATAATCGGGATGTACCATTATTACGATATCGGCTCCCAGTTCCAATGCTTTTTTATAACATGTTTTTTGGTTACCGCCGTAGCCCCGGTTTTTCTCGTGGCGAATAAGGTGTTTGATACCCAATTGACGGCCTACTTCAATGGTGTTGTCATTACCCGCATCATCTACTAAAACTACCTCATCAACAATGTTGAGCGGTATTTCTTTGTATGTGCGCTCAAGGGTGAGTGCAGCATTATACGCCGGCAACACTACCACAATTTTTTTACCGTATAACATGGTGCAAATGTAATGCTAAAATTAAACACGCAATAGGCTGAATATGAACCCTGCGAAATTTTACATATTAACCCGTGAATCTGGGGTCGGCGCTTGCCAATAAATTACTGAAAACACCGGCATCAAACTTGAATTTACCGGCTATGGCAATCATGGCGGCATTGTCGGTGCAATATTCGAAGGCCGGAATATGTGCATTGATCTGGTGTTTATCGGCCAACTCTCCAAATTTGCGTCGCAATTCTGAATTGGCAGAAACGCCGCCGGCCAGGGCTATGTCTTTGGGTTTATATAATGCGATGGCCTTTTCCATCTTATCAATCAGTATATCGGTGATGGTAGCTTGGATACCCGCACATAAATCCGCTTTGTTTTTTTCGGTAAATCCGGCTTCCTCTTTTTCTTTATTACGCAGAAAGTATAAAACAGATGTTTTTAATCCGCTAAATGAAAAATCAAGGCCTGAAATCTGAGGATGGGGGAAAGGAAATTTTTGCGAAGAGCCGCTCTGGGCCAGTTGGTCAATCAGCGGACCACCAGGATAGGGTAAGTCCATTATTTTGGCAATTTTGTCAAACGCTTCTCCGGCGGCATCATCTAGTGTATGTCCAATAATTTCCATATCCATGGCCGTTTTCACGAGCACAATTTGGGTATGTCCGCCCGAAACGGTTAAACACAGAAACGGGAATTCGGGTTCATTTGGAGTTTCTCCGCTTTTACGTGCAAAATGGGCTAATACATGCGCCTGCATGTGATTTACCTCTACAAGTGGAATCCCGAGTGCCATACTTAATGCCTTAGCAAAGGAAACCCCTACCATGAGTGATCCGGGCAGTCCGGGTCCTTTGGTGAATGCAATGGCAGAAAGCTGGCTTTTTGCTACATTTGCCTGCTTTAGGGCTGAATCAATTACCGGAACGATGTTTGATTCATGGGCCCTGGATGCAAGTTCAGGAACAACACCTCCGTAAAGGCGGTGTATTTCTTGGCCTGCAACAACATTTGAAAGCACTTCTCCGTTTTTTATAACGGATGCCGAAGTGTCGTCGCATGATGATTCAATGCCCAGTATGTAAATATCGTTCATAAATTTTTGCCGATTAAATTGGAAAAAGAGCTCAAAAATACAGGAAAAAAAACACGCAGTTTACCCAGACGGATATTCAGGGCCCTGCTTTTTCTGTTCATGGGACTTTTCTCGTTTTTGCTTACACTTGCTGTATTGCTCGCTTTACCTCCCGTTCAGACTTTCATTGCCCAGAAGGCGGCGGGTTATTTTTCAGAGAAACTCGGAATTTCGGTAAGTATTGACCGTGTAGCCATAAATCCTTTTTCGGGGAATGTTGAATTTAAGGGCATCATGGTTTTAGATCATCATGCAGACACCTTGCTGATGGCTGAAAAGTTGGGTACTTCCATCGGTTCGCTTGATATTTCATCCACTCATTTTGTTTTGGGTGAAACTACTCTTAGTAATGCACTCTTCCGTTTGCACAAGTACAAAGGAGAACAGGGCATGAACCTGGATTATATTATCCGAAAACTGAAATCGGATAAGAAAAAGGAAGGACCGGCAAAACCATTTTTATTTGAAATACAGAAAATAAATTTGAGCGAGGTATCCTTTAACATGATTAACGAAGATTCGGATACCATGCCCGCAAAGTTTCAGGCCGGGAATATCCGTACACGGATAGGAACCGGGGAAATGCACGACTTTAAAGTGGCCGCCGATTCCATATCGATGAATGTTAGGGAGCTCCGGGCAATGGATATTTCCGGATCGGGGATGGCTCATTTTGAAACTGATTTTTTGATTTGTTCCAGTGCCATGATTTTTGAAAACACCCTGCTCGAAACCGTTGACGGCAGTTTTGTAAAAGGTGATATCCGTTTCTTTTATTCAAATTGGAGAAGCATGGGCAGTTTCATTGATTCAGTGCGATTTGATACGGATATTGAACAAAGCTCTATCCGGTTGAAGGACATTGCGTATTACACGGATGCACTTGCCGGAGTTCCCGTTACAGCCCGTTTTAAAGGCAAAGTAAAAGGCCCAATATCTGCGCTGAAAGGGCGTGATTTGCGAGTTTCGTATGGAGAGAATACGCAGCTGGAAATGGATGCTGATGTATATGGTTTGCCTGATATTAATAACACGATTTTTGACTTAAAAATTAGAAAATTAGCCACCATCGGAGCTGATTTGGCAAAGGTAAAAGTGAATGATGCCGGTGACGGAATTACCGTTCCCAAAGAGATATATAACATGGGCCTTATTTCGTATACCGGAAGGCTTACGGGGAATTTGCTTGATTTTGTGAGTAAAGGAACGCTGAATACCGCTGTTGGCTCTGTATATACCGATTTACGTTTGGCTTCGGAGCCAGGTTTTAAGAATCCTGAATACTCCGGATTTGTGAAAACCAGTTCATTCAATCCGGGGAAAATTATGGGCAATACCCGGTTGTTGGGGCCCATCTCGGGCGAATTAACCATTTCGGGTAAGGGATTTAATCCCAAAACAATGACAGCCAAAGCCGATGGCACACTCAGTGCATTCAGTTTGCTGGGTTACAATTACCATAATGTAACCGTTAACGGAACCTTTGAAAAAATGGCGTTTACGGGTAATTTGGATGTAAATGACGAAAATTTGTTTCTGGATTTTGAAGGAAATACAGATTTCTCAACCAAAAATCCGGTTTTTAATTTTGAAGCTGAACTAAAACGCGCCAATCTTCAAAAATTGGGATTCTGGAATGATACACTTATTTTTCACAGAGCCAAAATTGCCATGGAAATGAAAGCCGGTAGTTTAGATAATTTGATGGGTTCAATTCGCCTAGACAGCATCTCATTCAGTGCGGATACCAAAACACACTACGTTGAAAATATCTCAATTCAGGCAGATTCAGTTGTTAATGATCGCAGAATCAAAATAGGAGGTTCATTACTGGATGCCGAAATAACGGGTGATTATACCATTATTCCCTTGGCCAATAATTTAATGTACAATCTGAATGATTATTTCCCATCATTCAAATTGAAGTATGATTCAGTTTTGGCGCGTAAAGCCCAACGTCTTTATTTTGACATAACGGTTCATAATCTTCAGCCGGTTTTTGATGTATTTAGTCCCAAAGTGTTTGTGAGTCCGCAAACCACACTTAACGGAAAGTATTTTTCAGAAGTACGTTCTGCCGAGTTGATGATGGAGTCGGGCTTTATCGGGTATGATAAAATTAGAATCAATGACCCCGAATTATTGCTCAGCACATCTGAATCCAATGTTGAACTCGATTTGAATGTTTCCCGTTTTTTTGCATCCGACAGTCTCTGGTTTGATTATATAACACTGGTTTCACAAGCCAATAACGATAGCGTAAAAGTAGGTTTAAACTGGCGTGATGATGTGTATAACATCAGTAAGGGAACGATTAATTTCCAAACCTGGTTGGGCAATCCAGGCACCTATGATTTGTATTTTTTTGACTCTGGCATATTCCTAAAAGATACGGAATGGCGACTCAAACAAAATGCTTTTGTTGGATATTCTTCCACCCGGCTTACGGTGAATGATTTTGAGCTGAATTCTGAGAATGGTAGCTTTATCTCTGTAAATGGAGTGGGAGATAAGGGCAACACAAACAAACTCAATATTGGAATTAATAATTTACCCTTGGCTTATTTTAAAAGCTTCGGCAGTAAAATTCCGGATATGGGTGGCTCACTCAGTGGAAAGGCCGATTTATATGCTTTGTTTGATAAACCCTTTGTAAGTGCCGATTTTAGGGTGGATACGTTTTCTGTTTTTGGGCAATCCCTTGGTGATCTTGAGTTTAAAAGCGATTATAACAACATCGACCAATCACTCACTATTAATGGAGGTATTGAAACCCTTGATGGAAATTCACTCGAATTTAAAAACGGAAAAATATATTTGGTGGCAAAGGATCAGAATTTTAATATTGATATTGCATTCAACCGTTTTAATATCAAACCTGCTGAAGCTTTTATTGCACCGATTCTTACCAATATCAGAGGGTTTCTTACTGGTAATATGCAGCTTAAAGGTACCTTTTCACAGCCTATTATTACCGGTAATGCGCACATCGATGATGGACACGTAGATGTGCCTTTTATCGGTGGTTCCTATAACTTGAAATTTTTGCCCGGTAAAAAGGCACGGATTTCGAGGAGTATGATTGATTTTGGCAGTATTCAACTCGAGGATGATAACTTTAAAACGGCCACCTTAAAAGGAAATATAAAACATAAAGATTTTAAGGGCTTCGAGCTGTATATGGAAGTATTTGGGAAAGATTTTAAATTTTTTAATCCTTCCAGAGAACAGAGCTCGGCTTTTTATGGAACGGCAATAGGAACAGGGACGGTATTAATAAAAGGACCTTTTGAAATGTTGGATGTATACGCTTCTATCAAATCAGAGAAAGGAACCCGGCTTTTTATACCGATGACAGACGGTCCATCGCAGGCTGCCGAAAACAGTTTTGTTGTTTTTGTTGACGGGCGCGACTCTACCGGTGCAAATGCCAAAGAAAAAGAAAGGCCCGCTCCCACAGGAATACAATTGCATGTTGATGCCGAGATAAATGAAAATGCAGAAGTGCAAATCATTTTTGATGAGTTTAGTGGTGATGTACTGAAAAGCTATGGAAACGGAAATCTGCGGATTGAACTGAACCGATTGGGCGATTTAACTATGTTTGGTGATTATGAAGTAATCAAGGGTGACTATTTGTTTACACTCAAAAATCTGGTTAATAAAAAATTGAAATTGGTTCGCGGTGGTACAATTTATTGGAGCGGAGACCCTACAAAAGCGAAAATTGATGCGTCTGCATCCTATTCAGTGCGAACTTCGGCGGCACCCCTGATGGCGGCAACAGCTCCCGATGGAAATCCGGATAATTTGGAAGACAGTTATAAAGCGCGTATTCCGGTAGATGTGGTGGTTAAACTTTCGGGAGAATTGCTGGAACCCCAAATTTCGTTCGACATTCAATTTCCAACAGTGGATGAACGCACCCGTACCCAATTGCTGCAAGCTTTAAGTTCTGAAGATGAAAAAAACAAACAGGCTTTTGCGTTACTTGTACTCAGGCAGTTTATCAGTTCCGGAACCGGTGCAAATGATGCCGTAAACGTGGCCGGCGGAAACACGCTCGAAGTACTCTCAAACCAGCTAAGTAATTGGGTTTCCCAAATCAGTAACGGTTTAGATTTAGGTGTACGTTACCGAAACAGGGAAAACACAAGCTCGGGTCAGGATGAAGTAGAGTTGGCCTTATCTACCAAATTGTTTAACGACCGCGTTGCCATCGATGGTAATTTTGGTTTGGCTGCATCTAAATCAACCAATCCCAATGTGGCCTATAATAATATGTTGGACGTAAGCGTGGAAGTGAAAATAACGGAGGACGGCAAGCTGAGAATCCGTGGATTTAACCGCTCAAATGATGCAAATATTATTCAGGCATTTCCCTATACGCAGGGTGTTGGTATTTCGTACCAAACCTCGTTTGATACCTGGGATGAATTGGTTAAACGGAGAAAGGCAAAGAAATCTACCAAAAAAAATAACCGTATTCCGGATAAAGAACCAGCAACTTTACCCCCCGACAGTATGCGTGTGCCTTATATTCCTACACCTGCCGACACCAATGCTGCTCCCTGATTAAAACCACGGATTCAATTTCTAATTCCACAGGTTCATAAATCTGCACGGTATTTTATACGAAACGTTTCCAAAGGCCGATGCAAAGAATTATTTTTGTGCCATGCTGCTCACATTAAGGGTTACAAACTATGCACTTATTCGCTCGCTTCAGGTTGATTTTTCTGAGGGTTTGAATATTATTACCGGCGAAACCGGTGCGGGTAAGTCTATTCTGCTGGGCGCTCTGGGTCTTTTAACCGGAAAAAGGGCAGAGGCATCGGCCGTCAATGACGAGTTGAAATGCATCATTGAAGGTGAATTCAGTATTTCTGAATCTTTGAAAAAATATTTTGAATCGGAAGATTTAGATTTTCAAAACCCGAGCATCATCCGCAGGGAAATACTGCCCGGTGGAAAATCACGCGCTTTTATAAATGATACACCGGTTAATTTAAAAATTTTACAAGAACTCAGTACGCATTTGATTGATATCCATTCACAGCATGAAGTTTTTGCCTTGGCCGATCCGGAATTCAGGCTTTCCGTTACCGATTCTTTTGGTGATGCTGAAAAGGATGCCAGAGAATTTTCAGAAAAATACGTAGCTTGGCTGGCCTTAAAGCAGGAATGGGAAGAGCACACCAAACAAACAGAGCAACTGAGGCAAGAAGCCGATTATCTTACATTCAGGTTAAATGAAATAGATGAAGCGGCCTTGGAGCCGAATGAAGAAACAGCACTCGATGCCGAACTTTCTACCTTGAGCCATGCCGAGGAAATTAAGGGCAGTCTTTTTGCCGGTTCGGCGTTATTGGAGTCGGGCGAGGAAAATATCCTTACCCAGCTTGCCCGTTTGATTCCCATAGTGCAAAGAGTAGCTGATTTTCATCCCCGTTTACCGGAATTACTCAGCCGTATTCAATCTGTAAATATCGAATTAAAAGATATTGCCTCTGAAATTGAAGGCATCGCCTCGGATGTGGAATTTAATCCGCAGCGTTTAGAATGGGTGAATGAACGACAGTCGCTCATCCAAAAACTGAAAAATATTCATCGGGTAACTGATTTTAATGCGCTCATTGATATAGCTGATTCCATGCGGGTTAAGCTCAAAAATCTGCATGTTTCTGACGAACGTTCAACGGAGCTTCAGGTGGCAATGCTCTCGGCCGAAGCTGATTTACGCAAAAGGGCCGAAAAATTGCATCAAAAACGATTACTCGGCGCCGAAAATTTGCAAACCAAAGTTGCGGCTCATCTGCTTAAGCTGAATATGCCGCATGCCCGGTTTCTCGTGCAGCTGGAAAGTCTTCCGGATTTTACCCGAAGCGGGAGCGACCGGATAACATTTTTGTTCAGCGCAAACCCCGGTGCCGAGCCTCAGGATTTGCGAAAAATTGCTTCCGGCGGTGAAATGTCCAGGGTAATGTTGGCGCTTAAATCGGTCATTGCGCGCTTACGAAATTTACCCACTTTAATTTTTGATGAAATTGATACCGGAATTTCCGGAAAAACAGCCGATCTTGCCGGAGAGATGATGCGCGAACTGGCCAAGGATGCGCAACTCATGGCCATCACACATTTACCGCAAATTGCCGCCAAAGGAAATGTACATTTCAAGGTTATGAAAGAAGTGAAAAATAACCGCACCGAAACCAGTATCGTTCAACTCAGCATGGAAGAACGGATTGAAGAAGTGGCCCGTATGCTGAGCGGCGATAAACTGCTTCCCGAAGCCGTAAGCAATGCCAAAGCACTCATCGGTATTTCGTAGTTTAAAAATGGCGTTTTTAGCCTAGCCTTAATTTAAACAAAAAGGCCGTTAAAATGATTAGTTTTGTACAAATTTTTTAAGCATGATTCAACGTCCTTTGATATTGGTTTGTAATGATGACGGTGTATTTGCCCCAGGCATCAAAGCACTTACCGAAGTAATGTTGCAATTGGGAGACGTGATTGTGGTTGCCCCAGATGCGCCGCAGTCTGGGATGGGACACGCGGTTACCATAAGCGATACCATCAAAATTGCCAACATGTCAAAAGAAGTGGATTATCTTAAATACAGCTGCTCCGGAACACCGGTTGACTGTGTGAAAATTGCCGTAAACAAACTGGCTCCAAGGAGGCCTGATTTAGTTGTTTCTGGTATCAATCACGGAAGTAATTCATCCATCAACGTCATATACAGCGGAACCATGTCGGCCGCAGTAGAGGGCGCCGTTATGGGTATCCCCTCAATTGGTTTTTCGCTTTGCGATTATGCTTATGATGCTGATTTTAATCCGGCCAAACCCTTTATCAAACAAATTGCCGAAAACGTGCTGGCAACAGGTTTGCCCAAAGGCGTTTGCCTCAATGTAAATATTCCACATACCAATCAGATAAAGGGAATTAAAGTGGGCCGTCAGGCAGTTGCATATTGGGACGAAGAACTGGACGAACGCCGCGATCCACGTGGTGGAACCTATTTTTGGCTAACCGGTGTTTTTCGTATTCCGGATACCGGAAACGATACCGACGAAGCGGCTTTGGCTTCCGATTATATTTCGGTGGTACCTACCCAGTATGATTTAACTGCTTATGATCATTTGTCTGCATTAAAAGAACGTTTAGAATATGTTGGAGAAACTCAAAAAGGATAACTTTCTGTTCGGTTTTGCCATGGGGCTGCTTGTTCCGGTGTTTGTGTTCATCATTGTTTATTTTATTGATGATTACCTGTCGGATATGCAGAAAGTAAGAACCGTGATTAAAGATTCAACCAAGTTTTTGTTGGGCGTGTTCTTCAATCTGATTCTATTCCGTATTTACATGGTAAATTGGCGTTTTGACCGCACTGGAAAAGGCATCCTGGCTATGACTTTTTTACTGGCCATTCTTTATGTGGTGCTGTTTGAAGTAATGGGCGAAAAATACCTGTTTTAAGTTTGAAGTATTATATCATCACAGGCGAAAGTTCGGGCGATTTACACGCTTCCAATCTGGTTAAAGGACTAAGAATGAAGGATGCGGATGCCCGATTCAGAGCCTGGGGTGGCGATCATTTACAATCGGTTGGTGTTGAACCCGTTAAACACATCCGCGATTTAGCGTTTATGGGATTTGTAGAGGTACTGGCCAATATTCGTACTATTCTGAAAAATATCAAATTCTGTAAACAGGATATTTTGGCTTTTGCCCCCGATGTACTCATATTGGTTGATTACCCGGGTTTTAATATGCGAATAGCCGAGTGGGCAAAAGAACAGGGCATAAAAGTAGTATACTACATTGCGCCGCAGGTGTGGGCATGGAAACAGAAACGCGCATTCAAACTCGGTCGAATTTCTGATTTGATTATTACCATATTACCTTTTGAACAGGCTTTTTTTGCTCAATTTGGCATAAAGGTAGCGTATGTAGGTCATCCGCTTTTAGATGCCTTGGCAAATATGCATTTTTCTGAGCCCGGTCCAAACCGGGTAGCCATTTTACCCGGAAGCCGTAAAATGGAAATCAAAAATATGCTTCCGGTTATGTTGGAAACGGCTTCCCGTTTTCCGCAGTATAACTTTGTAATTGCCGGCACGCCTTCAATTGATGAATCCTATTACCGTCAATTTATGAATGGCAGTACCATACCGATTGAATTTGGAAAAACGTATTCCATTTTATCAGGTTCTGCGGCGGCATTGGTAACCTCCGGCACAGCCACACTCGAAACTGCATTAATCGGTATTCCGGAAGCGGTTTGTTACAGAGGAAATGCCATATCGTACATGATGGTAAGGCAGATGATAAAAGTGAAATACATTTCCTTGGTTAATCTGATTCTGGATAAATTACTGGTTAACGAGTTTATTCAACACGAACTCACGCCGGCTAAATTGGCGGTAGAACTCACACAGCTGATGGAAAATAATGACAGAAAAAAGCAGCTGAAGGATGGTTATGCGGAATTAAGGCAAAAATTAGGAGGAACGGGTGCCTCTGAGCGCGCCGCCGGATTAATTTATGCGCAGTTTGCCTAAAACTGAATGTATTTAATTATTTGATAATTAAATACTTATAATCTATTCAATGTTTAATTCATTATCCTTATTGTCTGACAAGTATCCTAATTTGTCTTTTTAGCGGAAGTATTTCGGATGTAATTTTGTTTCAGTTAAGCCTTTATTCAAGGTGTGCAGAGTTTTTAATAGGTAAATAACAAAAGGCCCGGAAATTCCGGGCCTTTTGTTATTATTTGAAACCAACGTGTGACTATTTGTTTCCCGACATTTTCATTTCAATGGCAGGCGTATTGATTGATATTTTATCTGATTCGCGGAAGCAATCTTTCCAAACAATAAACATTTCGGCAAACTGCATATCCACCACACGGGCAGGAATACGATAATCTAAATGAAATTTATCTTCTCCGCCTTTTTCTAACAAATTAGGTTTTATACCTACATTGAATATGCCGAATTCTTGTCCGTTACCAATACGAACCAAGGCTTTAACGGGATCTACGATACCAATTTTATCGCCGTTATAGGTAACTGTAAATCGAACTAGGGTAGCATCGGTTTTTTGAACACGTTCGGTCATTTTAACGTTGAACGGCCCGGCACTGAAATCCACATTTACGTGTGGGAGTTTAAAATCGGGAGCTGGAATGGTGGTTCCTTTGGCAGATACTTCATATACCCCGTTTAAAAGAAGTGAGTAGGCAGCCTGTCTGAAATCAAATCCGCCTTTACACTCTACTACGCGGGTAGCAAAATCATACGGTTTGGCAAATACCATTTTGTCACGGGTAGGTTTTTGCTCGGCGCTTTCAAATTTAAATACCGATTCAGAGGGATAATACGCAATAAAATTTTCGGTTTTGTTCTGCATTCGTATTTTGAATTTGCTGTAATCGGCCTGGGCAACAGCATCTACGATAAATAATTTCACTTGGCTGTTTTCCCATTCTGCGGGGAAGTACATCACAGTCTTACCTTTTACGGCTTGTGCAAATGTGGGTAGAACAGATACTGTGAGGGCAACGATAGTCAGAAGTTTCTTCATGGCGTTAAAATTTAATTTACGAGTACCAAGGTACTAATTTCATGCCAATTTTTTTATTAGCTGGGCGTATTAACCCAATGGTAAAATAAATTTACTCTTTTCCGGGTGGCGGCTGCCGGCCTTCCATTTTTTTTCCTTTCAGCTTTTCCATCAGCATTTTATTGAACTCTCTTTCCAATAATTTAATGGATATTATTTTTTTCATCGGAATGATTCGTTTGTATTTTTCGAAGCTTGCTTTTTCCAAATCCAATAATTGTTGGCTCAATGAAAAATCTTCCTGTATGCTTTTTTCAATTTCGGCATCACTGAGTGTCTCCAGCTCTTTTTTAATCCGCCTTCCGTTTTGTCTTTTTGAAGAACGTAAAGCCTCTTCCTTTCTTAGGAATTCCTCATAGAGGGGTAAAAACTTACTGTTTTCGGCTTCGGTAAGGCCCATGTTTTCTCTCATGTATTCAATTTTCAGGAGTAAGATTTTTTCCCGTCCGCCTTTTTTTCCTCCCGGATTTTGGCTTAAAACAATCAATGGGCTTGACAACAACAACAGAAAAACCATTCCGGTGCACCTGTTTTTAATTTTCCTCATAATCTTCATCCATTAAGTATTCTACAATTGTTTCGTTATCAATTTCATGAATTGAAACAGCAGGAACTTCATTCGCTTCATTTGTCATTACGATTTGTTTCGAATTACTGTCAACTGAAACCTGCCCGGCGAAATATTGACTCGAACGGCCAATTTGTTCAGTGCTTCCGTTCACCAATTGCCGGGCTTTGTTTGGTTCATTGTTGGGGAGCGAAAACCAAACAAGAAGCAGAGCCATTATGCCCGCAGCTGCCAATGTTGGCTTTAACCAAAACGGCATTTCATTTTTGCTTCCGATCCGGTTTGAAACATCGCTGGCCAGTTTATCCACAAACCCATCTGGAGCCTCAAATCGCCGGCTCTGTTTTTCATGTTTGTATTTATCTTCAAATGCTTCCATATCTGTTTGATTCAAAAATAAGGTTTAGGTTTAAAATTGTTTGTTTAAAAAGTCTTCCAGTTTTTTAACGGCATGATGGTAAGAGGCCTTGAGCGCACCTACACTTGTGCCTGTAATTTCGGCTATTTTTTCGTAGCTGAGTTCATCGTAAAATCGCATGTTGAAAACCAAACGCTGTTTTTGGGGTAGTTGGAGAAGGGCCTCTTGAAACAGTTTTTCGCCGGCTTCAAAATCGGTAAATGCCCCGGTTTGTAGTTTTTCGCTCAAATAAGCCTGTTCACTTTTTAAGGGAATGAAAAGAAATTTTCGCTTCCTGTTCAAAAAACTGATGCTTTCATTGGTGGCTATGCGGTAGAGCCAAGTGCCCAGCGAAGCATCTTCCCTGAATTTGGGAAGCGCCTGCCAAGCTTTTATAAATACATTCTGAAGGATATCATTCGTATCGTCAGCATCCAACACCATTCTGCGAACCAGGGAATAGAGCTGGGGGCTGTGTTTGCGCACGATTAAATTAAAAGCATAATGTCTCCGAGTTTCCTCCCGGAACCATTCCATCAGCTCTTTATCCGTATATGTGCCCGTATCTTTCAGAATTCTGTTGTGCTTTTTTCCCGTTTTTGACTTTTTTGTTGAACAAAGGTTTAATCAATCTGTTTATTTCTTCAGTTATTTATAAATTAATTAATCATTTTGGCATGTATTTTGTTAAATACCAAGCAAATTTTTACCAAACATAATCATGAAAAAAGTTCTTTTAACAACATTAAGCGCAGCAACAATCATGCTGGTTTTATCGTCATGCGGAAGCAAAAATGGCTCAGAGGCCGGTGATGCCCAAAATGCAGCAACCGCAGATTCTACCGCCAAAGAATATGCGGTAATTGCTGATCAAACCACCTTGTCATGGGCGGCTACCAAAAAAGTAGGTGGTGGTCACAACGGAAACATTAACGTTTCTTCAGGCACTTTAAATATTGCCGGAACCGAAATTAAAGCCGGTAAATTTGAAGTAGACATGAAGTCTATTTCAGTTGCTGATATTACTGACCCAAAGAAAAATGCTGATTTTGTGGGTCACATGATGGCCGATGATTTTTTCTCGGTTGAAAAATATCAGACTTCCACGTTTGAAATTTCTTCGGTTGAAAAAGGTGCCACTGCTGATTCTGCTAATGTAAAAGGTAATTTAACCATCAAAGGAATTACCAAGAATATCAATATCCCCGCTAAAGTTACCGTGGCCGACAATAAAGCTGATGTTTCTGCAAAATTCTCTATCGACCGCACCGAGTGGGAAATTAAATACGGTTCTGGTAAGTTCTTTACCGATTTAGGTGACAAAGTAATCAACGATAACATTGATTTTACGCTTTCATTGAAAGCCGCCGTTAAGTAATACCAATTGTGATTTTTAAATAGGCCGATCTATTTCAAAATTTTACGATGGTGTAAACAAAAGTTTCAACACAAAATAAAAAGCCGGTTCCTGATGAAGGAACCGGCTTTTTTTATTTGCAAAACGTATACTTGTACCCAATTAATGGCTTACCTATTTTGTATGCTAAACAAGTTAAAAGACCCCAAAGTTATTCTCATTTTAGTCGCTTCATTAGGCTATTTTGTTGACATTTATGACCTTATACTTTTCAATGTGGTTAAAAAGGAAAGCCTTTTGGCCATAGGCGTTCCCGAGGCTGAATTGAAAAGCTGGGAAATTATTTTATTCAACTGGCAAATGGGCGGAATGCTCGTTGGCGGCATTTTATGGGGTATTTTAGGCGATACCAAAGGCCGTTTAAAAGTGCTTTTTGGTTCTATTTTGATGTATTCCTTGGCCAATATAGCCAATGCCTATGTTTGGGATACCAATTCGTATGCCATGATCCGTTTTTTGGCAGGTGTTGGATTGGCAGGGGAGCTGGGCGCCGGAATTACGCTGGTCTCAGAAATTATGGATAAAGAAAAGCGCGGTTACGGAACCATGATTATTGTAACGTTTGGAGCCTTGGGAGCGGTTTGTGCGGCTCTGGTAGGTGATAGTTTTTCCTGGCAAACAGCCTATTGGGTAGGCGGAATCATGGGAATGGCCTTACTCTTGCTGCGGGTTGGTACCATTGAATCCGGCATGTTTAACGCCATCAAACAATCCAACGTAAAAAAAGGTGATTTTTTCAGTTTGTTTGCCAACGGAAAACGGCTTATCAAATACATGCACTGTATTTTGTTGGGTTTGCCAGTTTGGTTTGTGGTGGGTGTGCTTATTGCGCTCAGCCAAAGTTATTTTGCGCCATACTTAAAATTGGGAGAGGAAATTGAAACCGGCCAAGCCGTTATGTATTGCTACATCGGTTTATCGGCGGGTGATCTTCTTTCGGGTTTACTCAGTCAGTGGTGGCGGAGTCGATTGAAAGTAGTAATGGCCTACCTGGCTTTTTGTGCCCTGTCAATCGGTTTGTTTATGTTTGGTATGGAAGGCCAAAGTGCTGCCTTCTTTTACTTTGTATGTTTCCTTTTGGGTACTTCAACCGGGTATTGGGCTTTATTTGTGAGCATTGCCGCCGAGCAATTTGGAACCAATATCCGGGCAACTGTTACAACCACGGTGCCCAATTTTGTGCGAGGCGCGGTTATTCCGATCACCATTTCATTTAAATACCTGGCCGCCATACCCGCCATTGGTATATTAGGCAGCACGCTTATTGTGGGTGGTGTTTGTGTGTTATTGGCATTCGGTTCCTCCCTCATGTTATCAGAAACCTTCGGAAAAGACTTAAATTATGTTGAATAGTTTATAAAGCCTGATTTAATTCTGCATTTTTGCATTTCACAGATGTAGTTGAGATGAGAAAAATCAGTCAGTATTTAGTTTTAAGTTTTGTAACTTTTTTGGCTTTCTGCGGAGGCATTTTTGCCCAGGAATCGCGCAGTTTATTGTGGAAAATTTCGGGTAATGGCCTTACTTCGGATTCATACCTGTTCGGAACCATTCACCTCATCCCAGAGAATGATTATTTCGTTCCCAAAGGAACCGATTCTGTTTTGGCCCTTTCAAAAAAGCTGGTGATGGAAATGGATATCTCAGATCCTACTTTGCAACTCAAAATGCTTTCGGCCATGAAATTAGATTCGGGCAAAACACTGGCCAATTATTTTGATGAAAAAACCTATGCTAAACTCAATAAAAAGTTGGAGAAAGATTTCGGATTCACCCTGGCTACATTCAATACCATGAAGCCCATGATGGTACAGCAGGCTATATTGATGAAGGATATGATGGGCGGAGGTTATAAATCATATGAAAAAGAATTTCTAACCAAAGCCGAAAAATTGAATTTATCCATTGTTGGGCTCGAAACACTAGAGGATCAGCTCAGCGCCATTAATTCTATGCCGGTTGAAGAACAGGTGGAATCGCTCAAAGAATCCATCAATTCTCCCCAAAAAGGCAAAAAATCCCTGGAAAAAATGATTGCGACCTACAAGCAACAGGATATCGACAAATTGTATGAGGCCGTTTCCGGTAAAGATGCGGACTTGAAAAAATATGAAGATGCCCTGCTCATCAACCGGAACCGTAACTGGATTCCCAAAATAAGCAGTCTGGCTGCCGAAGGGCCTGTATTTGTTGCCGTTGGGGCAGCTCATTTAGGCGGCGAACAGGGTGTGATCAGTTTATTGCGCAAAGCCGGGTTTACCGTGCAGCCCATTTAACTGAAAATTAAACGCATCTAAGCACTTTTGGTAGGGGTAATTTTTGTATTTTCGCCCAATTTTTAAGGCTTAGTTTCTGATATTATGGCTGATTATTCAGATAAATTTCATACCGAAGGTTTCACGTTCGATGATGTGCTGGTAGTACCGGCCTATTCAGAAGTGTTGCCCCACGAAGTAAAAATCAATTCCCTTTTTTCACGTAACATATTGCTCAACGTTCCGGTAGTTTCGGCTGCCATGGATACGGTTACGGAAAGCGAAATGGCCATTGCCATTGCCCGCGAGGGTGGGATAGGCGTACTGCACAAAAACATGAGCATTGATGAGCAGGCACTCATGGTTCGTAAAGTAAAGCGGGCCGAAAGCGGAATGATTTTAGATCCGGTAACCTTATCCGTAAACAGTATCGTTCGTGATGCCCTTGAAATCATGCGTGAATACAAAATTGGTGGAATTCCGGTAACGGATGATACCGGTTTACTGGTGGGAATCGTAACCAACCGTGATTTGCGTTTTGAGAAAAACCTGAGTCGCCCCATTAAAGAAGTGATGACTTCGGAGCGTTTGATTACAACACGGGAAGTACCCACGCTGGAGCGGGCAGAGGAAATTCTGCAAGATCATAAAATTGAAAAATTACCGGTGGTGGATGCTAATAATAAATTAATTGGCCTCATTACCTACAAAGATATCATCAAAGCCAAATCAAAACCCACGGCCTGTAAAGATACCCACGGACGTTTACGTGTGGCAGCCGCCATCGGAATTTCAAAGGATACCTTACAGCGTGCCGACGCATTGGTGAAAGCCGGTGTGGATGCCCTTGTGTTGGATACGGCTCACGGTCACAGCGCCGGGGTTGTGAACATGGTAAAAGAATTAAAAACAGCCTTCCCGCAGGTGGATGTAGTAGCGGGAAACATTGCTACTCCCGAAGCCGCCATAGCTTTGGCCGATGCCGGTGCCGATGGGGTGAAGGTGGGTATTGGTCCGGGTTCAATTTGTACTACACGGGTAGTGGCCGGTGTTGGTGTTCCACAGCTTACGGCTGTGTTAACCGTTTCAACTGCCCTGAAAGGTCGCGGCATTTCAGTAATTGCCGACGGTGGTATCCGTTTCTCGGGCGATATTGTAAAAGCCATCGTAGCCGGAGCCGACTGCATCATGGTGGGAAGCATGTTTGCGGGAACAGAAGAATCGCCCGGAGACCTGATTAATTTTGAAGGCCGTAAGTTTAAAGCTTACCGCGGTATGGGTTCATTAGAAGCCATGCAGAAAGGTTCAAAAGACCGTTATTTTCAGGCTGAAACGACTGACGTTAAAAAATTGGTTCCCGAAGGAATCGTAGGCCGTGTGCCTTACAAGGGAAGCATGGCTGAAGTACTTTACCAAATGATGGGCGGTCTTCGGGCCGGAATGGGGTATTCGGGAGCGGCCGACATTGAAAAATTGAAGATGGCCAAGTTTGTGCGTATCACGAATGCGGGCGTAATTGAAAGCCATCCGCACAATATCTTTATCACCAACGAATCACCAAACTACAGCAAATCACTTAAATAATCAACAGGAATCTAAGCTAAATGAATGTGTTTATGAAAAAAGGAATTTTTATAGCCTTATTGACCGGATCTGCATCCGTGCTGTTTGCTCAAACTACCAAACCGGCTACCGGAAAAACGGCCGCAAAGCAAGTGGCTCCAATGGCAAATGCCCAGCTTTCAGTTGAGCAGCCGGTGGCCAAACCGGTTGATCCGATTGTTATGGTTGTTGGAAAAGAAGAAATTCCCCTTTCGGAATTTGAAGCTATTTTTCTTAAGAATCATCCTAAAGACAAGGCTGTAACCCGCGCCGAATTGGATGAATATGCCGGCCTGTTCGTAAATTTTAAATTAAAAGTACAGGCCGCAAAAGATGCCGGTGTAGATACCACGGCCGCTTTCAGAAGTGAGTTTGCCGGTTACAAAAAACAGCTGGCACAGCCGTATTTGAAAGATAAACAAGCTGAAGAGCGCATGCTGGACGAAATTATGCAGCGTATGCGTACGGACTTGAATGTGAGCCATATTTTGGTAAAAGCCAAAAGTGACTGTATGTCTCCCGCCGATACGGCTGAGCTGTACAAAAAGTCAATGGATATCCGCAAGCGATTGTTGAAAGGCGAAGATTTTGCCAAAGTAGCCAATGAAGTGTCTGAAGATACCTATTCGAATAAAAACGGTGGAAGTTTAGGCTGGTTTACTGGTTTAATGTGGGCTTATCCGTTTGAATCTGCCGCTTTCTCGCTAAAAAAAGGCGAAATTTCTTTACCCGTAAAAACAAGTATGGGTTACCATATCATCAAACTCAATGATTCCCGAGCCGCCAGGGGCGATGTGAAAGCTGCTCATATTTTTGTTGCTCCTTCAACCCAAACCCCGGATGACAAAGCAAAAGCACTGGCAAAAATTAATGAAGCGTATGCCGCACTCCAATCCGGAACGGCCTGGATGGAAGTTGTGTCTAAATACTCCGATGATAAAACAACGGCAGCCTCAGGTGGTGAATTGCCGGCTTTCGGTATCGGAAAAATGGTTCAGGAATTTGAAGACGCTGCCTACAGCCTCAAAAACGAAGGCGATTATTCCGCTCCGATTGAAACCAAATACGGGTATCATATCGTGAAATTGCTCACCAAAATTGATAAAACGCCTACCGATAAGAACAAAGAAGAGTTTAGAAAACAACTTCAAAAGAATCCGCGCTTTAAATTGGTTTCCGAATCGTTCACCGAAAAAACCAAAAAGGAATTAGGATTTACCTTGAATACCAAGCTGATTGATAAAATCAAAGCGATGGAAGCTGCTTCAAAGAATAAAACAATCCGCATTTCATCAATTGATTCGTTGCCAAATGAAGAATTGTTCAAATTAGGAAACAGCGCATTCAAACTTTCTGATTTTACGGCTTTCCTTAAATCACGCGCTCCACGTGGTGGCGACCTGAATTTCTGTAACCTGGAGCTGAAATACCTGAATCCGTTTATCGAATCAAAAGCGATTGAACAGGCTGATGCCAATCTGGAAACTAAATATCCGGAATACAAAGCGCTATTGAAAGAATACCGTGAAGGCATCATGATTTTTGAAATGATGGATAAAAAAGTATGGAGCAAATCGGTTGACGATACCGTGGGGCTAAAAGCCTATTATGAGACCAACAAGAACAATTACATGTGGAAAGAGCGTGTGCAGGCCTACCGCATCATTGCAGGCGATTCTGCCACCTTGGTTAAAGTGAAAAAAGAAGCCGAAAAAGTGGTAGCCGGTAAAAAAACACTGGATGATTTAAAAGCTAAATTTAATAAGAAAGAAGCCGTTGTTGCCGCAAATGAAGAAATCAAAGAACCGGGTGAATCTAAAGAATTAGATGCTCTTGGTAAAACTGCTCAGGCAGGTCCGATTGCCAAGTCGAAAGAAAACTGGTATTTCTATCTGGTAAAAGGCACCCGTGCGCCTGAGCCCAAAGATTTGAAAAGTGCCAAAGGATTGGTTATTTCAGATTACCAGACCTACCTCGAAACAGAATGGCTTCGTGAGTTGAAAACCCGCTACCGCGTGGTGCTCAACAAAGAGGTTATGTACAAACTGGCCAAGTAATACATGCTCAATATAGCCCGCATATCCTTTTTGTGTTTCATCCTTTTGGTTGCGGGTTGCGGTCAAAATGCACCGGAGGCTGAACGCCAGGTGTTGGCTTCGGTGGGTTCAAAATATCTCTATGCTGATGAACTGGCAGATATGGTTCCTTCCGGTTTGGGGAAAGAGGACAGCATAGCTTTTGTGAAAAATTATGCCCAAAACTGGATCGAAGAGCAACTGTTTATTTCTGAAGCAAAAAAAGACAAAGACATCAATTTGAAGGAGATTGATGCCATGGTGGAAGAGTACCGGAATACGCTTTTGTACTATGCGCATCTCAATAATGTGGTTTCAAGTTCAATGGATACGATTGTTACCGAAGCTCAATTGCATGATTTTTATGGGAACAATAACGAAAGTTTTGAACTTCAGGATCATATCTTAAAAGCCAATATCGTTATTGCCCCGGCAGGCGCTAAAAAAGCAGATAAGGCCAAAAAGGAGTTTTTTGCAAAATCAGATCCGGATAAGGCCCTTTTGGAGGAATTTTGTCGCGAAGCCGCCTACAGATGCCAACTCGAAGATTCTTCTTGGATTTCCTTTGATGAATTTGTGAAAATTGTACCGGTTGACCGTACCCAGAGCCCGGAATTTTTTCTGAAAAACAACCGGACTTTTGAATTGAGAGATACGGCCTTGGTATATTGGGTAAAAATTGAAGATTATAAAATAAAGGAGAGTACTTCTCCGTTTGAGTTCGTGCGTAATGAAATACGATTGATTTTGTTAAACCGCAGAAAAAATGATTTTTTGGCCGGCTATCGTAAAAAACTGTTCGATGAGGCCCTTGCAAACAATAATGTAGAACTAAATATTCCATGACATACCGATTTTATAGCCTATTATTTCTGCTCCCGTTTTTCACTTTACCGGCTTTTGCACAAAAACCGGTTGTGATTAATGAGATTGTTGCCGTTGTGGGTAACAAAATCATTATGACCTCCGATGTGGAAGAGCGTGTTACCCAGATGGTGATGCAGGGCGAGGCACCCGACAATTTTGATACCCGCTGCATGGTGCTGGAAGAAAATCTTTACCAGAAAATGTTGGTGTACCGTGCCGGAGTGGACAGTGTTGAAGTGAGCCCGGATCAGGTGGAAGCTGAATTGGAAAGACGTATCCGCTATTTTGTTTCGCAGTTTGAATCGCAGGAAAAAATGGAGGAATACCTGGGTAAATCCATCCCCGAAATTAAAAAAGAATTTCGACAGGCTATTGAAGAACAGTTACTGGTTCAACAAATGCAAGAAAAAATAACGGGTAGCTTAAAGGTTACACCGGGCGAAGTGCGTGCTTTTTACAATCGTATTCCGCAAGACAGTTTGCCATACATTCCTTCGGAAATTGAGTATGCCCAGATTGTGGTTAATCCGGCCGTTTCGGAAGAGGAAAAACGGAAAGTGCGTGATAAACTGAATAAAGTAAGAAACGATATCCTTCGCGGAAGCAGTTTTGCGCTCAAAGCAAAAGTGAATTCTCAAGATCGCGGATCGGCCGAAAAAGGGGGTGAATTGGGTTTTATGGCGCGTGAAGATTTAGTTCCTGAGTTCTCTGCCGTGGCCTTTCGCCTTAAGCCGGGCGAGGTTTCTGAAATAGTGGAAACGGAGTTCGGATTCCACATTATTGAATTGGTTGAAAAAAGGGGAGAGATGGCCAATTTCCGCCATATCTTGATGAAACCCGAAATCAGTGATGAAGCTTACGAAAAAGCACAATTGAAGATTGACAGTTTGCACGCCATTATTGGAACGGTGGATTCACTGACGTTTGAAAAAGTAGCCGAACTTTTCTCTATGGATGATGATACTAAATTTAATGGCGGAAGAGCGTTTAACTTTCAATCGGGCTCCGGTAAGTTTAAAATAGATCAACTGGATATGTTTACTTACCGGGAAATAAGCGGCCTGAATCCGGGTCAATTTTCGAAAGTGCACATTTTTGATACCCAAACCGGTGGTAAAGCCTTCCGGATTTTAAAGTTGATATCGCGCTCACAACCGCATATTGCCGACCTGAAAAATGATTATCAGATAATACAGTCGGCGGCTTTGGCAGAGAAGGAAAGCGAAGCCATCACGAAGTATATCAATCGCATGAAGCAAACCATGTATATCAAAATACAGGATACATATAACACTTGCGATTTTACGAATAACTGGAAATAAGACCCTGAAACATGATACAATATCAATCAGATAAAGAGGCCGTTGATGCCCTGGTAAAGATTTACGGAAATTTAAAAACCGAAATTGCCAAAGTAATCGTGGGACAGCACGAGGTGGTTGACGGGGTGTTGATTTCTATTTTTACAAATGGCCATTGTTTGCTGGTGGGTGTTCCCGGATTGGCTAAAACCTTATTGGTAAACACCATTTCGGATGTTTTGGGGCTTTCGTTCAACCGTATTCAGTTTACTCCCGATTTGATGCCTTCGGATATTATCGGTTCTGAAATTTTGGGCGAAAACCGTGAATTCAAATTCATCAAAGGGCCTTTGTTTGCCAATATTATTTTGGCCGATGAGATTAACCGTACGCCGCCCAAAACACAGTCGGCATTGTTGGAGGCCATGCAGGAAAAAGCTGTAACGGCAGCGGGCCACCGTTATAAACTTGATGAACCGTTTTTTGTTTTGGCTACCCAAAACCCCATAGAACAAGAAGGAACCTATCCGCTTCCGGAAGCTCAGTTAGACCGTTTTATGTTTAATCTTATTTTAGATTATCCGAGTTTTGAAGAGGAATTGAACGTAGTTAAGAACACCACTACCGAGCGTAAGGTTTCGGTAAACAAAGTGGTGGGCGGCGAAGAGATTGTGTATTTTCAACAGCTGATCCGACGCATTCCGGTAACGGATAATGTATATGAATACTGTGTAAAACTGGCTTCCAAAACACGGCCCGGAACCGGCATAGCACCAAAAGTGGTAAATGATTTCGTGTCTTGGGGAGCTGGTCCGCGTGCTTCGCAATACCTGGTTTCAGCAGCCAAAACCCATGCCGTGCTGAGGGGTAAATTTTCGCCCGATATTGAAGACGTAAAAGCCATTGCCATCAATGTTCTCCGCCACCGTGTGGTAAGAAATTACCGTGCCGAAGCCGAAGGATACACCATTGAAAAAATCATCGGCGAATTGCTTTAAGCCGCTGAGCGCTTTTATTTTTTAATGCAAAGGTTTCTTTGTAATTCAGTTTCGTGTATCTTGCTTCGTGTTTTCCCTGTTTGGAAATAAAAAAAATACGGCCACCGTTTCAGATGAAATTAGAGCCTGGCTTGAGGAGAATTTTCTTTGGCTGATTGAAACTTTCGGCACTGCCCATTTTTCAGAATCTTTATTTATCATTCCAAGTGAGTCTAATTTTCCGTTTTTGGATTTAACCGATAACCGACAGTTTGATGGTTTTTTTCTCAAATTATGTCAATATGCCCAGCTCGATGGCTCATCTGTTTGGCTTAAATTTTTTGACGATTCAGATTCAATGCAATTTTATTTCTGGACTTCCGGAGTGGAACAAAAGCATACGCTAAGTACTTTCTATCGAAATCCGGGTATTGGTGAAAAACAATATGTGATTGAGCTTTCAACTTCTTTATTGAAAGCACCTACAGAATTAACATCCACACTTGCTCGACAGCTGATGTACGTGAAGTTGATCAAAGACGGACACATAAATTCAGCCAATCCAGAATTAGCTCCACTTGCTGATTTGGCTGCCATTTTCATGGGTTTTGGATTGGTTATTGCGAATGCCGCTAAACCCATTACGAAGATCGGATACCATAATTCACCCAATTTAAATTCGGATGAAACTGCATATGCCTTGGCCATGCTTTTAAAAGCAACTGACATGCATGACCACGCGGCTATTCCTTTTTTGAATACAGAAGTAAAAGATTCTCTGAAGCAGAATTTGAAATATATTCAAAACTCAAATGCCGATACCCTTATTACTCAAAAAAAGGTTTCTGAGTGTAATTTGATTTTTAATCTGAGTGCTCAAGTAGAGGACTTTCGCAAGCGCTTTAAGTTTCATGAAGCCTTGGAGAAAGCGGATGAAATACTCAAAATCAGACCAGCAGATGGGGGGACTTTTAATGTGATAGGATATCTGTTTTTGCAACAAAAGAAATACAAAGAATCGATTGATTTTTTCAACCGAGCGATAGAAGTTTACCATAATTATGATGCTGCCATTAACAACCGGGGATATGCATGGTTGCAACTTGGTTTTTTTGATGAAGCCTATTCTGATTTTGAATCTGCCCGTGAAATTAATCCTGAAAATGCATTCGTTTGGCGGAATTTAGGTGTTTATCATTTAATGAGACAGAATTATCAGGAAGCCTTATCCTTTTTCAAGGAAGCGGAAGGTCTAAATCAACAAACTGAATTGATTCATTTTTTTATGGCATTGGCTTACCATAAAATTGGGGATTCTGAAAATGCACATCATTATTTTACACGTTCTAAAACTCAGAATGAGTTTAATGATAGTGTTTTAGAATATCCTCTGATATAATTTCTTAAGTGCTTGTTTAAGGTATGATTGGTTCATCTTGGATTTTTTTGGAACATTCTTCATCCTTGAGTTTAAAAAACATCAAATTGCCGAAAAGAGACACCATCAGAATACCGTTTTCAAATCAAATAAATTATCCACGCCTAGGTAATTGTCCAGTATAAACCCTTCAGCATATTCGGCATGAATATATTGCCCGAAATAACGTGCCCGCCCTTTGATATTTTCTAAAAATTCCGGAGCCGAAATTAAGGTGGCGGGTTCTGTGCTGTTTGGGTCAAAAAATTGTGATTTGTGCGCTTTGTAACTGGCTATTTTTTCATCCATTACTCCGCTGATGTCAACCAAAAATGTTGGTTTTAAATCGTAGTATTGTATGTAGTGGTAAACGGCTTTAGGCCGCCAGGCTTCCTGCAGCATGCCATCATCCTTGGTTTCAATGCGTCTGAGTCCGGCTAAAAAGGCGGCTTCTTTTACCAGTTTCCCGCCCTGACCATGGTCAGGATGCCGGTCAGTGGGGGCATTACAAAGCACTATTTCGGGTTTATATTTTCGAATGATTTGAATGATTTTTTTGCGGTTTTCTTCGTCATTCAGGAAGAATCCGTCAGGCATGCGCAGGTTTTCACGAATTTCGGCACCAATAATTTTAGCCGCTTCTGCTGCTTCATTCAGCCTAATCTCAGGCGTGCCGCGTGTTCCCAATTCACCCAAGGTAAGGTCTACCAATCCTATTTTTTTGCCTTGTTTTACGTGCGAAATCAAGGTTCCGCCACAGCCAAGTTCTATATCATCAGGGTGAGCGCCAAAGGCCAGTATATCCAGTTTTATCATAGTGTTTACGCTTTTTTTCGTGTATAATAGTGAATGCTGTCTGCGCCGATTGTTTCCTCCGAAAGGAGTTGGAAGGCTTCATGCTCCGGTGCTTTTATTCCTTCCTTGATGAGGCAATTTCCGGTGAGTATGCGCAGTTCATCCCCGTATCCCTCACGTATGAATGCGTTCAGCAAGGCCGCACCGCCTTCTACCAATACCGATTGGATTTTTTCTTCATACAAACGATGCAGAATAGTCTCTAACTTTTCTGCTTTCAGATATCGGATATTTTCGTTCAATGATTCCTTTGAATCATTAAATACCCAAGTTGGATTTCCATCCTGAAAAATTTGCAAGTGCGAGGGCAGTTCCAATTTAGGATCCCATACCAAGCGCAGCGGATTTTTTCCAGGATATAAACGCGCCGTAAGGGATGGATTATCCTTTTTGGCGGTATTAAATCCAATCATGATGGCAGTCTCTTCCGTGCGCCACTGATGCACTTTTACATCGCTTGTGGTTTGCGTAATTTTTATGGGCTGTGCATTTGTTCCGTCTAAAAACCCGTCTTTACTCTGTGCCCATTTGAGCAGAATGTAGGGACGTTTCAGCGTATGGAAGGTGAAGAATCGCCGGTTCAGTAATAACCCTTCTTGTTCGCAAACGCCTTGTATAACTTTTACACCGCCGGCTTTGAGTTTGGATATTCCACGGCCGCTCACCTCCGGAAATGGATCGGTATTACAAATTACCACACTGGGGATGTGATGACTAAGAATTAAATCGGCACAAGGCGGTGTTTTACCAAAATGACTGCAAGGTTCCAGGTTAACGTAGAGGGTAGAGTGGGGAAGCAGTTCGGGTTGTTTACAATTGCGGATGGCCATCACTTCGGCATGCGCTTCGCCGTAACGGGCATGAAATCCTTCACCGATAATTTTTCCTTCATGCACAATAACCGCCCCCACCAAAGGATTGGGCGCAACATGGCCTTCTCCGTTTTGAGCCAGTTGGAAGCAGCGCTGCATGAAGATTTCGTGATTCATGGATGCAAAGGTAAGGATTGTGTTTTTCTCGCCCTCATTTCGGCAATTGCTTACTTTTGTGCATGCTTCCTTCCGGAAATACCTTACTTGATTTATACCGCTTTGCCGATTTGAAATGGGCGGCAACGGCACATGATGAATCGGAAAAAACAGCCATGAAGCGTTTGCTGGCCGAGGATTTGTTTGGGTGCTCGGGTGCAGATTTTTTATTTCCGGAAGAAAAAAGATTCAGCGAAAGTGAAATTCTGCAATGGATGAATGCCGTAAAACGGATTGCCAATCATGAACCGCTGCAATATGTTACCGGTAAAGCTTCGTTTTTTGGCTTGTTGTTGGATGTAAATCCATCGGTTTTAATTCCGAGGCCAGAAACGGAAGAACTGGTGCTGATGGCTTTGGATAACTTACCGGCTTCCGAAATACATGTGTTGGACTGTTGTACCGGAAGCGGCTGTATTGCGCTTGCCCTAAAATCAAAACGCGCAGGCTGGAATGTTTCGGCAATGGATATAAGTGAAACAGCTTTGCATACGGCGAAACAAAATGCGGAAAAATTGAACTTGGCGATTGATTTTTTTCAGTCGGATGTATTAGCTGAAAATCCATTACCCGATCTAAAATGGGATTTAATCATATCCAATCCACCGTATGTGGCTATTGCTGAAAAGGCAAGTATGGAAAGACATGTATTAGCCCACGAACCTCATCTGGCCTTATTTGTGGAGGATGAGGATCCACTTATTTTTTACCGCCGCTTAGCCGGTTTAGCAAGCAAACACCTGAATCCTGGTGGAAAAATGATGCTTGAACTGAATCCCCTTTTTGCCCATGAAACGGCAGCCGTATTTTTGACTTACGGATTACATCCCACGCTTTATAATGATATGCAGGGGAAAGAACGAATGCTTCTGGTTAGTATTTAGTATTGGGTATTTAGTATTTAGTATTGGGTATTTAGTATTTAGACTATGGGCCTATGTTATTTATCAAGCGAACGGGGAACATAACATTCAAACAACTTGACATTCAAACAACCGAACATTAAAAAAACTGAACAATCGAACAACCGAACCGGAGCGCAGCGGAGCATGGAGCGAAGCGGAATAATCAAACACCCCAACAATCGAATAACCCAATACCTATTCTTCTTCCATATCTTCCCGCACTTCCTGCATGTACTCGCTGTCGTAGCGTGCACCTTCAACATCACTTTCGTAACGTGGTATGCTCCACTGCGATGAAAGAACTTTGCTGTATAATGCCGGGTTATTAATTACTTCAATGGCCTTTTTTAAATCATCATCATAGCGCATGGCTGCTTTAATTCTTCCGCTTTCAAAATAATAACGCTGTATAATTTCTAGTGTGATGAGTTCTTTGATTTCCGTTTTGAAAAGTTGTAAATCGTTTTGCTTTTCTTTTTTCAGTTTTTCTTTAAGCGCCGTAAATTCAGAACCTAATTTGCCGGCATATTTTTCTTTTTCGGCTTGCTGCATAAATTCTTCCAGCGCTTTTTCCGATTTTGTTTCGTAGGTGTTTCCGTTGGCCTGTACAAACTTTACAAACGAATCATACATGGCATCCGTGAACTCAAATTTTTCGGCATCGGCAATACTTGGATTCTCTTTTTTAAATTGGTTTACGTATTTAAAAATTAAATTTTTGTGAATCAGAGATCGGGTCACACCATGCAAAATATGGTCGTTGATTTCAATGTCGGGCATTACGCCGCCGCCGTCATATACTTTTCTTCCGCCCATGGTTTTAAATTCTTGCTGCAGGCTGTCGGGCAAACGTCCGCCTTTATTTCTTCCGGAATATTCAATGGCCTGTATACATCGTCCGCTGGCAATATAATATTTGGATGTGGTTACCTTTAACTGGGCATTGTATTTCAAAGGACGGGTTACCTGAACCAATCCTTTTCCGTATGATTTGTTTCCTATGATTACGCCGCGGTCATAATCCTGCATGGTGCCCGAAACAATTTCTGCCGCAGAGGCCGATCGTCTGTCTATTAAAACGACCAGTGGAATTTGGGTATCCGTTCCAGGGTTCAATGTTTTGTATGTTTTGTTCCATTCGGGCTTTTTTCCTTTGGTGGTAACCACCAGTTTATCTTTATCAATAAACACGTTTGAAACATTAATCGCTTCGCGAAGCAAACCACCCGGATTACCCCTTAAGTCTAGAACTACGCCTTTGAGTTTTGCTTTTTCTTTGAGGTTAATCAAGGCCTCACGCACTTCTTTTCCGGCATCGGCGGTAAAACCTTCCAACTTGATATAGCCGATGTCTTCGGTGATTAAATCGGCATAGGGTACATTTTTAACCTTGATTTCTTCCCTTACGATTTCAAACGATTTGGGCTGTCCATCACGTTGCACGGTCATGTTCAGTTTGGTACCCGGACTTCCTTTTAAGAGGTTCAGCACTTCGCTTATCTTTTTTCCTTTTACGTTTTTTCCGCTTACTTGGGTGATGATATCGCCCGGCTGAATTCCGGCTTTTTGAGAAGGAGCGTTTTCGTATGTTTCAGAAATTACCACATCGCCTTCAATGAATTTAAATGATGCGCCAATTCCTCCGTAGGTTCCGGTATGTTCAAAGCGGGCATCTTCAACCATACTTTCCGGGTAAAAATTGGTGTACGGATCCAGTGATTTTAACATGGCGTCGATGCCTGTTTTCATCAGTTCTCCCGGATTCAATTCATCTACATAATACGTGTTTAGTTCTTTGTAGAGAATGGCGTGTATTTCGAGATTTTTGGATATTTCAAAATAGTCGTCCCAGGCCAGTGCGGCAAAAGAGCCGGCACCGATGGTTATACCCAGTATAAACGTTTTTATGCGTGCAGATTTTTTCATACGAAGCTCAGCTTACAATGTGAATACAATAATACCAATTGTAATTTTGAAATAGACCAATCTATTTCAAAATTTTACAATGGTTAATGCCGATATTAAATGAAAATAGCGCAATAAAATAAAATCGAAATTGGACTATATTCAATTTATCATCGGTATAACGTAATTTTTTTTGAAATATTAGGGCACCGGATCATAACCGCTTCCTCCCCAGGGATGGCAACTGGCTATGCGTTTAGCGGTAAGTACAAAACCTTTAAATGGCCCATGTTTTTTGAATGCTTCTAACCCATATGCAGAGCATGTAGGCGAATAGCGACAAGAAGAAGGAAAGTACGGAGATATGACGTAGCGGTATATTTGTATCAGGAGGATGAAAGGGAACGATATAATTCTATTAAACCATTTCATTTTTTTGCAGCTTACCGGATAATTTACGGATGATGCCTTCCATGTCATTTAGGGTTTGTGCAAATTCCGGACGACGGTTACTGTTATAAATGAACATAAAATCAGCACCGGGAAATGACTCCGGATTTAAGAGGGAGTATACGTTGGGTTTGTTCATCCGGAAAGCTTCGCGAAGGATACGTTTAACAAAATTACGGTCTACCGATTTTTTAAATTTTTTGGATGAAACGGTAACCCCAGTTTTAATAGGCATTTTACCCGGGTTGGGCTTGCGCACATGATACTTAAGAATGATTGAACCATAACTTACCAGTTTGCCTCCGCTGAAGAGTTGTTCAATAGCTTTCTCGCTTTTCAGTTTTTCGTTTTTTCGGAGGCCGAATGTATTATTTTCGGGTAAGTCGTTCATCGCTGCATGTGATATGTTGCAAAAGTACAACATTTAGCAGCGTTGTAAAAGGAAATGGGAAAGGATAAATAAAAAAACTCCGGACAAACGAATGACCGGAGTTTTTAAAGAAAAGCAAATATTACTTTTTTCCTTTTGCGGCTGCCTTTTTAGGAGCTGCTTTTTTAGCTGCTGGCTTAGCGGCTGCTTTTTTAGGAGCTGCTTTCTTAGCTGCAGGTTTAGCGGCTGCTTTTTTAGGAGCTGCTTTTTTAGCTGCTGACTTAGCGGCTGCTTTTTTAGGAGCTGCTTTTTTAGCTGCAGGTTTAGCTGCTGCTTTTTTAGGAGCTGCTTTTTTAGCTGCAGGCTTAGCGGCTGCTTTTTTAGGAGCTGCTTTCTTAGCTGCAGGTTTAGCTGCTGCCTTTTTAGGAGCTGCTTTTTTAGCTGCAGGCTTAGCGGCTGCTTTTTTTGCTGCCGGTTTAGCGGCAGACTTTGCGGCGGCCTTTTTAGGCGCGGCTTTGGCGGCAGTTTTCTTTGCGGCCGTAGCTTTTGTCTTTTTTGCGGATTTCATAGCATTGACATTTTTGACATTACCTAAATCAATTTTCGGGTTGTTCTCAGATTTCACCACAGCAGCCGAATAAATCGGCTTCGCCACCACTTGTTTACCCGAAGCACGCGCCAGAAATAAATCAATAGCCATAGCCATTGATGGAGCTTCCGGTGTGGGTGCATAACAGCCCACTACCAAACCTCTTTCTTCTGCAGCTTTTTTTGTGTTATCGCCAAAGGCAGCAATAACTTTTGTTCCTTGAACAAATTTTGGAAAATTATGGAATAAGGATTCAATCCCCATCGGACTGAAAAATGCAACCATATCATACCATACATCAGTTAAATCACTCAGGTCATTGTAAACTGTGTGATAAATGATGGCTTTGGTATATTTGATTTTATAGGCATCCAATACTTTCGTAACAGATTCCTGATGTTTATCCGAACATGGAAATAAGAAACGCTCGTCTTTGTGTTTTTTAATCACATCCATCAAGTCTTCAAAACGTGCCAGCCCATAAAAAATTTTACGTTTTCTGTACACGATGTATTTTTGAAGATACAAGGCAATGGCTTCCGTAACACAAAAATATTTCATGTCGTCCGGAATGTTCACGCGAAGCTCTCCACATAATCTGAAGAATGAATCAACGGCATTTTTACTGTTGAGGATAATGGCACGGTGTTCTAAAATATTCACACGCTGTTGTCTGAATTCCCGCGCATTCACGTTGTCAACCTTTATGAAATGACGATAGTCAACTTTCACGTTGTGCTTCTTGGCGACATCAGAATACGGATTCTTATCACTTTCCGGTTTAGGTTGAGAAATTAAGATGTTCTTAATTTTCATGCGACGACTTTCTTTTTAAAAATCCTTTATCAGGAATATAGTTTTAAATAAAATCAAAACCGGTAATACCTCGGTTGAACAAATGTATAGAATAAACAAAACGATGTTACTCAGACTTTTGTATGAGAAATTAACAATGAGCCTGAATGATGTATAAATAGCAGATAATGAGAATAATAAACTTATAATTATGTGGAAAAAATGCACGTTATTCACAGGTGAAAACAGCATGAATCCCAAGGATGGAACTAATATCCATGATGAAAAACAAAAAAACTGATGATTAAACAGTATATGTTCTTCGGCTTCGTAACCGGTATCGAAGATATTTCCCAATCCTTTGATGAGTAAATTTTTCAGCACTTGAACACTAATCAATATTATGCTTATACCAATTACATCTACACCCGGAATGATATCGAAATACGAACCGTTATGTATGCCCATTGCAATAAAAATAGCATACAAAAATGCACTCAACATAAACGGAGCAGTGAACGAAACACCAGTAATATGAAGCCTTTCACGCAGTATCTCGTTTAACGATAAACTGGATGCCGTACTCTTCAACAACATTGAAAATGATTTACGGTTGGCATAACTTATACTTCCCGATAGAAAAAATCCGATCACAAATAAGATAGAGAGATAGGCATTTTGTACGGGTAAATGTGTTAGTTCATCAAGCGGTTTTTCAAAGGGTTTATCTTTGATTACACTGTTACGAAAAATAGGTTTGCTTTCGTTTATTGTTTCACTTGAATCGGTAGTGGAAACTTTTTCGTGTTCAGCCAATATCAAATCCAACTCATACAAGTTTCCAAGGATGCAGCACGATGAATCAACGCCGTAATAACCCGTAGAATCGGGGTTCCAGAAGTATTGATTTATATGGGTTGATGTGCCGTTAAGCGAATCAACCGGAACTGGTTGCTGCATTTTTTGCATCAGGTTTGTAATATGCCCGGATTAAATTCACGTGTGATCGGTGCATGATTAGCAGCATCAATTGCCATAGAAATGTAAGCACGTGTGTTGGCCGGATCTATGATTTCATCTACCCAAATTCTTGCCGCAGCATAATAAGGTGTGGTTGTTTTTTCATACTGGTCGGTGATGGTTTTCAGCAAATGATTTTCTTCTTCAGCCGTTAACTTATCACCTTTATTTTTTTCAACGTTTGCTTTCTGAATTTGAAGCAAGGTTTTTGCAGCCTGCGAACCGCCCATTACCGCAATTTTAGCACTTGGCCAGGCAAAAATAAAACGCGGGTCGAAAGCTTTTCCACACATGGCATAATTGCCGGCTCCGTATGAATTGCCCAACACAATCGTAATTTTTGGTACCACTGAATTACTTACCGCATTAACCATTTTTGCACCGTCTTTAATTATGCCGGAATGTTCTGAACGGCTGCCAACCATAAATCCGGTAACATCCTGTAAGAACACGAGCGGTATTCTTTTCTGGTTACAGTTCATGATAAAACGCGCTGCTTTGTCGGCCGAATCGTTATAAATTACACCGCCGATTTGCACTTCGCCTTTTTTACTTTTTACCACGCTGCGCTGATTGGCCACAATACCAACGGCCCATCCGTCAATGCGCGCATAACAGCAAACGATGGTTTGTCCGTACTTTTCTTTATACTCTTCAAACTCTCCGTTATCAACGGTTCGTTTAATTACCTCACGAATGTCAAACGGTTTTTCGGATGAATAAATGCCGTAAATTTCTTTTGCATCTTGTATGGGCGGAACAGATTCTGCACGGTTAAAACCGGCTTTGCCAAAGGCTCCGGTTTTGTCCATGATGTAGCGGATTTTGCGAAGGCAGTCGGCATCATCATCACATTTATAATCGGTAACTCCGCTTATTTCACTTTGGGTGGTTGCGCCGCCTAAAGTTTCGTTATCAATGTCTTCGCCTATGGCTGATTTAACCAGGAAAGAACCGGCCAGAAAAACAGATCCGGTTTTATTCACGATTAATGCTTCATCAGAAAGAATGGGTAAGTAGGCTCCGCCGGCAACACATGAGCCCATAATGGCGGCCACCTGCATAATGCCCATGGATGACATAACGGAGTTGTTCCGGAATATGCGTCCGAAATGTTCTTTGTCCGGAAAAATTTCATCCTGCATGGGCAGATAAACGCCGGCGCTGTCAACCAAATAAATTATGGGCAGCCGGTTTTCGATAGAGATTTCTTGTGCACGTAGATTTTTTTTACCGGTTATCGGAAACCATGCACCGGCTTTTACGGTAGCATCGTTGGCAACAATCACGCAGCGTTTTTTACTCACTGTTCCAATCCCGGTAATAACACCTCCGGCCGGACAGCCGCCATGTTCTTCATACATTTCATAACCGGCAAATGTGCCGAACTCATAAAACTCAGTATCCGGATCGATAAGTGCGGCAATACGTTCACGGGCTGTCATTTTCCCTTGTTCGTGTTGTTTTTCGATGCGCGCTTTACCTCCGCCTAATGCAATTTTTGATTTTATCTGATTCAATGCCGATACGGCCAGGCGCATCTTATCATCGTTTTTATTGAAGTCTGTATTCATATGGCAAACATGCTAACTGCGCAAAGATAAAACCTACTTGCATACATAGGTGTAAATGGGTGAATAAAGTTGAGGGAATAGTATTGAGTATTTGGTATTGAGTAGTTAGACGAGTGGCTTATGGTTTATATTAAGCGAACAGACGAACAACAACCGAACAAAATAGTATTGGGTATTTGGTATTGAGTAGTTAGACGAGTGGCTTATGGTTTATATCAAGCGAACAGACGAACAACAACCGAACAAAATAGTATTGGGTATTTGGTATTGAGTAGTTAGACGAGTGGCTTATGGTTTATATCAAGCGAACAGACAAACAACAACCAAACATTCAAACAACTGAACAATTAAACAATGAAACATTCGAACAACTATAAAATTCCCATCCCAGCCGGTCCTTCATTCATGAGTAAATCCATGACCGATAAATTTTGTACTGGCGGATATTTATCAAAAAAAACATGATAGTAGGCTTGGTGTGAAAAATTGATTTTTTGTTTCGGATTCATTTTTTCACGGATGTCATTTCCGGCTTCAGCTGTTTCAATGTAATTTTTTGTGAAGTGTATTTTTGAAACATCCAGCATAAATTCATTCGCAAAAAAATGAAACCATGACCTGTTCCAATCGCAAAGAAATTCGGGTTGCTGCGAGAACAATTGGGCCAGTTCGGGTTTGTAATGCTCAAAATAGGCCGAACGTCCGTATGCACTTTGTAGGGTTTTGAAATGTAATGCACGCCAATTTTCGGCATACGAAATACGAACCTCATGCATGGGCATGTGTGTATTTTTTCCTTTTTCGAGCGGAATGATAAGTGATGCCACACCCCGTTCCGTGGCAATCTCGGCGCGGTTTCGGTAGGTTTGTTTTATGAAATATTCACCTTCATCTATCCAAACTTTTTCAGCCTTGAAAAGCGATGACCAATAGAAAATATTTCCCCAGTACACGGATGGAACCGTGAGCATATTTGCTGTTATATAAATTTGAAAATACGATCCCAGCGGATGCCTTCCTCACCGCTGCTCATCCAAATCATGGCCGCTTTTCCAACCACATGGTCTTCCGGAACAAAACCCCAGTAACGTGAATCTAAAGATATGTGGCGGTTATCTCCCATCATGAAATAATAATTCATACGGAAAGTATAGCTGCTAGTTTCCTGGCCGTCAATCAAAATTTTCCCGTCTTTTACATCCAAGGTATGGCCTTCGTAATTGACGATTACTCTCTGGTAAATAGAAATATTATCCGGTGTAAGATTTACACTGGCTCCTTTTTTGGGAATTTCCAGGGGACCAAAATTATCCAATGTCCAATTGTATTTTTCGGAATGCGGAAAAATAGTTGGGTTATACCGGTTGGTATCTACCTGATGAATATAACGTGTTACTTTTACTACACCTGCCATTTTTGAAATGGTTTCTGACTGCTGTTTTGTAAGCACTGCCAATTGAATACCATGTGCGGTTTCACGCATGTCTTCTCTGGTAACACCCATTTCACGCATTTTTTTTGTATTCAAATTGCCGGTGTGTTCAATCAGATACATGTGCTGCATTTTTTCAATGTTCTGTTGTGGCTTTCCGTTAATCATCACTTGCCCGTCAATAATTTGAAGAACATCGCCGCCAATGGCTACACAACGTTTGACGTAATTTTCGCGTTTATCGGCCGGGTGGTAGCGCAGTTTGTATTTCTTTTTAATGAGTGAATACGCCTGCGGTAAATAAGAGTCGATTGAACTTGGTTTGTTCGGATTACGGTCTATCATGCGCAATGAATCGGCCTTGTTGCGTGCTTCATTATAATAACTCATGCTTTCCAGTTTCGCATCTACAATTACGGTATCGCCTTCGGGAAAATTGAATACAACAATGTCATCATTCTCCACCGTTTCCCAGCCAGGAAGACGTGTATACGGAATACTTAACCAGGTGAGGTAACTTTTTACCGAAGGTAATCCGGGTACCGGAATATCGCTGAATTTATTATGTGTAAATGGAAATGTAAGCGGATGCATCGGAATGCGGATACCGTAATTTAGTTTGTTTACAAACAGAAAATCGCCCACAAGCAAACTTTCTTCCATGGAAGAAGTTGGAATTTTATAGGCTTCAAACGTATATGTTTTAATTATGGTAGCGGCAACAATGGCAAAAACGGCTGCTTCGGCCCAATCGCGTATTTGTGATTTGGGACGGATGGGTAATTTATCCGGACTGATGTATTGTACATTTTTATCGAATCCGAATTTGGGTGTATAAATAAAGAATAAGATAACGCCCAGTGTTTTATCCTGCATGGTTTCTTTCCCGAAGGAGCGGTATAGGTTTTTCACCATGGCATAGAGCACGATGAGATTGATGCCCGGAAACAGGGCTGCAATTACCCAATACGCGGGTTTGCCTGTTAACTTTTGGATAAGGTACAAGTCATATATAGGAACCAAACTTTCCCAGCCTTTTCTGCCTGCTTTTTCAAAAAGTTTCCAAAGCCCTACATGAAACGGGATGAGCAAAAGGATAGTAATAATTAAAAAGGTCATAAGTAAATGTATTTCTTAACACCGCAATTTTAATAATTTAAAGGCACATGCACACGTCTTTTTTAGATTAGTGGCTACATTTGGTAGGTAAATAATTCAAATGTGATATGAAGAAGGGGATATTTTTACTTTTTATGCTGGCAGCCGGTTTTGTTTCTGCGAATGCCCAAAAAATCATGCAGGACGGAAAAGTACTGGCTGAAATTAAAGGCGGCGGAGAAGTATACGTGGCCGGCAAGGTAGTAGGAGTGTATGACACAAACGGTGATGTATATAAAAAGGGAGAGTTGATTGGCGTGGTAAAGCCCAACGGCGAACTTTGGATTGGTGGCCGTAAATCGGGTAAACTTGAAATTGACGGAACCGTAATGAAAGGCAGCACCAAAATTGGAAAAGTGGAGCCATCGGGTAATGTTTGGGATACCGAGAAAATAATTGCCAATGCCCGCGGCATAAAAAAAGAATGGGTAGCCGGTGCCATCTTCTTTTATTTTAAAGAAGATATTTTTCCACAATAAGCTTTGCTTAAATTTTAACGTGTGTTTTTTTCTTACTGAAATACACCGTTCCGGCAATTCCCAATACGATTAAAACGCTCGAAATAATTTCGGCCTGGGTAATGCCGCCCAGGATGTTATACTCCGTATTTACGCGAATTTGTTCTATGGCAAAACGTTCAACGCCGTTAAAAATTAAATACACCGAAAACATCAAAGCCGGCTTATCCAGTTTTTTGCGCAAAGCCCAAAGAATACCGAAAATGATGAGACCCATTACCGTTTCATAAATGGCGGTTGGGTAAACCGGAACGGGCAGCACGCTGCAATATTCACCTACACATCCCGCAATTCTTACCCCTTCGTTGTTTACGTTGTGCGGGAAGTCAAATGCCCAGGCCCAGTCTGGCAGCCAAGATAAAAATGCCGGTTTGGGGTTGGTGTTTTCAATTCCCCAGTCGCCATCGCCGGCCAACTGACAACCGATACGGCCAATGGCATAGGCCAGCATAAGCCCCGGTGCAACGGAGTCGGCAATGGAAATAAAGTTTATACCCCTGCGGCGCACAAACCAGATAACGGCTCCGGCCCCAAAGATCAATCCGCCATAAAAAGTTAAACCCGAAAAGGAGGTAAGTGAACCAATCGGGTCGGCCACAAAATCATCCCAGTTTTCGAGGTTGTGAAATATTTTGGCTCCGATAATACCCGAAACTGCGGCAATCATGGTAATGGTGGGTACAATTTCGTAGGGGTGAATTTGTTTTGTTTGGGTTTCGGGGTTGGGCAGGGCCGATTTCTTTTTTTGGTAATATGACCATCCGCCGAAGGCCAACAGCCCAATGATACCTGCAATCCAGTTTCCTTCGGTTGATACCAACACGGCTGAAGGCTCTTTTAAAAAGGCATCACTGTTTTGAATAGCGTAAACCAGCTTGAAGCCCAGTAGAAATCCAAATATTCCGTTGCTTAAAAAATCAGCAATGCCGGGTTTTTCACCTACGGTTATTTTTTCCGGGAAGGTATTAAACAGCCCTACTTTTTCTTTCCTTTTCATTTCAGAAGCCATTACGATTGCTGCCGCAATAAAGGCTAGGGCAACCATGAGTCCGAAGGTTGGAAATCCGAGGGTGATGTCTGTTCCAAATAAATAGTTGATGAGGTGTCCGAGTGTAGGAAACATAATAAATCTTTGTGCGAAGATAGTTCATTTGCCCGTTTATCAGACAAACCAAATAAACGTATTAGCGTAACCGGTTACTATTTAACGATTTGTTTATGCTTTTGCCAGCCTTTGCTGTAGTTCAGGCGACAAGTCTTCGCGGTGGGTCAGCCTAATGTCCATTATGCCTTCGGCGCTTTGCGAAGTTAACACGGCTTCGCGGATTTCATTCACAAATAGCGGATCGTATGGCATGCGAACCTTAATGTAGTTATCGGTAAAACCGTACATAAATTCGTCATGGTTTTCGGCTTCAAATAATACACTCCGCGTGGAACCGGCAAAGGCATCGTAAAAATTTCTCCTTTTCTTTTCGGATAGTGAAATGAGTTGGAGGGTTCGGTCTTTCCGTTTTCCTTCGGGAACCCTGCCTTTAATTTTGAGTGCGCCGGTATTTTTTCGCTCCGAGTATGTAAATACGTGTAAATACGAAATATCCAATCCGTTCAGATAATTATAAGTATCCAAAAATTCCTCATCCGATTCGGAAGGAAAGCCGGTAATTACATCCACGCCGATACAGGCATGGGGCATTACGGCTTTGATCTTTTCAATTCTCCGGGTGTATAGTTCCCGGTTATATTTTCGGCGCATCAGTTCTAAGATGCGGTCGTTCCCGGATTGCAGTGGGATATGAAAATGGGGAAGAAAACGTTTTGAACCGGCCACGAATTCAATAATCTCGTCTGTGAGCAAATTGGGTTCAATAGAGGATATCCGAAAGCGTTCAACGGATTCAAGTGTATCGAGTTCCCGAATCAGATCCAGAAAGGTTTCACCTTCACCCTGACCAAAATCGCCGATGTTTACGCCGGTCAATACAATTTCTTTTGCCCCGGAATGGGCAGCTTTTCGGGCCTGTTCAAGGGTTTCGGCCACGCTTGCGTTCCGGCTTTTACCCCTGGCCAGCGGAATGGTGCAGAAGGTGCAGAAATAATCGCAGCCGTCCTGTACCTTTAAAAATGTACGGGTTCGGTCATTGGCGGAATAGGCAGGAATGAAATGACTGACATCTTTGATTTTACCATCTTTTACGATGGCTTTTTCCAGTTTGCCAGCTGTATTTATGTATTGGGAGATATTGAATTTTTCGGCTGCTCCGAGTACTACATCCACCCCGGGTATACGGGCAATCTCTTCGGGTTTTAGTTGGGCATAACAGCCGATAATGGCAATAAATGCCTGATTATTATGCTTTAAAGCCTGTTGTACGATTTTTTTGCATTTCCGGTCGGCATGGTCGGTAACGGAACAAGTGTTGATTACGTATACATCGGCTCCCTGTTCGAAACTTACTTTACGGTAACCGTTTTCTTCCAGCCCGGCCGCAATTGAGGATGTTTCGGAGAAATTGAGCTTACAGCCCAAGGTATAATAAGCCACCGTTTTCATTCAGGGCAAATGTATGGCTTTTTCGTGTAAGGGGAAACCTTCCGTTAAACGGCTTTTGAGAATGATTGTTTGATTCGTTCACGGCTGGCTTCCATGCGTGCGGCGAACACCTGGGTATACGATTTTCCGGTTGCTTTTGCTTCAAACCATACATCAAAACGGATCAGTTCCGGAGTCATGATTTTCCAGCGGTGTGTATTATCGGAATCATCCATCAACAGGGAGAACAATGATTGCCTGGTTTGCCAGATTTGTTCGTAATTAAAGGACGAGTTAACCAAATCACGGAGCAGACGTAAAATAAGAATGAATCGTGGACGGATATCCTTTTCTTTTAAGGTTCTCTCAATGTATTTACGCATGCTTTCAATGCGTGAATCGGCGAGGTCAAATTCCTGGGTTTCAATTTGGTTCAGGATGGAAAGAATCCGTACGGCGATGTTCCAGCCTTCTTTGTCTTTTTCTACTTCACGGGTTTCCCCCAACAGCTGAGAAACTTCACGGAAGGTACCATTGACAAAAGCACATGCGGCTTTATAGTATGAATAACGGGATTGTTGGAATTTGCTTTCTTCCACATTTGTTTTATCGTACAAATCATTTACGATGTAACGGGCGTCGGTAATTTCACCTTTGTAGAAGTATACAAAGAATTCTTTTTCTTTGGTGATATCCATGTTTCGTTTGATGTCACGCTCCATGTTCTGAGCTTTAAGGATAGAAAGCAGGGATTCATCAAAATTATAAAGGTGCAAACTGATGTTGGCCAGTTCGCGGTGGGTCATCGCCAAATAACGGTTTGTACGGATGGATGGTGATTCCAACTGAAGTTTGAGCAATGCATTACAAGCATTGTAGCCTTCAACCAAATTTTGTTTGTCATTGTGGAATTCAACCAGTAAACGGTAATAAAACCATCCAACCTGGGCCGATTGGGATATCAGGTAGTATGATTTTAGGCTGGGCAGTAAATGCTCCAGTTCGGTTTCCAGTCGTTTATCCTCTGGATAAAGTACCCGTTCCATCGTATACTTATTATATATATGATAGGCCCGTTTTACCTGAACGCGTATTTCTTCGTAATGTTGGATTTCTTTTTCCAGTGCCTCAAACTCAGCATGCCGCGATAGAGCGGCATAAAGGTTCATGAGTTCGTGCATACAGATGAGCAGCTCATCATAAAGTTCAAACTCTTTACAGGTTACCACACATTTTTGGTAAATGGCAATGGTTTCAAGAATATGGTTTTTGGTTCCAAGGGCAATGGTAGACATTAAACGCTTACGCACAAATAGTTTAGCCGTGGCTACTTCATTATAGATTTCTGGCCTGCGGATGTTCATGTCAAGCGTAAGAACCTCTAAAACTTTATCGTACAGACGCAGAACATGCATGGAAAATGCCTGTTTGCTAAATTTACTTTCAAACGTGCGGAGTTCAAATTGGTTATTTTGGATGAGGAGGTTCAGCAAACGTTCAGATTTTTGCTCCCGGTTTTCGGATGTTGCCTCAAAGCAATGGATGTACCGTTGCAGTGATTTAACCTCCTCTTCTTTGAGTGAAGCAATTATTATTGAAAGTTCTTTTAGCTTCGTCATGTCTGTAACTTACTTTAAATCAGCATACTATGTAGGTGAGTAGAGTTCCCATGTTAAAAACGCCCGAATTTGTCCAACCACATCCGAGTGGGAGGATATACATTTGCTTCAGGATTAAAGTTAAAACTAAATTTATTTAAAACATCAAATTATGTCAACAATCATTGCTTACGCCGTAGCTTTCTTATTAAACATTGGTGCTATTACTCCAGCAGAAGTTAACAGAACCACTGATTCATTAAGAGTTATCGAACGTGACGGTCAAACCGTTGTAGTTTCGCATACTGGTACGGACATCATCATATTTTAGTAAATATTCAAAATACTTACTCGCAAGGTAGGAACCGGAGGATTTCGTGCTCGCAACACGGAATCCTCTTTTTTCGAAACACAAATGTAGGTAATAATTCAATATTACCAAATTTATTGCCGTTTTTCGAAGTTGAACTTTTGCCATTGCATAGTTTAAGATAAGTATTTTTCCTAATAATGTATATTTCCACATAGTTGAATCATGTGGCTTTCTAACAACAAAAAAGCCCCGAAATTCGGGGCTTTTTTGTTGTTTTTATGTTTTGTCTTACGCGTCGATTTTTGCGTATTTGGCATTTTTCTCAATAAACTCCCTACGCGGCGGAACTTCATCACCCATCAGCATGGAGAATGTTGAATCTGCTTCGGCTGCACTGTCAATGGTTACCTTACGAAGTGTTCTGCGGCTTGGATCCATGGTTGTTTCCCAAAGCTGCTCGGCGTTCATTTCTCCAAGACCTTTGTAACGTTGTACGTTTACATTGCTTTCTTTACCGTCGCCGGCTATGCTTTTGATGGCCAGGTCGCGCTCGGGTTCATTCCAGCAGTAAATCTGATCTTTTCCTTTTTTTACCAAATAAAGCGGCGGCGTGGCAATGTATACGTGCCCGCGCTCAATCAGTTCTTTCATGTAACGGAAGAACAGGGTAAGCAGCAGGGTTGTGATGTGCGAACCGTCAATATCGGCATCCGTCATGATGATGATTTTGTGGTAACGCAGCCTGTCCAAATTCAAGGCTTTACTGTCTTCTTCGGTTCCGATAGAAAGGCCAAGTGCCGTGAAAATAGTTTTAATCTCTTCGTTTTCAAGAATTTTATACAGAAGTGCTTTCTCTACGTTCAAAATTTTACCTCTTAGCGGAAGAATAGCTTGAAATTTACGGTCGCGGCCTTGTTTGGCAGTCCCGCCCGCCGAGTCACCCTCCACCAGGTATATTTCACAAACGGCCGGGTTTCGCTCTGAGCAGTCAGACAGTTTCCCCGGAAGGGAAGTGCTGTGCATTTCGCCTTTTCGCTGAACCATTTCACGTGCTTTACGTGCTGCGTGACGGGCTGTTGCGGCTAAAATTACTTTGTTTACGATGGTACGCGCATCTTTCGGGTTTTCCTCCAGGTAGTTTTGAAGCATTTCACCCACGGCTTGGTCTACCGCTCCGGCTACTTCATTGTTACCCAGTTTTGTTTTGGTTTGGCCTTCAAACTGCGGTTCGTGTACTTTAACCGAGATTACGGCAGTGATTCCTTCACGGAAGTCATCACCCGAAATGTCGAATTTCAGTTTTTCGAGCATGCCCGATTTTTCGGCATAACTTTTCAGGGTGCGGGTAAGTGCCCGTCTGAAACCGGCCAGGTGTGTACCGCCCTCATGGGTATTAATATTGTTTACGTATGAATGAACGTTCTCATTATACGAGCTGTTGTAGGTCATGGCTACCTCAACCGGAACACCGCCTTTTTCAGTTTCCAGGTAAATAGAATCTGAAATGATGCTTTCACGGTTTTTATCCAGGTAAGTAACGAATTCTTTCAGTCCACCTTCCGAGTAGAAAACGTCCGAACGGAATTTGCCGTTCTCATCTGCATCGCGAAGGTCAGTAAGCGTGATATTGATTCCTTTATTGAGGAATGAAAGCTCTCGCAGACGGCCGGCAAGCGTTTCGTAAGAATAAATGGTTTGGGTAAAAATGGTTCCATCCGGCGTAAAGGTTACAGATGTACCTCTTTTTGTGGTAGTTCCGGTTTCTTTTACCGGATAAAGCGGTTTGCCGATTTCATATTCCTGCATATAGGATTTGCCATCCCGGAATACTTCAACGATGGTATGCGTAGACAAGGCATTCACGCAGGAAACACCCACGCCGTGCAGACCACCCGAAACTTTGTATGAATCTTTGTCGAATTTACCACCGGCATGAAGCACGGTCATAACCACCTCCAGCGCTGATTTTTTCTCCTTGGGGTGAATGTCAACCGGAATACCCCGGCCATCATCTTCAACCCGAATGGAGTTGTTTTCAAGTATAAAAACCTGAATATTTTTACAATGACCGGCAAGCGCCTCGTCAATGGAGTTATCCACAACCTCGTATACTAAATGATGCAAACCTTTTGGTCCTGTATCACCAATGTACATGGCCGGACGTTTACGCACGGCTTCAAGACCTTCCAGTACCTGAATGTTATCCGCTGAATATTCCTGGTTATTCGCTTTTTTATGATCTTCTATTTCTTCTGACATATCATTTTTGTAAAGACCTGCAAATATAGAAAAATATAGGCTTTGAAGCCTCTTTTGTTGGTCCGACTTATCAACAATCCGGAGGGTCTCCGTGTTTTTTCTTGTCCGTTTTTTGGCGGGTTTATAATTCATCTAATCAGGCTATTGGAATGGGGTTGTACTTCCCAAACGAAAAAAGTAAGCCCATGTACTTGTGAAATTCCCCATCCTACATTCAATATTAAAATAAGATTAGCATACAATAGGGGTTGCAAAACAGAATTGTTGCTATACTTGCCCCATAAATAAGGAATACTATGAAACCTACTTTAGTGGTATTAGCGGCCGGTATGGGAAGTCGTTACGGAGGTGTAAAACAGATAGATACATTTGGACCCGGTGGAGAAACCATTCTGGATTATTCGGTGTATGATGCCGTGAAGGCCGGTTTTGGCAAGGTTGTATTCATCATTCGCAAGGAAATTGAAAACGATTTCAAGGAAGTTTTTGATAAAAAACTGAGTCCACATATTCAGGTTGAGTATGCTTTTCAGAGTAATGACCTGGCCTATGCCGGCATTCACTCGGTACCGGAGCGCACGAAGCCTTGGGGCACGGGACACGCCGTATTATGTGCAAAGCCTTTTATTAACGAGCCTTTTGCCGTGATTAACGCCGATGATTTTTACGGGCGTGACGGTTTTGTGAAAATGGCCGAATTTCTCAGCGGCAATACCGATTCTTCCATTCATTCCATGGTTGGGTATGAGCTTCCCAAAACGCTTTCTGAAAATGGATCGGTTTCCCGTGGCGTTTGCGAAGCAGATGGGCAGGATTTCCTGGCCCAAATCGTTGAGCGTACCAAAGTATATCCCGAAAACGGTAAAATCATCTCCGAAGAAAACGGAGAAAAATTGGAACTGAACCCCAATAGTCCGGTTTCCATGAACTTTTGGGGATTTATGCCTTCGGTATTTGACGAGCTTGAAAACTGGTTTGTTGATTTTGTAAATAACAATGCCGATAACCCCAAGGCTGAATATTTTATTCCGCTTACCGTGCAGCAACTCATGGCTAAAGGACACAAAGTGAAAATTCTTCGCAATTCGGGCGTATGGTTTGGTGTTACTTACCGTGAAGATCGTGAAAATGTCAGTAATAGCATTGCCGAATTGGTTCATCAGGGCGCATATCCCGCTAAGCTCTGGGTTTAACTTTTATCGCATTGCAGCCAGCGCGCATTGTTCTCCGTCAATGGCTGCCGATACAATTCCGCCCGCATAACCGGCTCCTTCGGCACAGGGAAAAAGACCTTCGGCATCGGGGTGGTTCAGGCTTAGCTTATCTCTTGGAATACGAACGGCCGAAGAAGTACGGCTCTCCGTAGCCAGGGCCAGGGCTTCCTCGCTCACATAGCCTTTCATTTTTTTGCCGAAATCGCTAAAAGCTTGTTGCAGTCGCATATATACAAAGGGCGGAAGTACCTCCGACAGATTTACGGACATGGTGCCCGGTGTGTAACTGCAATCGGGTAAATTTTTGGATGTTCTACCCTGTATAAGATCGGTAAGGCGCTGGGCAGGTGCGGTTTGGGAGCCGCTTCCGCCCACACAGCAGGCCGCTTCTACCATACGCCTGAAATTTAAAGCCACAAATGGGTCTTTTTCAGCATCCCCGTAGGGCGCCAATTCTTCAAATCCGATCTCGGTAACGATGCCGGAATTGGCATACGGATTATTCCGCTTACTGGGCGACCAGCCGTTGGTAACAATCAAACCGTCCTCGGTGCTGCATGGGGCAATAATTCCGCCGGGACACATACAGAAGGAATATACGCCTTTTCCGCCAATTTGCGAAACCAGTGAATAGTAGGCCGGAGGTAAAAACTCGTTTTGGTAATCGGCTTTATACTGAATGCGATTGATGAGTTCCTGCGGATGCTCGGCCCTTACCCCCAGCGCAAATGGCTTGGCTTCAATGCGCACGTTGCGGGCATGAAGCATATGGTAGATATCCTCGGCAGAGTGCCCGGTGGCCAGAATCATGCGGTCGGTTTTAATCCACTCATTACCATTTACGCAGATGGCACTCAGTTTCCCGAATGCGGTTTCAATGTCGCTGAGCCGTGTTTCAAAATGTATTTCACCTCCGTAGGCCAGGATTAACTCGCGCATTTTTTCAATAATGCCGGGCAATTTATTGGTTCCGATATGCGGCCGGGCATTGATTTCAATATCGGCATCGGCACCAAAATAGCGGAATAGCTGCAATACCCGTTGCACATCGCCCCGTTTGTCGGATCGGGTATAGAGTTTGCCGTCGCTGTAGGTTCCGGCTCCGCCCTCGCCAAAACAATAGTTGCTGTTGGGGTTTACGATGTGATTTTTGGTAAGTTGGGCAAGATCCCTGCGCCTGTCGCGCACGGTTTTTCCACGTTCAATGATTATGGGTTTGAAACCGTTCTCGATGAGGCGTATGGCCGCAAAATAACCGGCAGGCCCGGCTCCCGTAATGTATATTTCTTTTGCGTTTTTTACCTGTTTAATGCGGGGTTCAAATTCGGCTTCGGTTTCCGGCTGAGTGGGAAAGAGCAGTACCCGTAAATTAAACCGTACTTTTCCGCCCCTGGCGTCAATGGAGCGTTTTCTTATTTTCCAGCTTGGATAAAGTTTGGCATCTTTTCCCAATTTATCCTGTAAATAGGGGAGAAGTAGGCCTTCATCAAAAGCATGCTCCGGCTTAACGGCAATTTCTATTTCCCGTGGTGTTGACATCTTGGGCAAAGGTAATTTTTTTAGGTCTGCCCGGGTAGTTAGAGCGAACCTTCGAAGAAGAAGGTAAAGAGCACGGCCCTTGTATAAAGTCGGTTCATGGATGCCGAATAGGTATGGTCTTCGCGCACAAGCGCATTGGGAATACCCCAGCTTACTTTTACCGAAGGCGTGAATTTGAAATAACGCAGATAAATATCCAATCCGGTTCCCATTTCAAAAGAAAGGTCGTGTTTTTTAATTTTTACGAAGGTGGCTCCGTTGTCATCAATGCCTTGTTTGGAGGCTAAATCGTAGGTGTATTTTGCCCCGGCTTCTACATAAACCCGAAAGTCGTTGAGCCGGGCCGATTTCAAACGAAGGGTGAGCGGAAAGTCAAGGTGTGTACTTTCTATAGGTTTGGCCACATTGTAAAATGCGGTGTCATTTGCGCCACGCATGGTGTAGTTAAGGGTTCGTTGTCCGAACGAAAGCCCGGGCGTGAAGCGTAAGGAAAGAATATCCACAATCCGCAGATTGGCCATGATTCCGAGTGAAAATCCGCTCTGTGCTTTTGATTCAATGGCATAAACACTGTCAACGGATGATGGATTGTCGGCAGGGCGTACACCCAGGTTCATGGTGTTTATTCCGATGTGGAAACCAAAATAAAGCGGTTTTCTATCCAGTTTGGGAAGCGCCAGCGGTTTGGTCATAATTTGCGCATGCGAAGCACCTGCCAGCAAAAGGCAAATCAGCAAAAGTGGTGTATGTAGGAGAGTTTTTGGCAAGACGCAATGAAAACGCAAAGGTGCAAATTTTATTTTGTTGCACTGTAAAGGCTTGCAATGCCAAAGGTCAGCTTCTTCTGTTTTCCGTTTGTGAAACCGGCTTTTTCCATCAAATCCAGGAAGGCTTGTCCGTGCGGGAATGCGTTTACGCTCTCCGGCAGGTAGGTGTATGCGGCATTATCTCCTGAAATGAGTTTTCCCCAAACAGGCAGGATGAAGCGGAAGTAGAAATTATAAATCTGTTTAAAGGGGAAGGATTCCGGTTTAGAGAATTCCAATACGAAAAGTGTAGAACCGGGTTTGAGTACACGGTTTAATTCGGAAAGGCCTTTTACCGGATTTTCGAAATTACGCACACCAAACGAGACAGTGGCGGCATCGAAGGTTTGGCTTTCAAAGGGGAGGTTTTCGCTATCGGCCTGAATCAGGGTAATCCGATCGCTCAGGTTTTTTTCTTTTACTTTTTTATCGCCCACGCTGAGCATTCCGGCCGATAAATCGGCACCGGTTACTTTTTTTACCCCGTTTTGAACCATCATGATGGCCAAATCGCCTGTTCCGGTGGCCATATCCAATACATGCTCGGCTTTAGTTTCTTTAACCCGTTTGGTTGTTTTTTTACGCCATGAAACGTCAATGCCGAGTGAAAGAAAGCGGTTCAAAAAGTCGTAACGTCCGGATATGTTGTCGAACATTTCGGCAACTTCTTCTTTTTTGGTTTTGTCGGACGAATTGTATGGTTTAACAGTACTCATTATGAAAAGAAACAATGGTTTTGCCATCCGGTTTAGCCAACCGGCACAAAAGCATTCGGATATTTGTAATTATTTGAAATGACTTTTTTGCTCAACGAGACCGCTAAGGTAAGTGTTCCTACCCGACCGATAAACATGCTGATGATTAAAATTATTTTTCCGCCCGTTGATAAGTTTGCGGTAATTCCGGTAGACAGACCCACGGTGCAGAAGGCCGAAACCTCCTCGAAGAAAAGTTCAAGGGGCGGAACATCCGGATCGGTGATGGTTAAACTGAACCCGCCTATAAAGATTAATGTAAAAGAGAAAATAAGAATGGCACCGGCTTTTTTAATGGTTTCTTCGGGGATGGTATGCCTGAAGGCTGTTACATCTTTTTTACCGCGGATGGAGGCCAGGGCCGAGAGCAAAACCGTAACAAAGGTGGTGGTTTTGATTCCTCCTCCGGTTGAAGCGGGTGAGGCCCCGATAAACATTAAAAAGATGAAGAAAATCAACACGGGAGAGGTTAAAACCGAGAAATCAACACTGTTAAATCCGGCCGTTCGGGTTGATACCGAATGAAATACCGAAGTAATCACTTTTTCTACTTCCGATTTTCCACCCATCCCTGCTTCATTCATCTGTTGGGGGTTGCTGCATTCAAAAATGTAGAAAACAATGGAACCTGAAATGATAAGGGCCGCCGTGGTATAAAGAACCATTTTAGTGGCCGGTTTGTATCCTTTCCATGGTTTAGCCAGGCGTTCGCGCATATTTTTTACATTAAACATATCATTGAGCACCGGAAATCCTATTCCGCCCAAAACAATCAAAATGCCAATCACCACAAGCAGTAAATAGCTGTCTCTTACGTATGGTTCCCATAATCCGCCCGAAAAGAGTGAGAAACCGGCATTATTGAACGCACTTACCGAATGAAAGAAGGAGAAGAACAACTTTTGTCCGGTTCCGGCGAACTGCACATTCGGGTTCCAAAGGAAGAAAATGGAGATGAATCCGATAATTTCAATGCTAATGGTCATCAACAAAATATTGCGGAGCATGCTTTTGGTGGATGAAAGGCTCTCAAAACTCATAAAGTCCATTACGATGGCCTGTTGTTTTAAACCTACGCCCCGCTGCGAGAAGAAGGTGAAAAATGAAGCGAAAATGATAACATTCAATCCTCCGAGCTGCATAAGTACCATCAGAATGAACTGTCCTTTCAAGGTGAAATAGCTTGCCGTATCAACTACAATCAGACCGGTTACGCAACTGGCACTGGTGGCAGTAAACAATGCATCTAAAAAGGGCATGTATTCGTTTTGCGTGTTTGTCTCGGGCATCATCAGCAAACCCGTACCGAACAATATCAGCAGGATGAACGAGAACACGAACATGGTTGCCGGACTTAATCCGATTCGATGAAAGTATTTACCCACCTTAATCAATTCCAAAAACACGATGGCCAGCAGGAAACCCAAAATGACAACGAGGAAAATTTCGGAGAAAACGGGAATTTCATATTGGTCAAAAAAGTAGCGGAGAATGGGTGTGCCAAGCACGATACTACCTATTGAATCAATTACCACCAGGGCCAGTAAAATACTTTCAAACTTGTTCTCTTTAATGAAACTCCGGGGTTCAAAATCAAACAGGAATCGAATAATATAACTGACAATGAAAAAAATAAATGTACCCCTTACGATACCGATAAAGAGTGGAATGTGCTTTTCGTCGATGGGGAATCCAAAATAATAGATCGCAGACCCCAAAGCTAGAACAGAAATAATCAGGCGTGCAACGCGAAGAATACTGAGTACGGTTTGCTTGCTGTCGTAAATAGACAAGTTGACAAACTCTCTGAAACGGCCCAGCAATCCTTGCTTTTTCATCATTTGATGAGGGTTTTAATGGCTTCATCGAGCAGCATTTTTTTATTTACGGGAATTACGCCCGGAAATTCACATGCTAATCCGCCGGCGATATTGGCCAGGGCAGCGCTGAGCTCCAAGTCGGCACCGGCCGCCAAGCATAAAGTGGCTACGGCAATTACCGAATCGCCGGCACCCGAAACGTCGGCAATATTGCGGCGGTGGGCCGGAATGGAGTAGGCATTATTTTCGGCTTCTGCATACACACCTTTATCCGAAAGGGTGATGAGGCTGTATTGGTTATTCAGTTTTTTGCGTAGCCCATCACAGGCACTTTTTAATTCGGAAGGATTCGAGGGGTCTATTCCAATGTTTAAGCCGGTTTTTAATTCTTTTAAATTGGGCTTAAAAAGGGTAACATCATGATAATGCCAAAACCCTCTCACCTTAGGATCTACGGTAATGGTAAGGTTTAGGCGTTTAGCTTCGCGAATTGTTTTGTCAATCAGGCTGGGAGTCAGATAGCCTTTGTCATAATCTTCAAAAAGTAAGGCCTGTGATGTTTCCAGCGATTCAAAAAGAAGTTCGAGGCAACGTTCTTCGTCGGATGCTGAGAGGTAATCGGTTTGTTCTTCATCCACCCGTATGAGTTGAATGTTATTGCCGATAATCCGTGTTTTGGCCGTAGTTATTCTGCTGGGCGAGGGATGGATGAATTTGGTTTCCATGCCGGCTTCGGCTAATTGGCTTCGCAAAATATCTCCATTGTCATCAGACCCGGAAACGGCACAAATATTTACCTGTGCGCCTAATGCAATCAAATTCATGGCCACATTTCCGGCTCCGCCCGGTCTGGCATCTTTTTTTAAGGCATCCACAACCGGCACCGGTGCTTCCGGAGAAATACGCTCAACCCGGCCTTCCACATACTTGTCAAGCATGATGTCACCGGCCACTGTAACAGTGATTTCTGAAAACCGGTTAACCAGGTTTATGAGTTGTTCCTCTTGAATCATTTTAAATATTTTGCAAGTTTACTAAGTTTAATCAGGCTAACTTCTATTTTTGCTCAATTTTATTATATTTGTATAAACAAATTAGCCTCCTCTGCTGATGAATAAAATTGATAAAAAAGTTGGCCCCATTCTGGAAAATGTTCCGATGGACGATCTTTTGAAAACGCCCCGCTTTGAAACGGAGTCCGAACGACTGGTTGGCGTGCTTATTTATGTATCTTCCTGGATGGATGACTGTATAAACAATACGTTAAAACCGTTTGATATCACTCGTCCGCAGTTGAATCTTTTAATGATTTTGCATAACAATCTTCCGGCCAAACTTCCCACCGGATTGATTGCCACACGCATGATTGACAAAACAAGCAATGTTACCCGATTGGCCGACAGGCTGATCAGCCGGGGTGTGGTGCTGCGCTCCCAGAATGAAGTAAACCGCAGAATTCACGAACTTTCATTAACCCCTAAAGGAATTAAACTTTTTGAAGAAATCAGGACGGCAATGACCAAAAATGTTTGGAATATTCCTGTTGAAAAATTATCCGAAGAGGAAGTGCAGACATTAACCGCACTCTTATTTAAATTGAAATCGTAATCCGTAAATAAAAAAAAGACGCTCTCGGGCGTCTTTTTTTATTTAATCAAAATGCTATTCCGATTTATTGGGTTTGGCAAAGGCCAGAACGTCTTCCTTGGTGATTTGCGCATCACATAAAATAACCAGACGCTCAATCACATTCCTTAGTTCACGGATGTTACCGGTCCAATCGAGTTTTTTGAGTTCCTCGAGCGCACCTTTCTGAAAGGTCTTTCCCGGCATACTTTGTTCTTCGAGTACAATGGCCAGGAAATGTTCGGCCAGGATGGCTATATCGTCTCTCCGGTCATTTAAAGAAGGTACGTGAATGGGAATTACATTCAGTCGGTGGTATAAGTCTTCGCGGAAATTTCCTTTTTCAATTTCGGCACGCAGGTCTTTGTTGGTGGCCGCCAAAATCCGAACGTCCACTTTGATATCACCGTCTCCGCCCACGCGGCTTATACGGCTTTCTTGTAATGCCCTCAATACCTTGGCTTGTGCGGCATGGCTCATGTCTCCAATTTCATCCAAAAACAGGGTTCCTCCGTCGGCCTGCTCAAATTTACCTTTACGCTGTTTAACGGCCGAGGTAAATGAACCTTTTTCATGGCCAAATAATTCACTTTCAATTAATTCAGAAGGAATTGCCGCACAGTTTACTTCAATAAGCGGTTTATCGGCTCTTTTACTTAATTCGTGGATACGGCGGGCCACCAGTTCTTTTCCGGTTCCGTTTTCGCCGGTAATGAGTACACGTGCATCGGTTGGGGCTACACGGTCAATGAGTTCTTTAATTTTTTGAATGCCTTCGCTTTCGCCAATAATTTCACCCGATTTAAACTTGCCTACTTTCCGGCGCAGCTGTTTGGTTTCTTTAACCAGGGTTTTCTTGTCCAGCGCGTTGCGTACGGTTATCAGCAAACGGTTTAAGTCAATGGGTTTGGCAATATAATCGAACGCTCCTTTTTTGATACATTCAACAGCGGTATCTATATTTCCGTGGCCTGAAATCATAACCACGGGAACCTCATCATTGGCTTCCATTATCTTCTGAAGTACTTCAATGCCGTCCATTTTGGGCATTTTAATATCACAGAAAATCAGGTCAAACTGATCTTTGGTTGCCATATCAAGTCCTTTTTGTCCGTCTTCGGCTTCCAGCACTTCATATTTTTCATATTCAAGAATATCCTTCAGCGTGCTGCGGATACTGCGTTCATCATCAATTACAAGTATTTTGCTCATATAAACCGGATCGTATTTTACGGTATTGAAGGCCGGCTTACTTTTTCCGGGCCATCATTAAACCGTCTCGCAAAGGAACTAAAATATTTTCAACCCGTGAATCATTGTGCACCATCTTGTTAAACGCATCAAGAGCCTCGGTTTCACTATCTTTTTTGGCTGATTCATCGGCTACTTTGCCGCTCCAGAGTACATTGTCGGCTATAATTAATCCGCCGGATGATAGTTTATCAATTACTAAATCATAGTAACCGGCATAGTTTTCTTTATCGGCATCAATGAACACAAGATCAAAAGGTCCGTCTAGGCCGGCAATGAGGTCTGCCGCTCTGCCCTCCAAAAGCTTTATTTTTCCGGCCAGTGGCGATTGGTTTATAAATTCACGGGCAATTAGATTGGTTTCTTTATTGTTGTCGATGGTATATAGCCTCCCATTTTCAGTGAGGCCCTCGGCTAAACAGAGGGCAGAGTATCCGGTGAATGTGCCAATTTCAAGAATGGTATTCGGTTTGGCCAGTTTGGCTATCAATGAGAGAAACCGGCCCTGCAGTTTACCGCTGAGCATTCGGGGTTTGGTGGTACGCAGGTTGGTTTGCCGGTTTAGGGCATACAGGAGTTCAGTTTCCTCACCGGTGTGTTCCTCGGCATATTTTGAAATGATATGGGGCAAAAATTCCATTTACAGCGATCTTAATTCTTTCGGTGCATATTTAAATGTCGTATCCGAGATATCGGCTTTCAAGGCACCCAAAAATGCCACAATTTTAGTCACCTCATTTTCCGAAAGCTCAGCATCCAACTGTGTGTGGCTCATTATTTTTATGGCCTCTTCAATGGTTTTTACGCTTCCGTCATGAAAATAAGGATAGGTTTCGGTTACGTTTCGCAGCGAAGGAACTTTAAACATGTTTTTGTCTGCTTCTTTTCCGGTTTGCACAAATAAACCGAAATCCGGTTTTTTTGAGCCTGTATAAGCCATGTAATCATGAAAGACACCAAACTTCTGAATGGAGTTTCCGCCCAATGCCGGCCCATAATGGCAAGAGGCACAACCTACTTCTATAAATGTAAGCATTCCTTTTTTCTCCATCACCGTAAGGGCCATTGAATCGCCGCGCAGGTACTGATCAAAACGCGAAGGGGTGAGCAGTTTCCGTTCAAATGCCGCAATCGCCAAACGCAGGTTTTTATAGGTGATCGGGTCAGCTTCGCCCGGAAAAGCTTCGGCAAACATTTTTTGATACAGTTCAATACCTTTCAACCGGCTTACTAAAAAGGCTTCACTCGGAATATTCATTTCTACCGGGTTCATGATGGGCATTCCGGCCTGTTCTTCCACATCCTTGGCACGGCCATCCCAAAACTGGGTAGTGTGCAGTGCGGCATTGAGCACGGTGGGTGAATTCCGGTCTCCAAACTGTCCTAAATCGCCCGCCGAAGTGGGCTGCCTGTCAACCCCGAAAGTGGCCAGGTTGTGGCAGGTATTACAACTTTGTGTGTTATTTTTAGACAAGCGGTTGTCGTGGTATAAGTAATAACCCAACTTGGTTTTTGCTTCGGTAAGTTCATTTTCTGAGTTGGGCGCACTAGCGCTGATGGGTTTAAATACATCTTTAATTTTTGGACCCAAAATTACGTCGTATCTGCGGTGTTCTTTCAATTCAGCTTCCTCTGCCGGATTTCCCGAACCGCATGAACTTAATCCGATTATCCCCGAAAGGACAAAAATAAACAGGCTGTACTTCGTTTGCATAAGGTTATGTTTTAGAGTACAAATTTAACTATAAGTTGAATGGTTGTCTATCATTTTTTCTTATACGTCTATAGATAATAGTCTGCTAAAAGTCTGAACGTATTGGCATGGGCCTCGGTTATGATTTTCAGATCAGCCGAATAGCCTCCGCCCAAGGCCACACAAACCGGAATCTTATATCGGTGGCAGGCCTGAATTACTTTACGATCCCGTTCTTTACAGCCGGGCAAACTGAGACCCAGTCTGCCCAGTTTATCCGATGCCAGCACATCCACACCGCTCAGATAGAAAATAAAATCGGGTTCAACCTGCTCAATCAGCGGAATTAAATGGGTATCTAAAACAGCCAGGTATTTTTTATCGTCCGTTCCGTCTTCAAGTTCAATATCCAGGTCAGATTTTTCTTTGTGCAGGGGATAATTATTTTTACCATGCATGCTGAAGGTAAACACCTCCGGTTTTTGGCCGAAAATCTTGGCTGTTCCATTTCCCTGGTGCACGTCCAGGTCAATGATCAGAATTTGTTTTACTGCATTTTCGGCCAGTAGTGCGTTGGCGGCCACGGCCATATCATTCAGTAGACAAAACCCTTCGCCGGAATCGGCATAGGCATGGTGTGTGCCGCCGGCAATATTTGCTCCGCAGCCGGCATTTAGGGCATGAAATGCGGCATCAAGGGTGCCTTGGGTAATCACTTTTTCGCGATGAATGAGTCCGGGCGAGTAGGGGAATCCGATTTTACGCTGTTCTTTGGCCGAAATGTTTCCCGTATTCAGTTTGTTTATCCATTCCGCCGAGTGGGTGAGGGCAAGACGTTCGTTTGAAATTTCGTCGGGAACAAAAAATACCGATTCGGGCACACTGCCTTCATATATCAACTGCTCCGGAAGCAGTTCATATTTCATCATGGGAAAGCGGTGTCCTTCGGGAAGCGGATGTTTGTAAACACTCGAATAAGCAATCCGCATGGAATCAACTGGATGAATTTGGATTATGGATACGTATAAACGTCGGGCTGGTTTTTATTGTCAATAAACTGGTTGGCCGACTGTGTAAGCGTTGAAGCCTGATTTTTAGCAATGGCCCAACCCTGGCTATGTCCAATTTGGCTGTTGCTTACGCTCACGCTGCCCGCATCACCAAAGAAATTACCCAGAACGATATTGGCCTGCCCGTCGCTCCAGGGCGATTTTTTTGAACCGCCGCCGGTAATCACGCAGTTAACGAGCAAGTTTTCGGCAGAGTTGGTGTAGAACGCCAATCCAACCCAGTGTCCGTTTCCACCCTGAATGCCTTTAAACGTAATGGGAGCCTGTGATGAACCCACGGCACGTAAAGAGCCGGATCCTTTCATGGCAAAGCCGCCATCATAGCCAAACTCAAATGTGGTTCCGGCAGCCACCGTAAGCGGGGCGCCAATAAGCGTAACACCTTCCGTGCCTCTGATGCGGTAAGGAATTCCGTGGTTTTCAAAAGTACCGGCTTGGTTGAAATCTACACTTTGGTTAAAACCATCATTATATAAGAAGATGTATTGCAGGGTATTTTCGGCTGAATCCGGATTCAGGTTATTATTAATGGCAACGGAGGGCGCCAGCCTGAAAGGAATGCCCAGAGGTGCCAAGGCTGAATTGCTTACCGTATTTTCGTAAAAATTAAGGAAATAGCCTTTCAGTCCGGAAACGTAAATGCCATAGCCTGCGGATTGATGCACGATGGTATTGCTGATCCAGGCGCAGTTGTTTTGCTGTTCCTCGGCATTTTTGGTAATGCCCACGGCGGCGGCTTCGTCCATAAATTCAGCTTTTCCGCCTCCGGCATGTTTAACTACGCAATATTCCAGTTTGTTTACCGGGTTTTCCGTACCAAAGAAAATACCTTTCCAAGAACCCGGATAGGTATCCACACCTTCAAAATAGACAGGTTGCTCGGCTGTTCCGTAGCCGGTAAAACCGCCGGTGCCGGTTACATAAATGCCCGATTCGGCACCCGTAAATTTAATGCGTGTACCCGGCTCAACAATCGTATGGCCGGCCACTACGTATACCGGGCCGTTGATGATGTAATCGGTTGTAGCGTATGGATTATTCACAAACGTATAATCGGTATCGATGTAAAACATACCGCCGGCCGGAATATCCACCACAATGGCTTCCGCATTGGGCATTAAATTGGGGTAGTTGGGATCATCGTCTTTCTGTTTCGTGCAGGCCGATAAAATCGAAATGCCCAGTATAAACGAGGCTGTTTTCAGGTAGGTGTGAGGTTTATGCCACATATAAATCAGGTGTAAGTAGGCGTAAATTTATTCAATTAAATGCTAAGTAAGAATTTCTGCTCGAAAAAACCAAGAAAACGTGTACTTTTGCTCTCCTTTTAAAAGTACATGATTAAAATTACATTACCCGACGGATCCGTACGTGAGTACGAATCTCCAATCAATGGCTTGGCCATTGCGGAGAGCATCAGCCGCGGCCTGGCCCAGAAAGCATTGGCCTGCCAAGTAAATGGTGAAACCAAAGATTTATCTTTTCCAATCACCACGGATTCAACGGTAAGCATTTTAACCTGGGAAACAGAAGCCGGAAAAGCGGCCATGTGGCACTCTTCGGCGCACGTATTGGCCGAGGCCGTTCAGGCATTATATCCGCATGCCAAATTTGGTATCGGTCCGTCTATTGAAAGCGGTTTTTATTACGATATCGATTTCGGAGATACCGCCATCAAAGAAGAGGAACTGGCCGTAATTGAGAAAAAAATGCTCGATTGTGCCCGTAAAAACAGCACATTTAAGTTATATCCGGTATCTAAACAGGAAGCCCTGCAATTTTATACCGAAAAACGGCCCAATGAATATAAGGTAGAACTGATTGAAAACCTGAATGACGGCGAAATCACATTCTGTACCCAGGGCGATTTTACCGATTTATGCCGGGGCGGACATATTCCGAATACCGGTTTGATAAAAGCCGTAAAACTGCTCAGTACGGCCGGAGCATACTGGCGCGGGAATGAGAAAAATAAGCAGCTTACCCGTATCTACGGCGTTTCTTTTCCTAAACAAAGCATGCTGGATGAGCACCTGGCCCTTTTGGAGGAAGCCAAAAAGCGTGACCACCGTAAACTGGGTAAGGAACTTGAGCTGTTCATGTTTTCGCAGAATGTAGGTTCCGGCCTGCCTATGTGGCTTCCCAAAGGAACCGAATTGCGTGAGCGCCTGGAGCGTTTCATGCGCGATGAGCAGAAAAAAGCCGGGTATTTGCCGGTGATTACACCGCATATTGGAAACAAAAAATTGTATGTGACTTCGGGTCACTATGAAAAATACGGGAAAGACAGTTTTCAGCCCATCCTCACGCCCGAGGAAGGGGAGGAGTATTTCCTGAAGCCGATGAACTGTCCGCACCATTGCGAAATCTACAAAAACAAGCAGCGTTCCTACAAGGATTTGCCGCTTCGTTTTGCCGAGTTCGGTACCGTTTACCGATATGAGCAGAGCGGGGAACTGAGCGGACTGACCCGCGTGCGCGGCTTTACCCAGGACGATGCCCATATTTTTTGTCGCCCCGATCAGGTGAAAGAAGAATTTATGAAGGTGATTGATCTGGTGCTCTATGTATTCAATGCACTTGACTTTACCGAGTATACGGCCCAGGTTAGCTTACGCGATAAGGAAGACCGTTCTAAATATATAGGAAGCGACGATAACTGGAACAAGGCCGAAGCCGCTATTATTGAGGCTGCTGCCGAAAAGGGACTCAAAACCGTGGTTGAATACGGCGAAGCTGCCTTTTACGGACCTAAGCTCGACTTTATGGTGAAAGATGCCATCGGCCGCCGCTGGCAGTTGGGAACCATTCAGGTTGATTACAATTTGCCCGAGCGTTTTGAGTTGGAATATGTGGGTGCGGATAACGGCCGTCACCGACCGGTAATGATTCACCGTGCGCCATTTGGCTCTTTGGAGCGTTTTGTGGCGGTATTGACCGAGCACTGTGCCGGAAAATTCCCGCTTTGGCTAACGCCGGAGCAGGCTGCGGTACTGCCGGTTGGGGATAAATTTATAGATTATGCAAAAAAAGTTGCACAGAATCTAAATAATTCCGACATTCGCGCCTCCGTTGACGAGCGTAACGAAAAAATTGGTAAAAAGATAAGAGACAGCGAGTTACAGAAAGTTCCGTACATGGTAATTGTAGGAGAAAAGGAAGAATTGGCTGGAAATATATCGGTAAGGAAGCAGGGTGAGGGCGATTTAGGCAGCATGAGTACGCAGGAATTTGCGGATTTAATAGCGGGAGAGATCAAAGAAAAGCTGGCCCGCTTAAAAGTATAGAGTTAGTAACATAAAGAAAGGAGTAAGCAATATAGCACTTCAATTTAAAGGTGGCAGAGGCCCGCAGAGGTTTCAAAAGAAACCGGAAGCCGAACACCGCATAAATGAGAGAATCACGGCCGTCCGTGTGCGTCTTGTGGGAGATAACGTTGAGCCCGGAATTTTTCCGCTGGCCCAGGCCCTTAAGATGGCTGAAGAGAGAGAAGCTGATCTTGTGGAAATTGCACAGGATGCCGATCCTCCTGTTTGTAAAATTGTGGACTATAATAAGTTCCTTTACGAGCAGAAGAAGAAACAAAAAGAAATCAAAGCCAAGGCCACTAAGGTCGTGGTTAAAGAAATACGGTTCGGCCCGCAGACCGACGATCATGACTTCAACTTTAAGTTGAATCATGCCAGAAAGTTTCTGCAGGAGGGTTCAAAGGTGAAATCCTATGTATTCTTCAAAGGCCGTTCCATCATGTTCAAAGATCAGGGCGAAGTGATGCTGCTTCGTTTTGCCACCGAACTTGAAGAAGACGGTAAAGTAGAGAGTCTCCCTTCCATGGAGGGAAAACGCATGATTATGATGCTGGCTCCGAAAAAGAAAAAGTAACAGAATAGTAGAAACGATAAAAGCAACATAGCGATGCCTAAAATGAAAAGTAATTCCAGTGCCAAAAAGAGATTTAAAATCACCGGCACGGGTAAGGTAAAAAGAAAGCATGCTTTCAAAAATCACATTTTGACCAAAAAATCTACACAGCGTAAGCGTAGGTTGACCAAGTTTGCCGTAGTTGAGCAAACCGAAATCAATAACCTGAAACTGATGCTTCCGGGTCAGATCCAATAATTTATACTAATCGCATTAAAGGAATTTTAATATGCCACGTTCAGTAAATCATGCGGCTTCAAAAGCCAGAAGAAAGAAAATATTTAAACTGGCCAAAGGTTCATACGGTCGTCGTAAGAACGTATTAACAGTAGCCAAAAACTCGGTTGAGAAAGGTTTAGTGTATGCTTACCGCGACCGTCGTAACAAAAAACGTGAATTCCGCGCATTGTGGATTCAGCGTATCAATGCAGCCGTTCGTGCCGAAGGCATGAGCTACTCAGAATTCATGGGTAAAATAGCCGCTAAAGGTATTGCATTAAACCGCAAAGCCCTGGCCGACTTAGCCTACACGCAGCCCGAGGCATTTGCCGCTGTGGTAAGCTCCGTAAAATAAGGCTCAATTCTGCTTTGTTTACTTCATATTGAGTAAAAGAGGCTTCCTTGTGGAAGCCTCTTTTGTTTTGTAATATACTCAGATTCTACATTATAAATAGGGTGAATTTTGTGTTTATTTTCTTTATTTTTGAAAAAGTTGACTTAGATTGAACCATGAACAAATACTTACTGCTGCTCATTTTTTTTCTTGCTTCCGCATGCCGATTGAATGCACAAAACTTAGTACCTAATGGTAGTTTTGAAATACTTACTAAGCGATGTCCAAAAAGGTTTACGACCATTAGAGAAGGAATTCTAAAAAGTTGGTTCTCACCTAATAATTCTTCTCCTGATTTTTTTAATATTTGTGCTTTAGATGAGTTTAGTTCGGTTCCAGAAAATATATTTATTGATTCCCTCTATCCCAAATCAGGAAATGGGTATGCCGGGTTGGTTCTATATAATGGACATATGCCCAAACATCGAGAGTATATTTCAGTACAGCTAATTGAACCTATGCTACAGGACAGTATATACTCAATTTCTTTTTTTGTCAGTCCATCTAATCGTTATATATCAACAGTTGCCTATTCATCCAATGCAATTGGTCTGGTTTTTTCCCAAGAAAAGCTATATGCCAAACCACTTATGCAAATTAAAAGGAAACCTTCTCTTGAGGTTCCTCCTGCTTTTTTCATGAAAAAATCTGGCATCTGGTATGAAATCAACACCACGTACAAGGCTCTCGGAGGTGAAATGTATCTCACGATTGGTTCATTCAGAAAAGAAAAAGATATGCAGATGCAGATTCTGGACGGGCAGAAAGTGACGAAGTTGAACTATTTACCATTTGTTTATATTTTCATCGATGACATTCAGGTTAGTTTGGGTGCGAAATAAAATTGTATTTTTGTCATTACTATGAGAATTTACTTGAGCATTATTTTCCATATCTTATTTACCGGAGTTTCAAATTTTTCGTTCTCCCAAATCAGTAAGACTGACATACTATGGTCTGCCGAGACTAAACTAACCTGGACCGACTTTCGGGGTTCACCATCTCCGACAGTTGATCAGACGGCTCAGAGCAGCATTAAATTTGGGTTTTATGTTAAACCGGTAAGGGGAGAAAAAGGGAAGTTTATGGTTTCTTTTTATACCCTTTTTGAGCGATACAAGTCTTGGTATAAAAGGAATGTAAAAAACGATTACGTGTTACAGCATGAACAAATCCACTTTGATATTGCTGAGGTATTTGCGCGTAAAGCTCGCCGTGAAATCATGAATTCAAAGAAAGTAAACAAGGCAACGGTTAATAAAATCATGAAGGGTATATTATTAGAATATGCCCGTTACACAGATTTATTCGATGCAGAAACATCATATGGATACAAACATGAGGCACAGGCTCAATGGGCTGAACGAATTAAAAAAGAGCTTGATGAACTCGAAGAATATAAAGAGCATACCTTCTTGGCTCCAAAATGAGTAAAAGAGGCTTCCACAAGGAAGTCTCTTTTGTCTTTAATACTTACTAAAAAAAATTGGCTTTGTTCGAAGATGGGTTAGCTGCCATAACCCGGGACACATAACGCCTGAGGTCATCCTTGCTGAGTGTGATTAATTTATCCTGGTAAAAGTCTAAGCTGTTGAGAAAGTCAATTAACAGATCATGGCCAAAAAACTCACAGTCCTCCCAAAAAAATAATTCACAACGCATGAGTTCCCGGCGTGTACTTTTTTGGTAAATGTGTAAATCAAACACACTGTATGCAGTGCGCACCATAACGAAAATTACATCGCCCCACTGCGTATGGTATACATTTTTGATATCTTGCGGATTAGGCTGGTAATCAATTTCTTCCATTTTCGTAGTTGGATTGGCTTATTCCCAAATGTACAAAATGTGCCGTATTATCCAAGTGTTTTATGTTTCTGGTTTCATACGTAGAGCTTCTTACCAAGGTATGTGTAAAATGGCTCCAAAATCTTCGGCTTCAAATGATTTGATAAAACGTCTGTTGAAAATCAGGCATTCAGCTCGTCCACCGCTTTTTTGGCCGATTGCGCTGCCGTGTGCACCGATACCCAATCTTCCCCGTCCGTAAATTCTCCGCCGGCAAAATAAATTTTGTCATCAACCGGTTTACCCAGGTCCCCAGCTACCTCCACGATGATTATTTATTCCTTTCAGTCATGCGTTGCGCTGCGCTCTATGCGGTTGTCATAAAAGTACTTCAATACAACGAAGTAAGGGTTAATGAAGAAGTAGTAAAAAAACGTTACTTTTGAAATATGCACCTTACGCTAACATACCCTGTTCAATTTGATTGCCATGGCAACTGTTGATGATATAAAATTACTGATTGCTACGGGCGAAGGATATAATGCCGAGTTTAAGTTGAAAGTGCCCGCAAAGGTAAAAGAACTTACCGAAGAAGTATGTGCATTTGCCAATGCAGCCGGTGGCGTGTTAGTGATTGGGGTTAATGATGCCAACGAAATAAAAGGCGTAAGCATTGATAATGCCAAACGCTCAGCCATTCAAAATAGCCTGAATGAAATTACGCCTCATTTGGCTTGTTCGTTATCCTTGTTAGATGTGGATGGCATACCTGTGGGAGTTATTGAAGTGCCCTCAGGGCCCAATAAACCGTATGTGCTTTCGGGTGCTATTTATGTGCGTATCGGGCCCAACACACAAAAACTAACCACGGCCGAACAAATGAGGGATTTTTTTCAGCAGTCTGACCGGATTTATTTTGATGAATCCCCCTGCCCTGACTTTTTACCCGATGAAATGATAGATACCGATTTTCTTCCCATTTTTAAGGCAGAAGCACGCATCAGTCCGGGGGTACCCAATGAGCAGTTGTTCAAAAACCTGAAGTTGTTTGTAAAAGGAAATCAGTTTAAAAACGGGGCAGCATTGTTTTTTGGTAAGCAGCCTGAAAATTATATCGACAAAGCTATTGTGCGGTGTATTGCCTTCCAGGGAATTGATAAGCGATTTATTATTGATGACAAACCATTTGGCGGAAACCTCTTTGAGCAATACCGGCAGACCATGCAGTGGCTGAAAGGAAAACTGAATGTGCGCTACGATATTGAAGGACAAGGCGGTGGACCACGCAAAGAAATTTGGGAAATACCCGAAACAGTTTTTAAAGAAACCCTTATCAATGCCTTGTCGCACCGCGATTATTATGACAAAGGGGCGGTGATACACATAGAGGTTTATGATGACCGTGTTGAAATAAGCAATCCCGGTGGCCTGGTAAGTGCCATTCCCGAGTCTGAATTTGGCAAACGAAGCCATTCCCGCAATCCATTGATTTTTGGATTGTTTGCCCGTATGCATTTAGTAGAACAGGTTGGTTCAGGAATAGGGCGCATTCAAGACCTGATGAAAGCCGCCGGGCTCCCAGAACCTGATTTTCGGAAAGACGGATTCTTCACGGTGATTTTAAAGCGACCTGCCCAAATTTCAGTGCATACTACCCAGAAAACTACCCGGAAAACTACCCGGAAAACAGCAGACCGGATAATCGAAATTCTGTTATTAAGTCCTAAGGCTAGCCGTTCCGAAATAGCGCAGGCTATAGGGGACATTACCGAGGACGGGGTTAAATACCAGCTGAATAAACTTAAAAAACACGGAATAATAGAGCGTGTTGGTCCTGATAAAGGCGGTTTCTGGAAAGTAGTAAAGTCAGATAATAATGATTAACAAAACGGATATTGTAAATGACAATCCAACTACTCAGATTCTTCCCGTTCCTTTGGATCTATGTTATTCCTGATTAGTACATGCCACCGATGGGATTGGGGGCTAAGTTTTTATAATGCGGAAGACCTAACAGGTTTAAAACAGTCCACTAGTTTTTCTGAACGTCATACTGACGGGAAATCAAAAAAGTGCCCACCGGTCACTAGATTTCACTCCTGGCCTGGGCTAGACCCTTTGCGACCGGAAAATTTCAAAAATAGGGGGTAGTGAGTGCGGAGTGTTTAAAAAATCCTACATTTGAAATATGCACGCTACGTTAACTTGCACTGCTATGCCTTGTGGCCGCTTATATACAAAAAGTAGTGTAAGGGGTTATCGTTTCGGTTTTAATGGAAAAGAGAATACTGACGAGTGGAACGGGGAAGGTAATATTTATGATTATGGTTTTAGGATTTATAACCCAAGAATATGTAAATTTTTATCTGTAGATCCATTATCCCAATCCTATCCATGGTATACACCCTATCAATTTGCCGGCAATAAACCCATAATCGCAATAGATTTAGATGGCCTGGAAGAAAAAATTGTTATATATTATAATTTAGCAAATGGAAAAGTAATGACTACAGTTATTGATGGAAACGCTATGACAAAAAGCATTTCTGTTTCAAGGTCAGGTTATACTATAACTGAATCAATATCACGAGAAGAGTGGATTTCCAATAAGGAATCATTGTGGGCTGCTTTTTCAAACACACCTAACTTATTTGCCAGCGGTTACAAACCATATACAGCAATGGGCGGTAGTAAGACAAATGGAGGTTACCCTCCGCCTCGAGGTACATTAATGATTGGAGCAGGCACTCAAGGATTAACTTTAGTATTTAACTCTAAACCAACTGAAAATAAAGAAATTCCAAGTTCATTTGATATGGTAATGGATGGTCTTAAGAATCCGTCTCCAGAAACAGAGGAAGCTTTAAATACAATGAAAAATTATGTAGCAGGAATTTCTCTTATAATAGATGCACCAGCTGTTGTAGCAGGTGAAATAGGTTTATTGGGATACTTGAGTGTAATTTCTAATGCCGATCAACTATCAGATGGTAAGCTTCTTGATACTGGTATTCCGCAAGTTGATAAGGCTATAGGATACTCCAAGGTGATTTTGGATTTAATTTCATTAAAAAAAGGGGTGACAACTTTAAAAAATATTGACAATATATCTCCTGGTTCTAACTCAAGTAGTGCAATGCCTATAATAATTACAGGTTCTGCAGGAACTTTAGGTGATGTTCAGGAATCTGCAACAAAAAAAAAATAAACAAATGTGAAACCGAAATTTACAATACGAAATTCGATTTGGGATGTTTTTATTTTTCAAATATTAACTATTATTTTAGTAATTATTTTATTAACCATTTACGGGTTTGACATTTATGTATTAGAAATAATTTCTTTGCCTTTAATTATCTCTTTTTTACATTTTTACATTTATCGTCATAATTATGTTAAAATCCTTTTTTTTGAAGATTATGTGCTTGTTGAGTTTTTAATTATAAATAAGAAAATAAAATTTCAGTACTCAAAATTTGTTAGCTGTGAACCTGTATATAGTCGTTTGGAAGGTTATAGGTTAAATATAAAAGTTATAGCTACCAATGGGAAAGTCTATAGTTTTAGTATTTATTCTCCGCAAAGGGAACTGTTTGATTTTTTAAAAAGTAAAATAACCTAAACCAAATTATAATCCCTCTGTGTTCATATACCTGTAATTTAAAATCCAGGCGCGCTACCTCCAAGATGATTATATATTCCTTTCAGTCATGCGTGCGCTGCGCTCCATGCGGTTGTTATAATAAACACTTCGATACACCGAAGTAAGGAGTCAATTAAGAAGTAGTAAAAAAACGTTACATTTGAAATATGCACGCTATGTTAACTTACCCAACTATGCCTTGTGGCCGCTTTTTCACAAAAGAGGGTGTAAGGGGTTATCGTTTCGGCTTCAACGGAAAAGAAAAGGTAGACGAGGTATACGGCGATGCCAATGCGTATGATTTCGGGGCAAGGTTGTACGACCCTAGGTTGGGTAGGTGGTTGGCGGTGGATCCGTTGGCGGGTAAGTTTTCACACCTTTCGCCATATAATTACACCTCCAATAATCCCATATACTATGTTGATGTAGATGGTAGAGATATATGGATTGGTTTTGAAGCTACTCAAGGTAAAAGTGCTGGCCATACGACTATAATGTATACAACATACGAGAAGGTTCAAGTTACGGTTAATGGTGTTGAAAAAACTCTCTATAGAAAAACAGGAATGGCCATAACCGAGCACAATCAGTACAATATAAACAGTGATGATAAGAAAGCTAGTGATTATCAAAATTGGGAATCTAGTTCACTACAAGAAACTGGAATGTTACAAAGATTGGGTAACTCTCAGGATACGAGGGTTAAAATTAAAACAGCAACAGGAATTCAAGTAGAGGGAGAGACGTATTTTACTCCAGAGGAAATAAAAGAAGAATTAATGATATATGAATATGCAAATAAAAAGGAAAAGGAGAATAAAGGGAAAGAAACATTTGATTTGAGTTTAAACAACTGTACAGACTATGCTGTTGAGATATTAGGTAAAATGGGTATCAAGACAAATGGCAAAGAAAAAATATTTGTATTTCACAAGTCTGGCAAAAGTGGGCATGTATCAAACCCTAATAGCTTATTTAAATGGGTTAAGGCCCAAATAAATCAAGGAATACAGCCAAATTGGAAGATAGAAAAACAGTCTGATGAGATAAATCAGGATCCAACACCAACAATAGAAAATTATGGTGGTCAATAATTTAATTTTATCTTTAATAATTATTTTAATAAGTGGATATTTGACTTATTCCCAAGTAAATGTGATAACTATTGATGATAAGGGAAATATTGGTGGTTTAAACTACCAAAATCATAAGAAAATTAATATCCAAAACAAAAGTCAAATTGTAATAATTAATGTAGATGAGTCATCTGCAATCATTGAGGTTATAAATAAAAATAATAAATTTATCAACCTTAATTTATATTATTTTAATAATAATGTAAGTATTCCTTTCGGAAGTTTAAAAATTAAGAATTACGAAGAAAATTTAATACCAAGATTAAAGCAAACTATTGAAATACCACTAAGTGTTTTAAAAATTTATCAACCTCCCATTATCAATTTTGGGCAAAGTTCTCCAATTTATGTAAAATCTTTATTCCAAAACAAAGTACTGCTATCAAATCCATCTTCGATTTTTCTATATTCAGAAGACTCTTTGAAACTATTGATTGAGGGGCATATTAAGTTTAAAAATAATCTATCTGTCTCTTCTCCAAGATTTTATAACAATGGTAATAAAATAGCCTATCTCAGCGGGGATGAAAATAGTTCAAAGCGCTACATTAAATTTTTTAACTTGAAAAATTCGCAAAGCATAGGGCAATTTGAAGTGTCTGATGAGACTATAAACATTCATATATCAAACAGTGGTAAAGAAATGTTACTATATCAATACTATGACCGTAATAACTCAATGTATAAGATACATCACTTAAATCTTATTACTGAAAAGGATAGCCTTATTGGAATTTATAAAGGTGCATTTTTTATGGAATAGATTAATGCATCTACCCTCGCTATCTTAACGATGATTATTTATTCCTTTCAGTCATGCGTTGCGGCGCTACCTCCACGACGATTTTATAATAAGCACTTCGATACAACGAAGTAAGTGTTCCATTAAGAAGTAGTAAAAAATCGTACATTTGAAATATGCACGCTACGTTAACTTTCCCTACTCAGCCTGGTGGCCGCTTTTTTACAAAAAGTAGCGTAAGGGGTTATCGATTCGGCTTTAATGGCCAGGAGAAGGATGATGAGGTGTACGGAGAGGGTAATGCCTATGCATTTGAATATCGTATACATGATGCACGTATTGGTAGGTTTTTGAGTGTAGACCCATTAACAGGTTCATATCCGTGGAATAGTCCATATGCATTTGCTGAGAATAAGGTCATTCGTTACAAAGAGCTCGAAGGGCTTGAAACGTTTGACCCAATGGAGGAACAAAAAATTGCTAATGAATTAAAAAAGGTAGATGCTGCATGGATCGAGTTTGGGACGGCAGCGCAGATTACACTAGTTCATCACAAATATGATAGAGAAAGTAAACAATATTTGATTGAGAAAACTACAATTCAGCCCGGGGACCAAAACGAAGAACACCATAATATTGAGATTCATCTTTATGACAATGCGATGGGGGTGCAATCCTTTGAGAAAATAAAAGACAGGATGGGTGATGCTACTATGCCTTTAGTCATTTACTCAATGAATAGTTCTTCGGTTTTTGAAAAAAGAGACGGATTTTTTGTACTATCTGACCAAAGTCAACTCAGGTCAAGTATCGATAGATTGCGAAATGGATTAATAAATAATGAGGCAGAATCAGTTATTCAAATAACTATAATTCTCAATTCAGATAAAACAGATAAAGACAAGCAGTCAATAGAAGCAAATATAACTAGTGGCCTAAGAAATAATAAATTTAAGGGGCACTATGAATTTAGCTTCGAGGAGGGTGGTGGAACTGAATCTATTGCAATAACTGTTAAAAATCCAGGCAGGAAACGTGAATCTGAATCTAAATCTGATGATGAAAACTAGCATGAAATATAGTATTCCCGCATCATTTTGTATAATGATCGTATTTTTCCTTTCAAACTATAACTGTTCTGCGCAATCCAGAACGGCAGACTTTGATAAATTAGTTTTAGTTTATAAAAATAACAAACGTTTTTATACAGAAAAGAAAACAGGCAAAAAGTTTACGGGTAAAGCCGTGCGCTATTCTGAAAGTGGAAAAGTTTTACTATCCATTGATTTCAAAAAAGGTAGGGAGAGTGGTTTTTATAAAGAGTTTACAGAAACAGGGTTGTTGATTAAATCTTGTAAGGTCAAAGATGCTCTACTTTATGATTGCCGCGAATACATCAAGATAACCCATTCTCCCAGGGGCAACAATAACAGGGACACCGATTCGGTAAGGGTTGAAATTTCCAACATCCAATATGATAGCCTTTTTTATCATTATACGTTTAGTATATTTAATGAGAACTACCAGTGGCCAATATTTGTGAACAAACAGTGGATTAAATGCAATGATACCGACACATCAGGCTTGTCATCTTTTGACGTGACACAGATTTTTAAATACACATATATACCTGGTGGTGGTCGTGATGAAATTAAAATTTCTATTCCTTTAAAATGCGGCTGTTTTGATTTTATTTATCTGCCCAATGACAAGGATAATGACGCAGAAAAAGAACACAGATGGGCCCAACAACCTAACCACTCCCTTAATTTTGGTGGCCTAGTAGTTAGGTATAGCGGGAAAATTATTAAGGTATATTCGCCATAGATAAATGCAGATTAGGCAAGATGTTTTATAAAATAATCGAATAAATATCTGGATTTTTACTCATTAGAGTAACTACAAATTTATAAATCGGAAAAAAGGAATTCCTCACTCCGGTTGTCGCCAAAAATCACGCCCGTAGCGAAGCGGAGCACGAAGTAACCCTATACGGCACATTTTTGTGGGTTGTTTTTTATAGGAGTCAAAAAAGAGCCGTATGCCCTGCGGGTTCGTGCCTCAGCTTGTCATGATTTTGCTCCTTACTCCGTTCCTCATGGCTGCTCCCCCTGTGTTGGTACACGGGTTCGTGCATGCAGTCATTACGCTGTTCCCTGGGCTGGGGTATCGGGGTCTGCGTGTTGATTTTTTCCGTAATTTGGCAACGTAAAACGGAAACAGGTAAAAATTATATGAAAGGCACGAAAATGAAGGGCATCAGCTACGTAACCAACGAAAAAAACGAAAGGATAGCCATACAGATAGACCTGAAAACCCTTGAAAAACATCCCGGGTGGATAGAGGATTTCCTTGACGGAATCATTGCGGAAAGCCGCAAAGACGAGGAAAAAATCCCCTTGTCTAAGGTGGTGGACAAACTCAAAAAAACAGGCAAGCTCAAATGAGCCGTTACCGCGTGGTCCTGACCAAAAGTGCGGAGAAGGAACTCTCGAAGCTGCCTTCCAGGGTAGTGGAAAAAATTGTTCCAGCACTTACATCCCTTGCGAAGAATCCGCGCCCGGTAGGATGCAAGAAGCTGAAAGGATTTGAAGATCTTTGGCGCATCCGTGTGGGCGACTACCGGGCCGTTTATTCCATCGGTGATGAAATCCTCCTGGTGGAAGTACGTTCGGTGGGCCACCGCAAGGAAGTTTACGAATAAAAGAATCTTAAATAGTGGGATCACCGCGATACATAAAGGAACCTGGAGGCGTGCACTTCGTAATCAAGAGTAAACCGCTGCCCAGGGAGGCGGAACAGAAAATCAGACTGTACATCAAGTAGCGGAAAGAAGAAAACGCCAAGAAAAAAGACAATAAGAAAAATTCTAAAGCCTAGGCTAAGGCATACCTTTTGAAATATAGCTTTTGAGAATCCCCCTCGCTACCTCCCCGATGATTATTTATTCCTTTCAGTCATGCGTTGCACTGCGCTCTATTCAGTTGTCATAATAAGCACTTCGATACAACGAATTTTCACTTAAAATCAAGATGTTATATAAAATTCAAAATCCCATCCGGTTTTAGGATGGGATTTTTGTTTTCGTACTACCACAGCGTATTTTCAGGGTAGGAAATAATCTGCGTGAGGGATTGGAGCGTATAGCCCACAGTACCGACGCTTCGGAAGGTACGAGGACTAGGAGCGTAAAGCCCGGCCCGGAGGGACACGCCCAAAGACAGAATGAGCCCCGATGGCTATTAGTGGATGAGCCCCGATGGCTATCGGGGAAAGGATAAAAAAAAACGCCCGAATTTCGGGCGTTTTTTTTAGTGTGGTCGCGTAGGAATCTGAAAACTATTCTAACTTTTAGAACCTTATGCTAAATGTGTGCGGTTTACTGTACAAGGTTTCCATTGAATGTGAAGGCAAAATTATTATTGTTCTGAATCCAAACCATAGCGAAACCCAATGTGTTTTGACCGAAAGAACCGGAACCCTGTATTTGTGCGCTGTTTTGGCCGCTTATGATTATTTGAAGCGGAATTTCAAAAGTGGATGCTGTTACCAGTTGGGCTTTAATGCCTGAACCAAGGTTTACCCATTCTTTACCATCACTCTGGGCTGAAACGTTTGATGCTACGGTTTGCGTTTCAGTTTGTCCGTTGCCGGCTGCTGTCATAGTAGTAGTGCCTACATAAGTACCGTAATACTTTTCCCGAACTTCAGTATCACATTTTTTACCTTCCATGTAATATTCACACTCTTTTTTGCACCCGGTAAAGGCAATTAGCATAGCGGCCAAGGGAAAGATTAACTTTTTCATTTTTTTACTTATTTATTGGTTCAATTATAAAAGATTGTTCTGTTTTGTCTGAATGAATGGTTATTTGATTTCCATTGTGGTACATTACCCGGTAATCTTGTGCCATTACTTGTGGAATATTTATTGTAAGGGAAATGGTATCCCCGTAGTTGATTTTTATCAGTTTTGCAGGTGATGTGATACTTTTATCACTCCAAAGACCTTGCTCTTTTATCCATTCTATAATTTTAAACTTCTTGTAATCTGAAACCGTTTTTTGTACATCTTCAATTTTGAATTTTGGCTTACCATTTGAATACAATACACAATGAAATTCATATTCCTTGTGATACATTACTATTACACCAGAACTTGTTAAACGTGAATCATTATCACAGGAAAAAACCAAAACTGCATCACATCCCTTTAATGCAGCGTATTTTTTAATAAGTGTGATTATTTTGGGGTTGTTAACCCAGTCCTTACAATTTTCATTTGTGGTTATGACTTTTGACTGGATCCTTTTCATTGTTTTAACGCTGTCTGTTTGGGTGTCCGTAAATATTTTTACATTGTTCCAATCCGAAAAATTATTTACCTGACAAAAAACAGATAACGAGGCGTATATTAATGCTATAAAGGTTAAAATAGTTTTCATTATGCAATATTAGTCTTTTTTTGATTCTTTCAAAAGCCTTATTATTTCGTCCTTGTCTTCCAAAGCTTTTTTTAGCAAGTGGTTTTCCTGTTCCAGTAGCTTTAATCTTAAATCATTTCTATAATACATTGTTTCGTTTTCCTCTGCAATAGACTTTTCGGGCAAATCTTGAACATGATAGTTTTTAAAGTAAGATTCACCAACTATTTCAAAAAGAGTACATCCGAGGATTTCAGGCAGTTTATGTAAGTAGAATTCATTCATTCGAGTTATACCTTTTTCTAATTTGGAATAGGCCGACTGGCTAATATTTAGCTTTTCTGCCATGTCGTTTTGAGATAAACCTGCCCTTTCTCTTAGGGTTTTGATATTGTTAAGCCATTCGTTTTCCATATTCAAATTTATAACCTTGTAAATCAGTTTCCTATAACTTTTTATTCAAAAATATTACTCTTAAGTTTTGAAAAGTCATAGTAAGTAATATACATTTGTCAAACGAATCAATCATAAATCATTCCAATATGGGAGCATTAGAAGAATTAGTAGTAAGACTGGAAGCAGTCAATCTAAGGCTTGAACGAATTGAAAACAAGCTGCAAGAAATGAACGAAACCGAATTAATGAGTTTAAACGATGTGGCAAATTTCTTAGGATTTTCCCACAACACCATTAGAGGTATGGTTCGGAACGGCAAGTTAAACCCTGTAAAACTTGGCCAAAAATTCAAATTCAAAAAATCGGACGTACTAAAAGCACTTTAACAATGAATGAAATTGAAATTAACCTCTGCACGGGTAAAGGCATTAAGTTTTTGAGTGTTAAAGGTCTTATTACCGAACAAATAACATTGCCTTTATACGCAAATGCATTAGTAAATCTGTCTTTTCCGGGTTCGGAGTTGGTAGAAACTTCTCGTTTGGACTTTAATAAAAGTAAGAAAAATAACCCTTTGGGTCTTTTCCTTACAGTTCAGATATACGGATTAGGTGAAATTGCCAGTATAAAAAACACTAAGTATTTCATAATTAAATAATAATAATACTGATGTCAGAAATGGAAACAAAAAAACGCATGAACACCCTTTCTTTTCAGGATGCTGAAATAGAAGCGGAAGTTCTAAAAATGGTAGAGGCTTCAAACGGCACTTTATCTAAAAGTAAGGCCATTGTAGAACTATTCAGGAAGCTGAAAGAACAGACACTATCAAACGGTTCTGAACTTTCGGATAAACTCCGAAAAAATAATGAAGATTTGAAGGTGGATTTAGAACTATTGCGAGAAAGGCATAAATTAATAGTTGATTCATTTGCTGGACTAGAGGCAGAAAAAAACAGTTACCGGGATGAACTGGAAGCCCTAAAAGAATCTCTGAACAACCCATCTGAAAAGGTTCTGATTCATACTGATGATTTTGAAACCCCGGAAGCCTTCAATTATTTCAAACTGGTACTTACCGAGATAGAAGCCTTGGAACTGCATAAAACCCGTGGTGCATTTATTCTAAATATGCTCCGGGTAATGCAGGTAGCCCACAAAGGATATGTTCCGGCCACAAACCAAATAACAGAAGAATCATGGTGCAAATAACAAGCGAACAGTACGCCGATTTTGTGCGTAAATCAAAAGAACTGGAACAGATTACTTCAGATGTGAAAGCGGCCATAAACGGCATTAATGAAACGCTTGAAGTTTTGGGGTTGAGCGATTTGTTTCAGGAAGGAAAAACCCCGGGCAAAAAGCAGGTTTTTAGCCGTATTACCAAAACGGTTACTGCTGTTATGGTTGGCCATATAGACATGGAAAAAATAATGACCGCCGAAAAACTGGAACTAATCCAACGGTTAAACCAATACAACAAATAATACCATGCAGTTACCCATCATAGACTTTTCGGGCGATACCCTTGTTGAAGAATTGGTAAAGCCTACCGAAATAAAAACAATATTGGAAGGGGCTACCAAGGAGGCAATAGAAGAAGCGGCTCAAACCTTTACTTCTTTTGCTTCTAAGGTAGCGGAACAGGAACCCGAAGCCGAAAAGGCTACGGAGGCGGCGAGGGATTTCACAGATGATGAATACCGGGATGCCGCAGAGAACATAATCATGTTAGTGGACGGGTTGAGCCAAATGGCTCTCCCGTTCATTCACATGAGGGTTGAATTTACGGAATCCGAAAGAAGCGAAATTAAAAAGAACCTGAACGCATTTAAAAAAGCGTACCGGAAAGACATTGATATTCCTTTTCCGGAAAACGAAGCACTTCAGGCCATTTATGAACGTTGGTGCGATACCCGTAAAATCATAGATGAAATTGAACTGGATGAAAAGGAAATGGAAATGTTAACCAATCCATTTGCCAAAGTCCTCAAGAAATACAAAAAAGCACCCGGACCCGAAAGCGTTTTGATTGCCGCCGTTTTGGCCGTGTATTCACAGCGTTTGACACCGTTAACCACATCATTCATGTAATGCGTACCAATAAGGTTATAGGAATAATCGGAGGCCGTGGAAGCGGTAAAACAACACTTGGTAAAGCGTTGGCCGATGTAATTTATGAAGGCAATCCGGCAATGTCCTTGGTTGTGGTTGATACTTTCGACCATCCCGATTACAGGAACGGCTATTTAACCATTACGCCCGACTTGGTAGGCCGTATCATTAACCGTGGTAAATACCGTGTTTTTGGCGGCGATACGGACGAAATAATGAGCGCAATACAGGAAGGTTCACGCAATCAGATTTTACTATTTGAGGATGCCAGTAAATACATTGGTTCAAACGTTCCGGACGATGTTCGCCGTTTCACTTTGGATTCAAAGCAAAAAAACCTTGACATTATTTTAATGTTCCACGGGTTCGGGTTTGTGCCGCCTACAATTTGGCGGTTAATGGATGGCCTTATTCTGCTCAAAACCAATGACAGCCCCGAAATAAGAAAAAGTTTGATTCCCAATTATGCGGAGGTTAAGGCCGCTTATGACCGTATTAAATCAAGTAGCGAAAAATATCCCCGTGAATCAATAATTATAGCCTGATGGATACAAAAACAGAAATCGGAAACACTATTTCAAAAATGGCCTTGCATTACGGCGTTTCCGCTAAGAAATTCAAGCAATGGCTCAATAAAATCAAAATGGGTAAACCCGAAAACGGCGGTTCAATCTATACGCCTAAAGAGGTTCAGGAAATCATAGAAAAATTAGGTCAACCATGATAGTATTTATTATTTCAATAACCATTCTTTTGGCTTTTTTCGTTTGGCACGTTTACGGGCGTATAACCAAGGAAAACAGTTCAGATTTTCATGTTACCGATGCCCGTGTTATGGTATATGATTTTGTGGGGCGGAAACACCCCGGAAAGGTTGAAGTTTCTACCCTTATGATGAACGGGAATAGCCCGATTTATCTACCCACAAAACACACGAAGAAGACATACGGAGCGCAGCAAAGAGAAGCCCGTAAACGCCGTAAATCCAAAAACAGGTAGTTATATGAATATTATTGATTTTGTAAGAAATGCACCCGTGGGAAAACAAATGTTTACCACAACAAGCGGTTATGATGTAATGCTTTATAAAACGCTTACATCTGCCAATGTGTTCAATTTTGAAGCCGTTGTTATAAGGTCTGCCGATTCCACATTAAAAATGAATGTAGAGGTTCGGGATTCAGGCCTGAACTTTTGGACAATCATATTAGGTTCGGAAGTGAATTGTTTCTGCACATGGAACTATTTTGTTGAACCGGTTAAAAAGGATTGTTTATGAAAGTATGTATAAATATTCTGTTGTTTTTCGTGCTGCTTGTTCCGGGTATTTTTTTGTGTTTTCATTTTTTATACCATTTGCCCGAACTTTTAACGGCGTTTCTTAAAACCTTTAATATACATTCTAAAGAGTGTAAACACGAATACGAACACAAACCGCTATCGGCACCGGACAAGTGCCGCAAATGCGATAAATATAAATTTTAATATAACCGTTTTTTCCGTGTGTGGCTCTATTGAAGGTTGAGCGGACAAACACGGTTTTCAGGCGAAGTAAGGGAGCGTAATTGATTTTACGCTCCCCACTTCAAAAACACTTCGCCGAAAAAAACAAAAGAACCTTCCCATGCAAATACCTTTAATTATGAATATAGTTGATTTTTTAGGTGAAACCGATTCAGGCGGTTTGTTTTGCGAAAACTCAAGAGTAGAAATCTTCTTTCGTGAATGTGCGGAATCCAAAGGCTCTAAAATAGCCGTTGAAGCAGCATATTTAGAAGGTGCAAAAAGAAGGATTACAGCCAATGCCGTGCGTAACACCTTGGATAGAATGATAAACGCAAGGGATACGCCCCAAGGCCATTTTACGCAGCACACAATGAACTTGGTTAAACAGGCAAGGGCTAAACGCTCATTGATACCTGAAGGCAGCGACCTAAACGCAATGGCCACACGGATTGAAACCTGTGGAATGATTAGGGTACTGACCGAATTAACACCGCATAAAGAAAGTAGGTATTATCCCAATTACATTAAGCGATTAGCCGCAATAGTAGAATTTGCAAGGATTTACACGCTTTTGAAAAAAAATGAGAGTTTAAATTCGTGAAATGTCGGTAGAGTTATACCGACATTATAAAACCAAAATAGGAAAATTGAAAAGTGGAAGATAAAATTCAGGATTTACGGGAACGCTTTGCGGATTGTTTGGCTAAGATTAGCCACACAAACGTTTGTGTGTGTATAGACTGGTTTGAATTGCTTTTTATGGATAATCCGCAAAAGCCTTTTCCCGTGCCGTATATGGATGGTTCGGACGAAAATTTGATAATTGATGATGATTTGAGCCTGTATTATACCGGGGGCGGTTCGCAGCATTTCAAATATATCTATCATGCCATGTATAAGGGCGAACACTTAGCGACAATACTGGCCTATACACGAAGCCCCAAATTTGTAAAGGATGGAATCGTAAAGGTTCAGTTTGTGAACCACCTGCTTTATAGTGCTGATTTGTGGCCGTTTTATGAAAGATTGGTTAAAACGTTTGGATTTATATATAAAAACATATCCCGGTTGGATTTGGCAATGGATGGCCTTGATTACCTTCTTGAATTTATGAATTTATATCACAAACAGGACCGGTACAACAAATGGATAGAACTGAAAGGACGAGCGAATTTTAACGCAAAGATTTTAGATAAAAACACCATGCAGAGCCAAAACTTTTTCATAGGCGGTAGCCGTGGTAAAAAGGTTTGCACTATCTATAATAAAAGCCTTGAAATAACAAAAAGCGGAAAGGATTACATACAAAAGTTTTGGAAAAAGAACGGAGTAATTAAAGACCTTTTACCCCTTGAACATTTGCAGAAAACACTTGAAAAAGAAAAAATTTGGTTGGATGGATACCACAATGTTTTTAGGCTTGAATTGCGTGTGCGTGGTGAAATCATTCAAACAATAAAGGGGTTCACAATCGAACATTTAAAAACCACGGATGGAATCGTTTCCATTCTTAAAAAACTGCTTGAAAAGTTCTTTGAATTTGTTTACCTGACAGACGACAGAATAGCCCGTTGTAACGTGGTTGATTTGATACCCTTTGACCGTTTTACCATTATACCCATAGAGAAAGAAAAAAAACAGAAACGGGATGATTTGTATAAAACGAAAATGAGTATCCATAAGAACATAAAACAGCTATTTACAGGCGACCAATTTACTGACAGCGGAGCGGTGTTTGAAATGCTTGTTTTTGATATTAAAAAATTTGAGTTGCAAAATTGGTTCACAAAGAACATAGAACATAAATGGGTAAGGCAGTACAGCCCATTTTGCCCAGATAAAGAAAGGCTTGAAGAAATTACGGAGTTCATTTTATCAGTTCAGGAAGCCGTTAACCTGGGCGACAATCAACAGGAGTTATTTACTTAATATACAAACAACAAAAAAAAGAAGCAATGAAAAAAGCGTTAATCAATGCAAGCGTGTGCCTTAGCGACATTCCAAAGGGAAAAATGATTAAGGACAAAAATGAAAAAATCTACATTGAAATTATCGTATCGGCTAAGAAAAAAGACCAATACGATAACGATGTAAAAGTAGCTTTTACTTTGAAGGAAGGCGAAAAGGAACAATACCCAAACCCATTTATAGGGGATGGCCGTTGGGTATCATTTGCGCCTGAATCGGCAGATTGTTTGCCTAATCAGTTTTTTAAGGGGTTATTGAAATTGTCAGACATTCCGAATGAGTTAATACGGGAGGGCAAAAACAGTAAAAAATACCTGAACATAACCTTTCAGGCGAAAAAGGAAAAACCAAACCTAATTTACGGCATAATAAGCCAAACGGAGGAACAGAGAGAGGCTAAAGAAGATAAGATTTATTTATTTGATGGTGAATTGTTCACCTATAAAGTAAAACCTGAAGACATGGAACCGGTAGATGATGTAACTGATTTGGGTTGGTAGTTTTAATCGGGAGCGGCTTTTGTGGCCGCTCCCATAATTTTAACATCAAGATAAACGCCGTTTCAATGGCTGTTTATCGGCTGTTATCAGGCCGTTTCAATGGCCTTATTTTTTGGTAAAAAATGGTAAAAGTTCGCAAAAATCAACCTAAAAGCCCATAAACAGTACCAAAAGGTAAACCCCAAAAAAAACCTATGCAAATTTGGATTAATGAAAAATCAAAATTATAAAATGTAAAGCATGAATTTACCTGAAGCAGCACCCGTAACAGGCGGTAAATTTAGCCCGATTGGCCTTATTATGGCCGTTGGGGTTATCCTGTTGGCAATGTTCGTAGCCTCAAAAATCTTTAACCAAACGGTTGAAATTTACGATGCAAACGGCGCAAAACTGGGCGAAGGTTCCATTAAAATGAGCCTTGCAAGTAAAAAAGAAACAAAAACCGAAACACAAACCAGTAATAAATAATTCTATGTTTCCTACAAAAGAAGTATCACGCAAAATTGAAGAAGTGCCATACACCGGTGGAACGGTTAACGGTATTACCAAACATTCAAAAGGTCTTTCCTTAACAAAGGAAAATATTAAAGTAAAGTTAACTAGTACATTACCTTATGATTTTCCGATTGCCCTGACTGAAAGAATTGGAAAAGACCTTATTCATTCAACGACTGGATATGATAAAATTAATGAGTTTCCTCAAAATTCAATTCTTTTAATCAAAGATGGCCTTATTGCAAAAATTACAGATGAGGATGATGAAGAAGTTGGGCGAATTGAAGCGCAATGTTTGACGCCGGGAGTTACCATTGAAGAGTTTTTATCATACCTTAATTCAGGTAGTATTCAATTATCTGAAATAAAGGTTGAAGTACAAAACAATCCTTTGCAGACTACGCAGAACTTTCAGGTATCAACATGGCGGCCGTGGAAACGCCCGGCTCCTCAAATTTTAAACGTTTCTGCCTTGAAAAATCAGGATTCTGAAAACCGTTATGTTGTAGGCCCTTTTGAAGTGCCCGGTAGCTGTGTTCTTAGTTATCGAACGAACTTAGAATATACCGTGCTTGCCGCTGGAGATGAACCAAATGTTGTAATTATTGATTTGTTCTTTGCAAACGATACCGAACACGGCGACATTGCCCGTAATCTTTTGGCACAATAAATATTTGATTGATAACCGTATATGAAAAGGGCAGGCCGTGTGCCTGCCCTTTTTTTTAACACAAAAAATAAGGCAATGATTGCAAGAACGATTCAACCGGTAAGCACATCAGTATTATCAACGGCAACCATACAGAACGGCAATGTGGTTCAGCAGACTAATTCAGAACCCGTGATATTTGACATTCAGCAGGGAGTTATGACAAAACCCTTGGTTTTGGTTGACGAAAACGGAAACGTTTATGATGCTCAAATTACATCAGAGAACGGCCAGACAAAACCCGAATTGGAGTTGGTTTATGTTGCACCTAAAGCCGTTTCCGAAAACGAAAGTTTCATTTCTAAAATACCTGTTTGGGCTTGGATAGGTTTAGCCCTTTTGGCTATTTACGCAGCTTCACAAATGGGAATCTTTAAAACAGCAAGGTAAAATGAATCCAGCCGCCGCCGCCGCTTTGGCAAACCCCGAATTATTGAGTTCAGCCGTAAAATTACAAGCCGGCATTACACAAAATGCCATTCAGGCACAAGGCAGGGCAATACGTGTAGCCGTTACGGTAGTGGCCGTAATTGTACTGGTTATTTTGCTTATAATCTTTATTCCTAAGATAAAATCATTTTTCAACCGTGGAACAAACGCCGTTAATGCGGCGGCACTCAACGCCAGTATCAGTCAAAACAACCTTTCATATCCCAAAGCGCAGTATACAATTTTTGCCGATAACCTTGAAACGGCATTTAACGGAATGGGAACGGATGAAGAAACTGTTTTTTCCATTTTTTCTAAAATGAACACATACGATGATGTTTCGCAGCTTATTGTATCGTTTGGGGTTCGCACCATCACCGACCCACGCCCGTGGATTAGCAATAAGGATTTAACGCTTCCACAGGCAATTAAGGATGAAATGGATTCACCGGAACAAAACAAAATTAACGTAACACTTGCCGGAAAAGGCATTAATTATTCTTTCTAAATTATGAAGTGGTTCACATCATTAGACACGAAAACCAAAGTATTGATAGGGATTGTGGCGGCTGCTATTTTAGCCGTGATTATTTATTTTGTGGTACAGGCCGCAAAAAAGAAAAAAGAACAGATTCCATCAACGGTTACAAATTCACCTTTGGCAAATGCCGTAACCAACTGGAATATGTCAACCAAGCCAAATAACGCCACGGCAGCATCTAATTTGGGTACAGGATACACATCACTACCCGATGGCGATTTTCCTTTGAAAAAGGGCAGCAAAAATAAACTTGTGCATCTTTTACAGCATTATTTGAATAAGGTAAAAGGCGAAAACTTAACGGTTGATGGAAACTGGGGTACGCTTACCGAAACAGCCGTATTGAAACACACCGGTAAAAACACGCTCACATTGGCCGATGTTAAAACAATCGTGAACAATGTTCCGACAGCTCAAATAGCCGATTTTGCAGCGTACAGCGAATTAATTCAAACTAAAATTTTACAGGCATAATGAATCAGTTTTTACAGCAGTTGAACATTCCGCCTGTAAAGGTAGAAGTAGAGCAAAAAAGCCTGAATACAACACTTGTAAAGGTTGTGATAGCGGCTTTAATTATCGGAGTAGGAATCAAATTAATTTTTAAATAAGTATGGAAGCAAGAACAGCTTTTGATTTTACCGGCCTTTTTGATGCCGTTGGTGAATTGGCTACGGCAAGTTTTGGATTTGGAGGACAATATGTAACGGCTCAAGCAAATCAGGCCATTGCACAAACGTATGCCAATGCAGGTTTATTACCGGGCGTACAAAATACGCAGCCCGTAATAATGATGGGTAACGGTAATCCTGCACCGGCACAGCAGCAAGCGCAAAGAAGCGGTATAAACCCTTGGTTAATCGGCGGTATTGTATTGGCCGTGGTAGCGGTTGCCGGGTATTTCTTTTGGAAATCTAAAAAGTAAATAATGGCTTTTAAGGTTCAATCAACGGTATCGGCGGCATTTGGCATTGTAGAAACTGTCATTGTAAAGGCATTGGAAAATGCCGGTAATGCCATTCCGTTTTTTGGTCCGGTAAAGGCCGTAATGGAGGGCATAGTTTCCATCGTTGCGGCGGCTCATGCAGCTACAATAAATCCGCTTAATGGTTTTCAGGTTCCCGATTTGCCTTTCAAGGATGAAATGGATTTGCAGGGAACGGAAGTAATGAGGGCTTATGTCAAAAGCATGAATGAACCTAAAACGGTAGCCGCTCCCGTACCATTGGCAAAACAGGCATCATTTTTTGAAAAATTAAAAACAACGGTGAACAGAAACAGAGGCATTATCATCATGGTAGTTCTTGTGGTTATGCTGTTCCTTTTTATCCGATACGGTAAAAAATGGCTCAAATAAACGTTAAAATAAACCCGGCTTTTGTTGATTCGACCATAATGGTTGATGATGCTGTATTTCAAAAACCCGAATACTATTATCAGGTAAGGTATGATTTTTTGGTTTCTTGGTTTTTGGATAATTACCCGGAACTTTTACCGGTTTTGCAAGACCAACTGGACAACCACCATGTAATTTTTTCATTACAGGATGGACCTGGTAAAACTTTGCAGCCGTTTATTCCGAATGAGTTCATTCCGCATACTGTTTGGTACTTTAAATGGATTGTTGCGGCTGAAATGCAAAAGGCTCTTTTATGGCTTGAAAAAAATGCCAACACTAAAGCCAAAATAAGTCAGGGCAATTCTTTTGTACGTGCCTTAAATAATTTGATGGCCGCTAAGTTACCCGGGGTTAAACAGACATTCATTACCGGTGTGCTTGCAAGGCCGCAAAATGACGACACTAAACGTGATGTTTTTTATGCCATGTACGGGGCACAATTGCAGCCTGAACCGGGGTTTCAAAAATGGAAAGGTGATTATACGGCCAGAACAATGAATTTGTATGACCTGCTTTATCAGCACTATTCAGTATTGTCGAATAAATATAAGCCTAAACAGGTAACTGGAAGGACAGGCGGTAAACTTCAGTTTGAAGTGCCCCAGACTGAAGCGCAAATAAATGCATCAGGCAAATTGAACAGGCCACAAAATAATGCTGATTCAAACAAGGATATAAACGGCTTAGTGGGAGGTCTTATTGACCGTATAAGTACAAATAAATGGACACCAATTATTGCCCTTGGTATTCTCCTTGTTTTGCTGTTTGCAGCCCGAAAAGTTTTTTTACAATGAAAGACTATACAACCATAACCATAAATCCATTTAAAGAAGAGTTTCAGGATGACGAATACCTGAACAATACGCTGTACCTGAATAAGATTTTAGCGTGTACGGTTGAATTGTATAAGCTATTGGACAATGCCGAAATAATAGCATTAAATAAATTGGCAAGGGAAAATCAGGCGATACTTTCAGCAGAAAAAGAAGCACGGGATTTGTCAAGTAAAGCCAACAAAAACGAGGCTAACAGACAGGCAATGTTTTTAGCCCACAAAAAAGCAATATTTCTAAGGCATCAACTTATTTCAAAGTATGTTTTTGCAAAGTATATAAATCCAAATAATAACAAAATAACCGGAAGAACGGGAGGAAAAGCAAAATGAAAGTAGTTTATTATCTAATAATTGCCTTGGTTTTAGGCGCAATCCTTTGGTTTGCGTGGAAAACCTTTTTCGCAAAAAATACACCTAAACAATTAACCGAACAGGACAAGCAGAATATAGCGACATATCTGAATGACAGGTATATTTTTCCAACCGGTATAACAATGCCGCCTGAAGGCGTAACACGTAAATAATAATAATGGCAGATTACAGATTAGCAGCCCCCTATATTGAAATGGGCGAAGGCGGTTTAAGCCGTGCAAAAACAGACACGGCCAGTAAATACCCGGCACCGTGGACATACAACGGCTATAATGATTGGCATACGAACCGTGGAATAACCTATGCAGCGTTTTTGCAGGGTTCAAAAACATTAGGCTATGCACATACGCCCGAAAACTTTTTTAAAATGCCTAACAGCGTTTGGAATGTCATTTTCAAAAATCTGTATTGGGATGCCATTCAGGCAGACACCATCAAAAGTGATGCTTTGGCCATTTATGCCGTTTCATGGCTTTGGGGTTCGGGAGCAAGCGGAGGCCGTACCCGTTTACGGAATTTCTTCAAAAAAATAGGCTATACAATCACGGATAGCCAAATACCCGGAACAATTAACACGGCGGCTTCAAAAATGGGAGAAAAAGCCCTGCTTGAAGCCATGCTTGAAGACAGGAAACAGCAGTTTATAGCAATGAACCAACCTGCCAACCTCAAAGGATGGTTGCGCCGTTTGGAACGTTACCGGGTTAATCTTACAGCATTAATCGAAAAAAAAAAGCATGAAAGTAGTTAACATCATTCTCGCAGTAGTGGTAATCGGAATTATGGGCTATTTCATTTGGAAGGAAATCTAATGAAAAATCTATTCTACATATTCGCATTTGTGGCCGTATCGCTTGCAGCCTGTTCGCCATGCCGGAACATCAGCAACACAACTGAATTAATGGATAGTTTCCGGACAGAAACAACGGTTGTTTACCGTGATACGGCCATTTATATTCCTGCCGATTCTGCAAAGATTAAAGCAATGGTACCGGGTTGCCCGGACATTGAAATTAAAGGCGAAAACGGAAGGGCACTTTTACGTTTAAAAATTAAAGATGGTGTACTGAAAGCTGAATGTATCAGCAAGGCATACGCCGAAAAGTTTCGTTTTTATTTCACCCAGACAAATACGGAAAGAATCAGGAAACAGAGCGTTAAAAGCAGCTATGTAAAACGGGAACGGTTTACACCGGGCTTTGTAAAGTTTTTGGCATGGAGCGGCGGTATTATCATCGGCCTTTTCATGCTTTGGCTAATAATTAAAATAGTAATCAAATACATCAAACCTATATGAAACAGGGAGTAGCAAAAAGAACCGTTACACGGGAAGTTGGAACCGTTCAGGAACCGAAAGAAAACTATTCAGGCATGAGCGTTTCGCAGATTGCGAAGAAAATCCGCTTGGATGGTGAAACATGGGCATCAGCTTTAGGCCGTGCATCGGTTTTAAGGAAAGGAGGCAATAAATGAAGCAGTTAAATTTGTTTGGATCAAGATCAACAAAAACGGCAAAAAGGAAACCGGCTAAAAAAGTGTCCGTAAAAAAAGCAGCCCCCAAAAAAGCGGCAGCAAAAAAAACCTTGTGCGGAATGAAAACAATCAGCCCAACGGCCTTAAAAAAGGAACTGAAGGACAAAGGATATAAATTGCCACACGGGTACACCATTGCCAAACGCAAACCGGCTAAAAAAGCCCCTGTAAAAAAAGCGGCCACCAAAAGAGCCACCGCCAAAAGAAACACAAAAAGGAAATAGGAATGTTTGAAACGGTAGGATATGAATTTTTAATTGGAGCCGGTACCGTTGGAACGGTAATCGTTTCCATTATTACGCATTACATCACAAAGAAACGTTACGAGGCCGATGTAAATTCTGTATTGAGTTCAACCATGCGTGAAGTTATCAATATCACCAAGGAAGAAATGGAATTTCAGAAATCACACCGGATGGATTGCGAAAGTAAACTGGAATTGCTTCAGGGCGAAATAGCCGAACTTAAAGCCCAAATCAGTCAAATTTTGAAAAGTCCTTGATGGCATTAGTGAGTAGTTCCATTCGTGCCTTTGCGTAATGCTTTTGGGTGGTTTTAATGGAAGTATGCCCCAATATACGGGAAACGGCTTCAATCGGTACACCGTTGTTTAAAAGTATCATTCCGCAAGTCTTGCGCCCCATGTGCGAAGTCAGTTTTTTAAGCCCTGTTTTCAGGGCTATTTTTTTGAGGTTGAAATTATACGATTGAACTGAAGCCATGCGGATTTTACCCAAATCATAAAATTTGAGCCGTTCCAGTATTTTTTCGGTTTTCGGGAAAACGGGAATCAAAGCGTTGATGTCCGATTTTTGGCGGTTTTTGCGTATCCATTTTTTCCCGTTTCCATCCGTAAAAATATGGTCCGGTGAAAAAGTGGCCATGTCTGCATAGGCCATTCCCGTATAGCATTGTAAAACAAAAATATCCCTTGTTTCGGCCATGCGGTATGAAGTGAAATCCAGCTTTTCAATATCGGCCAGTTCGGCTTCAGTAAGGGAATCAATATCGTCCGGAACATTTCCTTTGAATATTAGCCCCTCAAAAGGGTTTGTGTGCAAAAGATTAAGCCGTTTAGCGGCCATACAGAACATTTTAACTTTCTTCATGGTTCGCTGTATGGTGTTGCGGTTATTTTTGAGTGTAACCGTTAAATAGTATTCATACTGAAGTATAAAATCCGAATCCATTTCCGAAAGCATAACCCCGGAGCGGAAACCTTCAATTTTGTTCACTTCCGAAAGCAACTGTTTGACCGTGGAATCTTTCAGCCTAAAACGGTTGTCATCAATCCATTTCCTTGCGAAATTGGCAAAAGAATCATTAGCCTGTATGATTTTACCTTTGAGCCAGTTTTGGCAGAAAATACGGTCTATTTTGCGCCCGTTTTTCATAGCAAAATTGAATCCTTCCATCAGCTTTATTTCAGAGGCCATCAGAAAGGCCGAAACATCGGCATTTTTGATTTTTCCTTTGTTCCAGTCCTTTTCCGATATGAAAGCCCCTGAAGGGAATCGTACATCAGAGCCGTTAACGTAAATTCTGAACCATACGGAACGGGAATCTGTACGGCCTTTTTCGGTTCGTAAATACCTGTTTATTCGTGGTGTGCGGTTCATTTTCCGTATGCGTTAAAAAGTGTGCGGTTTGTGTGCGGTTTTTGAAAAATAAACTGAATCTTTATATACAATTCTATTTTTGCGAAAGGTACGGAAAACCTTTAAAACAAAAAGGATTGAACAAAAATGCTCAATCCTTTTATTTTTAGTGTGGTCGCGTAGGGATTCGAACCCCAAACCTTCTGATCCGTAGTCAGATGCTCTATCCAATTGAGCTACGCAACCGTTATTGCGGGTGCAAAGATACGGTATCCGGCGTAAAAAAGAAATTTTTTCAATTAATCTTCTAAGGTTACCGATAAACCCCTCAGTTTCAGCTTACGGTACATCTTCTCCAACACGGGCTGCGGACCCTTCTTTACGTCGCACTTGCCGCTGTAATGCGTAATGTGCGCACACTGCTCCGCCTGCTCCGGATGGTGCCCGCAAATCTCTATCAGGCTCTCTATCACGTGGTCAAACGTATTATAATCGTCGTTGTGCAGTATAATTATACGTTCCTGCTCGGCAATCGTCAGCACTTCCTCTTCAAATGCGGTTTCGTATGCACCGCTCATTACTGGACTTTTCATTGCGCTCTCTGAAAATTTTAGGCAAAATTACGCTAAAATCACATCCGGCGCAAGCCTTTTTTTTCGGGTTGGCTTGGGCGTGGGCCGGGACCGTTTTCAATGCGGGCGGTTTACCGGCTTTCCGCTCTACACGGTGCCGCTGCAATCCGGCACGCGGTTCGGGGCGCCGTGCTTCGTCAAGATTGCCTATCTTTGCGCTCAAAATTAAGGCTCGTATGAAGATTGGAATCATCAGGGAAGGAAAAACACCGCCGGACAAACGGGTACCCTTTACACCCGCACAACTCAAAAAAATGCAAGACTCGGGCCGTTTCCGGGTGCTCGTACAACCCTCACCGGTAAGGGCTTACACCGATTCCGAATACGAAGCCGCCGGCATCACACTCTCCGAAGACCTTTCCTCCTGCGACCTCATCATGGGCATTAAAGAAGTACCCGTGGATATGCTCCTGGAGGGCAAACACTATATGTTCTTTGCGCATATCATCAAAAAACAGCCCTATAACAAAAAGCTCATCCGCGCCTTTGTTCAAAAACGCATTACCCATACCGATTACGAATGCCTGCGCGACGAAGCCGGCGAACGGGTACTGGGTTTTGGTAAATATGCCGGTATAGTGGGTGCCTACAACGGACTCCGGGCCTGGGGACAGCGTTTCAATTCCTTTAATCTGAAACCCGCCCATGCCTGTTTCGATTATGACGAACTCAAACAGGAGCTCAAAAACGTAAGCCTGCCGCCCATCAAAATGCTCATCTCCGGCACCGGAAGGGTAGGCAAGGGCGCCCTGGAAATCATGGAAGAACTGAACATCAAAAAGGTATCGGCAAACGATTTTTTAGCCAAACAATACCATGAGCCCGTGTTTGCGGTAATCAACTACGATACCTATTACAAAAATAAACAGGGTAAACCCTTCGATAAGGCAGAGTTTCACACGTCGCCACAAGAGTTTGAGAGTAATTTTCTTCCCTTTGCGGCCCAATGTGATCTGTTTTTCTCCTGTCATTACTGGGAAAATTCATCCCCCGTTTTCTTTACCCCGGCCGATATGCAGCGGCCCGATTTTCGCATCAAGGTAATAGCCGACATCACCTGCGATATTGAGGGTTCCATTCCCAGCACCATACGGCCTTCAACCATTGCCGAGCCGTTTTACGGCTACAATCCGCATACCCGCAGCGAAACGGATGCTTTCGCCCCCGGTTCGGTAACGGTAATGGCTATCGATAACCTCCCCTGCGAGCTGCCCCGGGATGCATCGGCCTATTTTGGAAATGAGCTGATCAACAAAGTCATGCACCTGTTTTTAGACGGAGATCCTTTTGACGTGCTCGAGCGCGGAACCATTCTCCGTTACGGGAAACTCACGCCGCCTTATGCTTATTTAGAAGATTTTGCTTCGGCATAATCGCACAAAACAAATGCTTTTATATATTTGCACCCGCTTGCGGAAGTGGTGAAATGGTAGACACGCACGTTTCAGAGGCGTGTGCCGAGAGGTGTAGGGGTTCAAGTCCCCTCTTCCGCACTGATGAGGAATACAGTGGCAGCAAGGCTTTCAGCAGTATTGACAAGCTAAATTCTGCAAAATACGCCAACGGTTTGCGCCAATGTTTTCTCAATTTTAATCCAACTTTTCAGGGGTGGGGCAGCGATGCCCCATCCCGGAATAAGGCCAGAAACATGACTACTAACGAAAACCGAATACCAAGGCTCATAAAGCCAAAAAAAGAAAATAAGGACCAGCGCTGGGTGGTGGAATATTACCTATGGAACCCCAGCCTCGGTAAATACCAGCGAAAAAGAAACTACAGCCTCAATTCGGAGCCGATAAAAGACAGGCCAACTGCTTGGGTTTTTATCAAAAGCGAACTACTGAAGCTTATGCACGAATCCGAATTTTCAACGGCCGTGCCCAAGGACATCAAAAACGCTTCCATATATAAGGCCCTGGAACTGTTCGGACAGAGCAAAAAAGTTAACCGTAAACAAACCACCGACTGGTACGACAAAGGAATACGCTATTTCTCCGCATGGCTAAAATCACAGGCATTTAACGGGGGCGTGGCTCAGATTACGCCCGCAACCTGCCTGCGCTATGTGGAATACCTGTCGGTGCAGCGCGGAGTGAATAACCGTACCATAAAAAACTATGTGGATTCCATCAAAACCGCTTTTAACGAATGGAAACGCGCGGGCGTGATTACCGAAAGCCCATGGGCAAACGTTAAACTGCCCACCCCGGACCAGGGCAAAAACATAGCCTTTACCCACGAACAGGTTAATGAACTGCTCCGCTTTACCAAGCATGAGCACGAAGGGCTTTACCGCCTGTGCAAGTTCATGTATTACTCGCTGGCAAGGCCAAACGAAATAAGCCACCTACAGGTAAAACACATAGGCATGAACCGCCCCGACCAGATTTACCTGCCCGCCGAATACAGCAAAAACAGCCAGGCAAGGTATATTGTGGTTAATGCCGATTTTATGAACTTCCTTTCCGAAACGGGAATTATGGATCAGCCAAAGGAATGGTACATTTTTGGCAAAGGGTTTATGCCTGGGCCAGAATATTACGACAGCAAGAATTTCGGCACCCGATACCGTAAACGCATACTGGCCAAACTTAACTACCCCGATGATTACACACTCTACTCATGGAAGCACACGGGCGTGATGCATGCCTACCTGAACGGCATGAAACCCGTGGGCATACGCATGCAGCTCGGGCACATTAACGACGGCAGTTTTGAGGATTACCTCAAATCACTGGGCCTGTTCGAAAACCCCGACATCCACACCATGTTTCCGGCTCTGGACATATAAAAAAAGGCAGCCCCTGCGGACTGCCTTTTTCTTTGCGAGATGTTACTGTTCTACCCAGCGAAACATTGTATAACCGGTTGTGCGCCTTTCGTGGTCGTATTCTATTTTATAGCCCGATTCGCGCATGTAGGCATTAATTTCATCCAAACTCAGGTGCCCGTTTGCGCTGGGCTCAAGCATGTCCTGTATCTGGGCGGTGGTGTAGAAATCCATGGCGCCGCCCGTGGGCGTGGGGCGGTAAGCTTCCATGAATGCAGCCAGGTGCTCGTTGGCAAATTTAGTGTCGGCTGCCATTACTTCTTACCTGCCTTTCCGTTTTCTTTTGCGGCTTTTTCCTGCCCGTTCTTTTCGGCGGCAGCTTTTGCCTCGGCTTTTTTACGATATTCCTCGTCTTCTTTGGCCTGGGCTTCTTTGTAGCGTTTTTCCCACATTTTATCATCCCGCACAAATTCCGAACATCGGTCTACCAAATCGTAGGCCCACATGAGCGGCGTGTAGGGTTCTTCATCTTCGCCAAAAACGTTGTCCAGTTCGGGTCCAACCAACTGTGCATTGGCACACATTACTGCTGCCAGCATCAGTGAGCGTTTCATCATTTCTGCTTTTTCAGGATAAGCTTTGACGCTTACGTCATCAATAAACTCTCCCATGTTTTCTGATCTTTTCATAAACATTGTGCTTGGATTAATTTTGGCTTTATTGCCTAACCCATAACGCAATTCTGATTCGGTTTCTTTTTGACTTCTAGACATTTTATTTTGTATTGATTGGTTACAAAAGAAAAGCCCGATGGTGGGCGGTGTCTAGAAATCAAACGCAGGGTTTAAAGTCTGAAGAAGCCTTACGGACATCTTCCCGCCTCATCGGGGTATCTTAACTCAGACGAGTATATATATAGGGATGAAACCCTACGTTATTTTCTAGACGATGCAAACATACATCTAAAAACATTTAAGTTCCAAATGCCGTGCCAACATTACATAAAACGGTATTTAATACATAAAAGGTATTATTTTGGGGCTAAGGCATACGGGGCAAGGTGTATAAAAAGCAAAAAGCGCAAACGCGCTTTTTACTTATAACCCTTAACCCATTGAAAAGACTGGAAAACAAAATTATGAAAAAAAATCACAAAAACATAAAACGGTGCTAATTTTTTTCAGCCATTTACTGAATAGTTACTAATTTACCCTCTTTGAAATACAAATATTTGCCCGATTTATATACCCATTGTTCAAGAGATCCGTTTTCGTTTATGGTTCTATTTATTTTTTCAGGTTCTCCCCATGACCAACGGCAAAGCATTTCGCTCATGCCGATGACTACAGAATTGTTCAATACTGCATCCATATACTCTTTGCCGAATTTTTCTAAATAGGCTTCATATTCAAAATCTTGAAAAGCATTTCTGGGAATAACATTAAGCAAGTCAGTCTGGTTTACGGCTATATTGTATCCATCATCGGATGTTAATAGGATACAGGGAACATTTCCCCAATATTTTGAAGGATTACATACAATAACTTCTTTAAACAGCCATTTACGGTCTGATTTATATTTTATTTCAACTCCGGTAAGTATGTCAATTTCTGAATTTTCAACTTCATTTTTTAAATAAAAATAGCGTTTGCCAGCATTTTTATTTTCGTTTTTGACCTTAAAGCCTAATATCAAAAAAGGCCAAATCTTTTCGTATTTAAAATCAGCCAGGTAAAAACATTTATCTCCAGTCTTATTATCACTTAATTCAAAATAGTAATTGTCCCTGTATAGGTATTCATCAATTTTTGGGTGTGTCTTTACTGACAGCACTGTAAAATAAGTACCGGCAATTACATCATGGTTTGTACTAAATTCACTTGCTGTTGCACAGCACTTATAAGGTTTATCAAACCTGTCAGCATAAATAGTTGAATTAAAATTCTGATAACCATACTTTTTTGATGTTTCCGGGCGAGGTATTAAATAGAGTTCCTGCCCTACAAGGCTTAATGGATTAACCAGTTTGAAATTTGATAATGAATCGTACTTCAAAATTTCAGTTTCTGAAGCAGCCTTTTTTGTTGGATTTTCTAAAATCGTGATTTGTGATGCAGCTATAAAAGCAACAAATAATAGCGGAATGAATAATAGTTTTTTCATATGGATATTGATTTATGTGGCTAATATATAAAAAAAAGCCACCAGAGTGGCCTTTGCGCCCGTGCGTACAAATTCACGGGGTTTATGGTAAGTGGTGTACTAAACCAGAAATAACACATCGGAACCAAAAAACATCACCTTTCCGAAACTAAGCACTTAATTTAATGAATATAAGTGGTTTTACTTGGGGTTTGTCAATGAACCCGTTGGCAGCAATACTACGAGAGCATTGCCACCATTTCAGACCTGAACTTGACAGCTTGTTCTTGCGAATAAGTTTCAAGCACCTTGTTAGCTTTTTCTTCGCTATCAAAACCAAGTTTTATTTGAGCAACGCAGCCCTCTAAGTCGGTTCTAATAAACACTTCAAAGTTGTCATCATCGTCATTGTAATTGACGGTCAATAAAACTTGTTCATCGTTGTCAAGTTCAATAAGTTTTGCAAATTTTGCCATTGTGAAATTATTAAGTACTTCTGCCAACAATATATTGCCAATAGTGGGGCAGACGTTCCGCCATTGAGCAATGCACTACTATTTAACTTTTGTGCCTGTGATGGGCAGTTGTGCAAGTAATCCCCACCATCGGCAATATTTCAACGTTA